>Ga0073934_10001597_pt1 | contig 52906 bp, 63 predicted proteins | sample LarsenN4metaG_FD_76834 | JGI IMG/M metagenome (GOLD analysis project Ga0073934, IMG submission 76834) | Hot spring sediment bacterial and archeal communities from British Columbia, Canada, to study Microbial Dark Matter (Phase II) - Larsen... ...
CGAGCTCCACGACGTCCATATCAGTGAGGACGGGGACACCCATGGTCTCCTCGGTGATTCCGAGGTGGGCAAGGAGGCTGCGCTGCCCCTCGGAGGTCGCTCCCCCATGACTCCCCATTGAGCTTACCAAGACAACATTTGTGTTCGCGGCACTCAAGCCTTCGATGATTCCTCTGACAAGATAAGGGTAATGGGAAATTCCTCGACTTCCCGCGGTGATCGCCAGTCGCCCGTCACGCCCCAAGTCTATCGTCACCCTTGCGGCTGTGGACTTGACATCCGGAACCGAACCGTTGAGGTCGTCGCTCATGTCATGACTAGAGTGCAGGCGAACTAAGTGAAAGGAACTCTCTCGCGCGCTATCCCTAGACATGTCACCTAGCCCTGGATCAAGGACTCCGGTTTGTGTGGCAAGAGCCCGAACCCCCTCAGCGTGGCAATGTCACTTCTTACCGTTCTTACAGAGACACCGAGTAAGACCGCCAGGTCGCGTTGGCGTGCATGCCCCCTTCGAATGAGCGTGAGGAGGCGTTCACGTCTAGCTGCCACTCCATCCCCCTCCGGTGTTGCTATCCTTGAATTGCCTGGCCAGGTTGAACCAGAAACCCCGAGTCTCGTCCGGTCGGCCAATGTAAGTGCTGCGGCCTCAGCCTCCTCCAAGATTCGTTTATTGGCAGGAATAGACAGGAAAGCCTGGCGCAATCGTCCCTTCAAGAGATCGGCCTGATTCATGACGACCGCATGGGCTCGTCCTATTGCCTTTGCCATCGCCTTCTGACGGCCACAAGCCCGATAGATCTGCGCCTGCGCCCAGTAGACCCGCTGCACTTCTTCGGCTCCTCGGATCCGCCGCAGGACTTGGTCGGTGCGTTCGGCAAGTCCGGCTGCTCTCTCCAGATCCCCCTGCTCCAACGCAGCAAGCCCCAGCAGCGCAAGGCCTCGTGGCAATAGTGCTGCGTCATGAGATCGCTCCCAGTAGTCAATAGCTCTGCCAAGACAACTAAGCGCTTCGTCCAGTCTGCCCAGTGCAAGAGCTGAAGCCCCCAGATGGTAGTCTATCTCCGCGCCAACGAAGGTAAACTGGCCTAGCCACCGCTTGTACAGTCGCCGTGCTTCCTTCGCCCACTGATAAGCTGCCGGATAGTCGCCTTTGTCACAGAGGATCGCAGCCATTGTATCGTAGTAGATCGCTTGGTTTTCCTTCCGCGCTGTTTTGCTTACTAGGGATAGCGCCTCACGGACACATCGCTGTGCCCGCCCAAATTGGCCAAGGCAACGGTATACTGCATAAGCAGCATTGTTGCGAAAGACTATCTGCCCCCGAGTGTCGCCTGCCTCAGTTGCGAGTCGAATTGAACGACGGGCCTCGTGAAGGGCATTTCGCGGTGACCCCATTACTACGTGTGTACACGCCAGTTGCGAGAGGCCGCGAGCCTCGCCAACTCTATCACCCTGTTCTCTCAGTAGCTCGATTCCTCTGACTAGATATCGCTCTGATCGATCGGCCCGACCAAGGTAACGCCAGAAGACGCCCTTTTGGATAAGCGTCGGCGCGTAGTCCCTCCTGTCGGGGGACTTGGCGAGAGTAGCTTCTGCCCGCTCCAGGCAGGCCAGTCCCATCCTACTCTGACCAGTGAACAACATTAGGGTTCCAATCCCACTGGCCACCCTTGCCATGCCCTCGCGGTCGCCAGCCAGCCGGAACAAAGACATAGCCTTCTCATAAGCCACACGGACGCCACGAGCATTCCTGAGGTTGGAATGGATCATCGCGGTGATCTCCTGGGATCGCGCTTGCCCACCAGGATCGTTCATCGACTTGTAGAGACGACGAGCCTCTGCCGCAGCTTCGAGGGCCTCGACGTTCCTATTCATCCGCCCGAGCGACCGAGCTCTAAGGCAGTGACAACGCGCGTTAAGTGCCCGGTCGCTTCGTTTGGCAGCATACTCGACTATCTCATTAAGGTCCTCGATTTGCTGAGAGCAGCGGCCCAGAAGCTCCAGCACCTCCTGTCTCTTGAGGAGCAATGAGATCCTCCGCGGGGTAAGCTCTGCCTCACTTGGGGACGAGTTAAGAAGCTCTAGCGCTTTTGTATACCACTTCAGAGCATTCTCGGTAGCATAGACGGCTCTCGCCTTGTCTGCTGAGGCCTCGGCGTAAGGTAGCGCTTTGTCGGACCTTCCTGCTTCCATGAAGTGCCAAGCAAGGTCTTCACTCCTAGCCGGCCAAAGATGCTCCATTAGGCCTGCTATCTTAGCGTGCAGGAGCCGACGTGAGGCACCAGTCATTGTAGAAAGACTTGCTAGACGATAGCTCTCGTGAGCAAACTGGTATCCCCGGGAAGTTTCTTTTAGCAACCCGCAGTCGAACAGTTGACTGATAACGTCAGCATATCGCCTCGGTCCCAACCCACTCAATCGCTCCAGAAACTGCAAATCACCTTCATAACCGAGGACGGCCGCAAGAGTCAGGAGCGCTCGCGCCTCGGCCCCCAGAGCGCTAACTCGCTCACGAAGGAGAGTCTGAATGCGGGGAGGGAGTTGCGGTAATGCGGCCGACGACTCTGCCCAAGTCCAATAAGCGTCTCTTGCACAAACAAGGTAGCCTCTTTCCACAAGAAACCGTAGATATTCTACAACTGCAAGCGGATTACCAGCCGTCGCGTTCCAGATGACAGAAAGCACAGACGTTAGGATATTGCGCGCTCCTAAGAGGAGCCGTATCAATTCGTCACTCTGTGGACGGTTCAGTGGCTCCAACCGAAGTTCTACGGCAACGGTAGAGATGGACTGGGCAGGGGGCCCTCCCATCTTGGGAAACGACGTCCGAACGGAGAGCAAAACCATCATTCGTCGGCCAGACAAACGGTCGCCGAGAAGTTGGATCACGGTTCTTGTTGCGTGATCCGCATGCTGGAAGTCCTCAAGTATCAGAAAGACGGGGGAATCACCGTCAAGCAGGGCTAGAAGGGCCTGGTTAATAACGGACGTCACGGGGCCCGAGCCAGGCGACACCCTCTTGCCGCGCCGTATGGCTGGTGAAAGATGAGCGAGGAAGTCGAAGAGCACTTGGGGCGTGTCTGACTGCATCTTGCGTGATATTCTCGGCCAGAGTGCTTCGATGAGTGCTTGGTATGGCGATGGGTCGAGAAGATCACTGCATCGCCCCTTCAGGATTTCAAAGCCACGCAAGCTGGCCTCGACCTCCGCAGTCTCGATGAGCTTTGTCTTCCCAATCCCCACCTCACCGAGGAGAACTAGCATAGATCCTCGTCCGTGCAGGGCACCTGTAAGTCCATCCAATACTCGACTCAACTCCTCATCACGCCCAACAAGGGGATGCTTGGAAATCAGCCTAATGGCGTCCACAGGATGATAAGCAGTCCGCCGTCCTTGGACCTCGGAAGACCGCGAGCGAATGTACCGCCACAATTCCGTAGTCCTTGCTTCGGGCGAGATGCCTAATTCGGCCTGCAAAATGTTGTTTATGAATTGATATTGAGCGAGTGCAGCCGAGCGGTCTCCGACAAGATGATAGAGCAACATCAACTCCCGATGAGTCTCCTCATCCATAGGATCGAGCGCAACAATCCGACGACCAACCCGTATCGCCTGCTCATACGCCCCTTGATCCCTGTGTAGGCGAACAAGCTCCTTCAGCGCCGATAGGAACATGAAGCGTAAGTGATTCCGCTCCGCTTCACACCACTCCTCATCCAAACTCTCCAGGAGATCACCCGCATAGAGGGACACTGCTTTTTCGATTTCGGCTAGCCGGGAGTTGGGGTCTGCCGAAGGCGATTCAACTAGCTTCCTGAATTGCGTGACGTCCACTTCCAAGGCATCTGCCGAAACCCAGAGCCAACCGCTCCGACTTCCTACCCTGATCTGAGAACCCTCTAGAGCCTTCTGAACCCGCCACAGAGTTGTACTCAGGTTTCTACGTGCCCGGGCCTCATCAATGTCCGGCCAAAGCGCAGTGAGCACCTTGTCACGCGAGACCTCTTTAGGGTGGACTAGCACTAGAAAGGCCAGTAGTGATTCAGCCTTACGAGTTGCCAGTCGTCTGATGCTATCCCCAATGGTGAGGCAAAAGTTGCCCAAGAGCCGAAGGCTGGCATCTGTTTCGTTCACTTTTGTAGTAGACTCCTATGCGCGGTCTCACAATCCGACGCGAGGGATTGGACTGGCAGCGAATCAAAGCAGAGGGAGATCAGAGGGTTTGGATAGTTGATTTGAGTGCGTCTACAACCGCCTCGTCGAATTGGGTCCCCGCGTGTGCAGAAATGACCTCTAAGGCCTCACTCTTCGAACGTCCTCTTCGATATGGTCGATCGGTCGTTAGTGCATCAAACGCATCAGCTACTAGCACGACTCGTGAACCTAGTGGGATCTCAGCACCCTTCAGGCCATCTGGGTAGCCAGAGCCGTCAACATGTTCGTGATGATGCCTGACAATCTCCGCCGCCTCACCGAGAAACTCTACAGGGCGCATTATCTCCGCACTAATGACAGGATGCTGCCGCATGGCCAGCCCTTCTGCTGTGTCAAGCTTCCCTGGTTTCCGAATGATATTTCCTCCAACACCTACCTTACCTATGTCATGCATCAGGGCAGCTACGCGAATCTTCCTAACGTCAGTTTCGCTGAGACCCATAGTTCGCGCTAGTCTCACGGCAATGTCCGAAACGTTCTTCGAATGTTTCGCAGTGTAGGGATCTTTAGCATCGATAGCCTGGGCAATCATTGCCAGGCTCGCCAGCAAGGTGTCTTCCTGGTCACTCAGTAGCTTGTATGGATAGTAAAATTCAATCAGACTCGCAACAATTAGGATTGGCCCCAGGTAGCCCAATCCTCCCGTAGAAGCTAGAAAGCTTAGAACTAGCGCTTCGATCCCAAAACCCCCCAAGTTGGCGAGCATCTGCCATCCAGCGGCATCAAGAAAGGCCGAAATCCTAACCCCTTGGACAATTGATGCGTGAAGGGCGGCGAGCGCCACCCTGACGCCAAAGTAGGCCAACAGGGCGGGCATGAAAGACAGCGCTCGCACCGGGACTTGCGTCGACTCTGGTCGAAGCTGAGCGAAGATCAAGACCATCACAAGTGTGGGAATCGACTCTTCTGCAACTTCAACAAGGACCTCAACCCAGGGTTTCCGGGAGAAGACAGCTGCGCTGCCCAATGCGGCCAGCGCAGCGATCAGAACAGGCGCATATCCTGGCATCATTAGACAGGCTGCAAAGACAAGAACCGGGGCAAGTGTGTGTCTACCGGATGGTTCGTAGTTGATCCTCACCCACGAGGCAGCGACTCCCAGCGTAGCGAAGACCAAGACGACTAGGCCCGGAGTCGCGCTCCATGAGATAAGTGGCAGAGACACCAAGACTAGCCCTCCCACAATAATCAATGCGCTCCTGTACGCAACTTCTAGCCCCCTCATGTTGGCACCGATCCGGAGGCGGACGCAGGATCATGAAACATCGAGCTGGATGGCCACCATCTGTTCGTAGCCTGCTTCCAAACCGTGAGGAACGTGTCAACTACACGTGGGTCGAAAGCTTTGCCTGATTCGGAAACGATCCGCTCAACAGCCTCCTCGGGAAGGAGGGGCTTTGCGCTTGACAACCCCCCGGATACCAACGAATCGAAGACTTCGGCCACCCCTACAATCCTCGCTCCCAAGGGAATGCGCCCACCCACCAGGCCATCGGGATATCCCTTGCCATCAAACCGCTCATGATGGTGCAAGACGATCTGAGCCACCGCCCGATTAGGCAACTCCCGCATCATGTTCGCTCCGATAGTTGGGTGGTCACGCAACCGGGCTACCTCCCCTGAGCCTACCGAAGCGAGGAGCACCTCATCCAGTCCGATCAACCCTACATCGTGGATTAGAGCGGCTAGTTCGATGCTAGCGATCACCGCATCTGGCAGTTTCATTTCTCGTGCAATCGCCACGGCCATATCGGCGACTCTACGTGAGTGCCCCCTACCTTGCGGGAAGTTTGCGTCAATCGCCAACACCAGCGAGTCGATTGCCTGCCCGTAAATCCTATGAGTCTGGCTTAGAAGATGGTACGCGCGGCGCTGCAACGGCAGCGAGACCAAGTAAAGCAGCAGCGCGAGGGGACTAATTGAGACATACAAGATAATCAGCAAGGCCGCAGTTGGCAGGCTCAAGATGTTTTGAAAGGTCAGTTCCCGAAGATCCTGCAGCCAGGTCGCCAGAAGCGGCGTTCGACGCACGTGGCTGAAGTAGAAAGCCACCAGCAATGTGTTGAGTGCCTCTTGAATCAGGATCGCTGCAAGTAGCGGTGCCACAAGTGACGCAATGCTGGGATCGCCTGCCTCGCCCCCAGCTGCCCTAAAAACCATCCCCCCAATAGCGACACTAATTCCGAGCCGCGCTCCATTTGAGACGGTCTTCCAGGGTATCCATCCTCTCGACAGAGCGGAGCCCACAACAAAGGAAAACCACGCAATGATGAGTGCCGCCCCAGGTTCATGCAGTGCGATAAGCGCATAGAGGAGCGTACCGGCCGCGGTGACGTACCCACCTCGAGCATCTGGAATGGGGAAGATCGGCGCGAGTGCGATAAGTAGGAAGAAGAGAAGAAACTCGGGCCAGCGATTAGCGTCAATTGTGGATGCGAGGAAGAACACTAGGAGCGCGGCGGTGAGGGTCACCGCACCGATGAAGACCTCAACTTCTCGTGGCAGGCTCCTCGTCAACACAAAAGAAAAGACCGAACCGACTGACTACCAGTTCTTTTCGACGCCAAGAGCTCGAACGAGAATCCGGCGCTTCACGCATCACCAAGACGAGTGTTTGACCCTCGGCTACCTTGGCTTAGCGCACAGGCACATGGAGAGCTAATCGCCCTGCTGTCAGTGTGCCCTGTCAAGCGGCGGTGGAGTCGCCGTGTTGCCCTCTGTCGGTCCGGTTAATGGTCACTTTTCTAGGGAAGGGTCCGATTTCCCTCTCCACACTGGCGGGACACTTGTCAGCCCTGCCCGGTGCCCCATCTACGCTTGGCGAGGATCCCAAAATACACGAGCAGTCCCACGCCCAAAACGAGTGCTAGTACTGATCGGCCTATGTGAAATGCCAGAACCACTAGCACTGCGACAATAGAGAGCAGAGAAAGAACATTCATGCGGTACTGCGGAGCAACCTCAATGTCGGGATCCACGCGCCCCAGAGTCCATGCCAAGAGTGCGGGAGCTCCTCTTTGAACCTGGGTCTTGCCCCCGAGACGACGAACTGCGGGCAGCCAAATGACGACTGCCCCTGTTCCCACGGCACCGATTAGGGCCATCAGGATGATCGATGACCGAATGCCAATCCACTCTGCCAAAGAACCAAAGGACAGCGGTGAAACGACTCGAACAAAGCCGAGAGCAAGCTGCCGCGTTGAGATAACTCTTCCGATGAGCGTGCCTGGCGTATACTCCATCAGCACCGTGCCAACACCGACGTAATACATGGTGTTCGAAAAGCCCACGAAGAATGCCGTCAACAGAAGGTGCGGAAAGTTCCTACTGAGCGCCATGAGAGCCGTGGCGAGAAACCCAATGAAATAGCCGGAAATGATGAGAGTCCCTCGCCTTACAAGAGCCCCATACCAACCAAGCAGGAGGGATGCGGCCAGGAAACCCAGGCCCCAGACGCTGTTGTAGGTGCCGAACTGGGCGTCAGTGATTCCGATTACGCCCTTTGCCAGGGGAGTCTGAAGCGCGTTTAGGCCTGTTCCGACGAGTGTCGCAGGAAAGATGAGAACAAACAGCCCCCACTGGAGAGCATCCCGTCGAATGTACGAAAGGCCTTCGGTTACGCCGCTCCAAATAGAGGCTGCACCCAGGTGCTCAACTCGGTGTCGTGGCGTTGCGTTGAGCACCGTGAGCGCTATGCAGAGGCCAGAGAACACATAGGTCGCGCCATCAAAATAGAGCAGTGCGGAGTATCCAAACCTCTCGGCGAGAATCCCGGCGAGCAAAGGACCGGCCATCTCTGTTCCAGTGTCCATTGCCGAGAAGAATGAGTTTGCGGCCATGAGCTGCGGCCTGAGGACTGTCGTTGGTATCACAGCAAAGATCGCGGGGCGGAAGAAAGCGGTGGCGATTGAGATCAGAACAAGATCAAGATAGACGAGCCAGAGGCTTACATGAATGAGGGAAGGAATCGCCAGGACGAGGAACGCTCGTATTATGTCTGTTCCGATAAGTATCCTACGCCTATCAAATCGGTCGACAAAGACACCAGCCCACAGGCCTACGATGAGGCTCCCGACAAACATGGAAGCTACTGCAAAAGACACCGCTGTCGCAGAGCCGGTTAGTTGATACACCCACAACGACACCGCGATCCAGTGAAAGCGATTTCCCATCTCGGAGACAAGTTGTCCGGTCCACAGCAGCGCGTAGTTCCGGTTCCGCATCAATGCACGGAACCCGAGGCGGACGTCGTCTGGGGGAGGGACCACGGCTACTGCGTCGGGCACTCTCCACCTCCAAATCGCCCCCTTCTTTCACAGTCCGAAAGCGAAGTCCTTGCGGACGTCTGAGCAGGCTCGGAGAAGGGGCAGTAAGGATAGCAGGAACCTTGAGGGAACTTCGGACGGGGCCTGAGGCCGGGACGGGACCGGGGCCGGCGGGCGGTCCGGCGGTCTAGAACACGACCTCGGTGGCGCCGTTCCGGTAACGGACGAGGATTACATCGCCGGTAGCCTGAAGACTACGCATCGCCGGGGTGGCGTCCGGGACGCGGATGCTGCGCAGGTGGAGTTCGCCGACCTGGGCGGGCTGAAACGGACGTCCGCAGCGGAAGCAGAAGTGGCCCCGCTCGGAGTGGAAGGAGCCCTTAACCTGGTTCCACCGAATGGTAATGTTGGAGACCACGTGACGGCTGCCGCACTGAGGGCACTTCATCCCGACCGTCGCCATGTCGGCGCTCTTCTGTGCGGTGTGATGGTTCTCCTCGTGGCGGCCGCGCCGGGCGTTAGGGCGCAATCCCCGCAACTCCGCGTCCGGCCTGGTGTGGATGTCCTCCTTACTCGCGCAGGCGGGGGGCTGGCGGGGCTGCGGGTGGGCGTCATCACGCACCGCGCCGCGACCGGCGCGGGAGGCTGGCCCACGGCCACGCTCCTCGCCGTCCACTCCCCTCTCCGCGTCGCCGCCCTCTTCGTCCCTGAGCACGGCTTTGCGGGCGACCTCCCCGCTGGCGTCCTGGTGCCCCACTCGCGCGGCGAGGTTCCCATCTACAGCCTCTACGGCACCGAACGCCGCCCGACGCGCGAGATGCTGGCCGATCTGGACGCGCTGGTCTTCGATCTCCAGGATGTCGGCACCCGGGCCTACACATACATCTCGACAATGGCTCTGGCGATGCAGGCTGCGCGCGAATTCGGCAAACTCTTTGTCGTTCTCGACCGTCCCAACCCGCTGGGAGGCGAGCGCGTAGACGGGCCGGTCCTCGATCCCGCGTTCACCTCCTTCATCGGCATCTATCCCATCCCGTCCGTCCACGGGATGACCGTGGGCGAACTCGCCCTGCTGTTCAACCAGGAGTTCGGCATCGATGCGCGGCTCATCGTCATCCCCATGACGGGATGGGAGCGACGCATGCGGTGGGAGGACACGGGGCTACCCTGGTTCCGGCCGTCGCCCAACATCCCCTCCCCGGCCGCCGCCCAACTCCACGCGGTCACGGGAATGCTCGAAGGAACAAACCTGGCGGTCGGAGCGGGCGCGGCTCTCCCGTTCGAAACCGTCAGCGCCCCCTGGATTCGCGGTGACGACCTGGCCGCGCGGCTCAACGAGCGGAAGCTCTCCGGCGTGCGGTTCGCCCCCATCATGACGGGGACCCGCGCGGCGCCGGGAGGCGGCGTCCGGCTGATCCTCACCGACACGCAGCGGTTCCGGCCCGCGACGACGGCCGTCTACATCCTCTCGGCCGTCCGCGATCTCCATCCCGGCAGGCTGCGGTTCGAGGCACGCTGGGGAGGGCACACATTCGACCTGGTCTGGGGCACCGATGCCATCCGGAAGGCACTCAATCGAGACGAATCCGCGGACCGCATCGTGGCCCGGTGGGAGGATGGACTCCACCGGTTTCAAGCGACGCGGGAACGCTACCTGCTCTACCCTCGAGGCGGGCTCTGACTCCCCTGCGGGGAGGGCAGTGCTCTTCTGAGAAAGGCTAGGGTCCTCTCCCACGCCAAGTCCGCCGCGGCCTGGTCGTACGCGCCGGTTCGATCTTGCTCGAAGAACCAATGCCCGGTGCCGGGATAGGTGTGAAACGTGACCGGACGCCCGGCCGCGCGCAGGGCGTCTTCCAGGCTGCGGACATTGGAAGGCGGCTCGAAGTCGTCGTGCTCCGCGAAGTGGCCGAGATACGTCGCCTGCGATCGCTGGTAGTCCATGTGTCCGGTGCCATAGAAGACGACAGCGGCACGCACGCGGTCCGCATTGACCCTCCTCACATGTCTGGGATTCGTGGTGGCGGGCGCCCTTCGGGTGTTCGGGATCGGTTTGAGGCGGCGGGTTGAGGGAGCAGGCCTATAAGCCGGGTTCTGTGCCGCCCTCAGCGGACGGCGGCAACCATCTCTCTAGGACGTCCGTTGCCGGACGCCTCAAGCAGCCTACCCGGGGATGCGGCGGGCCGCCTCATCTCCCCCTACGTGGCCTTGCACCGGGCGGGGTTTACCCGCGCGACCGGTCACCCGGCGCGCCGTGCGCTCTTACCGCACGATTGCACCCTTACCGGCGTTGCCGCCGGCGGTGTGTTTCTGTGGCCCTGTCCTTGGGGTCTCCCCCACTGGGCGTTACCCAGCGCCCTGCCCTGTGGTGCCCGGACTTTCCTCCACCGGAGATCCGCCATACGATGCGGGTCCGGCAGCGGTTGCCCGGCCTGCTCCCGTCACATCCTACCACGCGGGGCAGCCCTCCTCAACGCCATCACTGACCGCCGGGTTTGATCTGGATGCGGAGGCGCTCTTCCTTGGGCACCGTGCGGCCGGCGGCGCGGCGGAGCTTTACCTCCTGCTCCGCCGCGGCGCGGGCCCGCTCCAACGCGTCGCTCCGGGTCTTCCCCTCTACCTCCAGGTCCAGCGCAGGCACCCTGGCAAAGAATCCCACGCCGCCGGGCTCGAGGAGTGCCGAGAACTCGAACGACGAGGGCTCCGGCATGGCGGCATCGAGCGCCCGGTTGGCCAGCGCGTCGGCCGCGGCGTTCTCGCCCCGGGGAATCTGCTCGACGGACACCCGGCCGAACCCCTTGAGCAGCCGGTGCGCCTCGAGGTGCAGGGGGCTGAGATCGGGGCTCTTCACCTTGTACTCGCCCTTGAGCTGGCGGACCAGGAGCTCGCTGTCGGAGCGGACGGCGACGGTCCGGGCGCCGAGCGTGGCCGCCTCCTCCAGGCCGCGGATGAGCGCGCGATACTCCGCGACGTTGTTCGTCCCGCGGCCGATAAACTCGCTGATCTCGGCCACGGTGCGGCCGGCCGCGTCCTGGATGACCACGCCGATCCCCGCCGGCCCGGGATTGCCCCGCGAGGCGCCGTCGAGGTACAGGGCCAGCGTGTCGAAGGGCTTACCGGCGCGGGGCATACAGGATGCGGCCGCACTCCTCGCAGGTCCGCAGCGCATCAGTCTCCTGGAGATCGGCGTAGAGGCGGTCCGGGATCTTCACGTGGCATCCCTCGCAGATCCCGTCTCCCAGGACCTGGGCCACGGCCAGCCCGTCCTTCCGCTCCCGGAGCCGTTCGTAGCGTTTGAGCACGTCCGGGGTGATCTCCGCGGCCAGGGTGTCGCGCTTCACCTGCAGCGCCGCCAGCTCATCCTCCAGGGCCCGAGTATGCGCGCGATACTGCGTCAGATGATCCTCCAGCTCGCGCTCTCGCGCGCCGCGCTGCGCCTCGAGCGTGCCCAGCTCCTGAGCCAGCCGCTCGGTATCCTCCATGAGGGCCAGCATCTCGTCCTCGATGCGCTGCCGCTGGCGGCCGAGGGCGGCGACGTCCTCCTGCATGGCCGTGAGCTCCTTGGGATTGCCGACGCGTCCGCTGTAGAGCTCCTGCTCGATCTTCCGGGCTTTCTCCGCGGTGCCTGACAGGGACAGCTCGAGGTCGCGCAGCCGCGTCTGTGTTTCCTTGAGTTGGGCGGCTGTGACCTGCTCCGCGGCGCGGACCTGTTCGAGGAGCGCTTCCAACGACTGCCCGGGATCGAGGACCTCCAGCGACCGGCGGAGCACGGCCAGCCGCGTATCCATGCGCTGGAGGGCGAACAGTTGCTCAACGGGCTGCATCTCTTAGGGCTTTCGGGAGGTCCCTGGCGAATCCTGGAGTGGCGCGCCGCCGGATCGCCTGGCAATGAAGAAACGCCCCCCGACCGGGGGCGTTCTCCATGCACGACGTCGAGCGGGGCTGTGGGATGCGATCAGCGCTTGCGCTTCGCCGCGGCCTTCTTCGGCTTGGCCGGCTTGGACTTCTTGGGCGCAGGTTTGGAGGCGGCGGGGCGGGCCGCCGGCTTGACCACGCCCGCCGCCGGACGCGGCGGCACGGGCGCGCCCGGCCGGGCGAAGCGCGTCGCCTGGACCAGGGTTGGGCGGGCGATGGGGCGGAGCGCCGGTCTCGGCGCCTCGCTCTTCGGAGCCTCGGGCAGCTTGATCTTCTTGGCCTTGGGCTCCCACCACTTCTGATACTGCTTGCCGAGCTTCTCGAAGTAGTCGAAGAGATCCGGCCAGGACAGCTCGCGGCGCATCCCCATCACGATCGGCTCCATCTTGGCCCAGGGGATGGGGTAGAGCTCGAAAACGAACTCCGGGTCGAGCGAACCGCCCTCGACCAGCACGCCCAGGTTGTCGCAAAACACGGCCACCCTGAGGAAGTTGTTGAACCGGATGCTGCCGGGAGGGCATTCGAGGATGAATTGCTCGTAGTCCTTGAAGTCGAACTGGAACAGGATGTACTGCATCGCGTCCAGATTCGACGGAGAGTCCGCGATCTGCATGACGCGCAGGAGCACGTCCGTGTCCTGTGGCCGCAGTTTCTTCACACCTTTCACCTCATCCGAGGTTATTGGCCCGTATGAGCCCGTCCAGGGGCGAAAACGCTCGAAATCGTCAGGTTATTCGGTGGAAGCCCGCACGTTCCCTCTGGAAAGCCAGAAATACAAACACGTGTTCGCTGCCGTCCCGCGGGCCCGACCCGGTTTGGCGGCCTTTGCAGCGCCACAAGAGATAGACCCGCGATGCGGGCCACCGTCCAGTACCGGACGGGAGAGCTGGTGGGCGAGGTAGGGCTCGAACCTACGACCTCCCCGGTGTAAGCGGGGTGCTCTTCCCCTGAGCTACTCGCCCCAGGGAAGTATAACAGAGGGCGTTCTAGCCCGCCGCGGCGGGCGCAGGCGCCTCTTCTGCCTCTATGCGCTGCACGCGACCACCGAGGGCCGACAGCTTCTGCTCGATCCGTTCGTACCCCCGGTCGATGTTCACCACCGCCGAGATCACGCTCGTACCCTGGGCGGCCAGCGCGGCGATGACGACGGCCGCGCCGGCCCGCAGGTCCAGCGCTTCCACGGGAGCCCCCGTGAGGTACGGGACGCCTGAGATGACGGCGGTGTCCCCCTCTACGCGGATGTCGGCCCCCATCCGCCGGAGCTCGTCTACGTACCCGAACCGCGACTCGAACACCGTCTCCCGGATGATGCTGCGGCCGTCGGAGGTGGCGAGCAACGACGCGAACGGCGGATGCAGGTCGGTGGCGAATCCCGGGAAGGGCGCGGTGTCCACATCCACGCCGCGGTGCCGCGCGCCCGCCACCACCCGCACGCCGTCGGTCCGCCGTTCGACGAGCGCGCCGGCCTCTTCCAGTTTGGTCAGCAGGGCGCCGATGTGCTCGGGGATCATCTCCTCCACGAGCACGTCCCCGCCCGTGGCGGCGGCGGCGATGAGGTAGGTGCCCGCCTCCAGGCGATCGGGGATGACGGTGTACGAGGCCCCGTGCAGCGCCGGCACCCCGTCCACCGTAATGACGTTTGTGCCGGCACCCTTGATCCGCGCACCCATGAGGTTGAGGAAGACCGCGGTGTCGACGACTTCCGGCTCCCGGGCGGCATTCTCCAGGATGGTCGTCCCTCCGGCGAGCGAGGCGGCGAGCATCAGGTTGATGGTCGTCCCGACGCTGCTGCGGGGGACGAAGAAGCTCGCCCCGGCCAGGCGCGGCGCTTCCGCCTTGACGTAGCCGTGCTCGGTGACGACCGTGGCGCCAAGTGCGGCGAATCCGCGCAGGTGGAAATCCACCGGACGGGAGCCGATGACGCACCCGCCGGGCAGCGGCACCTCGGCGCGGCCCATCCGGCCGAGGAGCAGGCCCGCGGCATAGAAGGACGCCCGCATCTGCCGGCAGAGGTCGTACGGTGCAACGTGCGCGCGCAGGTCCCGCGCGTCGATAGTCATCGTCTCCTGCTCGAGCGTGATCCGCGCCCCGAGCGCCTCGAGGATCGCCTTGAGCGTCCACACATCCTGGCACTGCGGGATGTTCTCGAGGGTGGAGATGTCCGCGGCCAGGCAGGCCGCGGTGATCACGGCCAGCGAGCTGTTCTTCCCGCCGGAAATCCGGACGGCCCCGCGGAGGGGGCGGGCCCCCTCGATGATGAGCTGCTCCATGGGGGTGTGGGCTCCGATGGTGGGATGTCGTCTGCGGGTGGTGATGGGCGTCTCCGTTCTAGAGCTTGTGCTCCACGTAACAGCGCACCAGCTCCTCCAGAAGCAGGAGCCGGTCGACCTGACGGATGACCGTCCGCGCGTCCCGGTGGCTCGTGATGTACGTCGGATCGCCGCTCAGCAGGTAGCCGACGATCTGATCCACCGGGTTGTAGCCTTTCTCGCGGAGGGTCTGGTACACGTGCTCGAAGACCTGGTGGATGTCTCTGGATGTCGGGGCGCCGACGCGGAAGATGCCGGTGCGCTCACGCTCATCCATCCGTCCCACCTCCAGATGTCTCGACCGGGATTTGCCCTTCGAACCGCCCCGCCAGTCGTGATTCTACATCAGAAGCTCGTTCCTAGGCCGAAGACAAGCCGCGGCGTGCGCAGGAGGTCCCTGCCGCCCAGCATCACGCCCCACCGCGGCGTGACCTGGTACCGGACGCGGGCGTCGGCGGTGACCTCGTTGAGGTTGTAGACGTCCACGGCGAAGCTGAGCGCGCCCGGCCGGTAGTCCAGTCCCAAGCCGGCCTGGGAATCGTAGATCCCGGCGCGCCACCACGTCGTCGAGCTCAGCCGGGTGCCCACCTGGAGGATGGCGCCTCCGCGCCCGATATCCAGCATCCCCAGCCGGTAGGACCGGCCGGCGCCGGGCAGCAGGGTGACGTCGATCCCGTGACCGGCGCGGCTCCCGTCGTGCCAGAGCTCATAGGTGAGCGACGCCAGCCCCTGTCGGGCGGGGAGCCGCTCGGGCACGAGGCGGTCCACCCGCTGCAGGATCGATCCGGTCTGGCGCACCACCGAACCCGCCTGGTCCACCACCGAGCGCGCATCCTTCACCGCGGCGCGGGCGTCGTCGACCACCTCCCGCGTTTTGGCGACGTTCTCGGGGTTGATCACCCCCTGGAGGTCCTCGGCCATCCGGCGGATCCGCTCGCCGGCCTCACGGAGCGAGGAGGCGGTCCGGCGGATGTCGGCCGACAGCGCGCCGTCATCCTCGGTGCTCTCCACAAACGCCTGCACGCGCTCCGACGCCGCGACCAGATTGTCGGACATCACCCGCAGATCCTGGGCCACGGCGACGACATCCGTGTCGACCACCTTCCGCACGCTCCCGGCCACGGCCTCCACCGTCGTCGCCGTGCGGCGGACCGAGGCGACGGCGCCGCGCGTCTCGACCAGCACCCCGCGGGCGATCTCTGTCGCCTCCCGGGCATTGCGGATCGCCTCCCGCAGGTCACCGCGCATCTGTGGGTCGGCGAGCAGCGTGTTGGCGTTTTGGGCGAACGCCGCCACCTGATCGGCCGCGGCTTCCAGCCGCGCTGCCGAGCGTTCCAGCGAAAATCCTTCGCTCCCCTGGACCACCGCGCCGGGCGCGATCGCGGGCGCCGCGCGCACCGGATCGATGGCCACGAACTGATCGCCCACGATGCCCGCGGTGGCCAGCCGGAAGCGCGCTCCCTGGGGAATCTCCACGCCCGGCCGGATCATGAGCGTGATGAGCGCCTCACCGCCCGGCGAGAGCCCAACGGCCTGGACCTGTCCCACGTGCACGCCGGACATCCGGACCGGAGCGCCGGGCGCAATCCCGGCGGCATCCTTGATCGCCACGAGCACGGGATAGCCCCGCGGGCGGAGCAGGCCCGCGCCGGGGAGCGCCAGGGCGAAGCCGATCGCGGCGATCAGCGCCAGGATGGTCACGGCCCCCACACGCGCTTCAGGACTCATAGTCTCTCCTCCACCCCACCCGGATTGATGAAGCGCTGCACCTCGGGCCGCCGGTCCGCCCGGACCTCCGCGGGCGTGCCGATGGCCAGCACCTGGCCGTGCGCCAGCACCGCCAAACGGTCCGCGATCCCGAAGGCCGTCGCCAGATCGTGCGTGACGATGACCGACGTCACACCGAGCTCCCGTCCGAGGCCGGCGATCAGCACGTCCACGTCGCGCGAGGTCGGCGGATCAAGGCCGCTGGTCGGCTCATCGTAGAAGATGAGGTCGGGGTCCAGGGCCAGGGCCCGGGCGATGGCCACCCGCTTGCGCATCCCGCCGCTGAGCGTGGCGGGGAGCTGGTCCGCCGCCTGCTCCAGCCCGACAAGCGCCAGGAGATCGAGCACTTCCGTGCGGATCTTCCGGCCGCTCATCTGCCGGTGCCGCCGCATGGGAAACGCGACGTTCTCCCCCACGGTGAGGGAATCGAACAAGGCGGTGGATTGAAACACCACGCCCATGCGCAGGCGGAGCCGATCGAACTCCTCCTCGCGCATCTCGTGCACCGGCTGATCCCAGATGTAGATCGCTCCCGCGTCAGGCCGCAGCAGGCCGATGAGGTTCTTGAGCAGGACGCTCTTGCCGGTGCCGCTGGGCCCCATGATCACGAAGATCTCTCCGGACAGCACCTGAAAGGACACGTCGCGCAGGACCTCCGTCCCGTCCAGCCGCTTGCCCACGTGCTCGACGCGGATCACCGGAGTGGCCATCGCTCAGAACAGCACCATGTCGAGGAACAGGTTGAGGACCAGGATGAGGATGATGGCCGTGACCACGGCGGCGGTCGCGGCCCGGCCCACGCCCGCCGCTCCGCCGTCGGTGTCCAGCCCCCGCCGGGAGCCGACAAGGGTGATGACAACCCCGAAGACGGCGCCCTTCGCCATGCCCGCCGTGAGGTCCGCGGGCGTCAGGAAGCGCTGTACGGACCCCAGGAAGGTGGTGGTCTCGACGCCCGAGAGCGCGGCGACGATCCCGCCCCCCACCAGGCCCGCCAGGTTGGCGAACAACGTGAGCAACGGCAGCATGAGGAGCCCCGCCACCACGCGGGGGACGACGAGGAACCGTACGGGATTCGTGGCCATGACGCGGAGGGCATCGAGCTGCTCGGTCACCGCCATCGTCCCGATCTCGGCGGCGATGCCGGCGCCGCTGCGGCCGGCCGTCGCCACCGCGGTGAACACCGGCGCCGCCTCGCGGGCAAGCGAGAGCGCCACCAGCCCGCCCACCAGCCCCGGGACGCCGAAGGCCAGCAGCTGCCTGGCGGTCTGGAAGGCGAGCACGGCCCCCGAGAAGATCCCGGTGACCAGGACGATCGGCAGGCTGGAGACGCCGATCTGCTCCATCTGGCGGATGGTCTGGCGGGCCTCCAGCCGCCCGCGCGCGAGCCAGCGGAGGGTGGACAACAGGAGGCGGACGAGGCGTCCTGTATCCTCAAGGAGCCCCAGTACGGTACGGCCGACCCATTCGAGTACGGGGGCGCCGGGCATGGGATGTGCGGGGTATTTCCCTACGCGGGGGGCCGCATCCTATGCGGCACGCGCCGGACGGCCGCAGAAAATCGCGCCGCGCCGTCGAAGTAGTCGGTACGATGGAAGCAGCCCGGACCCAGAGGGTCCACGACGTCTGGAGGTGGACAGCGTGCCGGGGATGAGTCAGGAACAGATCCAGCAGGTCGTGACGGAGAGCCGGCCCGAGGCCCTCGCCGGTCCCGGGAGACAGCCGGTCCCCGACGACCACGTGGCGCACATTGTCCAGCTGGCCGGGTGGGGGCACGCCGCGCTGGCCGCAGATCACCTGCTGTTCCCTGAGCTGGGGGAGGCGCTGCCCGCGGTGGTGGGCGGCGTGATCCGGCAGCTAGGCCTCCAGTTCGCCGGCGACGCCTCATATGCGGATGAAGCTCCAGACACGGCGGCGGCACCGATCCGGCGGCGCCAGTTCGCCTATGAGACCTTGATCGAGATGGCACTGAATTTCTATGGCCTGGAGAGCCGGTGGCTGTCCGAGGAGCCGAAGCGCCGGGCGCTGGCGAGCCTGCGCCACGCGCTCGCGGGGTGGGAAGCCCAGGAGGCGGCCGAGGGTCCCCGCTCGGTGGCGGCCGCCGTCATCCAGCGGCTCCTCGCCCGAATGACCCTCGTGCAGAAGGGGGCCGGCATGGTCGCACACACCGCGACCCGTATCGCGCAGCAGATCGAGGGGAAGGACCTGGTGATGCTGCCGTTCCTCGACGCCGCCCGGGCGGAGATCGAGCGCAACATCTACGCGCGGATGGTGCGCGACGGGCAGTGCCGGTTCGGCAATGACTACGCGCTCGGCCTGCGCTGGCTGCGCCATCTCGGATTCGAGCAGGTCTCCACCAATCCCGTGCTTGCGGCCCTCGCCTACCAGGACGATCCCGGACTCAGCCGGGTCTTCCAGTCCGAGGTGGCCGGCCATCCGCGGGCGCCGGCGTGGGCCGACGCTCCGGAGCAGCTCGCGGGTGAGATCGCCCTCCACGCCACGCTGGTCGCCCTCTGGGACAATCTGCACGTCTTCCGGCCCATCTTCTTCCTCCTGGCGGACGAATCGGGCGGGGGCGTCGTCTCGTTCCAGCTCAACCCCAACGTCGCGCATCTGGTGAAGGAGAGCATCCAGGACGCCTTCGCCGTCACGGCGGCGGCGGCGGCGGACCTGCGGGTCTACGACGCCTACCTCTTGGCGGGCTACCCGGCCACACGAGAACGCGCCCGGCCGAACATCGTCGTCAAGGTCGCCGCCACATCGCCGTCGGCCCGGGAGATCGCGCGCACGCTCAACACCTACGGCATCGGCTCCAACATCACACTGGTCTACGCGGCAGCGCAGGAAGTCACCATGATCCTGGAAGAGCTGGCCGGCATGGCCGAGGCGATCAAGAAAGGGATCCTCCCGACGCAGCTCTACATGACCAACATGGGCGGCCGGTTCGAGAGCCACCTGCGTGAGGTGACGCTGGAGGACTTCTTCGGGCAGCTGCAGCGCCAGATCGGCACGGCGGAAGCCCTGGCCCGCGTGGAACAGCTCGCGGCGGCCAATGGCTCGAAGGCCGCGGTAGACCGGGCAGAGGACTACGCGGCCAAGGCGGCCGCGGCCACCCGGTACGGGAAGCAGCGCACGATCGACGGCCGCGTGGTGACGGCGCTGGCCGGCGTGGCCTCGGCAGAGGAGCTCCGGGCCTGGGAGGACGCCATCGGCAAGGCGGGAACGCTCGTGGCGCGCCGGGTGTGGGGCATCTTCTTCGCGCCCGGGAACCGGGAAAAGTGGACGAGCTACCTGGAGCGGACGTACGGGCTCCGCGCCGATCAAGCGGCATTCATCCTCGGCCGCATCTGCTACCTCCCGGCCTCGAAGCGGAAGCCGGAGGACACGTACTGGGCCCTGGCCGGCGCCAACATGGTCCACACCGAGTTCCCGAACCACCAGGAGAACGTGCGGCGGATGGCCGAGACCGAGGGCTTCCGCGCGGCCGACTACCGCAACTCCATCACGTGGACCTTCCCGCCGGAGGTCCTGGAGCGGCTGCGGGGGATCCCTGACTTCCGGCGGGGGTACGAGCTCACGCCTGAATTGAACGATCTCCTGCGCGCGGTGGGGATCGACGGCGAATTCGGAGACGGCGGCCTCCGGCCGGAAGAGTGGCCGCAGTTCGGCCCCGTGCGGAAGACCCTGGCCGAGTTCAAGGGAGCGTACGACACCTTCCGGGAGGACATGGTGGCATCGTTCAAGGAGGTGGGTGCAGCACTCGGCCCCGCGGGGAGCACGCGCCGCGCGGGCGGAGGCGCGCGCCGGGCTGGATGATCCTTCCGCGGTTCAGCCTGGGGATGGGGGACCGGTTCGGCCGGCAGGGCCGGGCCCAGCTCGCCGCGGTGGTTGCGGCGAAGGCTCGCGGCGTGACCGTTGCTCCCGTCTGGAACAAGTCCCATCGCGAACATCTGATTACGGGCACGCACCCGGACAGCGTCCGCGCCGAGGCGGACGAGGCCGTGGCGGCCCTTGGCTGGCGGGGCCCGTATTACGTGGACGCGGACCACGTCACGCTGGAGACGGTGGATGCGTTCATCGGCGCGAGCGACTTCTTCACCCTCGACGTCGCTGACGTGATCGGGTCTCCGGCGGCCGTCGGGGACGTCGCCGAGTTCGTGGACCGGCACCGCCGCTACGTGGGCAGGTCCGTCATTCCCGGCATGAACCGCGCGCTGTCCTCGGATGACATCGCCGCGGCGGCGCGGAAGTTCTTAGCAGCCGCCCAAGCGGCGGCGGCCATCTACCGTCGCGTGGAGGCGGCGAAGGGCCGCGGGCAGTTCGTGGTCGAGGTATCGATGGATGAGGCGGCAGAGCCCCAGACGCCGGCCGACCTGTTTTGCCTGCTTGCCGCCCTGGCCGGAGAAGGCGTGCCGGTGGCGACGATCGCCCCGAAGTTCCCCGGACGGTTCAACAAAGGCGTCGACTACGCCGGAAGCGTGGAGGAGTTTGAGCGGTATTTCTCGCTCTGTCTGGAGGTGCTCCGGGAAGCGGTGGGCGAGTTCGGGCTTCCGTCCGGCCTCAAGCTCAGCATTCACTCCGGCAGCGACAAGGTCTCGCTGTACCCGGCGATCGCGCGCGCGCTCCACCGGCACCACGCCGGGGTGCATCTGAAGACGGCCGGGACGACCTGGCTGGAAGAGGTGGCAGGGCTGGCTCAGGCCGGTGGCGCCTCACTGCGGCTGGTCCAGGAGATCTATGGCCGGGGATACACGCGCCTCGACGAGTTGTGTGCGCCGTATGCCGCCGTCATCGACATCGATCGCGCCCGCCTGCCGCGCCCCGACGAGGTTGAGGAGTGGTCGGGGGCGGAGTTCGTGGCGGCCCTGCAGCATGATCCCGCGTCGCCCTCCTACAATCCACACCTCCGGCAGCTCCTCCACGTGAGCTTCAAGATCGCTGCGGAGATGGGCGCCGAGTTCCTCCAGGCGGTGGAGACCCAGGCGGCGGCGATCGCGGCCCGGGTGACCGACAACCTGCTGCAGCGCCACATCCTCCCGGTCTTCGTCCCGCGGGCGGCGGCGTGACCGGCCTGTGAGCGCCTGGGCCACGTTTCCCGCCAGGCGCCTGCCCGCGCGCACGCAATCCCTCGCCGAGCAGGTCGAGGCCGACGGGGGGCACGTCCTGAGCGTCTTTCAGGATCCGATCGGCGGACACTGGCATCTGTTCTGCCTGCTGCCTCTCGGGCACGTCGCAGCGACGCCCTATCAGCGGGACCTCTCCCCCGCCCACGTGAAGCGCCTCCGGACGGTGATGCGGAAGATCGACCGGTTCGTGGATCCGATCGTCACGATCTCGCCGCTCCCGGGGCAGTACTGGACGCCCAACGGCCACCACCGCCTCGCCGCCCTGCGGGAGCTCAAAGGAAAGCTCGTCCCCGCCATCCTCATCCCCGACGAGTCCGTCGCCTACCAGATCCTGGCGCTCAACACGGAGAAAGCGCACAATCTCAAGGAGAAGTCCCTGGAAGTCATCCGCATGTACCGGGCGCTCGCCGAGGAGGCGCCCCGGGCCGCGGAGGAAGCATACGCCTTCCAGTTCGAGTCGGCGCACTTCATCACGCTGGGGCTGCTCTACGAGCAGAACCGGCGCTTCGCGGGTGGCGCGTTCACGCCCATCCTCCGCCGGGTGGACAAGTTCCTCAAGCAGCCCCTGCCCAAGGCGCTCGCGGAGCGGGAGGAGCGCGCGGCGCAGGTGCGGCGGGCCGACGAGCTGCTGTCGGACCTGGTGGCGCAGCTCAGGAAGCGCGGCCTCCGCCATCCCTACGTGAAGAACTTCCTCCTGGCGCGCACCACGCCCCTCACCCGGGCGCGCAAGACGCTCCCCTCGTTCGACGTCACGTTCCGCCGGCTCGCCGAGAATCTCGAGCAGTTCGACATCGCGAAGGTGCGCTACGAGGACGTGGCGCGGTCCGCCGTCTTCGGCGGTCCTTCTGGCTGATTTATCCGCACGATAACCGCATATCGCCCTGAAGCTCGTCAGGCGTCGTGTGCGTACTCACAAGGAGGGAAGCGAGATGAAGACGTAAGAGATCGACGGCATGTCCGTCCCGCCGGGAGAGCGAGGGTTCGGTAGAGTAGCCTGTGGGGAGCTGCCCGACGGCACGGTCGTCTATCAACCCCTCATCGTCGTCAACGGCACCGCCGACGGCACAGGCCCGCGGTCGATCTTCTACGTCGACATCGGCACGGCCACCGAGAACATGCTGCTGGCGGCCGAAGCCGTCGGGCTCCGCGGCGGCCCCGTGACCTCATTCAGCAAGGAAGCGGTCTCGGTGCTCCTGCGGCTGCCGTCGTCGATGACGCCCGAGTTGATCGTGATCCTGGGCTCCCCCGCCCCACGGAAGCCGGAGCATCACTCCCGTCCCCGCACCCCCACCCGCCTGGAGGACCTCGTCACCTGGGAGCAGTTCCCTCCGCAGCGATGATCACGGGGATCGATCATGCCGTCCTGCTGGGAACGGCGCTGGCGCCAGCCGTCCGCGGCTTCGAGGACGCCGGGTTCGTGGTGATCCCCGGCGGCGTGCACCCCGCGTGGGGAACAGAAAACGCGCTCATCCCGATGGCGGACGGGTTCTATCTCGAACTACTCGCGCCACGCGACCCCGCCCCCGCGCTCCGTCACCGGCTCCAAAGACAGGTGGATGGCACCCCGCGGGCAGCGGGGGAGTACGCAGGATACGCGCTGGAGTCAAGCGCACTACAGGCGGATGTCCAAAGTGCCTTGACCTCCGGGCTGGAATTTCAACCCCCTGTGATGGGAGCGCGCCGGAGGCCGGACGGCTTCGAAGTTCGTTGGCGGTCGGCGACTTCACCCCGGCCCGACTTCCCGTTCCTCATCGAGGATCTCACCCCCCGGTCTGAACGGGTCCCCCCGCCCGGCGGCGGGCTCAACGCGCGGACACGGCTGGCGTCAGTCACGGTCGCTGTCGATGATGTCGATGAGGCTTCTCAGGCGTACGCCGCCTTGCTCGGACAACCCGCGGTGCTCGGCCCCGCGGGGGAAGGAATCCTCGCGACACAGCGGGGTTCCATCGCACTCATCCGGAAGGGCGCACCAGCCCACTCTCCCGGAGTGGTCACCATCAGGCTGGTCGTCTCGGGCTGGACGGGCCCGAGCCGCCTGGATGCCGCTGGCGGAGCCGGAGTGATCCTGACAGGCGGCACGTAACTCAGAGCCAGCCTTTCCCGCGCTCAACGCAGTGCGTCTACGGCCCACCCGCCGTCGAGCCACAGGTCGCCGGCCGCCTCCTGGAGCCGCAGGGAGAGCGCCTGCACGGCGGAGGCGGTCATGGAGGATCGAGCGCGAGACACGCCGCGCCCACGAGCCCGCTCCGCGCCTCGAACACGGCCGGACGAACAGGCGGCGGCTCCTCACCGGACAAAGCACTCCGACCGATGGCGTCGTGCACGGCGGCGATCAGCGGCGATCGCGCATGAAGGAGCCCGCCGCCCAGCACCACGCAGTCAGGATTCCACAGGCGCACGGCGGTCACCGCCGCCATGCCCAGGAACCGGCGGGCGTCCTCCAGCACGGCGCGGGCCCGTGGGTCCCCGGCAGCCGCCGCCTCAAAGACGGTTTCCGCGGTCGGCTTCTCCGCCCGGCGGGCGATCCCCCAGCCGCCGGCCACAGTCTCAAGACAACCGCGCCTCCCGCAGCGGCACAGGTCGCCACCAGGCACGACCAGGGCATGACCGAGCTCCCCCGCGGCGCCACCCGCACCATAGTAGGGGTGCCCGGACCAGATCAAGGCTGCGGCGATGCCCGTGCCCGCGCTCAGGTAGAGCATGGCCCGGGTTCCCTGCCCCGCCCCCCACTTCCACTCACCCCATGCCGCGGCGCGCACGTCATTGTCCAGCACCACCGGCAGCGGCACCGCCTCGCGCACAATCGCCGCCACCGGCAGATCGCGGACGTCGAGGTTGCCCGAATACCGCAGGACTCCCGCGGCCGGATCGACCAGACCCGGAATAGCCAACCCCACGGCGCTCGGTTCCAGTGACCGGCTGCGCGCCGCGAGGAACGCGTCCCGGAGCGCACCAGCCAGAAACGCGCCGATCGCGGCATTGCCGCGGCGGTCCCCCACGGGCCGGACGGCCGCGTGCACCACTACCCGATCTGAGGTCACCACGCCGGTGCGAAGAAACGTCCCGCCGAGGTCGGCGGCGATCACCGGCGGTAACGACATGCTACCTCGTCGTGGTCACCGCGATAAGTCCGCGGGTAATGTAGTTGCGGAAGATCATGGCGAAGAGCACAGGGGGGATCATGGTCAGCACCACGGTGACGGCGACCACGCCGAAGCTCACATCCGGGTTCACGGCCGTGACGGAGACGATCACCGGAATGGTCTGCGACCGGATGGTCGAGGTCACGAACAGCGCGAACGGGAAGTCGTTGTACGAGAACATGAACGCAAAGGCTGCCGTGGCGGCCACGGCGGGGGCGGCCACCGGGGCGACGATGCGCAGAAGGGCCTGCAGCCGGGTGGCTCCGTCCACGAGGGCGGCTTCCTCGATATCCGGAGGCACGCGGCGGAAGTACAGCGTGAGGAACCAGACCGTGAACGGCAGGGTGAACGCGGCGTGGATGAGGACCAGCGCGCTGTAGCGGTCGAGCAGGCCGAGCCGGCTGACGATGAGGTAGTACGGGATGGCGACCGCCATGGGTGGCAGGAGCCGGCTGGCGAGAATGAACATGTAGAGTGCGCCGGCGCCGCGAAAGCGGATCCGCGCAAACGTGTAGGCAGCCATCGTCCCCAACACCAGGTTGAGAAGGGCGACCGTCACGGCCACGATCGTGCTGTTCCGCAACGCGGGCAGGGCGTCCCGGGCCTTCTCCGAAATGCGCCCGCGAAGCAGACCGGTCTCCTGATAGCCGGCCGGGAACCGGCCCGTGAAGATAAACCGGTAGTTGTCCGTCGTAACCACGCGGGGGATCCACTGGGGCGGCACGCGGAACAACTCTTTCTCCGGCTGGATGCTGCTCAGCGCGACCCAGCCGAAGGGGGCGAGGATGTAGCAGGCGACGACCAGCCCCAGCAGCGTCCCCGCCCCCCTCGCCCACGCCCGGCGGGTCATTCCCGGTAGATCTCCTCACTGCGCAACAGGCGCATGTACAACACAATGAAGATCACCAGGGACGCGGCGAGCAGGACGGCCAGCGCGGCCCCGTGGCCGAAGTTGAACGACGTGAACATGCTGTTGTACATGTAGTAGGAGATCAGCGACGTGGCCCCCGCCGGCCCGCCGCCCGTCATCACGTACAGGAGGTCGAACGTCACGATGGCGATCATCGTCTCGTAGACGACGATGATCAGCGTTGTCGGGATGAGCAGGGGGACGGTCACGTGTCGGAGCGCGGCCAGCGCGCCCGCGCCGTCCGCCCGGGCGGCATCAAAGAGTTCCTCGGGGATTGCCTGCAGAGCCGCCAGGTAGAGGATCGACGTCAGGGGGACCTCCTTCCACACGTGGGCAAAGAGGACCGAGAGCAATGCCGTCGTCGGGCGGGACAACCACGGCACGTAGCTGTCGACAAGCCCGAGCGAGTAGAGGGCGCCGTTGAACGCCCCGTAGCTGCTGTTGAAGATCCAGGCCCAGATGATCCCGCTGATCACGGTGGGGATGGCCCACGGCAGGAGGATCGCCACATTGAGGAGCGATGCGGTGCGGGTGCGCGCATTGAGCAGATGGGCGATCGCGAAGCCCGCCACGGTGGCGAGCGGGACGGCCCCGGCCGCGAACGTGAGCGTGTGCCGCCAGGCCGACGCAAAGTACTCGCTCCGGATGACCGCCGCGTAGTTCTTCAGGCCGACGAACGGCGTGCTCTCAGGCCGGTAGAGGACCACTTCTCGCAGGCTGGTGACGACGGCCGAGCCAATCGGGTAGATGGTGAAGAGGGCAATCAAGGCCACCACGGGGAGCACGGTGGCGTACGCGTACCGGGCCTCGCCAGAGCGCGCGCGCGGTGCGGGATGCGCAGTCATCGGTCAGCAGAAGGGGGACAGCACCCGGCTGTCCCCCTCGATGCGGTCTCCTCCTGGGAGGCTACTTCTTCATCTCCTTCCACTTCGCGGCGGACGCCTTCAATGCATCCAGCGCGGGCTTCTGTCCGAGCAGGGCTCTGTTCATCTCCTTTTGAAACTCGAGGCTCCAGCTGCCCCAGAACGGCGTCAGCGCCTCCTTTGCCTTGGCCAGCTTCGCCTGCTGTTCTTCAAGGGTGACGTTGCCCCACTTGTTGATCGCCCCCCGGATCTGCGGGTCCTTGTAGAGCGGGAGCTGCGCAAAGCCCAGGCCCTTCTCCAGGGCCCAGCGCCGCACCACGGTGAACTGTCCGTCGGTCTTGCCGCCGAAGTACTCCAGAAACTTCCAGGCGGCGCTCTGCACGTCCCTCCCGCGGTCGGCGGCCATCTTCGTCATGGCGTAGAACCGGACGAACCCGACGGTCCCGTGGGTCTCCCCGGGCATCAGCGCCATCTTGAACTTCCCGGCCTGCGCGTGCGCGCCGGGCGTGTTCAGATCGGCCAGGTTGTACTTGGGGAGCACGGCGAATGCGACCTGCCCCGCGCCCATGGCCTTGACGAGCGGGATCTCCGTCGTCTCCAGCGAGGCCGGGTTGATGATCTTGTGCGTGCGCATCCCGTCGACGAGCCACTGGGCCACCTTGTGCGCCGCGGAGCCATTCCGGTCGAAGATGGGGTTGAGGGCGTCGTCGAACATCCGGTAGTCCTTGAACGAGTAGACCATGGAGAGGAAGACCTCGATGTACCAGGGGGTGATGTCCTGGAACTGGAACATGATCGGGTACTCGACGATCTTCTTCTCCTTCATCGCCAGCGCCATCCTCGTGACCTCATCCCAGGACGCCGGCGGGGCCGAGAATCCGGCGCGCTTGAGCATGTCCTCGTTGTAGATGAAGATGATGGTGTCGGCGTAGTACGGAAGCCCGTACAGCTTGCCCTTATAGGTCATCCCTTCATTCGCGTACTGCGCGAAGTCGGGCTTGTACGCCTTCACCTGCGGGAAGGGGTCTTCGAGCGGCACAATCCAGTTCGCCGCGGCCCACTGTTGGAGCCAGTGGTCAGAGGAGTAGGCGACGTCGGTGGGGGTCTTCCCCACGAACCGGGCTGTCATGACGTCCGTGTACTTCTCCCAGGAGAAGTCCTGCATCGTCACCTTGATCCCTGGGTTCTTGGCTTCGAACTTCTTGATGTTGTCGAGGATCACGTCGTTGCTGTACGACCAGACGGTGAACGTCAGCTGGGTCGTCCCCGCGCCGTATGCCATGGGCGTCATCAAGGCGAGGGCAACGATCAGGGCACATACAGACCGTCGTGCACGCATCCTCTCACCACCCCCTATCGTGGTTTCCCCTGTCGCCTGCGACTCTTTTCGTGTGCGGACACCGATCCTCCGGCGCGCGCTCGTGCTGCGGGCCGGGTCCCGGTCCGGGTCGCCTTCGGCGGGCTCGCTGCCGCCGCGGTCACGACCTCCCGGCCGGGGCGGTCCGGCTCGGCTTTCGAAGCGGCCAGCCACAACGTGACCTGGCGGAAGAACGTTTCGTAGCCCGACCACTTCATGAAATTCACGCCCCAATGCGGCGTCGTGTCGGAGGCGAACACCACCGTGCGGCCGCGGCCGTACTGTCGCACGGCGATCAGCGGGTCTTCGCCCGCCCGCTCCGAGGGCCGCACCGTGGCCAGCACCTCGGCCTCCGGCCTGGCGACGGCCCGGTTGTATCCGAGCAGCGGAGGAAACGGCTCCCAGGCGATCCCCCGCATCACCGGGTGGGTGCGGTCCTGCACGGCAACGAGCGCGCCCTGCGGCGTTTCCACGCGGTCGTCGGTGGGTTGGAAGACCACGGGAAGCGCCTCCTCCAGCGGTGTGCCGTGCCAGACGCCATGGCCGAAGCGTCCCTGGAAGGACAGCCAGCCGCCGACCATGAGGACCCCGCCGCCCTGCTCCACGAACTCGCGCAGGAGCTCCAGGCGGTTCGGCAGCACGATGGTCTCCGGAGACGTCCAGGCATCGGGCGAGTAGAACTCGGGATAGAAGTAGAAGATGTCTGCCTCCACTTCCTCGATGATGACCACGTCATACTCCTGCAGGGCGGACAGCTCGCGGGGGAAGCTGCTGTAGACTTCCCAGCTGGGCTGCTGGGTGACCCGAATGTCGCCGCCGCGCTCCAGCCCCTCGATAAACGCCCGGGCCCAGTTGTGGAACTGCAGCCCCTTCATCTCCAGGGCAAACGGGGAGAGCGCAAAGAGCGGCCCAAACATCGCCCCCGCTCCGCCCGCGTACAGCACACGGATCATCGCGCACCTCCGATCTGTAAGGATGCGTCCCACGTCACGACCGGATCGAGGAACCGCGGTGTGTCGGGCTCCACGCCCCGGTGGCGCGCCACCATCAGCGCCAGCAGTTGAAGCCACACCGCGGCCAGAAGGATGGCCGGCACTGTGCCCGGCTCGGCCGGCAGTGGAACGGCGGTAAGTTCCCCCACGCGTTCGCCGACGACTACCACGCGCGCCTCGAGCGCCGCGAGATGCGCCAGTACGCGCGCTTCGTAGGGCGCGCCGGCTCGTGAGAGGAGCCCCACGATGACCATCTGCGACGAGAGGGCTGCTTTCGGCCCGTGCAGGAACTCGAGCGTATGGTACGCGCTGCCGGGAACCAGCGCCATCTCGGTCATCTTCAAGGCCCCCTCGCAGGCGAGACCGAACAGCGCCCCCGACCCCAGGAACGCATACATTCCACCCGGCGACCCCGCCGCCGCGGTCGCGTGATCGACGAGCGCGCCCAACTGGCCGGCGGCCAGCTCGGGTGCCTGCCGGAGCAGATCCATCGTCTTCATGTCCCCGGACAGCGTCGCACCGACTGCGGCCAGCGCCAGCAGCATCGACGTGAACGAGGCCGTCATCACCACGCTGCGCTCACGGACCGGGACACGGATGGCCACATCGCTCCTGCGCGCCAGCGCCCCGCCCTCGTGGCACGTCAGCGCCACCGTCGTGGCGCCCCAACCCTGTAGGCGCTCCAGAGCCCAGACGGTTTCGGTGGTCTCACCGGATCGCGAGATCGCCACCACGAGCGGAGGCCGCGACGACCAGTACGCCGCACGGTCTGCGAACAAGATCTCGGACGAGGGAACGGCGACACACGGGGCGTTCAGCGACCCGTGGAGAACATGGGCGGCCGAAAGGGCCAGGTAGTAGGAGGAGCCACAGCCGGTCAGCAACAGCCGGTGGGCGGGAGCGACTCGCCAGATGTCGAGCAGTCGAGCGTGATGGACTGGAAGCGCATCCAGAGTGCGCGCCCATACCTCAGGCTGGATCCGGATCTCTTCCTCGGTGAGCCGGCCCGGAAGCGCCACCCAACCCCCTCAACACCCGCACAGATTCTATCGTGTGATGACTGATTTGTCAACAAAGAATGCTTGATAGAGCATTATCGAGCCTAGTTCTTTGACTGATCAATCATAATCTGCCAGAATGGAGGCAGGACGTATCATCAGGATGCTGAGGAGTTGCATGTCGGACGTCGCGCCGAGGGAGCGTCGGGAGAAAATCCTGGAGACCCTGCGCCAGAGCGGCGAGGTTTCGATTGAGCACATCGTTGGCCGGTTCGGCGTGTCGCCGGCCACCGCGCGTCGCGATCTGCGGCTCCTCGAGCGCCAGGGACTGGCGCTCCGCCGGCACGGCGGGGCGGCCACGCCGGAGTCCTCGCTCTATGACGCATCCTACCTCGAGCGCGAGCGTACCTCGATTGCCCACAAGCGCGGCATCGCGCTTGCCGCCTCGGAGCTGATTCACACTGCACAGACCATCGCGCTCACCGGGGGCACGACGACGACCGCCGTGGCCCGGGCTCTCCGTGGGCGGGAGCTCGTCATTGTGACGAATGCAGTCAACATCGCCATGGAACTCGCCCGCGAGCCGCGCATCCGGGTGCACCTCACGGGTGGCCGGCTGGTCGGCGCCAGCTATGAGCTTGTCGGATCAGCCGCCGTCCAGGCGCTCGAGGGGCTCAACGTGGACGTCGCATTCATCGGCGTCAACGGGGTCTCTGTGGAGCGGGGACTCACCACCAACAACGAGGAGGAAGCCGAGGTCAACCGCGCGATGGTCGACGTCGCGCGCCGCGTGATCGTCGTGGCCGACCACAGCAAGCTGGGCAGAGCGACGCTGGTCCAGATCTGCCCTCTTGACGCCGCCCATGTGCTCATCACGGACCGGGAGGCCCGGGTGCGCGACGTCGAAGCGATCCGTCAGGCCGGCATCGAGGTCGTCGTGGCCTGACCTTACTCCATACGCTCCACGGCGACGCGCGCCTTCAACGCGTCGATGTCACCCGCATTCACCGTTCCAGGCAGCAGCGTACTCAGGTCCGAAGCAGCCGCGGCCATCCCGAGGATGACCGCATCAAGCAGCGGGATCCCCCGGACCAGCCCCACGGCGAGGCCAGCCGTCAGGCTGTCCCCAGCCCCGATGGCGCTCACGCGCTCGACAACGGGTGGACGCAGGAGCCATGTCCCGTCAGGAGAGACGAGCACCACCCCCTCAGGACCCAGCGTGACCACCACCGCCCCGGCGCCCTGGTCGAGGAACTCCCGCGCCGCGCGGTGGATGTCTGATGGAACCGGCAGCCGGCGGCCGAGCGTCGCTTCGAGCTCATCCCGATTCAGTTTCGCCACCGCCGGACGCGCCGCCACCCCGCGCCGGAAGGCCTCCCCAGGGGTATCGAGGATCACCGGCCGGGAGCCGGCCCGTTTGATGATCGCCGCGGGAAGATCTGCCGGGAAGCCCGGGGGCAGGCTGCCTGCGATGACGACCGCCGAGGCCGGCCGGAGGTGCCTGCTGACGCGCCGGCGCAGCGCACGGACGGCGCGCGCATCCACCTCGGCCCCTGGTTCGTTGACCACGGTCTCACTGCGCCCCGGATCGATGATAAGGGTGCAGATACGCGATGGGCCGCCGACACGAACGGGATCCAGCGTTAATCTGAGCTGGCGCGCTCCGCGGATGACCGCCGGGGCGGCTTCTCCCGACACGAATCCGGTCACCACCACCGGGATGTCGAATGCCGTGGCGGCGCGCGCGACGTTCAGGCCCTTCCCACTGGCCAGCCAGGTGGCAGACTCCGCGCGGTGCACGACCCCCGTCCGGAACCCGCGCACGACGATCACGCGATCGTAGCAGAGGTTAGGGCTGACGCAGAGAATCATCCGGGACTCCGGGTCAGACTTCGACGCCGGCGACGGTACGCATCCTTGCATGTGCCTCTCCCGCCTGGGTCAGGCCGGGAGGATTCGACGGCTCCCGCAGGTCGGCAGCGGGAGCAGACGGCACGAGGGGGGGCGCGGTCACCCACACTCCTGGTGACAAGCCGGGAGGCGCTTCGTCTGGGCGCCGAGCGCGCATTTCCGGTCCAGCCCCTTGCCCTGCCCGATCCGGACGGTGTATCCAGTCCTGGCGTCCTGGCACGCGCCGGCCGTGGCGCTGTTTGTAGCGCGCGCTCGATCCGCTCAACTCGAGCCGCAAGAGCGCACGGTGTTCCGGCGCGCTGCCGTGCTCGCCGGCGGCTTCACGCTTGAGGCCGCCGAGGCGGTGACCGCGGCAGACCTGTCGGTCGACATGCTCACGGCTATTACCGGTCTCATCAACAAGAGTCTCCTGCGACATGAACACTCCAAGACTGCCGAGCCGCGCTTCGGGATGCTGGAGACGGTCCGCGAGTATACCTGGGAGCAATTGACCGCAACCGGCGAAGCCGACAACTCCAGAGCGCAGATTGCGGCCTGGGTCGCGGTGTCGCAACCCACCCCGGCCCCACCCGGCCCGGCTCCTCGCTAGGACTCCGCCCCCCACCCGTCGGTCCGCGCGGGATAGGTATCGCCATAAGCCTTTCTACCGATGCGCCGGCCCGGCGACGGGGCTAGGGTGGGGGCATCATCACAGCATCGCGTCCACGGTGGACGTGGTGCGTGCAGCCTGATGAAAGGGGGGGAAGGCATGAGGCACGCTCAGCGTGTCGTCACTATCGCGGGGCTGGAGACAACAATCACCTGCCGCTCAGGCACTGGATCGGCGATTCCCGGTACTTCTTTGTGAAATAGGTCACGTCGAGGAGGCCGACATGAACACGCAAACGATTCTCAACACCATCCAACTCTGGAAGGACTGTCCGGAGAAGGCGCGGGTCAAGCCGGCCGTGACCGCACGAGCCGAGGGGAGCCAGGCGGTTATCGAGGCGGGCTCATTCTCCTGGCGCGCCGACCTGCCAGGCCCGTTGGGCGGCTCCAATCAAGCCCCCAGTCCGACGCAGCTCGTGATGAGCGCGCTTGCCGGGTGCGCGGTGGTGTTCATCCGGGACACCCTCGGCCCGCTGCTGAATGTGCCCATCACCGATGTGCGGGCAACGGTACGCTGCCGCACGGATTTCCGCGGGCTGCTCGGTGTGGACAGGGCGGTTCCCGACCTGGAGGACTTTGAGCTCGGAATCGAGATCGTCTCGCCGGACGAACGGGGCGCGCAGAGTGTGTATCAGGCATGGTTGGAACGCTGCCCTGTCTACCTGGCTTTGATCAAGCCCACGAACGTGGCCACGACGATCGAGATCACACTCGGCTGAGCGCATCGGAAAGAGCGTGGGAGGGTCCCGCCGTGTCCGGCGAGCATGTCCGGCAGTCTATTGAGGGAGTCATTACCCACCTCACGGGGCATCCAGACGAAGCTCGGTCCACCGACCGAGCGGCCACAGCCATCTGGGAGCGCGGGCTGAGGTTCAGGGCGGAGAGCCCCCGCGGAGCGCTCGTCGTCACCGACATGTCGAAAGCACTAGGCGGGGAGGGCTCGGCGCCGTCACCCGGATGGCTCATGCGCGCCGCGTTGGCTACCTGTGAAGCAACGGTTATCGCGATGAGAGCCGCTCAAGAGGGCATAGAGCTGACGACGCTTACGGTGAGTGTAGAAAGCGAATCCGATTCTCGCGGTTTGTTGGGGATGGATGACAGCGCCCCCGCAGGCCCCTTGAGCATTAGAATCCGAATCTGGATTGGAGCCGACGGGGCTTCGGAAGAAAGGCTCCATCAGATCATAAGGTGGGCTCAGGCCCACTCGCCCGTGGGGGACGCCATCCACCGCGCCGTCCCTACGAAGACTGAGGTCGAAATCGCCTGAGACAGTCTCCACCACCCGGCCAGCCACGGCAGCGCAAATCGTGCCCGGCCCCGTCATACTCGGAGCAACGTCGCACCCGTGCAGGTCCGGGAGGAAGGGCGTGCCGTCGTCCGAGGCCATCCAGCAGGCATGGGGAAGGAGCGAGAACGCACCAATCCCGCATCAGGACTGGTGGGCCCGCCAGGGCTCGAACCTGGAACCAACGCCTTATGAGGGCGCTGCTCTACCCTTGAGCTACGGGCCCGCCATCCGAGTATATCAATAGGCCACGCTGACCAAAAAGAGGCCGTGCGCCGGCGCCCGGGGTCCCGCGCGGCGGTTGTCCTCCGCGGCCAGGATCTCCGCGACCGCCTTGGGCGGAAGCTTCCCCTGCCCCACATGCAGGAGTGTGCCGACGATGAGGCGGACCATGTGGCGGAGGAAGCGGTCGGCTTCGAAGGTGAACAGCACGGTGTCGCCGCCGCGCGCCACCTCCGCCCGGCGCAGCGTGCAGACCGTCGTTCGCTCGCCGGATCCCACGCCCCGAAACGAGGTGAACGCGTGCGTGCCGAGCAGCGGGGTCACCGCCTCCTGCATCGCCGGCAGGTCAAGGGGCGCCGGGACATGATAGGTGTGCGCCCGCAGGATGGCCGACGGAGCCGGGCGGTTCAGGACGGCATACCGGTAGGTTCTGCCCGTCGCCGAGTAGCGCGCGTGAAAGTCCGAAGGAGCCTCCCAGGCGGCGAGCACGCGGATGGCCGCCGGCAGATGCGCGTTCAGTGCCCGGGGGAAGCGGTCCGCGGCGATGCGGCTCTCCGTACGGAAGTTAGCCACCTGGCCCAGCGCGTGGACGCCGGCGTCGGTGCGTCCGGCACCGATGAGGGCGACCCGCTCCCGCGTCACCGCGTGCACCGCCCGCTCGAGCTCCGCCTGCACCGACGGGCGGCGCGACTGACGCTGCCAGCCGGAGAATCCGGCCCCGTCGTACTCGATCGTCAGCGCGATGTTGCGGGCGCGACCGGAGGTCATGGCGCGCAGATCATGGCCCGGCGATCATCAGAAGAGGCGCCGCCAGACCCCATAGGGGAGCGCGAAGAGCACGGAGGTGACCGCGATGACCGCCAGCGCGGCCGCATCCTGCGGGGCGAAGCGCAGCTCGCGCATGCGGGTCCGCTGCTCCCCTCCGCGGTAGCAGCGGGCCTCCATGGCCAGCGCCAGCTCGTCGGCCCGGCGGAACGCGCTGACGAACAGCGGGACAAGCACGGGGATGAGCGCCCGGGCGCGGCGGAGCACGCCGCCCCGGTCGAAGACCGCGCCCCGGGCCATCTGCGCCTTCATGATCTTCTCGGTCTCCTCCAGCAGCGTGGGGATGAAGCGCAGCGCGATCGTCATCATCATGGCGAGCTCGTGCGCGGGGACGCCGAGGCGCCGGAACGGGCGCAGGAGCCGCTCGATCCCGTCCGTGAGCGCCACAGGCGAGGTGGTGAAGGTCAGCAGCGAGGTCACCCCGACGAGCAGGATCAGGCGGGCGGCGATGAACAGCGCGCGCATGATCCCTTCCCGGGTCGCGGTCAAGCGCCAGATCCGGAAGACGACCGTCCCGCCCTCCACTCCGCTGAAGAACATGTTGAGCACGACGGTCAGCACCAGCAGAAAGATGATCGGCCGCAGGCCCCGCAGGACGAACCCCAGGGGGATGCGGGCCAGCAGGATCACCCCCATCAAGAATAGCGTCAGCAGGCCATAGCCGACGAAGTCCCGGGCGACGAAGATCACCACCATGAACGCCGTCACGCCGGCAATCTTCGTGCGGGGGTCGAGCCGGTGCACCGGCGACTCCCGGGGCACGTACTGGCCGATGGTGACGAACCGGCTCAGCTCCATCCGAGGGCCTCCCGGATGGCCACGTGCGCCTCCTCAAACGTAAACACATCCGGGCGCACCGGGACGCCGCGGGACCGCAGGGCGCGGGCGAGCGCCGTCACCTCCGGCACGCCGAGGCCGATGGCGGTGAGCTCGTCCTCGCGGCCGAAGACCTCGCGGGTGGGGCCGTCCATGACGATCCGCCCCTGGTCCATCACCACGACACGGGCCGCCAGGGCCGCCGCCTCGTCCATGCTGTGGGTGATCAGGACCACGGTGATCCCCCCGCGATCGTGCAGCGAGCGGATCTCGCCGAGGATCTCCGCCTTGCCGCGCGGATCGAGGCCCGCCGCGGGCTCGTCGAGCACCAGAACCTTCGGCTGCATCGCCAGCACCCCGGCCGTGGCCACCCGGCGCATCTCGCCGCCGGAGAGCGTGAAGGGCGACCGGGGGCCGAAGACCGCCGGATCGAGCCCGACGGCGTGGAGCGCTCCCCGCACGCGCGCCTTGACCTCCTCTTCGGGCAATCCCATGTTGCGCGGGCCGAACGCGACGTCCTCGTCCACGGTCTCCTCGAACAGCTGATACTCGGGGTACTGGAAGAGGAGACCCACCCGGTGGCGGACCGCGCGGAGATCGGTCTTCGGGTCGACGAGATCTTGCCCCGCCACCCGCACCGTCCCGGCGGTCGGCTTGAGCAGCGCGTTGAAGTGCTGTACGAGGGTGGATTTGCCCGAGCCCGTCGGCCCGATCAGCGCGATGAACTCGCCCTCGTCGATGCGCAGCGTGACGTCGCGGACGGCCGTCGTCTCCATCGGCGTGCCGCGGAGATAGATGTGCGTGAGCCCGTCCACCTCGATGAAGGCCATCAGCGCTCGCCCCCGCGGGCGCCGGCGGCCGACAGCCGGGACAGGGCCTCGACCAGGTCCTCGGTAGAGAGGATGCGCTCGTCCAGCGGCGCGCCGTCCGCCCGGAGCGCCCGGGCCAGCGCCGGCACCACGGGCAGCGTCAGTCCCATCCCCTCCAGGATGTCGGCGCGGGCGAAGACCTGCGCGGGCGGTCCCTCGAGCGCGACCCGCCCGGCGGCCAGGGCGATGACGCGGCGGGCCAGCGCCGCCTCCTCCATCGAGTGGGTGATGTTGATGACCGTCACCCCGGAGGCGTTGAGGCGCCGCACCGTCTCCAGCACCTCGCGCCGCCCCTCGGGATCGAGCATGGTGGTCACCTCGTCCAGGACGAGGCACCGCGGCCGCATGGCCAGGACCCCGGCGATGGCCACCCGCTGCTTCTGCCCCCCGCTGAGCAGGTGCGGGGCGTGGCGGCGGTACGGCAGCATGTCCACGGCGGCCAGGGCCGCCTCCACGCGCAGGGCGATCTCGGCGGGCGGGACCCCCAGGTTCTCCGGACCGAAGGCCACATCTTCCTCCACCACCGTGGCCACCAGCTGGTTGTCCGGGTTCTGGAACACCATGCCCACGCGCTGGCGGATGTCCCAGACGGCGGCGCGATCCCGGGTATCGAGCCCGTCCACCCGCACTTCGCCTGAGGTGGGGAGGAGGAGCGCGTTGAGGTGCTTGGCCAGGGTGGACTTCCCGCTGCCGTTCCCCCCCACCACGGCGACGAACTCGCCGGCATCGATGGTCAGCGAGATCCCGTCGAGGGCCACCACGGCCTGGGGCGTGTCGGGATTGTAGACGTGACGCAGCTCCCGGATCTCGATGAGCGGCATGGGCGTTACGCGACCGCCGGCATAGGCGCTAAGTGAAGAGGCCAGAGAGTCGCCTCTCCGGCCTCAGTGATCCTTCCCAGGGCGCCGGAGCAACCGCAGGCGCCGCCGGGCCTGCCTACGAGACGAACTCGACGATGGCCATCTCGGAGGCGTCCCCGCGCCGGCTGCGGGTGCGGATGAGGCGCGTGTAGCCGCCCCGCCCCCGCTCGTGCTTGGGCGCCACCTCCGTGAACAGCCGCCCGACCACCTTGGGATCCGTGAGCAGGCGCCGGGCCTGCCGGCGGGCGTGCACGTCGCCGCGGATGGCCAGCGAGACGAGCCCGTCGGCGATCTTCTTGGTCTCCTTCGCCTTGGCCACGGTCGTCTCGATGCGGCCGTGCAGGATGAGCGCGCTGACCAGATCCCGGAAGAGCGCTTTCCGCTCGCCCGTGTCCCGGTTCAGCTTCCGCGTCGTCGCGCCGAGCATGTTAGCCCTCTCTCCGCTTCAGCGAGAGCCCCAGCGCGGTGAGCTTGTCGCGCACCTCGTCGAGCGACTTCCGCCCGAAGTTCTTCACGCTGACGATCTCCTCTTCCGTCCGCTGCATGAGGTCGCCCACGGTGTTGATGCCGGCCCGCTTCAGGCAGTTGTACGGGCGCACGGAGAGGTCGAGCTCCTCGATGGGCATGGCGTACAGCTTCGCCATCTGGGCGTCGGCGCCGGGCTCGAGCCCGCCGAAGGTCTCCGCCTCGTCCCCCATGCCGGCGAACAGCTTGAACGAGTCGATGAGGATGCGCGCCGCCTCCTGCACCGACTCCTCCGGGCGCAGCGATCCGTCCGTCCAGACCTCGAGGACCAGGCGGTCCATCTCCACGTTCTGCCCGCCCCGCGTGTCCTCCACAACGTAGTTCACCTTCTGGATGGGCGAGAAGATGGAATCTACCGGGATGACGCCGATGACATGCTCGCTCTTGCGGTGCCGCTCGGCAGGGACATATCCCTTGCCGCGCTCGACGACGAGCTCCATGGCGAGCTTCGCTTCCTTCTTGTCCAGGGCGGCGATGTGCATCTCGGGGTTGAGGACGTCCACCTCGGCGTCCTCGATGATGTCCGCCGCGGTGACCTCTTTCTTCCCGCGGGCCTCCAGCCGGAGCAGCTTCGGCTTGTCGGTGTGCAGCCGCAGCGTCAGCTCCTTGAGGTTGAGGATGACCTGCGTGACGTCCTCGACCACCCCGGGGATGGTGGAGAACTCGTGCAGGACCCCCTCGATCTTCACGGAGGTCACCGCCGCGCCGGGGATGGCCGACAGCAGCGTGCGCCGCAGGGCGTTCCCCAGCGTCACGCCGAAGCCGCGCTCCAGCGGCTCGACGATGAATTTCCCATAGGTCTCGGACAGCTCCGCGTACTCCACGCGCGTCTTCGGCGCTTCCCAGATCGTTGCGATGCTCATGAGTCCTCCCTCACCCGCTCCATCTGCGCTAACGCGAATAGTACTCGACGATGAGCTGCTCCTGGACCGGGACGTCGATCTCTTCCCGGGCCGGCATCGCCAGCACCCGCCCTTCCAGCCGCTCCGTGCTGAACTCCAGCCATGACGGCAGCGTGCGCAGCCCGGTGGCCGCCAGCTCCTTCACCCGCGGGTGATCCTTGCCCCGCCCCGTGGGCCCGATGACGTCCCCCACCCGTACCTGATAGGAGGGGATGCTGACCTTGCGCCCGTTCACGGCGATGTGCCCGTGGCGGACCATCTGGCGGGCTTCCTTCCGGGCCGTGGCGAAGCCCAGGCGGTAGACGACGTTGTCCAGCCGCCCCTCCAGTAGCTGCAGGAGGCGCACGCCGGTCACGCCCTTGGTCTTCGCCGCCTGCTGGAAGTACGTCTTGAACTGGGTCTCGTAGACCCCGTAGATGCGGCGGAGCTTCTGCTTCTCGCGGAGCCGCACGCCGAACTCGCTGAGCTTCCGGCGCCCCTGCCCGTGCATTCCGGGCGGCACCGGCCGCTTGTGCACCGGGCACTTCTCGGTGTAGCACTTCTCGCCCTTGAGGTAGAGCTTCATCCCCTCGCGGCGGCACAGCCTGCACACTGCATCGGTATAGCGTCCCATTCCGCCTCCTCGTCCCTACACGCGGCGCCGCTTCGGCGGGCGGCACCCGTTGTGCGGCACGGGGGTGACGTCGCGGATGAGGTTGACCTCGAGCCCCGCGGACTGCAGCGCGCGGATCGCCGCCTCGCGCCCCGACCCCGGCCCCTTCACGAAGACCTCGACCTGCTTCACGCCGTGCTCCATCGCCTTGCGCGCCGCGGCCTCGGCGGCCAGCCCGGCGGCGAACGGCGTCCCCTTCCGGGAGCCCTTGTATCCCGTCTGCCCGGCGCTCGACCACGCCAGCACGTTGCCCTGGGTGTCGCTGATGGTGACGATGGTGTTGTTGAACGTGGACTGGATGTGCGCCACGCCCACGGGCACGTTCTTCCGCTCTCTCCTGCGTCCCCGCGCCTTCTTGACCATTCGTGCCTCCCTATCGGTCGACTCGGGGAGTGAGGAGGCTGAGGCCAAAGGGGTCCCCGTGCGCAGTGTCGGGGAAAGGCCTCAGCCTCCTCACTCCCGGTCGCATCTACTTCTTCTCCACCCTGCGCCGTCCCGAGCTGACCGTCTTCTTCTTGCCCTTGCGGGTCCGGGCGTTCGTGCGCGTGCGCTGCCCGCGCACGGGCAGGCTCTTCCGGTGCCGGAGCCCCCGATAGCTGCCGATCTCCACCAGCCGCCGGATGTCCATGGCCACGTCCCGGCGCAGATCGCCCTCGACCTTGACGTTCCGGTCGACGTAGTCGCGCAGCCGGGTCACCTCTTCCTCCGTCAGGTCGCGAACGCGCGTGTTGGGGTTGACGCTCGTCGCCGCCAGGATCGTCCGCGCCTTGCTCGGGCCCACCCCGAAGATGTACGGCAGCGCCGCCTCGACGCGCTTCTCCCGCGGCAGGTCCACTCCGGCGATACGTGCCATCGGCCGCCTCCTAACCCGGCACCACCCCAGAAATCCACACGACGGATTTCCGGGGCCCCCGGGCGTCGTTTCTCGTCATCCTTGCTTCTGCTTATGTTTGGGGTTGTCGCAGATGATGTACACGCGCCGCCCCCGCTTGATCACCTTGCACTTCTCGCACATCCGCCTCACCGACGCTCGCACCTTCATCGCTCGTTCCTTCCCGACCTACCGGTATCGGTACGTGATGCGGCCGCGCGTGGGGTCGTACGGCGACAGCTCGACCTTCACGCGATCTCCGGGCAGGATGCGGATGAAGTTGATCCGCATCTTGCCCGAGATATGCGCCAGGACCTTGTGGCCGCTCTGCAGCTCCACCCGGAACATGGCGTTCGGCTGCACCTCCACGACCGTCCCCTCGACCTCAATCGCGTCTTTCTTCGGCATCCGTCAGAACCTCAATTATACGCACGCAGATGACTTCCGTCCACCGCCCGTGCGCACGGCACTTAGATCACGCCGCCCGGGATCGCCGTCAGCACCTGGGCCCCCCCGGGCATGACCGCCACGGTGTGCTCGAAGTGCGCCGAGGGCCGGCTGTCCCGGGTGCGCACCGTCCAGCCGTCGTCGTCCATCGTCACCTCGAACCCGCCCAGGTTCACCATCGGCTCAATGGCCAGGGTCATGCCGGCGCGCATCTGCGGGCCCGTCCCCGGCTCGCCGAAGTTCGGCACCTGCGGCTCCTCGTGCAGCGAGCGCCCGATCCCGTGGCCGGCGAAATCTCGCACCACGGAGCATCCGGCCGCCTCCACGTGGGTCTGGATGGCCGCGCCGACATCCCCCAGCCGTCTGCCGGGGCGGATGGCGGTGATGCCCTTGAACAGCGCCTCGCGCGCCACGGTGAGCAGCCGTCCGACCTCCTCGGGAATCACCCCGACGGGTACGGTCACCGCGACATCGCCGTGGAAGCCCTCCACCACGGCGCCCAGATCCAGCGAGACGATCTGCCCCTCGCGCAGCGGCCGGCCGTGCGGGATCCCGTGCACGACCTCGTCGTCCAGGGAGATGCACACGCTCGCCGGGAACCCCCGGTAGCCCTTGAACGACGGCACGCCGCCGTGATCGCGGATGAAGGTCTCCGCCAGCCGGTCCAGCTCCAGCCCGGTGACGCCGGGACGCACCGCCCCCGCCACCGCGCGGAGGGCCTGCGCCGCGAGCATGCCTGCCCGGCGCATCTGCTGCAGCTCCTGCTCCGACTTGATGATGATCATCGACGTTCGCATCTCGGCTCTACTTCCGCGCGCCTCCCGCGCGCGTCCGGATGGCCCGCAGGACCGCCCGGTACACATCCTCGATCTCCCCGGAGGCGTCCACCTCGTCGAACAGCCCCCGCCGTCGGTAGAAGTCCACCACCGGGCGGGTCTCGCGGTGGTACACCTCCAGCCGGTGGCGGACCGTCTCCGGCCGGTCGTCGGCCCGCTGGATCAGCTCGCTGCCGTCCAGGTCGCACCGCCCCGGTGTCTTCGGCGGGCTGTACGTCAGGTGGTAGATGTGCCCCGCCTTCGCGCAGACCCGCCGTCCGGCCAGGCGCCGTACGATCGGCTCGTCCGCCATCGCGAAGTACAGGACCGCGTCCACCTTCCGCGAGGCCGCGGCCAGCACCGTGTCGAGCGCTTCGGCCTGGGGCAGCGTGCGCGGGAAGCCGTCCAGCACGAACCCCTCCCGGGCGTCGGGCTGCCCCAACCGGTCCGCCACGATGGCGATCATCACGTCGTCCGGCACCAGCGCCCCGCGGTCCACGAACGCCTTGGCGCGCCTGCCCAAGTCCGTCTGCGCGCCCATCGCCAGGCGCAGGATGTCCCCGGTGCTGATCTGCGGGATCCCCTCGCGCTGCTGGAGCAGTCGCGCCTGTGTTCCCTTACCGGCGCCGGGCGGACCGAGAAAGATGAGATCCACCCAGGGCTACCTCATGAACCCCTCATAGTGCCGCATCAGCACGTACGCTTCGATCTGCTTCATCGTCTCCAGGGCCACGCCGACGATGATCAGCAGCGACGTACCGGCCAGGTAGAAGGTGAGCACGCCCGTGCCCCGCGCCAGGTAGATGGGCGCCACCGCGATGATCGCCAGCACCAGGGCCCCGGTGAAGGTGAGCCGCTCGACCACGCGCGACAGATACTCGGTGGTCGGCTTCCCGGGCCGGATCCCCGGAATGAACCCGCCGTACTTCTTGATGTTGTCGGAGACGTCGTTCGGATCGAACGACACCGCCGTGTAGAAGTACGTGAACAGGATGATGAGGGCGAAGTACAGCGCGTCGCCCAGCGGCTGCCCGGGCAGCACCATCTGGCCGACCCGCTGCACCAGCGCGTTGGGCACGAACTGCGCGACGGTGCCCGGCAGCTGGAGCACCGACACGGCAAAGATGATCGGGATGACGCCCGCCTGGATCAGCCGCAGCGGCAGATGGGTGGACTGGCCGCCGTAGACCCGGCGGCCCACGACGCGCTTGGCGTACTGCACAGGAATCTTGCGCACCGCCTGGGTCACGGCGACGACGGCCACGACGCTGACCAGGACGACGAGGATGTCGAGGGTGAACTGCCACCAGGCCACCTCGCCCACCCCCACCAGGGAGATGGTCCGCGCGGTCTGGTCGGGGAGCCGGGCCACGATGCCCCCGAAGATGATCAGGGAGACGCCGTTGCCCACGCCGTGCTCGGTCATGATCTCGCCCATCCAGGTGAGCAGCATCGTCCCGGCGACGAGCGTGATGACGATCATCCCCAGCGTCAGCGGCCGCGAGTCGGGCAGGGCCCCGGCGCTGCGGATGAGCTGGACCTGGGCCGCCCCCTGCAGGACGGCCAGCACGACGGTGAGGTAGCGGGTGTACATGCCGAGCTTGCGGCGGCCGGCCTCGCCCTCTTCCTGCGCCATCTCCTTGAGGGTCGGGAAGACGACCTGAAGGAGGCTCATGATAATGGACGCCGTGATGTAGGGGAACACGCCCAGCGCGAAGATGGCGAACCGGCTGAACGCCCCGCCCACGAACAGGTCGAGGAAGTTGAAGGCGCTCCCCTGCTGGCGGAAGAGCCGCTCCAGCGCCTCGACGTTCACGCCCGGCACGGGGAGATGCGCCCCCAGCCGGTACAGGGCCAGCATGAAGGCGGTGAAGATGACCCGCTTCCGGAGGTCGCCCGCCCGGAACGCGTTGACCAGCCCGCCCAGCATCGCCATTACGGAACCACCTCGGCCTTGCCGCCGGCGCGCTCGATGGCCTCGGCCGCGCTCTTGCTGAACGCCTGGGCCTTCACGGTGAGAGCCCGGTCCAGCGTCCCCATCCCCAGGACCTTGACTCGTCCCTCATCCACCAGCCCCGCCTCGCGCAGCCGAGCCGGTGTGACCTCGGCGTCGGCGGGGAACCGGTTCAGGTCGCGCAGGTTCACGATCTCGAACGGGACGCGCGGCCGCCCGCCGATGTGCGAAGCGTGCATGGCCCGCACGCCCCGGCGGAACGGCAGGCGCTTGGTGAGGATCGTCTGCCCGCCCTCGAATCCCGGGCGCGGCGGCTTCCCGGAGCGCGCCTGCTGCCCCTTCCGTCCCCGCCCGCTGTACACCCCGCGGCCGGAGCCGAGGCCCCGGCCCACGCGCCGTTTGGCGCGCCGGGACCCGCGTGCCGGCTTGAGATCAGAGCTCTTCATCGTCTCGTCATCCTCGCTGCAATGTGCGCCGCCGCCGGCCGATCACCGCCGGAACGCGGCGACCTCCTCGATCGCCTTGCCCCTGATGCGCGCCACGGTCTCGGGCTGGCGGAGCATGCTCAAGGCCTCCAGGGTGGCCCGCGCCTGGTTGATCGGGTTCCGCGACCCCAGCGACTTGGTCAGGATGTCCTTGATGCCCGCGGCCTCGAGCACCGCGCGCACCGACCCGCCGGCGATGACGCCGGTCCCTTCCGAGGCCGGCTTGAGGAGGACACGGGACGCGCCGTAGACGCCGATGGCCTCGTGAGGAATCGTGGTCCCGCGCAGCGGCACCTCGACCAGCGACTTCTTCGCATCCTCGACCGCCTTCCGGATGCTGTCCGGCACCTCGGCGGCCTTGCCCAGCCCCGCCCCGACGTGCCCCTGCTCGTCGCCGACGATGACCAGGGCGGCGAAGTTGAAGCGCTTCGCCCCTTTGGTGACCTTGGCGACGCGGTTGATCCACACCGCCTTCTCGACCGTGAAGTTGATGGTGGCCGGATCCACTCTGCGTACGGGCATGACGCCTCCGCTCTCTCAGAACTGCAGGCCGGCCTTGCGCGCGCCGTCGGCGAGCGCCCGGACCCGGCCGTGATAGAGGTAACCGCCCCGATCGAACACCACCTGCGTGATGCCTTTGTCCCGGGCGCGCCGGGCCAGCGTCTCTCCGACCAGGGCGCTCACCTCGACCTTCTTCCTTCCCCTGGCCGTCTCGCGCAGGTCCGGATCCCGGCTGCTGGCCGCCGCCAGCGTCACGCCCCGGCCGTCGTCCACGATCTGCGCGTAGATGTGGTTGAGGCTGCGGAACACCGACAGGCGGGGCCGCCCACCCACCCCGCGCACCGTCCGCCGCACCCGCGCGTGGCGCCGCTGCCGCGTCCGATTGCGATCCGCTTTCTTCAGCATCGCCGCCCTCCTACGCCTTCCCGCCGACGGTGCGGCCGGCTTTGCCGGGCTTGAGCCGGACCCGCTCGCCCGCGTAGCGGATGCCCTTGCCCTTGTAGGCGTCCGGCTCCCGCACGGCGCGGATGCGCGCGGCGACCTGGCCGACCAGCTCCTTGTCGATCCCGGCGACGCTGATCCGGTTGGGTTGGGGCACCTCGAACGCGATCCCCTCGGGGGGCGCGACCTCCACCGGGTGGCTGTAGCCCACCTGCAGCGCGAGCGCGTTCCCCTGCTTGATGGCGCGGTAGCCGACACCCTGGATCTCGAGATCCACCTTGAATCCGTCGGTGACCCCGCGGACCATGTTGGCCAGCAGCGCGCGCGTTAGCCCGTGCAACGCCTTGTGCCGGTCCTGGTCGCTCGGCCGCCGGACGACCACGCTGCCGTCGGCCAGGACCACGTCGATGTCGGGGTGCACCTCGCGGGTGAGGCGGCCCTTGGGCCCCTTTATCGACACCGCGCGCCCCGAGATCGTCACCTCCACGCCCTTCGGGATCGGAATGGGCGCATTCCCTACGCGTGACATGCCGTCTCCTCCACGGTGCTCACCAGACGTAGCATAGAACCTCGCCGCCGACCCCCATCCGCCGGGCCTGCCGGTCGGTCATGACGCCGCGCGAGGTGGTCAGGATCGCCACGCCCATGCCCCCGCGGATCCTGGGGATGGTGCGGCGCTCCGTGTAGAGGCGCAACCCGGGTCGGCTCGCCCGGCGGATCCCCGTGAGGATCTGCTCCTTGCGGGGGCCGTACTTGAGGGTCACACGGATGATCCCCTGCGGCCCGCGTTCGATGAAGCGCCAGTCCGCGATAAACCCCTCATCCTTGAGGATGCGGGCGATCTCCATCTTCAGCTTGCTGGCCGGCACGTCGGCGTGATCGTGCCGGGCCGTGTTCGCGTTGCGGATCTGCGTGAGCATGTCCGCGATCGGATCGGTCACCACTCCCACTGCGATACCTCCTTGCCTCGTTGCGCCGGACCTACCAGCTGGCCTTGACCACGCCCGGGATCTCGCCCTTGTGGGCGAGCTGCCGCAGGCAGATCCGGCACAGCCCGAACTTCCGGAAGACGGCGCGGGGACGCCCGCAGCGCTGGCAGCGGGTATACTTCCGCACCTTGAACTTCGGCTCGCGCTTCCACTTGATCAGCAGTGCCTTCTTGGCCACGCTCGTCCTCCTAGCTCTGAGCCGCCTCGCGCAGCGGCAATCCCATCAACCGCAGGAGCTCCCGGGCCTCCTCGTCGGTCTTCGCGGTGGTCACCAGCGTGATATCCATGCCGCGGATCTTCTCCACCTTGTCGTACTCGATCTCGGGGAAGATGAGCTGCTCGCGCACGCCGATGTTCAGGTTGCCGCGGCCGTCAAACTGCCGCTCGCCGATCCCCTTGAAGTCCTTGATCCGCGGCAGAGCGACGCTGAACAGCTTGTCTACAAACTCGTACATGCGGTCCCCGCGCAGCGTCACACGGGCGGCGATGGGCATGCCCTTGCGCAGCTTGAACGCGGCGATAGACTTGCGGGCCCGGGCCACCGCCGGCCGCTGCCCGGTGATGGTGGACAGCTCTTCCACGGCCTTGTCCACGAAGCGGGCGTCGGCCGTGGCGTCTCCCACGCGGACGTTCACGACCACCTTCTCCAGTTTGGGAACCTCCATGACGTTGCGGTAGCGGAACCGGTCGCGCAGCTTCGGCATGACGTCGATCCGGTATCGCTCGCGCAGCCGCACGGGCTGGGTCCGGCGTAGCGGGGCCTCGCCGTCCTTCTCCGGCTTGCCCTCGGCGTCGCGCGACTTGGCCTCCCGCGCCCCGGCGCCGCGCGGCTTGCCCTCGCGCGGCGTGCCGTCCGCCCGGGCCGGCTGCCTGCTCTTGGGCGCCTGGTCGGGACGGGCCGGCTGGTCGGGACGGGCCGGCTGGTCCCCCTTGGGAGACGCCTGCTCAGCCTTGGGCCTGCGGTCCGGCTTCGGCCGGCTCTCGGCTCTGGTGGTCTTCTCGGCAGCCTCGGGACGTTCGTCCCTCGGCGGGATGTTCTCGTTCATTTCTCGATCTGCTCCCCGCAGTTCTTGCAGACGCGAACCTTCGTCCCGTCGGCCAGGTAGCCGTGGGAGACACGGGCGGCCTGCCCGCACTTCGGGCAGACCAGCATCACGCGGGCGCTGTACAGCGCCGCCTCTTTCTCCACGATGCCGCCCTGGGGCAGCTTCTGGGTCGGCTTGCTGTGCCGCTTGACGATGTTGACGCCTTCGATGATCAGCTTGCCGTCCTTGGAGATCACGCGCAGGACCTTGCCCCGCTTGCCGCGGTGCTTCCCCGCGATGACCTCGACGGTGTCGCCTTTCCTGACGTGGACGGGAACCCGCCCCACTGCCACGGCCATGAGTCGCCTCTCCCTTACAGCACTTCCGGCGCGAGCGAGATGATCTTCATGAACTGCTTCTCGCGCAGCTCGCGCGCCACCGGGCCGAAGATGCGCGTGCCCTTTGGATTCTGCGCGTCGGTCAGGATGACCGCCGCGTTGTCGTCGAACCGGATGTAGGAGCCGTCCGGCCGCCGCAGCGGGCTCGTCTGGCGGACGACGACCGCCCGCACGACCTCCCCGGACTTGACCGGGCTGTTCGGCGTGGCCTGCTTCACCGCGGCGACGATGATGTCGCCCACCCTGGCATAGCGGCGGTTGCTGCCGCCCATCACCCGGATGCACATGATCTGCCGCGCGCCCGTATTGTCGGCCACGCGCAGCCGCGTGTAGTTCTGAATCATTTCGCCTTCACCACGATCCGGACGACCCGCCAGCGCTTCTCCTTGCTCAGCGGCCGGGTCTCCATGATCTCCACGGTGTCGCCCGCGCGGGCCTCATTGCCTTCGTTGTGCGCCTTGAACTTGCGCACGTGGCGCAGCGTCTTGCCGTACGTGGGGTGGCGGCGCAGCGCCTCCACCCGCACCACGACGGTCTGCTGCATCTTGTCGCCGACGACCACCCCGACCTGCGTCTTGCGCTTCGCCCGTTCAGCCATGGCTAGACCTTCACGCCCTTCTGCCCCAGCAGGGTCTTGATCCGGGCCACGTCGCGCCGGAGCGCGCGGAGCCGCGTCGGATTCGGCAGCTGCCCGGCCACGCGCAGGCGCAGCGTGAGCAGCTCCTTCTGCACGTCCTCCAGCCGGCGGAGCAGCTCGTCCGGAGTCAGCTCGCGGAGCTCCGAGGCCTCCATCTAGACCACGACCTCCGCGCGCTGAACGAACTTCGTCTTGATCGGCAGCTTGTGCGCGGCCAGCTTCATCGCTTCCTTGGCATCCGCCTCCGGCACCCCGGCCAGCTCGAAGAGGATGCGTCCCGGCCGCACCACGGCCACCCAGAACTCCGGCGTCCCCTTGCCGCTGCCCATGCGGGTCTCCGCGGGCTTCTTGGTCACCGGCTTGTCCGGAAAGATCCGGATCCACAGCTTGCCGCCCCGCTTGATGAAGCGGGTGATCGTGCGCCGCGACGCCTCGATCTGGGCGCTGCTGATCCAGGCGGGTTCGAGGGCCTGCAGCCCGTACTCCCCGAAGGCCATGGACGACCCGGCCACCGACTTCCCCTTCATGCGGCCGCGGTGGGCCTTGCGGTACTTGGTCCGCTTGGGCATCAACATCAGTCGTCTCTCCTCCGCACCGCCGTCCGCGGCTCGAGGCTCGGCAGCACCACCGGCCCGCTCGCGCCGCCGCTCACCTCAGCGGGGCGATCCCGGTCGATCGGGCGCGGCGGGCGCCGCACCTCGGCCTCGATCCGCCGCTCCGGGAGGATCTCGCCGCGGTAGACCCACACCTTGACGCCGATGCGCCCGTAGGTCGTCTTGGCCTCGGCGATGCCGAAGTCGATGTCGGCGCGCAGCGTGTGCAGCGGGACGCGCCCCTCCCGGTACCACTCGTAGCGGGCGATCTCCGCTCCGGCCAGGCGGCCCTTGGCGGCGATGCGGATGCCCTTGGCGCCGCTGCGCAGGCTGCGCTGCACGGCCTGCTTCATGGCCCGCCGGTAGGCGATCCGCCGCTCCAGCTGCTGGGCGACGTTCTCGGCAACGAGCACGGCCTCCAGCTCCGGCCGCCGGATCTCTTGCACGTTGAGCTGGACCTGCTTGCCGGTCATCTCGTCCAGCTCTTTCTTCAGGGCGTCGATGCCGGTGCCCCCGCGACCGATGATGATCCCGGGACGCGCGGCGTGGATGACGACCCGCACGCGGTTCGCCGTCCGCTCGATCTCGACCCGGGAGATGCCCGCCCGGTAGAGCTTCTTCTTGATGTGGGTGCGGATCTTCACGTCCTCCTGAATCAGCGAGGCCATGTCCTTGCCGTACCACCGGGATTCCCAGTCCCGGATGATCCCGACCCGCAGACCCACCGGATGAATCTTCTGGCCCACTAGGGCACCTCCGTATGCTCGCGAAGGGGGGGTCCGGGGGGGACGGCGCGCGTCCGTCCCCCCTGGGCCGGCTGCGTCCGCTTCATCGGTTCTTCTCCGCCACCACCACCGTCACGTGGCTGCTCCGCTTCGTGATCACATCCGCCCGGCCGCGGGCCCGCGGCTGCATCCGCTTCACCGACGGCCCCTTGTCCACGTAGGCCCGGGCCACGATGAGATCGCCGCGGTCCAGCTCGAGGTTGTTCTCGGCGTTCGCCACCGCCGACTTGAGCGCTTTCGCCACGACCTGCGCCGTGCGGCTCGGCATATAGGCCAGCATGGCTTCCGCCTCGCGCACGGTCCGCCCGCGGATCGCCTGGGCGACCCGCTGCAGCTTGAAGGGCGAGATCCGGATGTACCTGGCTACCGCTTTCGCTTCCATGCCGTCCGCTCCGTCCGCTATCGTGGCGTTGCCGGCGCCGGCGCCGCCGCGGGGGCTGCCGCTCCCGGCGCGGCGGGGGCCACGCCCGTCGTCCGCTCGGCCGCCGCCCCGGTCCCGTGTCCCTTGAAGGTCCGGGTCGGCGAGAACTCGCCCAGCTTGTGCCCGACCATCTGCTCGGTGACGTAGACGGGGATGTGCTTCCGCCCGTCGTACACGGCGATGGTGTGCCCGACCATCTCCGGCAGCACGGTGCTGCGCCGGGACCAGGTCTTGATCACCCGCCGCTCGCGGCTCTTGTTCAGCTCCCGGACCTTCTTCAGGAGATGCTCGTCCACGAACGGCCCCTTCTTTGTCGAACGCCCCATCGACTTACTTCCTCCGCTTCACGATGAACTTGTCGCTGGGCTTCGGCTTGCGCGTCTTGTACCCCAGCGTCGGCTTGCCCCACGGGGTGACCGGCCCCGGCATGCCGATCGGCGAGCGCCCTTCGCCCCCGCCGTGGGGATGGCTGCTCGGGTCCATGGCCACGCCGCGCACCGACGGCCGGCGCCCGCGCCACCGGGTGCGGCCCGCCTTTCCGCCGCGCACGCCGGCGTGGTCGAGGTTGGCCACCTGCCCGATCGTGGCCCGGCAGACGATCGGCACCAGCCGCACTTCCCCCGACGGCAGGCGCAGGTGGGCGTGCGGTCCTTCCTTGGCCATGATCTGCGCTGCCGCGCCCGCGGCGCGGACCAGCTGACCGCCCCGGTTGGGGAGCAGCTCCACGTTATGCACCTGCGTGCCCACCGGGATGCTCTGCAGCGGCAGCGCGTTCCCCGGCCGGATCTCCGCCCCGTCGCCGGAGAACACCGTGTCCCCCACATTGAGCCCCATCGGCGCCAGGATGTAGCGCTTCTCCCCGTCCCGGTAGTGCAGCAGGGCGAGGAGCGCGGACCGGCTCGGGTCGTACTCGATGGCCGCCACGCGGGCGCCGATGCCGTCCTTGTCCCGCTTGAAGTCCACCTGCCGGTAGCGCCGCTTGCTCCCCCCGCCGCGGTGCAGCGCGGTCACCTTCCCCTGGGCGTTGCGGCCCCCGCTCTTGCGCAGGCCCACGACCAGGCGGCGCTCCGGCTCCGTCTTCGTGATCTCCTCGAACGTGGAGACGGTCATAAAGCGCCGTCCCGCCGTCACCGGTTTGAATCGCTTCACTCCCACGGTCCCAATCCTCCCGAGTTACGCCGGCGTCTCGAGGTCGATCTTCTGCCCGGGCGCCAGCGTCACGGTCGCCTTCTTGTAGCCGGATGTCCGGTACGTGCGCGCGCCGCGCCGCTTCATGCGGCCGGGGATGTTCACCGTATTCACCTTGACGACGGTCACGTTGAACAGCCGCTCGACCGCGTCCCTGATGACCAGCTTGTTCGCGCCCCGGTCCACCTCGAAGGTGTACTTGCGGTGCTCCGCCCCGCGCATGCTCTTCTCGGTGAGCACCGGGCGGCGGATGACCCCGCGCGTATCCGTCGTCATCGGCCGAACACCTCCGCCACCGCGTCCACCGCCGAGCGCGTCAGCACCAGGTAGTCGGCGTCCAGGACGTCCCGGAGGCTCACGGCGCCGGCCGCGCGGACCGTCACGCCGCGCACGTTGGCCGCCGAACGGACCAGGAGCGCGTCTGCCGCCGGCGTCACCAGGAGCGTCTTCCCCGCCACGGGGAGGCGGTCGAGCAGGTCGGCTACGAGGGCGGCCCGCGGCCGCTCCAGCGCGGGCGGGTCGACCACGACCACTTTGCCGTCCCTGGCCTTCGCCGACAGCGCCGAGCGGACGGCCAGGCGGCGCACCTTCTTTGGCGTATCCTGGGCGTAGTCCCGGGGCTTGGGCCCGAAGATGATGCCGCCGCCTTTGAAGATGGGGGCCTTGCGGCTCCCGTGCCGGGCTCGCCCGGTGCCCTTCTGCCGGTAGATCTTCCGGGTACTCCCGCGGACCTCGCCGCGCGTCTTCGTCGCATGCGTGCCGGTCCGCCGGGCCGCGAGCTGGGCCACCAGCACCTCGTGCATCACCGCGGTGTGCGGCGTCATGCCGAAGACCGCCGCCGGCAGCTCCACCGTCCCCGCGTCCTTCCCCTGGAGGTCGTACGCCTGCACCTTCATCGCCGCCGTCACCTCGCGCCCTTCCCCGCCGCCCGCTTACGGATCAGCACCACGCTGCCCCGCGGTCCCGGCACGGCGCCTCTGACCAGCAGGAGGTTGCGCTCGGCGTCCACCTTGACCACGCGCAGCCCGCGGACGCTCACCCGCTCGCTCCCGTACCGGCCCGGCATGCGCTTGCCCGGCCACACCCGGGCCACGTCGGAGATGCCCAGCGACCCCACGGCCCGGTGCATCAGCGACACGCCGTGGGTGTCGCGCTGGCCGGCAAAGTTGTGGCGCTTCATCGCCCCGGAGAACCCGTGTCCCTTGCTCGTCCCGACCACGTCCACGACGTCGCCGCCCCCGAACGCGGCCACGGTGATCTCCTGGCCCAGCTCGTAGCGCTCGCCGTCGGGGAGGCGGAACTCCCGCAGCACCCGGCGCGGGGCCGTCCTGGCCCGGGCGAACACCCCCCGGAGGGGCTTGTTCACCTTGCGCTCGGGCAGGGGCTCGAAGCCCACCTGGACCGCCGCGTACCCGTCGCGCGCCGGCGTGCGCACCCCGGTGACCACGCACGGGCCGGCTTCGATCACCGTCACGGGGATGACGTTCCCCCGGTCGTCGAAGACTTGCGTCATCCCGACTTTGCGTCCCACAATCGCCGTCATGGCTTCACCCTACAGCTTGATCTCAATGTCCACACCCGCCGGCAGATCAAGGTGGCTGAGCGCGTCCACCGTCTTCTGCGTGGGCTCCAGGATGTCGATCAGCCGCTTGTGCGTGCGCAGCTCGAAGTGCTCCATCGACTCCTTGTCGATATGCGGCGAGCGGATAACACAGAACACGTTGCGCGCCGTGGGCAGCGGCACGGGGCCGCTCACCCGCGCGCCCGTGCGCCGCACGGTGTCTACGATCCGCTCGGCCGACTGGTCGAGCACCTTGTGATCGAACCCGCGGAGCTTGATCCGGATCTTCTGCGCCATCGGCTTTACTCCGTGACCTTGGTGACGACGCCGGCGCCCACGGTCCGCCCGCCTTCCCGGATCGCGAACCGCAGCCCCTCTTCCAGCGCCACCGGCGTGATCAGCGCCACGTCCATCCCGATGTTGTCC
>Ga0073934_10001598_pt1 | contig 52904 bp, 49 predicted proteins | sample LarsenN4metaG_FD_76834 | JGI IMG/M metagenome (GOLD analysis project Ga0073934, IMG submission 76834) | Hot spring sediment bacterial and archeal communities from British Columbia, Canada, to study Microbial Dark Matter (Phase II) - Larsen... ...
AGCGGGTGCGGCTTCTCGGGCGTGCCGAGGCCGGACAGCGTCACCACCTTGGCGTCGCCGACGCTGGAGACGGGCGTGATGCAGGAGCGGATCGGCTAGCCGTTCAGATGCACGGTGCAGGCGCCGCATTGCGCCAGCCCGCAGCCGAACTGCGGGTTGTTCAGCCCGACATCGTTCTTGAGCGCATAGAGCAACGGCATGTCCGGATCGGCGTCGATCGTGTGGGACTTGCCGTTCACGTCGAGGGTGAATTTGGCCATGGGGGCATGTCTCCCTGGGGCGGTTCTTGAAAGGGGGCGGCCGAGGCGCCTTCGCGCATCGCCCGCGGCTCACGGTTATGGGCCGTGATTAGGACTGTTCTAAGTCAAGGGTAGTCCAAGGCCCGGGCTTTGGGAACACCCAAACTGCCTGACGAACGGTGCGACAAGCCGCGCCGGCTTGGATAGCGCTGGAATCTAGGAGACCAGGATCAGGTTGCGCACGGCGTCGAACAGGGCTCGCACCTCGGTTTCCGTGATGTTGCGGGTGATGAAGACGATCCGCGTCCCGCGCTTGCCCTCCGGCCAGGCCGCGAGTTCCACCGGCGGGTGCGGAAGGTGTTGCACGAACTGCACCAGCACCGGCCCGCGGCAACCCTCGACGTCGAGGAAGCCTTTCGCCCGCAGCAAGTCTGCGCCACGCAGCGCGATCAGTGTCTCCATCGTTCGCGTAAAGGCGCTCCAGTTGACAGGTCGGTCCTCGGTGAGGACAAAGCTCGTGATGCCGTCCGAATGCTCGGCTTCCGCGACAAAGGCGGAGCGTTCGCCGTCGCCGGCGGATTCGATGAAGCAGTGCGGATCGACCTTGCCTTCGTCCGCCATCACGATCTCGGCAAGGGAATTCAGCTCGCGCAGCCGCGCCCGCAGGGGCGGCATCGCGTCGGGTTCGGCGAGGTCGGTCTTCGATAGAATGATGCGGTCGGCGAGGATCACCTGCTTGCGCGACTCCGACGACCACCCAAGGGTGTCGAGGCCAGTGGCGGCATCGACCACGGTCACCGCCACGTCCACGAAGAATTCGGAACCGAGCGAGCGGTCAGTCGCGAATGTCTGCAGGATCGGCCCGGGGTCGGCGAGGCCCGAGGTTTCGATCACGATGCGAACGAATGGCGGGATCTCGCCGCGCTCGCGGTCGATCACCATTTTGCGCAAGGCATTCTGAAGGTCGGAGCGGACGACGCAGCAGACACAGCCGTTGCCGATGAGTGCGGTCTGGTCGCTGCAATCACGGATCAGTGCATCGTCGATGCCGACCTCGCCGAATTCATTGACGATGACAGCGGTGCCGCGCCCTTCGGGTGTACGCAGGAAGTGTTGCAGGAGCGTCGTCTTGCCGGCGCCGAGAAAGCCGGTGATGACCGTCACCGGCACGCGTCCGCCGCGCGCATGCTTCTGCCGCCGCCCGAACGGGCCGGCGTCGCGCGAGGGGAACAGGTCAAGCATTAGGCCGCTGCCTTGCGTCTGGCACGGCGGCTCCCTCTCGCTAGACTAGGGAGAGGGAGCCCGCAGCATTCGCTGCTCGCTTGTGCCTCAATCAGAAATCCATCTCCAGGATGTAGAGCCCGCCGGAGAAGCGGTCGACGGTGTAGACGATCTCGCGCTCGTCCACGAACACGTCGTTGAGCTGGATCGAGGCGTATTTCGACATTGCCGGGCCCGGCGGCACGAAGGTTGCTACCTCCTTCGGCTGGTAGGCGTTGGAGATGTCGTAGGCGCGCAGGCCGCCGTTGAAGAACGTGCCGAGCACGATCTGGTCAGACTGCCACGAGGTCGGGCGCGGCGTGTTCTCATGGATGTTATGGGCGCCGAAACGGCCGCCACGAGTCTTGTAGTCCTCCGGATTCGGCAGCGGGCAGGTCGAAATCGGGACCAGATTGGTCTCATCGCGGGCGTCGAGAATCCAGATCAGCTTCGGCCAGTCGGTGGCGTTATCGTTGGTCGACTCGTCGGTCATGATCACGAGACCGCGGTCGAACAGCGGCACCACCGTGTGCGTAAAGCCGGTGTAGGGCGGTGAGTTGTCGAACCGCGAGATCGGCTTCGGCTTCGACTTGTCGGAAATGTCCATGATGAACATGCCGGCATCGAGATAGGCGAGATAGAGCCGGTCCGGGCGCTGCGGATAGACATTGGTGTTGTGGGCGCGGTTGCCCTTGTCGAGGGCGGGCTTCTGGTGCCGCGCCGGCGGTGGCTCGTTGTCGCCCTTGCGCGTTCCGGGCAGCCACCAGCGGCCGACCTCGACCGGCTTCGACGGATTGCGCACGTCGAAGCAGCGGTAGCACTGGTCGTCGTTCGGATGGGTCGGCTCGAAGTCGGCTGCGCCGGCCGCCATGTGCACGTATTCGCCGTCGGTAAACCAGAGCTGGTGCACGCCGCGCGAATGCGGGCCGGAACAGTCGACGAACGCAATCGACTTCGGATTCTCGGGCTTGGAAATATCGAACAGCTCGAAGCCCGCGGGCTTCTGATTGATCTTCTGGCATTGATAGGCGACAGCCATCACCTGGTCGGTGATCTCCAGCGAATTGGAGCGCATGTAAGCCTGCGGCAGGTCGGTCTGGCAGACGACCTTGGGCTTGCGCGGATCGGAGACGTCGACCGCGGTGAAGTTCTTAGGCGCGCTCTCGTGCGCCAGCCAGATGATGCGCCGCCCGTCGGGCGCGATCTGGATCGACATGCCTTCGCCCATGCCGCCGAAGCCGTCCAGCGTGTGCTGGGCGATGAGCTTGAAGTTCCAGGCGACCGGGTCGTAGCTGCCCTTGGTCAATGGGCTTTCGGTGACGGACATGGCTGACTCCTCGAACCTGCTGTTGGCGTCATGCCCGGGCTTGCCCCGGGCACCCACCCCTTGAGGCCCACGTGATTTAAGACGTGGATGGCCGGGACAAGCCCGGCCATGACAACGTAAAGGCGCCACCTTTTACAGCGAACGGCTCTGCGGCGCTAGCTGCCCGCCTTGGCCCAGAATTCGGGGCGCAGGGCCTTCTTCCAGTCCGGGATGGCACCGATCTTCTTCTCGCGCAGCAACGTCTGCGCCTCCTTCGCCAGGTAGCCCTGGAGGTCAGCCGGGAACCCCGGGTTCACCTCCACGCGCGCCAGCGCCTGCGAGAAGGTCTCCCGCGACAGCTTGTAGCCCTTGCCGGTGAAGAACGAATAGATCACGTCCGCCGCCTTGCCGGGGGTGTTCTTGAAGTCGGCCGCGACCTGCTGCCAGGCCTTGAGGTAGGCGACCACGGTGTCCGGATGCTTGGCGACGAATTCCGGCGTGGCGGCCATCAGCACCGGCATGCGGTCGAAGCCCGAAAAGTCGAGGATCGAAATGCCGATGCCATCGGCGACGGCGATGGCATTGTAGGGTTCGACGTTGACCATGGCGTCGATGGTCTTGGCGGCGAGGGCAGACACCATATCGTTGACGTTCATCCGGATTTCCTGGAAGTCGCCCTTGCGCAGGCCGTATTTCGGACCGACCGAATCCACGAACACGTTGCCGACCGACGAACCGACCTGGTTGGCCACCTTGCGGCCCTTGAGGCCGGCAACCGTGGTGATATTGAGGTCCTTGCGGGTCACGATCTGCGCGGTCCGACCGACATATTCGATCAGCGCGATGGCGACGAGGCCACCCTTGTCGTGGCCGATCAGGAAGGACTGGCCGGCATAGGTGCCCATGTCCACCTGACGCCCGACCATCTGCTGCATGGTGAGGTTGCCCGACGGCACCGCAAATTCCTGGAACTTCACGCCGCGCTTTTCGAGCGCGCCGGACTTCAGCAGGTAGTAGGTCGGCATGCCCCAGATGTTGGTCTGGTAGCCCTGGCGGATGGTCGCCGTCTGGGCCGACGTCGGCGCTACGCCGAGCCCGAGTGCGAGCGCGCCGGCTCCGGTTGCCGCGAGATATTGCCGGCGCGTCAATGTGTCGTGTCTGGCTGTCATGGGTTTCCTCCTGTAGCGCTGAAAGGGCATTGTTGTCGTGGGATCGTCAGTCCTGCTGCATTCCGAATTCCTGGATGGTGGAAGCGACCTCATCGCGGGTCTGGATAATCACCTGGCCCAGCTCCTGCGGTGTCGACGACGTGGCGATCGAGCCGGTCTTCTCGATCAGCGTCCGGTAATCCTGCGACGCGACGATCGCCGCAATGTGGCGATTAAGCTCGCCGATGACCGCCGGCGGCGTTCCGGCGCGGGCGCAGATGCCGAGCCAGCCGAAACGCACGAACGGGATCTTGCGCTCGGTGAGCGTCGGGATGTCCTTCGCGCTCGGCAGCCGCTCCGGACTGGAGATCGCCAGCACCTTGAGCTGCTTCTGCTGATGCAGCGGCAGCACCGCGAGCGTCGGCGACAGGTAGATGTGCACGCGTCCGGCGATCAGCTCCGGCATGATCTGCGGGCCGGTCCGGAACGGGATGCGCGCCATCGAAATTCCGGCCAGCCGTTCGAGCTGACGCATCAGGATTTCCTGCGCCGACGCGGCGCCGATCGTGGCGTAGCTGAGCTTGCCCGGATTGGCCTTGGCGTGGGCGATGAGACCCTCGATGTCGCTGGCGGGTACCGCATTGGTCATCGCGATGCCGTAGTAGTATTTCGAGATCAGCGAGATCGGCGCGAGCTGTTCGAGCTTGAATTGCGGATTGCGATAGACCGCTGTGTTGATCGATTCGAAATGCGTGCAGAGCAGGAGCGTGTGCCCGTCGGCCGGCTGGCCGACGACGTCACGGGTCGCCAGCATGCCCGCGGCGCCCGGCTTGTTCTCGACCACCACGCGGTGCCCGAGCAGTGTGCCGAGCTTGTCGGCGATGAAGCGCGCCGGGATGTCGGTCGGGCCGCCGGCGCCGAATCCGACCACCAGCCGCACCGGCCGCGTCGCATAGCTCTGCGCGGATGCATCATGGGCGAGCGCAAAGATCGCCACGGCAAGCGAGAGAACAAGTGGGCGGAGATTGGTCACGTTGCGGTCTCCTGGCCAAGGTGGCTCAACAAGAGCTTCTGGTAGTCGAGGAACTCTACGCTCAAGGGATTGCGCGGCCGCGCCAGCGCGATCGGCACCTCGGTCTTCACGGTGCCGGGATGCGGCGTCATCACGATCACGCGGTCCGCCAGAAACACCGCCTCGGCGACATTGTGGGTCACGTAGATCACCGTCTTGCGCGTTTCCCGCCAGACCTCGGCCAGGAGCTGTTGCATGGCGTCGCGCGTTAGCGCGTCGAGCGCCGCGAACGGTTCGTCCATCAGCAGGACCTCGGGATTGTAGGCCAGCGCGCGCGCAATGGCGACCCGCTGCTGCATTCCGCCCGACAGATGATGCGGATAGGACTGCGCGAACTTTTCGAGCTTGACGAGCTCCAGCTGCTTGAGCGCGATCCGCTCGCGTTCGGCCTTGGGCACGCCCTTCATTTCCAGCCCGAAGGCGACATTGCCGAGCGCGGTGCGCCACGGGAACAACTGTGCGAAGTCCTGGAACACCACCCCGCGGTCCTGACCGTGGCCGGTAACCGGATTGCCGTCGATGCGGATCTCGCCGCCGGTGGGCATCAGGAATCCGGCGATGATGTTAAGCAGCGTCGTCTTGCCGCACCCGGAGGGGCCGACGAGGCAGAGGAATTGCGAGCGCTCGATGTCGAAACTTGCGCGTTCCACGCCCGTCACCCGCCCGGCGGGGGTGTCGTAACTGAGCGAGACGTCGCGGACTTCAATGTGCGGCATCGGGTTGACCGGGCCGGCGGATCAGGTTGCCGCCGGCGTGAGCGCCCGGCGCAGAATATCGAGCGCGGGGTCGGAGCCGTCCAGCGTGCGGTAGGTGCGACGCTCGATCTTCCAGCCCTGCGGCGTGCGGATGAGTTCCCAGCGATTGGCGCCGACGCGATGGATGCGGAAGCCTTTGGTCCGGCCGTGCGCCGGCACTTCGATTTCGTCGGCAGTGGGATGCGCCGCGAGGATTTGCAGATACGAGGTGGCCACCGCGCGGTCGCCGTCGACGGTCACGTGCGGCAGGCCGGCAAAATGAGCAAGGCCGCCCCTGATGGCCTGATGGTGTTCGGGCTTTTGCGGCATCTCGGCAATTGCCTTGCTGCCGCTCGCAGTCTTGGTGCCGCCGAGATCGAGCACCGCATCCTCCACGAAGATCGAGCGGATGTACTCATGGGCGGCAGTATCGGCGCTGGGCGGGTGGCTGGCGATCAGATTGTAGATTTCGAGCCGGTCCTCGATGGCGCGAATGCGATCCTCGATGGACGTGCCCGCGTCGGAACGCATGGCATCTCTCCCTGTGTTTCGGGGATGCTGCCACGGCTGTCTTGGCGCTGCCAAGGTGGTGCGCCCGCGCACACCTATCGGCGGCGCTGAAACGGCCAGCGCCGGTCGGCCAGGATCGCCCGCGCCGCATTGTGGCCGGCCGCGCCGGTGACGCCGCCGCCGGGATGCGCGCCGGCGCCGCAATGGTAGAGGCCGGGCAGGGGACCGCGGTAGTCGGCATGGCCGAGCATCGGCCGGGCCCAGAACAACTGGTCGAGCGACATGGCGCCGTGCGAGATGTCCCCACCGGTGAGTCCGAAGATCTGCTCGAGATCGAGCGGGCTCAACGCCTGGCGGCCGATCACGCTCGCCTTGAAGCCGGGGGCGTAGCGGTCGACGGTGTCGATCATGAGGTCGGCGACCTCGTCGCGGTGGTCGTTCCAGGAGCGTCCGTCCGGCAACTGCGGGGCGACGTGCTGGCAGAACAGGGTGGCGACATGCGCCCCTTTTGGCGCCAGCGTGTCGTCGAGCGTCGAGGGGATCACGAGTTCGACGATCGGCTCGCGGCTCCAGCCGTGTGCCCGGGCGTCGGTATAGGCGCGATCCATGTAGCCGAGGCTCGGGCCAACGACGATGCCGGCGGTATGGTGATCGGCGAGGGCGCGGCCCGGCAGCGCGGTGAAGCTCGGCAATTCCGAGAGTGCGAGGTTGATCCGGAAAGTTCCGGAGCCGCAGCGGAAGTGTTGCATGCGGCGCAGGAACTCGGCGGGCAGGGCGCCGTCCGGCACCATCGATGTATAGAAGAGCTTGAGGTTGGCGTTGACCGCCACCGCGTCGGCGCGGATGGCGCGCCCGTCATTGAGCTCCACGCCGCAGGCACGACCTTCCTCGACCAGCAGCCTGCGGACGGCGGCATCGGTTTCGATTTCGACGCTGTGACCCGCCGCGGCGCGCGCCATCGCCTGGCTGATCGCGCCCATGCCGCCGACGGCGTGGCCCCAGACCCGCGGCTTGCCGTTCACCTCGCCGAAGCCGTGGTGAAGCAGCACATAGCCGGTGCCGGGCGTGTAGGGACTGCCGTAGAATCCGACGACTGCGTCAAACCCGAGCAACGCCTTGACGAGGTCGTGTTCGAACCATTCGTCGAGATGCTCTCCGGCGGAGCGGGTGAACAGGCTGTAGAGCGTGCGCAAGTCCGCATCCGACAGCCGCCGGAGCGTGCGTCCGAGTCTGCCGGCCCGGATCAGCTGCGCGAGGCCGCCCACACCCGATGCCAGGTTCGGCGGCGCCTGGAGGATCAGCCCGCGCAGCACCGCGATGGCGACGTCCAGCTCGCGGTTGAAGGCGCCGAAGCGCTCCGCGTCGCGGCGGCTGAGTTTCGCGATCTCGGCTTCGGTTCGGCCTTCGGCGGATATGAGGTAATGGCCGTCCGGGGCCGGCAGGAAATTCTGCGCGCGGCGCTCGACGATCCGCAGCCCATGGTCATGGAGCCGCAGGTCGGCGATCACCTTCGGGTTCAGCAGGCTGACGGTGTAGGCGGCAATGGAGTTGCGGAAGCCGGGGTAGAACTCCTCCGTGACCGCCGCCCCGCCAACGATGTGGCGGCGCTCGACCACCTTCACCGCGAGGCCCGCCATCCCGAGATAGGCGGCGCAGGTCAGCCCGTTGTGGCCCGCGCCGATCACGACGACATCAAACTGCCGGGATGTCGTGCCTGCTTTTCGGGCGCCGTCATTCCGGCGCTTACCGTCATCCATCGCTGTCACATGCCGGGCCTACGACGATGTTGAAACCTTGCCGACAGCCCTTGCGAATCCTGGTCTCTGTATTATTCCGCAGATGGAACCGGTTCAAACCATGGCGGTTAGGAAGGCGGAACGCCGCCGCAGCTGAAGAAAATACGGTAGTCACTTGCAGAAGCAACATTCGCGTCGTCGCTTTCGCGTAGGCCGTTCAAAGACTGGGCTCGGCCTGTTTGCCCTTAAGCCGATCAGGAAAGGCGATTTCATCGCCTACTATTCCGGGCGCAAGCTCTCGAACGACGAGGCCGACAAGCTCTGGACCAAGTATCTGTTCGAGATCAACAGCCGTTGGACAATCGACGGGTCCAACAAGCGGAACATCGCCCGTTACATGAATCACTCCTGTCGTCCCAATTGCGAAAGCGACGTCAGGAAGCACAAGGTCATCATCACGGCCATCAAGAACATCCAGCCGGGCGATGAATTGACGTACAATTACGGCCGGGACTATTTCGATACCTTCATCAAGCCGAGAGGCTGTCGCTGCATGGCCTGCAAGACGAAGGCCGCGGTAAAGCGGTCGTCCAGCCGGCGACGGTCCGGGAAGCGGCGGTCCGGGAAGCGCGCGCGGGCATAGCGTCAGGTTCAGGGCTGCGGGTCCAGGAACGCGGCGACCTCGGGAACCGCCTTGAGCCGCACCAGATCGTCCGGCGTCGGCAGTTGCGGCTTGTCGCGCCGCGCGTTCACCATGCAGAGGAAGCCGAGCGGCTCGCCTTTGGTGGCGCGAAACTGGTGCCAGGTCATCGGCGGGATCGTAACGAGGTCGCGGGTCTCGATTGCGCGCACCGTGTCGCCAACCAGGCAATGCCCGCGCCCGCGCAGGATCAGCACCGCGTGCATGTGCTCGTGGCGTTCGAGGGTCGAGAAGCCGTCCGGTGCCATTTCGAAATAGCGCAACTCGCCTTGCATGTCGGGGTCGGAAAACAGCGTCTGACGGGTAATCGCTTTGAACAATGCCCGGTCGTCCTCCTTGTAGGGGAGCACGTCGACACCGTCCCAACGGTAGTCGGCGGTCGCCTTGCGGTGGATCGGTCGAGCCGTCATGGCGTCATCCGTAAGGGTAGTTGTGAACCGCGGCCACGAACGCTGCGGTGGCCTCGGTCAGCCGCTCGCGTGCCTCCAGCAGGCCGCCGCCTATCAGCAACATGATATCGGAGCCATAGAAATCAAGCATCTCGGGCACGCGCTCGCGGCTCATGCCGCCAGCCGGAACCGGGACGCAAGGACGCAAGTCGTTGCGTGGTTCGAGCGCCGTCTGGGCGATCGCGCGGCAGGTGTCCGGCGAATAGCCGAACCGGCCGCCGTGATTGGGAAACACGATGGCGTCGGCACCCAGCAGCCGGAACAGCTTGCCGAAGTGAAGCGGTGGCGCAATGCGCGCCGCGCCGGCGAACGAAGGATGGGCCAGGAACGCGACGCCGGGGTTATCCGCTACCAGGCGATGAAAATTGGACAGTCCGGATACCATCGGCGCGATCATCACGGTATCGACCCCGGCGTCGCGCGCAATGGCGATCTGCGACCGCATGGCGTCAAGATCGCCGGTCAGGCTCGGCACATAGCGCGCGGTCGCGCCGCGCAGTGCCCCGGCGATCGCGGCCACGCGTTCGGCGAACGGTGAATAGGCCTGATCGGCGAGACCATGATCGTCCTTGATGTAGTCGATGCCGCCGTCGGCAAAGCGGCGTGCAAGCCCGGCCAGCCGTTCCGCCACCAGGCCCTGCGGCTTCAGCGCGGAGCAGGTCAGTGCCCGCCGCGTGGCGCGCGCCTGCTGCCGCAGACCATCGAGGCCATGCCGCGGACCTCCGAACGCACGCGCGAGGTCGTCCGGAACGTCGACGTCATGCAACGTCACGTCGTCGTGGATCGACGTGTTCCCGAACAGCATGTTGAGGAGTTGCCCGGCATCCCGGCCGACGGTTGCCGCTGACAGCGATATCTTCGCTTCGTACAGGTCGGTTCCGATTTCGCGAATTCCTTCGACCCGGCCGACGATCTCGGACAGGACGTCCTCGTCCTCGATTGCCGCAACCGGCATCTCGACGCTCTGCTCGACGGCGACCGCGCGCGCGCGCTCATCGATCGAATGCGCATCGCAGCGGATGTGATAGGTCGCCTGCAACCGGGCCACGGAGCCGTTCTCTGACGTCGGTCAGCGACCCTGGTAGCTGACCGCCCGAGGGTCAAGCGTCGAGCCGCCGAAGCGCCAGAGCACGGCATGCCCGACGTCGGTAGCGACGATCGCGGTCGTCATCGCAGCGACCGTTCCAAGCCACAGGACGAATACCACCGTCAGCAGCGCGAGGGTGAGCAGCCCAACCGGGATGATCAGCGGCAATAGCAACAGGACATCGAGCGGCCGCAGCGTGCGGGTTCCGGTGCGGAACACGCAACCGGCAGCCATGGCACGCGCGGCTTCCAGGCCGATCAGTGGAAACGGAATCACCTGCGCCTCGTATCGGCGCTCTTTCTGCATCGGAAGTCGTCGTTCGACCATGGCGCGATCGATGCCCTGATGAGTGGTGAGCCGTGTTGCGCGCAGCGCGGACCAGGGTGAGCGCGCTGCATACCAGTGAATTGAGCCCAAGTCAGGAGGTTTTCGGCCCGCCGCGTGTCTGCTCACATCCGGCCTGTCATATGGCGGGGCAATTGCCTCGGCACCAATTCTTGCACGGCGAACCATACATGATTCGTAACCCACTGGCGATAAACGATCTATTCCGATCCGGCGATCCCGGCCCGGCGTACCGGCTTACCCCGGCGCGCGATCGTGCGTGGCAGGAACCCCTTCGAGCTGGGTGCGTGACGTATGGTCCGCCATCAGCATGCCCATCCGTTTGACCTGCGCGCATCCCGGGGGAGGCCGCCAGCGCCAGCAGCTCGGCTGGAGCATGGCCGCGACCGGCTCCGGAGTCCCGGGCGGGCACGAACACCGTCCAGGATGTCGCCTCGAAGCCCGGGATCCGCGATCGGCGGGGTTTCCGGGGCCCCGGCAACCGTATGGTCGAGGTCGAGGCGAACTGGCGCACCAGCCCGGCTTGGCCGACGCCGGGTCTGCAAGCGCCGGTAAACATGCCCGGCGACGACGTCGTTCAAGGCCCGTGGTTCACCCGGAGGCACGCCGGCAGTGCCGAATCGACGGCTGCCACGGCGGCCGTCCCGCGCTAACTCTTTGCTTCACGTACCATGCCCCAGCGCAGCACGGTCACGCGCTCCAGCGATCCGAATACCAGCCGCTCGAATACGAATCCAATGGCACCGATGACCACGAGCGACGCCAGCATCACATCGGCGTTGAGAAATTCCTTGGCGTCATAGATCACCCAGCCGAGCCCCCAGTCGGACGAAGCCAGCATCTCGGCGCCGACGACCGCGATCCAGGCGCGCAGGAACGCCTGCCGCAGGCCGGTGATGATGAACGGCGATGCGCCCGGCAGGATCACCTTCCAGAACATCGCATGCTCGTCCGCGCCCATGGCGCCGGCAGCGCGCAGCCAGAGCTGGTTGACCGCGCGCACCCCCGACCAGGAATTGAGGATCATCGGGAACAGCGCGGCATAGAACACGATCAGGATCGAGACCGTGTTGCCGAGCCCGAACCAGAGGATGAATACCGGCACCCAGGCGAGCGATGGAATCGGCATCAGCGCGCTTGCAAGCGGCATCACGAATTTTTCCAGCGGCCGGAACCGGCCCATCATGATGCCGAGCGGGAGTCCGATTGCGACCGCCAGCATGAAGCCGCACATCATGCGGTAGAGCGTCGTGGCTGCGTGGCGCAGCATGGTGCCATCGGCGATCAGCGCGACCAGGGTCTCTGCGACTTTCGGCAGCGTCGGCAGCAGAGCGCGCGGGAACAGGCCGCTGCGCGCGGTCGCCTCGTAGCAGGCAGCCACAACAACGATCGCCAGTGCTCCGCGGACGATCGACTGGGTGCGCGGCGAGGTCATGATTGCATCATCCCCCAGCGCACCACGGTGTAGTGCTCAAGCCGCTCGAACACGAGCTTCTCCAGCGCGAGCCCGATCATGCCGATGACGGCGACACCGGCCAGCATCACGTCGGTATTGAGGAACTCACGCGCGCCGAAGATGAGCCAGCCCAGCCCCCATGGCACGGCGGCAAGCAGTTCGACCACGACCAGGATGCGCCATGCCTGGGCCAGGCCGAGCCGCGCACCCGTCAGGATGTAAGGCAGCGCCCCCGGCAGGATCACGTGCCAGAACAGCCTGCGCTGGTCGGCGCCCATGACCAGCGCCGAGCGCACCCAGATCTCCTTGACCGCCTTCACGCCGGTCCAGGTGTTAAAGATGACCGGGAAGGTCGATACGAAGCCAACCAAGAGGACCGCCGAGAAGTTGCCAAGCCCGAACCACAGCATGAACAGCGGCGCATAGGCGATGCCGGGGATCGGCGCACCGATCGATACCAGCGGCAGCAGGACGTCCTCGGCTCGGCGCGAGCGCCCCATGGCGATGCCGATGATCACCCCGACCACGGCGGCGAGCGCGAAACCCGCCAGCAGCCGCAGCACCGTCTCGGCGATATGACGCGGCAGGATGCCGGCTACGGTAAGGCGCCAGAACGCCGCGGCAATCTCCTCCAGTGTCGGGAACAGCCGCGCGGGGAAGATCCCGGCATGCGCGGTGATCTCCCACATGGCGCCCACCACCAGGAACGGGAACGCGGTGCGTGCAATCACCCGCAGCCGGCTTTCGCCTTGGGCCGCCGCTGCGGCACCTCTGCGGACATGTACGGTGGAAACGGCGTCCGTCATGTCGATGCCCTCGACGCGCCTGAAGCAGACCAGCCATCGCCGCGGGGCCCTGGCCCTGACACCCAAAGTCGAGGATAAAGCCGCCCGCAGCGGTCCGACAAGCGATGTCCCAGCCTTCCATCGAACAAATTCCGCCCAAATCGACGGGCAGCTCCGGCGACCCTACGCCGCAATCGCCGGCAGGTACGCCCGGCGCCCGGCTGGGCGATATGGCGATCACCACAGCGATCCTGCTGGCGACCTTCGCGGTCGGACTAGCCGGCGGCTACGTCGCCACCCTGCTCAGGTTTCCGCTCCCCTGGATGACGGGTTCGCTGCTGATCACTGCCGCGCTCGGTCTGGCCGCCATGCCGGTACGCTCGCTCTGGCAGGCGCGCGCCGCCGGACAATTCGTAACGGGTGCCGCGGTCGGAACGACGTTCACGCCGGCGATCCTGGTGACTATCGTGATGCTGCTGCCGGCCATGGTGCTGGCGGTGGTCATCTCGCTTGCGATTGCGGCGGCGGGCGCACTGATCCTGATGCGGCTCGCCCGCCTCGATGCAAGGACCGCCGCGCTCGCCACCATGCCGGGCGGCGTCATCGAAATGGCCAATGTCGCCGCCCGTGTCGGTGCCGATCCGCTGCCGATCCTGGTGCTGCAAACCATGCGCGTCGGACTTACGGTGTGTGCGGCGCCGTTCCTGGTGACGTTGCTGGCGGAGGCTGGCGCCCGCAATGTCGTGGTGCAAGGCGAAGCGATGTCGTGGCTGGTGGTTGCCGCCTTGATGGCGGCGTCCTTTGTGGGCGGACTCTTCCTCAACTGGTTTGCGCTTCCGAATGCATGGTTTCTCGGCTCCCTGCTGGTCATGGCGGCGCTCGGCGCCTTGGGCCTGATCCCGGGGCGCGTTCCGGAGCCGATCCTGGTCGTGGCGCAGGTCATCATCGGCGTCTCGATTGGGACGCAATACAAGCACGAGTTTCTCACCCGGCTGCTGCGGCTGTTCCTGGCGTCGTGGGTGACAGTGCCGTTTGCACTGGTCCTGCTGGCGCTGGTCGCGGCCGTATTTTCCGCCGCGCTTGGTTTCCCGGTGACGACGCTCGTGCTGGCGCTAGCCCCGGCGGGGATCGCGGAAATGGCTCTGACCGGCAAGGTCCTAGGTCTCGACGCAGCCCTGATCACGGCCTTCCAGATCGTCCGTATCGTGCTGGTCATCACGTTTGCAGCGTGGATTTGCCGCCTGTTCGAGCGTCTGGTGTCTCGGTGGGCCTGACGCGGTTGAAGAGCGACCCGCGCTGTCCTAATGACTGGCGGTACAGTGGCTTTCAGGAGACGGGAATGGCGAACAACACGCAGAAGATCGGCTGGATCGGCATGGGCCGCATGGGTTCGTCCATGGCGGAGCGCCTGCTCAAGGCCGGTTATGACGTCTCGATCTGGAACCGCACCCGTTCCAAGGCCGAGCCGCTGGCGGCAAAGGGCGGCAAGATCGTCGACCGGCTCAGCGATCTCGCGGGCATGGACATCGTGTTCTCGATCGTCTCGACCGGCCCGGACCTCAAGGAGGTCTATTTCGGCAAGGATGGCCTGATCACCGGCCGCAACGGCAAGCTGCCGAAAATCTTCGTCGACTGCTCCACCATCGCGGTCGAGGATTCCAGGGACATCCGCGAGCAGCTTAGGGCGCTGGGCGCCGATTTCGTCGCGGCGCCGGTGAGCGGCAACGCCAAGGTGATCAAGGCCGGCCGGCTGTCGGCGGTGCTGTCGGGCGTCGAACAGGCCGCCAAGGCCGTAACGCCCATGATGGAGGTGATCGCGCCGCAGGGCGTCGCCTATGTCGGCGAGGGCGAACTCGCGCGCATCTGCAAGATCGCGCACAACGTGATGCTCGGAGTGGTGATCGAGAACCTGATCGAGATTACGCTGCTCGCCAACAAGATGGGCGTGCCGCGCCAGGCCTTCCTCGCGTTCATGAACAACAGCGTCATGGGCTCGATGTTCACGCGCTACAAGGCGCCGGCGCTGGTCAATCTCGACTGGACCACGACCTTCACGCCGGAGCTGTTGCGCAAGGACATGGACCTCGGCCTCGAGCTCGGCCGCGACTGGGATGTGCCGATGCCGGTGACGGCGGCGGCGCGCGAGGTGCTGCAGGCGCATTTCGGCGCCGCCAGGTTGCAGAAGAATCCGGACGAGTACCTGCAGAAGGATTTCGCGGCGCTGATGGAAACCATGGCGCTGATGTCCGGTATGAAGCTCGAAAGCGAGAACAAGAACGTGCCGACGGGGCTGGAGTGATAGACTGTCTGTGCGTCCCGGGCGCAGCGCAGAACGGAGTGGTGCGCTGCTGTCCCGAGACCGATACGAAATCTGAATCTGGAACGGCCCGGATCAGGGGCACGCCGCTCCGCAGGGGCTTCGCGCTGCACCGCGTCCAGGCACGGTCGCGTTAGACGGAGGCAACAGTGCCGCTGAGCGCAGAGAAAAATCGCCTTCTCACCCAGGTCGGTCCCGGCACCCCGATGGGCGACTATCTGCGGCGCTACTGGCAACCGATCGGCGGCGCCAGCGAGCTTGACGCGAACCCGATCAAGGCAATCCGTCTGTTCGGCGAAGACCTCGTTCTCTACAAGGACCTCGGTGGCACCTACGGCCTCATCGACCGCAACTGCCCGCACCGGCGCGCCGATCTCTCCTACGGCTTCGTCGAACAGACCGGCATCCGCTGCAACTACCACGGCTGGCTGATGGATCAGCGCGGCAATGTCATCGAACAGCCCTATGACGACACCGTGAATCCCCGCGGCAAGACTCGCGAGCGCTGTCTTGCCAAGGCTTATCCCGTAAAGGAATGCGCGGGCCTCCTGTTCGCCTACATGGGCCCGCAACCGGCCCCGGAGCTTCCGGTCTGGGAGCCGTTCACCTGGGAGAACGGCTTTCGCGAAGTGGTAATTTCGGACGTCCCTTGCAACTGGTTCCAGTGCCAGGAGAATTCCTGCGATCCCGTGCACTTCGAATGGATGCACGAGAACTGGGATGCCCGCCTGAAGGGGACCAACGCGCCTTATGCGGCCAAGCATCTGAAGCTTGTGTTCGAAGAGTTCGAGTACGGCTTTGTCTACAAGCGCGTGCGCGAGGGCCAGAAGGAGGGCGATCCGGTCTGGACCATCGGCCGTGTCACGCTGTGGCCGAACGGCTTCTATCTCGGCAACCACTTTGAGTGGCGCGTGCCGGTCGACGACGAGAACACGCTTTCGGTGTGTTGGTTCTTCCAGCGGGTTCCGAAGGGCCGCGAGCCCTATGTGCAGGGCAAGGTCCCGACCTGGATATCGCCGATCAAGGACGAGAACGGCCGCTGGATCACGAGCCACGTCATCAACCAGGACATCATCGCCTGGGTGGGGCAGGGGCGCATTGCCGACCGTACCAAGGAGAACCTCGGCGCCTCCGACCTCGGCATCGCGATGATGCGAAAGCGGCTGTTCGAGGAGCTCGACGTGGTGGCGAAGGGCGGCGAGCCGAAGGGCATCGTGCGCAGCGCCAATCTGGCGAAGTGCGTCGAGCTGCCCAACATCACCAAGAAGACGTCGACCGAGGGCATCCGGATCGAGGAGTATTCGCAATATCCGCTGCTCAATGCGCGACTGAAGGGCTTCCGCCATTGCGCCGGGCAGCCGCCGGAGGTGCGCAAGGCGTTCTGCGACGCGATGGGGATTGCGCCGTAAGTCAATTGAACAACGCCGCGGCCTTCTTCGTGATCGCCGGCGGGATTGCGTAGAGCTCTCCCAGCAGGGACTCAATCCGTTCCGCCGGCACCGGATTGATTTCGAGCTTGGCGCGGTCCGCCTCGGCCAGGAATTCCTTGTCGTTCATCGTGTCGATGAAGGCCTTGCGCAGCGCCGCCGCGCGATCCGCCGGTATCTCAGGCGGTCCGAAGAACGGCCGGCCGATCACCTGCCGCGCCACCAGGAAGCTGAACACCTGCCGCGCCTCCTGGTTGGGCGCAAGATCCATCAGCATCGGAACGTCGGGCAGGTCGGCGTGCTTGGCGGCGGCAACTTGGATCAGCGGCAGAAGCTTCTTCTCGTTGAGCCAGTGCGGCAGGCTCGCCTTCACGCTCGACCAGGACAATGCGCAGCGACCGTGGATTTCGCCGCGCTCGACCGCAAGATTGATCTGGTTGCCGCCGGGATAGCCCGACACCGTCCGGATTTTCGTGCCGAGGAGCGCATTCATGGTCTTGTAGATCTGCACGGCTTCCTCGGTCGGGCCGGTGGCGCCGAATGCGTACTCCTTCGTCTTCAGGTCGTCGAACCGCGCGATGCCCGACGCGTACCACGCCGCGCAGATACTGACCTCGTCATTGGCGCTGCCGAGCCATGACAGCCGACGCGGATCGAACTGCGCGGCGGCGACGCCGAACAGCGGCGCCGCCACGGTCGCGCGTCCGATGGTGGCAATGGCGGTACCGTCGCGCGGCGCCACTTGATAGATGTAGTTCGCGAGCCGCAGGCTGCCGGCGCCCTCCATATTTCGCGGTACGACTGTTGGATTGCCGGGAATGTGCCGGCCGATGTGGCGCGCAAGCGTCCGGGCATAGAGATCGTAGGTGCCACCGGCCGAGAAGCCGACATAGATGCTGACCTGCTTGCCCTTGTAGAACTCGGCCGGTGTCTGCGCGGTGCTTATGGACGACATCGGAGGCAGCGCCAGGAGAGCAACGGCAAACGTCCGCGAGCGCACGCGCATGATAGCCCTCCCTTTGCCGTGCCGCGTTCGTCAGCGGCCAGGCGTACTACTTCACATACCCCGCCGCCTTCTGCACCACCGCGCGCGGGGTCGCGTAGATGTCGCGGACGATCTCCTGCACGCGCTCGCCCGACACCGGCGTGATCTCAAGCTTGAGCTTTTCGGCCTCCGCCAGGAAATCCGGGTCCTTGAGCGTTGCCAGGAAGGCCCTGCGCAGGACCTCGGCGCGATCCTGCGGCAGGCCGGGCGGCGCATAGAACGGACGGCCCATCACCTGGCGCGCGGCGAACAGGTTGATGATCTGCTTCTCCTCCGCCGTCTTCGCCAGGTCGCCCGCCAGCGGAATGTGCGCCAGCTCAGGATGCTTCTGGTAGGAGAGCTGCACCAGGATGTTGATCTTCTTCTCGTCGAGCCACTGACGGTGCACGCTCTTCATGCTGGCCCAGGAGAAGGCGCAGCGGCCCTGGGTCTCGCCGCGCTCGATCGAGATCGTCATCTCGTTCGAGCCCGGGTAGCCGCCGATGATCTTGAACTTCGCACCAAGCACGGCATTGAGCACCTTCGGCACGGTCTGGCTCTCGTCGGTCGGTCCGGTTGCCGCGATGATCAGCTCCTTCCGGCGCACGTCGTCGAAAGTGCGGATGCCGGACTGGTGCCAGGATGCGCACAGGCTGACTTCGTCGTTGGCGCTGCCGAGCCAGAGGAATTTCTCGGCATCGAACTGCGCGCCCTTCAGTCCAAACAGCGGGCCGAATGCGCCGCCGCGACCCATGGTGGCGATTGCAGTGCCATCCTTCGGTGCCTGCGCATACATGAAGTTGGTGAGCCGGATGGAGCCGGCACCCTCCATGTTCTTCGGCACGAGCGTGGGGTTGCCGGGAATGTGCTTGCCGATGTGGCGAGCGATCTGGCGGCCGTAGAGGTCATAGGTGCCGCCGGGCGAAAAACCGATGTAGAGACTGATCTGCTTGCCTTTGTAGAACTCGGCCGGCGTCTGGGCGTAGGCGGTGAGCGGCAGCAGGGCCAGCAGCGTGGCGGTTGCTTTCAACAAGGACCTGGGCATGCGTTTCCTGGGTTGTTGTTAGGCAGAATGTCAGATGATGGCAGACGCACCTTCGCGCGCGCCTGCAACAAATCGCCTCACGGCTGGATGGTAGTCTGCTGGCTCAGTGCCATCTGCCAGCGTCCCAGGCGTTTGACCCACAGCCGGGTGGCCCGATAGGGCGGCCGGCGGTTGCCTGGCATGACATGGTCGGCGCGCATGACGGCGGCGTTGCCCAGCACCCAGAATTTCAGAGCCGTCACCTCCGCGACCAGGGTTTCGGCATTGATCGCCCGCTGACTTGCCATGAAGGCCATGCGGGCGGCCTTGTCGGTCGGATGCTGGTGGGTGCGGGTGACGACGAACTCGTCGGCGACATGCGGGTCCCACGCGGCCGGATCGTTGCGAGTGACGGCCCGCTCCAGCGCCTGAAACGCGGCGATAATGTCCCGCTCGGCCTGCGATTTCGGCTTGTAGGGCACGAACTCCAGCGGGTTGGTGCAGGCTGGCGGTGGCGCATCTGGCGGCCGTGGCGCAGCGGGTGCATGGGCTGTCCGCGCGCCCGGACGCGCCAGCACGTTGTTGTGGTGGATGAGCGCCTTCCAGCCGTCCACGTCCCTGATCCAGACGTCGAGCGCGAACAGATCGCTGTGCTCGCCCGCCTGGGCCGACTTGTAGCTGCCGGTGATGGTGGCGATGCGGCCGTAGTCACGCAGCTTCACCCGCGTGCCGGCGCCCCGCGGGCTCGCCTTGAGCGCGTTCAGCACGCTGTGGCGCGAATGCACGTGGCCCGCGGCGTCGATGAAGCTGAAATCGCGGTCGAGCAACGCGTCGGCCGCGCGCGCATCGCCGGCACGGATTGCAGCCTGGAGCCGCTTTGCGGCCGCCAACACGGTTTTGCCCGCACCGCGCCGCTCCGCGACGGGCTGACGGCTGGCGGTGATCTCGGCCTTGGCCTTCTTCGCTGGGCGCGATGTTCCCCGGGCGGATTTCGCCACCGCTGTGCTCCTTGCAACGGCCCGCCGAGATTGCGGGGGCGTGTCCTCGTTTGAGAAGCAGCACCCGGAGGCTATTGAGTCCTACGAACAAAGCCAATGGGGCTCACATGGTCGTGCTCTGGATCGCGGCCATGCGCAGCCAGCGCCTGCAGGGGTACCGCCCACGGGGCAGCTCGATCGACAGTCCCGTCGCTTAGCCTGCTGCCTTCGCCTCACGAAAGCTCACCAGCCGCCGACGTCCTTCACACCACAAAGTCAGTCGCACGCAGCGGAAGCTGTTCATGAGCGTGAGCCGGCCGATGCCGCGCAATTCGGGATAGTCGCGCAAAGCGCGCGGCAGCCGGTAATAGGGAATACCGCTCGCGAGATGGTGGACATGATGCACGCCGATGTTGGCCGTGAACCAGCGCAGCAATCCTGGAAGGTCGTAATGCGAGCTGCCGTAGAGCGCGGCCTCGTGCCGGTCCCAGCCATCGTCATGATCCCACCGGGTCGCGTCGAACTGGTGCTGCACATAGAACAACCACACTCCGGCGGAACCCGCGAGCAGGGTAATCGGCAGGTGCACGAGCAGAAACGCCTTGGCGCCGATGAATCGGATCAACACGGCGGCGGTCATGGCGATCGCGAGGTTGGTCGCCATGGTGCTGATCCAAGGCGTCCATCCGTTGCCGCGCATGAGGCCGACCGGTAGCCGGTGCTGGAGCATGAAGAGATAGGCCGGGCCGATGCCGAACATGACCGCAGGATGCCGGTAGATTCGATAGCGCAGACGTCCCCACCGGGTGAGCGCCAGATACTCCTGCACGGTCAATGTATCGATATCGCCCATCCCGCGCCGATCGAGATGGCCGGAACTGGCATGGTGGATGGCGTGGGTGCGGCGCCAGAAGTCGTAGGGCGTGAGCGTCAGCACGCCGATCACGCGGCCGACCCAGTCGTTTGCCAGGCGGTGTCGGAAGAAGGCGCCATGACCGCAATCGTGCTGGATCATGAACGCGCGCACCAGGAATGCTGCGGCCGGCACCGTCAGCAGCAGCGTCAGCCACCAGTACCCAAGATAGAACGCCGCGCACGCCAAGGCCCAAAGCGCGGCGAGAGGCGCGAGCGTAATCGTGATTTCCGCAATACTGCGGGCGGGGCTCGGATTGCGATAGCGCGCGAGGATTTTCGCCCACATCCGCGCTCCTGGCGCAACGGGTGGACGAACAGCATCTGTAACATCGTGCAAGGTCAATTCCGTATCTGGAGGGGTGCTGCCGGCTATCGATTGGATGCGGCTTCAAATTTTTTGGCCGGCGAGCGGGATGAAGCACGGACGAATCTCCTTTAGCACGGTTCCCGCCTGCCCGATACCTTACAACTTGGTCAGAGTGCCGCGGGCTGCTCGGCCAAGGCTATTGTGGCAGCAGGAATATCCATGCCCGCTCCATTTTGGGCCCTTATGGTGACAGTTCCACGCCCCGCCGCTTGAAGACCGCGACTGCGTCCGGCGAAGTCAAGAACCGCAACAAACTCATCGCGGCTTGTCGCTCTCGGGTCGTGGCGCTGACCCCGGCAACGAACGTGCTGTAACTCTGGAGTTCCGGCGGCAACGGGCCGACCAGCGTGATTCCGGGCGCCCGCAGGATCGGCACGATGCCGTTCACCGTCATCTCGACCTCGCCGCGCGCGACTGCGGCCTGCATGTTGGTGCCCGGGCGTAGTTTCGGCTGCATCGCGTCCGCGATACCGAGGCGATCGAGCAGGCGCAGGAAGTAGGCGCCGCTGCCGCCGCCCTTGGTGAAACCGATCGATTTCGCATTGAGAAGGGCGTGCTTGAATGCCTCGGTCGTGCCGATGTCGGGCTTGGGCGCGCCCGCTCGCACCGCAAGCCCATACCCGCTGCGACCGAGGGCCGTCGGCGTGCCAGCTGAAATCTTGCCCTGACCGACCAGGTCATCGAGGCCGCCCACAAGGATCGCGACGTCGAACGCCGCACCGCCGGCGATCTCCTTGCGCAGCGCCGATGCAACGCCGAGCCGCATGGTAACCTTGTGCCCGCCGGCGCGCTCGAATTGCGGTACCAGTTCGTCCAGGACGGCATTGATGGCATTCGATGCGACAAGGGTGATCTCGGCGGCTGCGGCCGGTCCGAGCGGCGACCAGATGCTCACGAGGGCCAAAGCTCCTGCTGCTGCTGCCTTCATTGAAAGCCTTTGCCGCGAAACAGCCAATTTGGCGCGAGAGTGCGGCCGATTTCTACAGGGTTCCGATGGCGGCCTACGGACAATTACCTATGGGCCAAATCGCAACCAATTTGCGCGCATTTCGTTGGGTCAAGCAAGAGACTGTCGCCCGAGCGCGGGCACCACGCAGCATTGCGGACTAGATTGGGAGGCTCGCATGAGACGTGTTGCAAGCCTGGCGTTCCTCGCGCTGGCCATGGCCAGTCCTGTGCAGGCGCAGGGTGGCGTCGAAGTCGACACCAACCTGATCTGCGACACCCAGAAGCAGGTCGAGCAGTTTGTGTCGCTCTTCAAAGGTGATGTGACCAGCGCCGAGGCAGCCATAGCCGCGGTCAATGCCGAGCACGGCAGGCCGGAAGCCTGCGTCATCGCCACCACCGCCTACCGGCACGCCGGACCGGTTGCGACCATCAGCAATGCCGAAGCGACATTCGACGTCGTACGCATCATCGTGGTCGGGGTCTACACGCTGACGGGATTCGAGCCGTCGTTGCCGAGCGAGTTTTTCACCCCGATCCCCCGTGACGGGTCCGGTACGGTGGGCAGCCGACCGTAGCGGATCGGATGTCCCCGCTCGCGCGATCGCAGGTAACTCGCGACGGCGTTGCAAAAGAGTCACAGGCGCGGCCGCAGAGTGGTTCGACTGTTTCACATCCTTGCACCGCGTGAATCCCGCTGATTCACTGCCTCGCATTGATTCGGTATGCGCGTTGAACGCACGCAGCTTGAGGAGGCCGTGCATGCTGGATGGGCGGCGTTATCTATCGGAGTTTCCGGACGACGAGCATGAGCAACCGCGGCGGCTGCTTGTGAGCGACGAACTCCTTGTCACCCTCGCAGCGATCGAGAGGGAGATCAGCGAATTCATCCGCTCCAATGCGAATGAATCGACGGGTCTCGCGGCCGGCGGCTCCGCGCCCGACGAGTCCCGCTAGTACCGCGCGCTGATCGGCAGTTCCTCCGCCGGGAACAGCGTGATTACGCGGCAGCCCTTGTCGGTGACCACCACCTCTTCCTCGATGCGGGCGGCAGAGTAACCGTCGGTCGCCGGGCAATAGGTCTCCAGCGCGAACACCATGCCTTCCTTGATCTCGGTCGGGTGATCCATCGACACCACGCGCGAGATGATCGGCCGCTCGTGCAGCGCAAGCCCGATGCCATGGCCAAACTGGAGGCCGAAGGCCGACATCTCGTCGGGGAAGCCGAATTCCTGACACTTCGGCCACACGCTGCAAACCTTGTCGGTCGAGACGCCCGGCTTGATCAGCGCGATGGCGTTGTCGAGCCATTCGCGCGCCTTCTTGTAAGCGTCGTGCTGCGCCGGCGTGGCGCGGCCGACGTTGAACGTGCGGTAGTAGCAGGTGCGGTAGCCCATGAAGCTCTGGAGGATGTCGAAGAAAGCCTGGTCGCCCGGCCGGATCATGCGGTCGGTAAAGTTGTGCGGGTGCGGATTGCAGCGCTCGCCGGAGATCGCGTTGATCGCCTCCACGTCGTCGGAGCCGTGAGTGTAGAGGAACTTGTTGACTTCGGCGACGATGTCGTTCTCGCGCACGCCGGGTTTGAGCTGCTCGTTGATCAGGTGGTAGGCGCCGTCCACCATGGCGGCGGCACGGTTGAGCAGCGCGATCTCGTCGGCGCACTTGATCTCGCGCGCCTCCAGCATGATCTGCTGGCCGTCCTTGATCTTCAGCCCGGCCTTCTCCAACTCGAACAGCATCGGCGGCTCGATGATGTCGACGCCGATCGGCATGTCGGCCACGCCGGCTTCCTTGATGAGCGAGGCAAGCTCCTCGGCGTGCCGCTTCATCAAGCCGAAGGAGGGGTGCACGGTGCCGCGCAAGCCGACCAACCCGGCCTTGCAGTTCTCCGGCGCGAGCCAGGGCGTGTAGAGCCTGTGGTGTACGGCGGCGGAACCGAAGTCCCACAAGATCGGTTCGCCGGTGCGGGTGAGCAACGCCCAGCGCGAGAGCTTGTCGCGCTCCCATTCGCCGATCTTCGTGGATGTGATGTAACGGATGTTGTTGACGTCGAACACCAGAAGCGCGCCGAGGTCGCTCTTCTCCAGCGCCATTTTCACACGGCTGAGCCGGTATCGATGGAGGCGCCGGTAGTCGACCCGCTCCTCGAAATCGACACCCATGATCCCGAGCGCCGGCAGCGCGCGGCCCCAGTTGAAGCGGGGGTTGATGTCCTCGGCGGTGATCCTGCGGACGGCATCGTCCATGACTGACCTCCTGTGGCGCGTGTCGGGATTGGCGCCATCGGCGCTTGTGACGCAACTATAGCATGGTGGGCAACGGCGTCGTCATAGGGGCGTTTACTCGCCATGTGGCGTGTGCGATAGCAAAAAGCAGAGCCTGCTGCCGGGGTAACAGGGCTGCATGTCCTGAATGAGCGTCCACTCGCGATCGCGCGGATCGCGCAGGCTGCGCTCGATCGCTTCGAATTCCTCGTTCATCCGGGAATCCAGGACCGGTATGTCCGGTCTCGTTGGCGTGTTGTGCATGAGGTCGTGGGCACGCTGGGCGGCAAAGGCGGCCAGCACGCCTGCCACCAGGCCCAGAATGAGAAACCGGGTCGCCATTGTTTTCCTCCCGCGACTTGTTTCGATGGCCGGCGCCCGAAGCCCTAGCCGTCACGGGCAATCGTAGCATCCTGCCGCCCCTTGAGGGCGCATTGCGGCGGTCCGGCCTGTCTGCATAATGGCACATCGTTGCGAGGAAACGCGATGGCCGCCGGGGAGGGAGTTTACGTATCGTCGATGGCGCCTGCCGATGCGGCGGAGGGCATCCCGCGCAACTACAATTTCGCGACCGACCTGTTCCGCCGGTTTTCCGATCGCGGTTGGCTCGACAAGACCGCCTACATCGATCCGCACGGTTCGTGGAGCTACCGGCAGTTGCGCGAGCGCGCCGAGCGGTTCAGCCGGCTGCTGGAGGCCCACTCCATCCAGCCCGGTGAGCGCGTGCTCATGTGCCTCACCGATACCATCGACTGGCCGACGGTCTTCCTCGGCACGCTCAATGCGGGCCGGGTCGCGGTGCCGGTCAATACGCTGATGACCGAGGACGACTATCGCTTCATGCTTGACGATTCGGGCGCGCGCATACTGGTGGTTTCGCGCGAGCTTTATCCAAAATTCGAGCGGCTGGTCAGTCGCGTTGCTAATTTCCACGTAATCGTCTCCGGCGGCGACACCCCGTCGCTCGAGCGTCAAATCCAGGATCTCGCAGAGGGAGCGCCCTACGCGCCGCCACCGACGACCTGCGACAGCATCGCATTCTGGCTCTACACGTCGGGCTCGACCGGCAGACCAAAGGCCGCTGTGCACGTCCATGCGGATCTCCGGCTGACCAACGACCTTTACGCCGCGCCGATCCTCGGTATCACGGAGAACGACGTCTGCTTTTCGGTGGCGAAGCTGTTCTTCGCCTATGGTCTCGGCAATGCGATGACCTTTCCGCTGTCGGCCGGCGCGACCACGGTGCTGTTGCCGGATCGCCCGACGCCGGACGGCGTCGCCGCGCTTATGACGCAGCATCAGGTCACCGTGTTCTACGCGGTGCCAACGTTCTACGCGGCCTTCCTGGCAAGCCCCGCCGCCCCCTCGCGCGAGGCGTTGAAGCTGCGTCGCTGCGTCTCCGCCGGCGAGGCGCTGCCGCCGGACATCGGCCGGCGCTGGTGCGAGCGCTACGGCGTCGACATTCTCGATGGGCTCGGCTCGACCGAGATGCTGCACATCTTCCTGTCCAACAGCCCCGGCGACGTGAAATACGGGACCTCCGGCAAACCGGTTCCCGGCTACGATATCCGCCTGGTCGGCGACGATGGTACCATCATCACCAAGCCTGGCGAGATGGGCGAATTGCAGGTGCGCGGACCGACCAGCGCCGTGATGTACTGGAACAACCGCGCCCAGTCTCGCGAGACCTTCCTCGGCGCGTGGACGCGCTCCGGCGACAAATACGTCCAGGACGACGAAGGGTATTATGTCTACTGCGGCCGCCGCGACGACATGCTGAAGGTGGGTGGCATCTACGTCTCGCCGTTCGAGGTCGAAGGCGCGCTGCAAAGCCATCCCGACGTGCTGGAAGCCGCGGTGGTCGCCTGGCCCGACGAAGATCAGTTGATCAAGCCGAAGGCCTTCGTTGTGCTGAAGTCAGCCGGCGCAGCTTGCGAGGCCCTGGCGCTGGCATTGCAGGAGCACTGCAAGCAGAAGCTTGCACCCTACAAGTATCCGCGCTGGATCGAGTTTCGCGCCGACCTGCCGAAGACCGCGACGGGAAAGATTCAACGGTTCAAGCTGAGAGCAGAGGGGCGTTGATTTTTTAGGTGACAGGCTGATCAATCATCGAACCTGAGTCGCGCAGAACGGCTCAGACGGGCGGGGACATCAACAGCAAATGATGCGGAAAAATCTCCTCGGGCGGTCCGGGTTTCTGGTCTCCGAGATCGCGTTCGGCGCCGGACAGACCGGCGGCATCCTGATCAAGGGCGATGAGACCGGTGCCGTGCGGGCGCTGAACCGCGCCCTCGCCATCGGGGTGAACTGGATCGACACCGCCGCGCTCTACGGTAACGGCGTATCGGAGGCGACGATCGGGCGACATATCAACTCGCTCAAGCCACAGCCCTATGTCTCCACCAAGGTCCGCATCGAACGGGACCAGATGGACGACATTCCGGGCGCGATCGAGCGCAGCCTGGAGCAAAGCCTCAAACGGCTCAATCTCGACAGCGTTGCGCTATTCCAGTTGCACAATCAGCTCGGCGAAGCGGTCGGAGGCCGGCCGCAACTGTCGCCCGAGCAGGTGTTGCGGCCTGGCGGCGTTGCCGACACCTTCGATCGTCTCAAGGAGCAGGGCCTGTTCTACGCCTCCGGCATGACCGCTGCCGGCGAAACCAGGGCGATCCTTCAGGTCATCGAGAGCGGCCGATTCGACTGCGCCCAGGTCTATTACAACGCCATCAATCCGAGCGCCGGCTGGTCGCGGGCGCACCGGAACTGGCGGGCGCAGGATTTCTCCGGAATCATGGCGGCCTGCTTCCGGCAGAACATGGGCACGCTCAACATCCGAGTCTTTGCCGGCGGCCCGCTTGCGAAAGTGGCGCGCCCGGACCGGCTCACGGTGCTGACATCCGGCACCGACGTGGACAACGAGATGCGCTGCGCCGCCGCCGTGCGCACGGCGCTGGGCAACGCGTATGGCGAGCCGGCCCGGATGGCGTTGCGCTTTGCGCTTGGCAATCGCGACTTCTCGACCCGTATCATCGGAATCGGTGACGTCCGCGATCTGGACGAGGCCGTGGCGGCGGTCGAGGCAGGCCCACTGCCGACCGAAGCGATCGACAAGCTCGAGCGCCTGTGGGCGACGGACTTCAGGATTTCCTGAAATTTCAGAATGTTAAGTCGTGCCCGCGGGGCCGGTCGGATGACGGCCACATGATTGCGGCTGCCACCCAACTGCACTATAGTGCATGCACTATAATGCAGTTGCGTGGCCCGATGACGGCGGCTCCGACCTCGAAACCCAGACTCGGCGACATCAACGACCCTACAACGGCGCGGGGTGATACCTTCGCGACCGCGGTCGGCGGGTTGGTGCGTCGCGCGCGCGCCAAGCGCGGTATGACCCGACGCCAGCTTGCCGCGCAGTCGGGGGCGTCGGAGCGCTATCTCGCCCAGATCGAGAGCGGGCAGGGCAACCCTTCAGTAGCGATCCTGAAGGCCATTGCTGACGCGCTCGACGTGCCGGCGACTGAGCTCCTGCCGCGCAACGGCGCCCGCAGCGACGCTCTCAACCGTGTCATGGACCTGCTGGCCGGCGTACCGCCGTCCGAGCTTCCCGCCATTGCAGACCTCATCGAGGGACGAGCTGCCGCCGGCCTCGCCGCTGATCGCGCGCGGCGGATTGCGCTCGTGGGACTGCGCGGCGCCGGGAAGTCGACGCTCGGCGGATTGCTCGCGCAGCATCTCGGTTGCCCATTCATCGAGCTCGACCGTCTGGTCGAGCAGGACTACGGCGCGCGCATTCCCGACCTGATCGAGATCGCAGGGATGACGACCTTCCGCCGTTACGAGCGGACCTGCCTCGAACGCGTGATCGCCGGGCATGAAGCTGCTGTCATCGCTGCTGCCGGCGGCATCGTCGCGAATCCGGAAACCTACGCACTGCTGCTGCGTTGCACTCACACGGTCTGGATTAAGGCGCAACCGGAGGAGCATATGCGGCGCGTGATGGCGCAGGGCGATTTCCGCCCGATGGCGCAGAACCGCGAAGCGATGGCGGATCTGATCGCGATCCTCGACGCCCGCAGCGCCGATTATTCGCGCGCGGAGCGCCAGCTCGATACCTCAGGCGACACAACCGAGCAAAGCATCGCCAAGCTCATCGGCGTGGTCTCTCCGTTGCTGGGCGGCCGGAAAGGTCGATCGTGACGGCGCTTGCCGACCAGGGCTTTCTTGAATTGGGCGACCTGCGGCTCGAATGCCGCATGGTCGGGCCGCGCCCGGGCGAGGCGCCAACCATTGTGATGCTGCATGAGGGGCTCGGCTCGGCCGGCCTGTGGGGCGACTTCCCCGAAAGGCTTTCCGCTGCCACCGGCGCCGGTGTGTTTGCCTATTCGCGCGCGGGCTACGGCCGGTCGTCGCCGGCGCAGCTGCCGCGCCCGGTGACATTCATGCACGAGGAAGCACGCGAAGTGTTGCCAAAGGTCCTCGATGCGGCTGGTTTTCGCCGCGGACTGTTGCTCGGCCACTCCGATGGCGCTTCGATCGCAGCGATCTATGCCGGCTCGTTGCAGGACCATCGCGTCCGTGGGCTGGTCTTGATCGCGCCGCATTTCTTCACCGAGGACGTGGGCATCGCAGCGATCGCACAGGCCAGGGAAGCGTATGCGACAACCGACCTTCGCCAGAAGCTCGCACGCTGGCACGACGACGTCGATGTCGCATTCCGCAGCTGGAATGACACCTGGCTCGATCCCGAATTCCGCAAGTGGGACATTACCGAAGCGCTCGGCTACATCCGCGTGCCGATCCTGATCGTGCAGGGAGCCGACGACCAGTACGGCACCACGCGGCAGATCGAGGCGGCTGAACGCGAATGCTACTGCCCCGTCGAGGTATCGCTGATGCCGGGAGTGCGGCACTCGCCGCATCGCGAGGCGCCGGAGGCGCTACTAAGGACGATCTCCGAATTCGCCAATCGTCTCCTGCGCGACCACAACGAAGGGGCGATGCATGCGGCGTAGCCTGGCAACCAATTTGGCGGATGATGACGCATCAGCTGTGTCGAGGCTGTGAATGGCTGACAACGAACGCACACTGGCAAACGGCAGGGCCCGGATCGACTTCCAGACCGATCCGTCGCGCTACCGGCACTGGAAGCTCGCCGTCGACGGCGACATCGCCACGCTCACGATGGACGTCGACGAGAAGGGCGGCCTGTTCGAAGGCTACGAACTCAAGCTCAACTCCTACGACCTCGGCGTCGATATCGAGTTGGCGGATGCCATGGAGCGGCTGCGCTTCGAGCACCCGCAGGTGAAGGTGGTGCTGTTGCGCTCCGGGAAGCCGCGCGTCTTCTGCGCCGGCGCCAATATCCGCATGCTGGCGGGCGCAACGCACGCCCACAAGGTCAATTTCTGCAAGTTCACCAATGAGACGCGCAACGGCATCGAAGACGCGAGCGCGGCGTCCGGCCTCAAGACCGTGTGCGCGATCAACGGGACTGCGGCCGGCGGCGGGTACGAGCTGGCGCTTGCTGCGGACTACATCATGCTCGTCGACGACGGATCGTCGGCGGTGGCGCTTCCCGAGCTGCCGCTACTGGCGGTGCTTCCGGGTACCGGCGGCCTCACCCGTGTCACCGACAAGCGCAAGGTGCGGCGCGACCACGCCGACTATTTCTGTACCACTGAGGAAGGCATCAAGGGCAAGCGCGCGGTCGAATGGCGGCTGGTCGATGAGGTGGTGCCGGGCTCGAAGTTCGAGGACGCGGTTGCCGCACGCGCCAAGGAGCTGGTCGCCAGATCGACGCGCGGCAACGGTGCAACGGGGATCAGGCTGACGCCCTTGAAGCGCGAACGGTCGGCTGACTCGGTCGAATACAGCGCAGTATCGGTTCGGTTCCAGCGGGCCGAACGGCTGGCGATCGTCACGCTGCGCGGACCGGAACAGCCGCCGCCGCGGTCTCCCGAGGGGATGGTCGAGCGTGGTGCCGAGTTCTGGCCGCTGCGCATCGCGCGCGAACTCGACGACGCCGTTCTCGATATTCGCCTCAACGAGTTCGACACCGCAACGATTGTATTCAAGTCGTCCGGCGATCCCGAGCTGGTGCTCGCCTACGACGCGTTTCTCGAAGCCAGCAAGAGCCACTGGCTGGCGCACGAGGTTGCGCACTACTGGAAACGCGTGCTCAAGCGTGTCGACCTCACGTCGCGTTCGCTGGTAGCGCTGGTCGAGCCGGGCTCGTGCTTCGCCGGGACCGTTGCGGAGTTGGTTTTCGCCAGCGACCGCTCCTACATGCTGATCGGCACGCGCGAGGGAGATAACAAGCCGCCCGCCGCGATGGCGCTGGCGGAGGTGAATTTCGGCGCCTATCCGATGTCGAACGGGCTCACCCGGCTCGCCAGCCGCTTCCTCGCCGATCCGGCGCTGGTGGAAGTTGCCCGCGCCGAGGCCGGCCGCATGCTCGACGCCGAAACCGCGGAGCAGATGGGCCTCGTGACCTTCGCCCGCGACGACATCGACTTCGACGACGAGGTGCGCGTGTTCCTGGAGGAGCGCGCGAGTTTCTCACCGGACGGTCTTACCGGGCTCGAAGCCAATCTGCGCTTCGGCGGGCCCGAGACCATGGAATCGAAAATCTTTGCGCGCCTCACCGCTTGGCAGAACTGGATCTTCCAGCGTCCCAACGCGGTGGGCGAGGAAGGCGCCCTAAGGCGCTACGGCACCGGTCAGCGGCCGGTGTTCGATACGAAGAGGGTGTGATGTGGGCTGTCGCGCCACAATCCGCGGCTGTCCGCCCGCGGCGACCCGGCAACACCGAAGGCGCGGTAATTACCGGATGCGCCGCGGTCGCCGGCATGACAAGGACGAGATTTGCGACGGACAAAATGAAGGAATGAGGAGAGCGTCATGACCATCCAGGCCGTCGATTACTCGACCAAGATCCCCAACAACGTGAACCTCACCGAGGACAGGCAGGTGTTGCGCGCGCTGGAGAGCTGGCATCCCGGCTACATCGACTGGTGGAAGAGCATGGGGCCGGAGGGATTCCAGGAGGCGCTCGTCTATCTCCGGACCGCCGTGTCGGTCGACCCGAAAGGCTGGGCGAAATTCGACTACGTGAAGATGCCCGACTACCGCTGGGGAATCCTGTTGGCGCCGCGGGAGGAGGGCCGCACCATCCCGTTCGGCCGCCACCTGGGCGAACCGGTATGGCAGGAGGTGCCGGGCGAGTATCGTGCCATGCTGCGTCGGTTGATCGTGATCCAGGGCGACACCGAGCCGGCATCCGTGGAGCAGCAGCGCCATCTCGGCAAGACCGCGCCCTCGCTCTACGACATGCGCAACGTGTTCCAGGTAAACGTCGAAGAGGGGCGCCATCTGTGGGCGATGGTGTACCTGTTACAGAAGTATTTTGGCCGTGACGGCCGCGAGGAGGCGGCAGAATTGTTGCAGCGCCGTTCCGGCGACTCCGACAAGCCGCGCATGCTGGGTGCCTTCAACGAGGCGACGCCGGACTGGCTGTCGTTTCATATGTTCACCTTCTTCACCGACCGCGACGGCAAGATGCAGCTCGAATCGCTCGCGCAGTCGGGATTCGACCCGCTCTCACGCACCTGCCGTTTCATGCTGACGGAGGAAGCACACCACATGTTCGTCGGTGAGACCGGAATCGGGCGTACCTTGCAGCGCACCTGCGAGGCGATGAAGGAGGCCGGGATCGACGATCCGAACGACATCGAGCGTGTGCGCGCGCTCGGCGTCATCGACCTGCCGACCATGAAGAAGAAGCTTAACCTGCACTATTCGCTGTCGCTCGACCTGTTCGGTTCGGAAGTGTCGACCAACGCGGCGAATTCGTTCAATGCGGGCATCAAGGGCCGCTATCAGGAAACCAAGATTCAGGACGACCACAAGCTGGAGCATTCGACCTATCCCGTGCTCAAGCTGGTCGACGGCGTGATCAAGAGGGTCGACGAGCCGGCACTGACCGCGATCAACATGCGGCTGCGCGACGACTACATCGCCGACTGCCAGCGCGGACTCGACCGCTGGAACAAGATCATCGAGCGTGTCGGAGTGGCCTACAGGTTGGAACTGCCGCACGTCGCGTTCCACCGCCACATCGGGGAGTTCAAGGATGTCCGCGCGACTCCGGACGGCACTCTGGTCGACGAAGCCACCTGGATGCGAGACAAGGACAAGTGGTTGCCGTCAAAGGATGACGGCGATTTCATCGCTTCACTGATGAAGCCGGTGACAGAGCCCGGCAAGTTCGCATCTTGGATCGCGCCGCCGCGCGTCGGCATCGACAACAAGCCGGGCGATTTCGAGTATGTGAGGATCGCGGCGTAGCGCGCCCCGCAGCTTGTTGGCTGGTGTTGTCAGATTCTCAACGCGTCCCGGGTACGGCACCGCGCCCGGGACGATACTGCGGCGCGCCTCGCTACTGCTTTGGAGCCAGCGGCGGCATCGTGCTGCTTCCGGGCGGCGGTGACGGGCTTGCTGATGGCGGCGACCCGACGCCGGAACCCGTGGTGCCGCTCAGCTGTGACTTGTCCACGCATTGAGCGAACGATCCGGCAGGCCGGGCTTGCTCGCATTGCGCCATGGTCTGGTAGTTGCAGTTGGCTTGTCCGGTCGAAGGTTTGAGACAGAACTGTCCGGTTCCAATCTGCGCGCCGGCGGGAGCCGTAATGAGCGTGCCGATTACAAAAGCTGCCGAGACGATAAGAGTTCGCATGGCTATAGAGCCTTTCTTTTGAATTCCTTCCCCGACTACGAACGAACAAGTCCGCCGCGCGGTTCACGTGAACACCGAAATTGTTTCGGCAAGGCCGACTGTTCGGTTCCGCAGCTGGAACCGGCGGGAACTTGCGGTGTTGCGGCAGTCGACCGGCGCGACAGTCGCAGAATCTTGAACGGCCATGCCTGCATGGGTGGGTGGCGACGGCCGGTAACGGTCAATAGTTACGATTCAAGGCCAATCGACGGGTTCCCTGTTAGTCCAGCGAGGAAGAAAGAAATGGCACGAGACCTCATTGTGCTCCGTGACAGCGCAAGATCGGGCGAGCTTCACCCGATTATCTATGTGGCCATTGCGGGACTGGCGTCGTGGTTCGTGCTGTCGGTTTGGAGCTTTGCCAGCGACGGCTATACCGACTACCTGCTCGCGGTGGTGAGTGGGTTCATCGTGATCTTTGTGGCGCTGCCGTTTGTGCTTTCGATGGTGACCCGGGAAGATGGCGGCACCGAGCCGCATCGATCGTTTCGCGGCTGGGCCGAATGCGAGTTCGACACTTGGCAGTACCGGTTGAAATGCCGCAATGCTGCGATCGAAATCCTGTTGCCGCCGGCTGCGATTGCGTTCAGCATGACGGCGTTTGGGATCGTTCTCCTGCTGGTCGAGCGCGGAGCGATTTGAGCCGTCACTGTCTTGGAATGCCTGCAAGCGCGACGATCCGCGCGAAGCGCGCCACGTCAGCCTTGACCAGTGCGCTGAATTCGTCAGGCGTGCCGCCGATAGGCTCGTCGCCCTGGGTGCGGAAGCGGCCCGCAACCTCCGGCGCATGGATCGCCTGGGCGAGCGCGCGCTGAAGCGTGTCGATGATCGGCCGCGGCGTTCGGGCCGGCGCAAACACTCCGTACCAGCTCGAGGATTCAAGCCCCTTGACCCCCGCCTCGGTCAGGGTTGGCACGTTGGGCAGCGCGGCCGCGCGCTTGGGCCCGATGAGACCGAGTGCACGCAGCCGCCCCGAATCCGCCAGCGGCACGCCCGTGGCGGCCGGCATGAACGCCATCTGCACGTCGCCGGCGATCAGCGCGGCGATCATCGGCCCGTCGCCCCGGAACGGTACGTGCACGATGTCGATGCCAGCGGAATGCTTGAAGATTTCCATGTTGAGATGCAGCGGCGCACCCACGCCGCTCGATCCGTAATTGAGACTCCCGGGCTTCGTCCTGGCGAGCGCGATCAATTCCTGCGTTGTTGTAGCCGGCAGCTTCGGCGTGACCACCAACAGGAGTGTCGAGGCGGCCACCTGCGTCACTGCGGCCAGATCCTTCACCGGATCGAACGGTAGCGACTTGTACAGCGCAGGTGCGGCGGCAAGTCCGCTCACCGTCAAGAGGATGGTGTAGCCGTCAGGCGGGGCCTTGGCGACCGCGTCGGCTCCCAGCGTGCCGCCGGCGCCTGGGCGGTGGTCCACCACGATCGGCTGCTTCAGCGATTCGGTCAGCTTGGCTGCAAGAATGCGGGCAGTGGCATCGACGCCCCCGCCGGGCGCGAACGGCACCATGAGGCGGATCGGACGGTTCGGGTAATCCTGGGCGCGGGCCCGGTCGCAGGCCAGTGCTGCGACCGCCAGCGCGAGTGCAAGCAAGATCCGGTTCATGGCAATCAAGCTCCAGTCTCGACGCTGACGCTTGGAGGCTACTCAGCCGCTTCGCCGCGCAGGTCATCCCACCACGGGCAGACGCCGGCCATGCGCTCGTAGTTGCCTTCGATCACATTGACCGGCTTACGCAAGCCGGTGGCTGCCGCGGAAATGCGGAGCTTTCGCGCGTCGGCGCGGCCTTCCTCGGTCATCCACATGCGGTCGTGGCCCCACATGCTGGGTCCCCAGGAGACTTCCTCCGGCTGCCAGTTGTCGACGTCGATGACACGGCCGCCCCAGCCGTACTCGACCATGAATCCGGACGGAGAGTTGGAATAGAACGACGTTACCTCGTCGTTGATGTGGCGGCCTAAGGTCACTCCGATGCGGCCCTCCTCGCCGAGCGCGAGATCGTAGCACTGGCCGACGTCGTCGAGATTGTAGAGCTCCACCATCAGGTGATGCGTGGCGTTGCGCCCGGTCTCGATGAAGGCAACCGAATGGTGTCGCGGGTTGGCGTGGAAGAAATAGGCATTGAACGGCCGCGTCATGTAGTCCGAAAGGCGGAAGCCAAGCAGATCACGATAGAACGGAATCACGTCGTGAATGCTCTTCACGTGCAGGACGGCATGGCCCATGCCGAGCGGGCCGGTGCGGAAGCCGGAGATGTTGCGCCCGGGCTTGAACGGATCGCTCGTGGTCTCGGCGCCGTAGAACACCTCCAGGCGGTTGCCGACCGGATCTTCGAAGGCGATGAGGTCGGCGACGCGCCGCTCTTCCGCAAGCGCACGGCTGCCGCGGGTGACCGTGATACCCGCCTGCTCCAGACGGGTCGCGATCCGATCGAGCGCGCTGGAGTCTCGAGCCTCCCAGCCGAAGAACGCGGTGCCGTCTCCACCGTCCTCGATGACCACGAGGCGCTGCTTGCGGTCGTCCATGCGGAACGACAGGCCCTTGCTGCTCCGATCGACGAGTTGAAGTCCGAGGAACGTCTCACCGAAGCCCGCCCAGTCTTCCAGCGCCTTGGCGTGCACGCCGACATAGCCTAGTCCCTGGATGGTCATTGTTGTTCGTCCTTCAATCCTGCCGCGGGATCTTTGCGTCGCGCACCACCTTAGCAAATCTTTCGAGGTCGGACCGGAATCTTGTGGCGAACGCCTCCGGCGTGGAACCCACGACCTCGTTGGCAGTGGCCTCCATGCGAGCGCGCACATCCGGCATCTTGAGCGCCTTGGCCGCCTCGCGCTGGATCAACGCCACGATTTCACGTGGCGTTCCGGCCGGCATGAGCCAGCCCTGCCAGCTCCCCGACTCGAAGCCCGGAACACCGCTCTCGGCGATGGTCGGGACGTCGGGCAGCGCGGGAGAGCGCTTGACGCCGGCGATGCCCAGCCCGCGCAGCTTGCCGGCTTCGATATTCGGTCGAGCAGTCGCGAACGGCACGATCGCCAGATGCACTTCGCCCGCGATCAGCGCGGTGTTGAGCGGCGCGTCGCCGCGATAGGGGATTGGCTGGAAGCGCACGCCTGCCGCGTGCATCAACATTTCCATGGTCAGATGCAGCGGGTTGCCGATGCCGGTCATGCCGTAGTTGAGACCGCCGGGCTTGGACTTCGCCAGCGCAATCAGGTCGCGGGTGCTCTTGGCGGGCAGCGACGGCGTTGCCACGAGCAGGAGCTGCGACGACACCAGCTGCGTCACCGGAATGAGGTCCTTCGCGGGATCGAACGGCAGTTTCTTGTAGAGCGATGGGCTGATCGCGATGCCGTTGGTGGTTTGCAGGATGGTATAGCCGTCGGGCGGCGATTTCGCGACCGCGTCGGCGGCGGCATTGCCGCCGGCGCCGGGACGGTTCTCGATGATGACGGTCTGGCCGAGCGCCTCGGAGAGCTTCTGCCCCATGATGCGTGCCAACAGGTCGACGGCGCCGCCGGCGACGAACGGCACGACGATCCGGATTGGCTTTGCCGGATAGGGTTGCGCCGGCGCAGAGCCGGAACTCAGTATGACAACGACCGAAGCGAGCGACGCAGCCAGCAAACGCATGGCGGTCTCCTATTGAAGCGGGATGCCAGCTTCCTTGATGACCTTAGCAAATTTCGCCACGTCTTCGCGGAATTTCCTGGCAAAGTCGTCCGGCGTCGAGCCGACCGGTTCGTTGCCGATCGCGCGCAGGCGCCGCTGCGTGTCGGGTTCGGCAATGATCCTGGCGGCTTCGCGCGCGATCCGCGCGATGACCTCAGGCGGCGTCTTTGCCGGCACGAACCAGCCCTGCCAGCCGGATGCCTCGAAGCCCGGGATGGCGTCCTCGGATACGGTCGGCACCTGCGGCAGCACCGGCGAGCGTTTCGCGCTGTTGACCGCGAGCGCGCGCAACTTGCCGCTCTCGATGAGCGGCACGATGGTTCCGATCGGCACGATCGCCACATCGACCTCGCCCGCGATCAGCGCGGGATTCATCAGCGCGTCGCCGCGGTAAGGAATGGCCTGGATATCGATCCCGGCCGCACGCTTGAGCATCTCCATGGTCAGGTGCAGGGAGTTGCCAACACCGGTCATGCCGTAATTCAGCTTGCCGGGACTTTTTCGGGCGAGCGCGATCAGATCCTTGACGGTCCGGACGGGAACCTTGGGGTTGGCGACCAGCACGGTCGAGGTGCCGACGAGTTGCGTCACCGGGACGAGGTCCTTCAGCGCGTCATACGGCAGCGATTTGTAGATCGCCGGGCTGATCGCCTGGCCGTTGGTGTTCTGGAGGATGGTGTAGCCGTCGGGCAGCGATTTCGCGACCAGGTCGGCGCCGAGATTGCCGCCGGCGCCCGGGCGGTTCTCCACGATCACCGGCTGTCCGAGCTTGTCCTGGAGCCTGGCGGCAAGGATGCGAGCCAGCGCGTCGACCGCACCGCCCGCAGCATAGGGTACCACCACGCGGACAGGCTTGGAGGGGTAGGGCTGCGCGTGAACGGTCGCAGGTTGCAGCGCGAACGCGGCTAGAGCCCATGCGAGGACGGCCTGTGCTTGCCTCATGCGATTCTCCATCCTGCGACGCGACGCGCCTGATCTGGCGAGAGGGCAGCCATGATACCGCTCAGCCGACAGCGCACAATTGCGGAATGCCGTAGCCGAAACTACCCTTGCTCGGCATATCTCGCCGCACAGGGGTTCTGAGGTGATCATCGATATTTTCAACCACTTCATGCCGAAGGCATATCGCGACCGCCTGGCCGAAATCGTGCCCGAACATATCGCGGTGACCGGGTTTCCGAAGCTGAGGCCGCTGGTCGATGTCGATGCGCGCCTTCGGCTGCTCGATCAGTTCGGCGACCTGCGACAGGTGATCTGCCTCGCCAATCCCCCGCTCGAGCTCGTCGCTCCACCCGACCAGACACCCGCGCTTGCGCGCCTTGCGAACGATACGCTGGCCGAGGTGTGTTACCAGCACCCGGATCGCTTCCCCGCATTCATCGCGTCGCTGCCAATGAACAATGTCGAGGCGTCGCTTGCCGAGATTTCGCGGGCTATCGGTCAGCTCGGTGCTCGCGGCGTCCAGGTGTTCACCAACGTGGCAGGCAAGCCGCTGAGCGCGCCCGAGTACCGGCCGATCTTCCAGGCGATGGCCGCGCACGACCTGCCGATCTGGGTGCACCCCATGCGCGGGCCGAATTTCCCCGACTATGCCGCTGAGAAAGCATCGGAGAACGAGATCTGGTTCAGCTTCGGCTGGCCATACGAGACGACGGCCTGCATGACACGGTTGATCTACTCCGGCATCTTCGATGAGCTGCCGACGCTCAAGATCGTGACCCACCACATGGGCGGCATGATCCCGTACTTCATCGGCAAGATCAGGCTCGGCTTCCGGCAGATTTTCTTCGGCACGCCGGAGATGAACCCGGTCGCGCACGAGGCCGGACTGAAGAAGCCGCCGCTCGAGTATTTCACGATGCTCTACGCCGATACTGCGCTGGGCGAGGTGGCGCCGACGCGTTGCGGGCATGCCTTCTTCGGAACGGACAAATGCCTGTTTGCCACCGACGCGCCCTTCGACGCCGAGCAGGGGCGGGGACTCATCGCCAGTTCGCTCCGGGCCGTCGAGGCGCTGGAAATCCCCGCTGCGGAGAAGGAAGCGATATTCTCCGGAAACGCGAAGCGATTGTTGAGGCTGTGACACGTTCTGTGGCCGTCATCACCCGCGAGAGAACGCGCGGGCCACGACCGCGGAATGGCCGGCGGGCAAGGGGAGGCAAAGTGATGCGAACCGATTCGATCAAAGTGAAGCTGCGCGACGGCGAGATGGGCGCCTATGTGGCGTATCCCGACCGAACGCCGGCCGGCGCGATCATCGCGATCATGGAGATCTGGGGCGTCAACGACACCATGCGGGCGCACGCACACGAGTTCGCGGAGGCGGGATTCGTGTGTCTGGTACCCGACCTGTTCTGGCGGCAGGAGCCCGGTGTCGAGCTCTACGATCGCAATCCCGAGGACGTGAAGAAGGCTTTCGATCTCTACTACGACTTCGATTACGACCTAGGCGTGCGCGACATGGAGGATATCCGCGGCTATCTGAAGACAGTCCCCGAGTGCAACGGCAAGGTCGGCGCGGTCGGCTACTGCCTCGGCGGCAAGCTGTGCTATCTCATGTGCTGCCGTACCGAGATCGATTGCGTGGTTGCCTATTACGGCACCTATATCGAGCACCGCATCAAGGAGGCGAAGAACCTGCATCGGCCGTTCGTGCTGCACATGGCCATGAAGGACCGCTGGGTCCAGGCGGAGGTCAACGATCTCCTGGAGCGGCGGCTGTCGCCCAACCCGCTGGTGACCATCTACAAATATCCCGGCGCCGATCACGCATTCGCGCGCCATGGCGGTAAAACCTACTCGAAGCCGGAGGCGGACCGGGCACTGGCGTTGACGGTCGACTTTTTCAAGCGGCATCTTGCCGCCGGTGCATGATCGGCGATGACGCGGGGTTGCAGCCCCTTCTACACTGCCGGGCAACGGCGCGAGTGAACGGCCGGACATCATGGGAGGAGCGCACGATGAAGCGGCGTGATCTACTCGCGGGCGGCTTGGCGGCCGTCGTTGCCAGCCATCCGCGGCATCTCCTGGCACAGGACTACCCGGCGCGCCCGGTGAAGATTCTCGTCTCAACTGCGCCGGGCGGAATGGCCGATACGCTGGGGCGGCTACTGGCGTCGCATCTCACCAACACCATGGGTCAGCAGTTCTACGTCGAGAACCGTGGCGGCGCCGGCAATATCATCGGCATCGAAGCCGTGGCCAAGTCGCCGGCCGACGGCTACACCTTCCTGGTCTGCGCTTCAACGATCACGATCAACCATATCATCTACAGAAAGCTTCCCTACGACGCGTTGCGTGACCTCGCACCGATATCGCAGCTCGTTTCGGTGCCGAACGTGTTGGTCGTGCATCCCAAGCATAACATCAACACGCTTGCCGACTTCATCGCGGCCGCCAGAAAGAATCCAGGCAAGCTGAACTTCGCCTCGGCCGGTGTCGGCAGCAACCTGCACCTGTCGATGGAGCTGTTGAAGGCTAGGACCGGAATCGACGTCGTGCACGTCCCCTACAAGGGCGTGGGGCCGGCGATGTCCGACCTGCTCGGCGGCCACGTCGCCTCGATGGTATCGAACGTCGCGTCGGCCAGGCCGCATGTGGTCTCCGGCAAGCTGCGAGCCCTTGCCGTGACCTCGCGCAACCGCGCTCCGGTGCTGCCCGATGTCCCGTCGATGGCGGAGGCGGGCATCAAGGACTACGAGGTGCTGAACTGGTTCGGCATGTTCGCGCCGATCGGAACGCCGGCGCCAATCATTGCGCGCATGCACGCCGAGGCCAAGGCGATGCTGACCACGCCCGACATGCAGAAGCGCTTTGCCAACGAGGGTGCCTTGCCGATCGCCAGTGCGCCGGCCGCGTTCGCGGCGTTCGTGAAGTCCGAGATCGCACAATGGAGCGAGGTCGGACGCGCTGCGAAGATCACGCTCGTGGACAGGTGACGGAGAACCGGCGATGCCAACGACCGTGGAAGTGCTGGCGCAGGCATTCAATGATGCCGGCACCCCGTTCATCGTCGGGCATCCCGGCGGCGAGTCGGTCGAGCTGATGGAGGCGGCGCGCCAGCGCCAGATGCGGTTCCTGCTGATGAAGCAGGAGGTCGCGGGTGCCATGCTGGCGTCGACCTGGGGAGAAATCACCGGCAGCCCGGGCATCTGCATGTCGACGCGCGGGCCGGGCGCCACCAACATGGTCAACGGCGTCGCGCACGCGTTTCTCGATCGCGCGCCGTTGATCGCCATCACCGATGCCTATTCGCGGCCGACCTACGAGATCGGGCTGCGCCAGCGCATCAACCAGCTCGCCCTCTACGAGCCGATCGTCAAATGGTCGACCACCATCGACGCCAAGAGCGTGCGCCAGCAGGTGCGCCGCGCCATGCGCACCGTGACTACCGAGCCGCCCGGCCCGGTGCATTTCGAGTTGCCGCAGAGCGAGACCACGCGCGACGCCGGCGACTACCTTGCCGAGCCGCCGCTGGTGGCGAACATGCTCACGCCCGGGCCGGACCGCGCCGACCTCAAGCCCGTGCTCGATGCGTTGCGCCGCGCGAAACGGCCGATCCTGCTGGCCGGGCTCGGCGTGTTCTGGAGCAACGCCTCGCCCGAGTTCGTTGCGTTCGCGGAGCGGATCGGCGCCCCCGTCCTCACCACGTCGAAATGCAAGGGCGCGATCCCGGAGGATCATCCGTTGCGCGCCGGCTGCATCATCGGCGGCGTCATCGAGAAGGCGCTGGTGACGCAAGCCGACCTGATCGTGACCGTCGGGCTCGACGCGGTCGAACTGCAGCCGAAGCCCTGGCCCTACACGATCCCGGTCATATCGCTCGCCTCGACTCCCAGCCTCGATGCCTTCGTGCCGGCCGATCCCGAGATCGTAGCCCCGCTCAAGCCGCTGTTGGCCGTGCTTGCGCAATTTGCGCCGGAGGGGTCCGGCTGGGGCGAGAAGGCCGCCAAGACCTTCCGCCAGCAGGTGGTCGATGCGCTGAACACGCCTGCGACGGGGTTGTCGCCGCAGCGCGTCATGGAGGTCGCTCGCGCGGTGTTGCCGCGCGATACGATCGCCACCTGCGATGCCGGGGCGAGCCGCCTGCTGGTGGTGCAGAAATGGGAGGCTTATGGGCCGCGCGAGTTCCTGACTTCGAACGGGCTCGGCTCCATGGGCTTTGCGATTCCGGGCGCGCTGGCGGCGCGACTCGCTTTTGCGGACCGGCCGGTCGTGGCTTTCTGCGGCGACGGCGGGTTCATGATGACACTCGCCGAATTGCAGACCGCGCAGCGCGAGAAGCTGCCGATCATCGTCGTGGTGTTTGACGATGAGGAGATCGGGCTTATTCGCGTGAAGCAGGAGATCAAGGGCATCGCGCCGCACGGCGTGCATATCGGCGGCATTGACTGGGAGAAGCTCGGTCAGGCATTCGGCGCCGACGCCATCGTGGTGCAGACCGAGCAGCAGCTGGCGAACGCGTTATCTGCCGCGCTGAAGTCGGGCAACACGACCGTGATCGCCGCGCGCATCGACGCGTCGGGCTATGTGGCGCAGTTCAACGCGCTGCGAGAGCTGTGAAAGCTACTCAGCCGCGGCCTTGGCCGCGTCGCCGAGCGAAGAGGCAAGATAGTCGATCGCCGCTTGCACGCCTCCCTTCTTGTGCGGGATGCCGGCGAGCGACAGCGCCATCTCGGTGATGCCGAGTGCGCCGATCTGCTGGCCCTCGTTGACGTCGCCGAGATGGCCGATCCGGAAATATTTGCCGGCGTATTTTCCGAAGCTCGCGCCATAAGAAATATTGAAGGTTTCGAGCGCCAGTCCGCGGAACGCGTCGGCGTCGTGCCCCTCGGGCAGCATCACCGCGGTGATGGTCGGCGAATAGTACTTGGGATCTCTGCACATGATCTCAAGTCCCCAGCCGCGTACCGCGCGGCGGGTCGCCTCGGCGAGGCGATCATGGCGCGCAAACACGTTGTCGAGTCCTTCCTCGTGCAGCATGTCGATGCCGGCGGTGAGGCCGTGCAGCATCTGGGTCGCGGGCGTATAGGGGAAGAAGCCGATCTTGTTCATGTTCAGCATGTCGTCCCACGACCAGAACGATTTCGGCATTCTCGAATTCTTCGATGCGGCCAGCGCCTTGTCGCTCACGGCGTTGAATGACATGCCGGGCGGCATCATCAGGCCCTTCTGCGCGCCGCCCACGGTGACGTCGACGCCCCATTCGTCATGACGGTAGTCGGTGGAGGCGAGCGACGAGATCGTATCGACCATGAACAGCGCAGGATGCCCGGCAGCGTCGATCGCCTTGCGGATGTCGGCGATCGGCGACAGGCAGCCGGTCGAGGTTTCGTTGTGCAGGACGCAGACCGCCTTGATTTCCTTGCCGGTGTCCTTGCGCAACGCCTGTTCGACGGCGTTGGGATCGGCGCCGACACGCCAGTCGGTGGCGATGAACTCGGGCTTGAGCCCGATGTTTTCTGCCATCCGCTTCCACAGCGTCGCGAACTGCCCGGTCTCCACCATCAGCACGCGGTCGCCGGGACTGAGCGTGTTGACCAGCGCACCCTCCCAGGCGCCGGTGCCGGTGGCGGTGTAGATGATCACCGGGTTGGTGGTCTTGAAAATGGTCTTGATACCATCGAGTGCGCGGCGAGCCAGCTTCTGGAACTCCGGCCCGCGGTGGTCGATGATCGGGGTATCCATCGCGCGCAGCACACGGTCCGGCAGCGGCGTCGGCCCGGGGATCTGGAGGAAATGGCGGCCGACGGGACGCGAGGAATTCTTGGACATCGTGTTGCCTTGCAGATTCTTGGTCGGGAATCGGGAGTGGATCGCCGCGGCGACGACTGGCATGCCACAGCTTGCCGCCATGAATGACGAATGCGATTGTCAGTCAAGCCTCTTGGCAGGCTGTTGTTGCCAAAGCCTTTTTGACGGCGGCGAATGAGCGAATCGATCCATATCGGGCTGGAACGCCGGCTGCAGGCGGAACTCGCCGGCGACGTGATGTTCGACCGCTACAGCCGCGGCCGTTACGCGACCGACGCCTCGCACTACCAGATTGTGCCGGTAGGCGTGGTGGCGCCCCGCACGATAGAGGAAGCCAATCGGGCGATAGCGATAGCCAGGGAAGAGGGCGTAGCCATTACGCCGCGCGGCGGCGGCACCTCGCAGTGCTGGCAGACCATCAACACATCGCTGATCGTCGATTGTTCGAAGTACCTCGACCAGTTGGTCGATCTCGATGTCGCCGGCCGCCGCTGCGTGGTCGAGCCCGGGATCGTTCTTGACGCGCTCAACCGACGGCTCAGACCGCATGGGCTGTGGTTTCCGGTCGATATCTCGACCGCCTCGCGCGCCACCATCGGCGGCATGGTCGGCAACAACTCCTGCGGCGCACGCTCACTGCGTTATGGCAACACGCGCGAGAACGTCATTTCGATTGATGCTCTGCTGCCGGACGGCAGCGAAGCGCATTTTGGTCCGGTCGCTCCCGATCTTTCCGACGCGTCCGACGTGCTGAAGCCACTGGCCCGCGACCTGCTGGCGATCGGCGCCCGCGAGGTCGACGAGATCGCCGCGCGGTTCCCGCAAATGCAGCGCCGGGTCGGCGGCTACAATCTCGACGCGTTCACGCCCGGCCGCAATGACGTGAACCTCGCACACATCCTAGTCGGTTCAGAAGGCACCCTCGGCTTCTCCACCCGGATCGAATTGAAGCTCGCGCCGCTGCTGGGCCAGCGCGCGGTTGGCGCCTGCCATTTCGGCAGTTTCCAGGGCGCCATGGAAGCGGCGCAACACGTCGTCAAGCTCGGACCCATCGCGGTCGAATTGATCGACCGCACCATGCTTGGGCTGGCGCGCGACATCGCGATGTTTCAGCCGACCATCGCGACGGTGGTGCGCGGCGATCCGGAGGCGATCCTGTTCGTCGAGTTCGGCGAGGACGACCAGCGCGCAAATTTTCGCAAGCTGCTGCGGCTGGGCGAGGTAATGGGCGATCTCGGCTATGACTGGAGCAATACCGGTGCGCGTTGGGGCGGCGTCATCGAAGTTATGGACCCCGCCTTGCAGACCGCGATCGGCGAGGTGCGCGCCGCCGGCCTCAACGTCATGATGTCGATGAAGGATGCAGGCAAGCCGGTTTCGTTCGTCGAGGACTGCGCTGTGCCGCTCGAGCATCTCGCCGACTACACCGCGCGCCTGACGGCGATTTTCGAAAAACACGGCACCCGTGGCACCTGGTACGCGCACGCGTCGGTCGGCTGCCTGCATGTGCGGCCGGTGCTCAACCTCCGGCTGGAAAAGGACGTGAAGGCGATGCGGGCCATCGCCGAGGAAGCCTTTGCCATGGTGCGCGACTACAAGGGATCGCATTCAGGCGAGCACGGCGACGGCATTGTGCGCTCGGAGTTCCACCGGTTCATGTTCGGCGACCGGCTTGTCGGCGCATTCGAGGAGGTGAAGGACCGCTTCGACCCGGCTGGACTGTTCAACCCCGGCAAGATCGTGCGCGCACCGAAGTTCGACGACCGCAGTCTGTTCCGGTACCCGCCCGATTATCGGGCTGACGACATCGGGACTCATCTCGACTGGTCGGCCTGGCCGGGAGCGGGGCGCGGATTCCAGGGCGCGGTCGAAATGTGCAACAACAACGGGGCCTGCCGTGCGCTGGCGGGCGGCGTGATGTGCCCGAGCTATCGTGTCACGCGCGAGGAGCGCGACGTGACGCGCGGCCGCGCCAACACGCTGCGACTAGCGATCACCGGGCAACTTGGACCGGATGCGCTCGCCTCCGATGACATGGCGGAGACGCTGAAGCTGTGCGTTTCATGCAAGGCCTGCCGGCGCGAATGCCCGACCGGTGTCGACATGGCGCGCATGAAGATCGAAGTGCAGGCGGCACGCATTGCCAAACGCGGCCTTTCACTGCGCGACCGGCTGGTCGGATACCTGCCGCGCTATGCGCCGTTGGCGGCCAGATATCCGAAGCTGTTCAATCTGCGCGACAAGGTGCCGCTGCTGGCGCGATGGTCGGAGCGATTCGCGGGATTCAGCACGCGGCGCACGCTGCCGGAATGGCGGGAGGATTGGTTCCGGGATCCGGAACCTGCAACGTCATCGGGGTCGTGCAGCGGTGACGTGGTGCTGTTCGCCGACACGTTCAATCGCTATTTCGAGCCGGAGAATCTCAATGCTGCGCTCGCTGTGCTCGGAGCTGCCGGGTACCGCGTGCACCTGCCGCGCGCGGCAGACGGCACGAAGCGGCCGCTCTGCTGCGGGCGGACGTTCCTGTCGGTCGGGCTGGTCGATCAGGCTCGCCGGGAAGCGGAACGCACGATTGCGGCGCTGTTGCCGCTTGTCGAGCGCGGAGTCCCCGTGATCGGCCTTGAGCCGAGTTGCATACTGGGGTTTCGCGATGAGATTCCCGCGCTGGTGCGCAATGAAGAAGCGCGCTGGCTGGCCTCGCGGACATTGTTGTTCGAGGAATTCGTCACCCGCGACATCGATGCCGGCTTGCTGCGGCTGGCCCCGATCGGCAAACGCGCGCTCCTGCACGGCCATTGTCATCAAAAATCGTTCGGCGCCATGGCGGACATCGAGCGCGCGCTTCGGCTGGTGCCCGGACTGGTCGTTGAGACGGTCGAGTCGAGCTGCTGCGGCATGGCCGGTGCCTTCGGCTACGGTGCTGACACCGTCGAGGCATCCTTGAAGATGGCTGAGCTGTCGCTCCTGCCAGCCGTGCGCCAGGCACCGCAGGATGCATTGATCGTCGCCGACGGCACCTCCTGCCGGCACCAGATCGCGGACGGCACCGGTCGTGAAGCGCTGCACGTCGCCCGTGTGCTGGCGATGAGCGCCGCGGCCGGGCGGATGCCGGCAGCAGCAGCTCCGTGACCTCGGCTATTTCACCGGAAAGGGTAGCCGGGAACTGGCCGCAGGCGCCTTGGACAAGAACCGGTGCTCGAACGACGCGTAGAAGAACAGGCCATAGTCGGTCCGCTCACGCGAGAAAGTGATCGGTGTCGCGAATCCGACCACGAATTGCTTGTCCTCCGGGAAGTTCCATGCCTTCCGGAAACCCGGCGACAGCGTGAATGTGGTCTCGCGCTCGATTTCGCGGGCGTCGTTCACCGACTCGCTTCTTTCGACGATGCCTTCGAGCAGGACATTGAAATCGCGCGTGACCGCGTAGACGCCACTGGCACCTGCCATGAAACTCGTCGGGCTATGGCCGTAGACGTCGAACAGGTGTGTGATCCCGGCATTTGCATGCAGCGTGACGCGGTCGGCCACGATCTTGCTGAACGGGAATTTCACCTCAACGCCGAAGGAGCCGTCGCCAAGTCCCCTCCTTTGGCTGCCGGTCGGTACGATCAGGCTCAGGCTGGGTGCGAAGGCCGGCATGGTCGCCGTTTCGAGCCACGCCTGGTAGCGGTAGGTGATTTCGATGTCGCCAATGCCGTGGACGCGCTGGCCCTCGCTGCGCAGCCAGGTGTAGGGCACCGAATAGCCGAGCTGATGGGTCTGGCTGCCGAGCGCCCATTCCTGGACGAAGCTGAGATACCAATCCCGATACTGCCGCTGGAGCGTGAGGACGTGCTGGACCTCGCCCGGCTTCTGATTATAGGCCTCATCGATCAGGAACGAATTGTCCTGAATGCCCGCCGCCGGGCGGGGATCATCATCGTCGTCATCGGCAGCCGCCGAGCCGGCGGTCGCGCCGATCGCGAGAAAGGTCAGCGCGCACGCCAAACCGCGCGCGCGGAGACGCGAAATAGCCGCCATCTCGGAACCCCCCGATCCCTCGCAGCCTGGAACCTTAGCAGATCCGCATGACGATATTACTATTGCACATAATTCGCAGTTGCAAGACGTGGCCAGAGGGAGCCTGTCGCGTCAACGGCGCCACCAGGCCTTCCCAGTGAGGGCACTCTTCAGAGTTGGCCGGCCAATGTCAGCCGCAGCGCCAGCGGTTCGACGGGATGCAGGTGGCGGTCGAAGGTCGCGACGCCAACGGGCTCGGTCAAGAGCCGGGATTCATACCAGTACTCGATCTGGTTGGCCTTGACGTTGAACAGGTTGAGGGCATCAAGCTGAAGCCGCACCCCGTTCTCGAACCGATAGCCGGCGCGCACATTCACCAGTGTGGTCGGCGACGAACGGACGGTGTTGTCCTCGATCAGGGGCCGAGACCCGAAATAGCGCAGCTTTGCCGCGCCGAACCAGCCGGTCGCCTTGCCGGCCACCACGCCGGCGCTCACGACCATGTTGGGGGCGCCGGGAACGCGGTTGCCGACGGGATCGAAGTCGGTGAAGCGAGCACGCGTCATTGCGATGTCGAGGTCGATCGCAAGCCACGGCAGCGGCTTGTAGTGGTTGGTCCATTCGATGCCGAACCGGCGGCTCGGGCGGCTCGCCTCGGTCGTGCCGGCGTCACCGACGAACAGCAGTTCGGAGGCGTAATCGAGCGCAAAGACCGCGATAGAACTTTCTGCATCCGCGAAAAACCGCGTGCGCGCGCCGATCTCGGCGCCCTTGGCCTTGACCAGGAACGGAACCTTGTCGGCGGGCAGGCCGGTGGCAGGATCGACGGTGATGGTGACGCCGCGCACGTCGTTCGAATGAAAGCCATGGCCGGCGTTGAAGAACAACTCCGTCCGCTCGAACGGACCCAGGATCAGGCTGAATTTCGGACTGCCGATGAAGTCCGAGGCGGTTCCGGAATTCAACGGATTGTCGCTGGCCACTCTGCCTCGATACCAATCGCCGCGGCCACCCACGATTGTGCGCAACCATGGCGTCCAATGCGTGGCGTTCCGGATGTAGAGCGCGGCACTGCCCTCCTGCACGCCGTCAGCGCGCACCGTCGATAGCGTCATGCGCCGCATTGTGTTGTGCAGACCGACATCGATGTCGTCGTAGCGGCCCTGGAGACCGACGCGCGTCTCGGAGTCGAACGGGCCGAGCCGGCCTTTGAAGGTATGGCTGCCGTGGAAACCGAGCACGGTGCGGGAATCGGTCTGGCTGAACTGGTCGCCATTCGCCTCATCGTTCAGGAAATAGGTGAAGTTGTTGAACAGCGCCATGGTGTAGCGGATGGCATAGGCCTCGACCCTGGTGGCACCCCAGTCGTTGAGGGTGCTGAACCGGCTCGACGCGCTGTAGCGGCTGGAGCGGCCGCCATCGGTCGGGTCGAGGGTGCCGAAGCGGCCGATGAGGCCCTGGCCGATGGCGCGCTTTGCGACCTGGTCGGTCGAGGTCCAGCGATTGTTGTAGGCCATGCCGGTGATCGAGAAACCTTCGAGCGCGGTGCCCTGGGTGTAGCGAATCACACCGTTGACCTTGCGCATCCGGTCGGGCACATCCCACGGCCCGTCGTAAGCAACGCCTTCGGCAGCCACCAGAAGATTGCCGGCCCACATCGGGTACGACTTGATCGCCAGCGTCCGCCCGTAGCCGAACATGCCGAGCGTTCCCTGCGCGAGGCCAGGATCAAGCGTGTCGATGTAATCGATGTGCAGCGCGCCGGCTGAGGAGAAGTCGCCCTCGTCGGCAAAGTAGGGACCCTTGCGGATGCGCATCGAGGCGATCAATTCCGGAATCAGGAAGCTTACGTCGGCATAACCCTGGCCGTGGCCGTGGGTGCGCATATTGACCGGCATGCCGTCGACCGTGATGGCGAGATCGGTGCCGTGATCGAGATTGAAACCGCGCAGGAAGTACTGGTTGGCTTTGCCTTCGCCCGAATGCTGGGTGACGATCAGCCCCGGTGTTGCCTCCAGGAACTCGCCGGGACGGGCATAGGGCTGCCGAATGATGCGCTCCGCCGAACGGTACTGTTCGCTGGCTGAGGTCTCCGGCTCGGTCTGGCGGGTCTGCGCAGCGATATTCACAATCTCGGGAAGGGTGATGGTCTGTGCCCGCACCGGGAGCACGGAGCTCGCCAGCCCGGTCATCCCCAGCAGTGCCACACGCCAAGCCTGACGCAACATCCCGCCCCCCGTCCGGAGGGCGATACTAATCAGGAGTATGATGTTGTCAATAAAAGTGCTTACCAGGTCGGGCGGCCGACACGGGCGCGGCTATTCCGCCGGCTGCACGACGCGGGCATCGAGCCGGTCGTAACCCTTGAGCCGGTAGATCAGCATCGAGACGAGCCAGCTTGCGACGAAAATGCCGACGATGAAGTAGCCGACAAATCCGAGGTCGTTGAAACCGTTGACGAGGTCCCAGAACCCGCCCTTGAGGCCGAGCTTCTCGACGATCAGGCCGAGCGCCAGCGCCCCGCCGACGATGACCGCGACCACCACCGACACGAAGGTGATGGTCAGATTGTAATAGAGCTTGCGAACCGGATTCACGAATGCCCAGCCGTAAGCCTTCACCATCAGCACGCTGTCGGTGGTGTCGATCAGGGTCATGCCGGCCGCGAACAGGGCAGGGAACACCAGGATCGACCAGAGCGGCAGACCGCTCGACGCCTCCACTGCGGCGATGGTCAATAGGCCGATCTCGGTTGCGGTGTCGAAACCGAGCCCGAATAGAAAGCCGAGCGGGTACATGTGCCAGCTCCTGCCGACCATGCCGAATAGCCGGCGGAACAGGCGTGTAAGCAAGCCGCCGCCGTTGGCAAGCATTGCGTCGATGTCCTGCGCGGCATAGCTGCCCCCGTCTTTGACACGCTGGAAAGCGCGGTAGACGTTCACCAGGATGATCACATTGATGGCAGCGATGATGAGCAGGAATGCCGCCGCCACCGACGTGCCGATCAGGCCCCCGATGTCCTGGAACCCTTCGAGTTTGTCCTTGAATGCCGTCGCCGCGAGCGCCACGCCGATGGTCGCCAGGACCACCACGGTGGAGTGCCCAAGCGAAAAGTAGAAGCCGAGTGCGATCGGCCGCTTGCCTTCCTCCATCAGCTTGCGGGTCGCATTGTCGATGGCGGCGATGTGGTCGGCGTCGACCGCGTGGCGCAGCCCGAAGCTGTAGGCGAGCAGACAGGTCGCGAGCATCACCGGGTGGTTGTGAAAGGCGATCAGCGCCCAACCCCAGGCGGCGGCGTTGATCGCGATCAGGAAGGCATACAACGCAAGGACACGGCTCCGGCTGTCGGGGGCATGGTCATTGAGTGAACGCAACAGGGCATTCGGCATGGCGGTCCGGCGCTGGTAAGACGATTTTGATTAAATTTCCTACCAGCCGGCAGCCAGTCCGGCAAGTGCGGCAAGGGCAGGACCGAAGGGCAGTTGTCAGGCAGCTCGCTTGCGGCGCTTGACGGTGTGGCGGTGCCCCTGCGGGTGGTCGTGGCGCGTGCCGTCGGCGTGGGTGTGCGGCTTGATCATGACATCGGTCGGCACCAGTACGATGCGGCCATGTCGCACTCCGCGCTCGGCAATGACATGCTCGGCGAAGTGTTGCACTTGGTCGGTCTTGCCACGCAAAATGGTGACCTCCATGCAGTTGTCATGGTCGAGATGGGCGTGCATCGAAGCCAGCGACAGCTCGTGATGGTCGTGGAAGGTGTCGGCCAGCCGCTTGGAGAGCTGGCGCGCGTTGTGGTCGTAGACATAGACCAGCGCCGCCACACAATCGCGGGTGGGGCTCGCCGGCTCGGCGGCCTGTCGGATGCCGGCCCGGGCAAGGTCGCGGATCGCCTCCGACCGGTTCTGATAGCCGCGGGCTTCGATGATGCGGTCGAGCTCGGTCATGAGCTCGTCGTCGAGGGTGATGGTCACGCGTTGCATGGCAATGCATCCCAGGTGCTGGCCCGGCGCGGTTGTATTCGGTATTTGCCGGCGGGCCAATGGCGCGCCACCCCCAAACGCAAACCCGCCCGGACGTTATGTCCGGGCGGGTCGCTTTGACCGACGCGGGGGTGGATGGGGGCGCACGCGCCGATCGCAACCTTAGTCCCGAAGGACAATCCCGATTAGTTGCAGACCCAGACCCGGCCCATGTAGTTGCCGTAGCGGTCGTATTGACGGAGCCAGCCGCAGCGTTCCGGGCCGCTGTTTGCGATGATCGCACCGGTCACGATGCCGGCTGCGATACCGAGCCCGAGGGCAGGGCCCCAGCGCCGCTGCGCCTGAGCCTGGTCCGCGGTAACGATCATGCTGGAAGCGATGGTGGTAACCGCGAGTGCGGCGACGACAAAAAGCTTGCGCATTGGTAGCTCCCCTGAGATTGAAAGCCGGCCATAACGGCCGCTCGAACATTGGTCGCGGACGGCAGGGGCCCGGTTCAAAGAATCTTCAGCCCCCGTTCGGGATGGTTGAAACCGGCTCCCCCAGGCGGGTGGGCTGTTATGCTTGACGGTCCGTTGTGCGCCCCATGTCGCCAAATCCCGCCCGCAGACCTCCCCCGCGACTGGTCGTTCGGCCCGCCGTGCGAGGCGATCTCGATGCGTTGATTGAGCTGGAACATCGCGTATTTGCCACCGACCAGCTGTCGCGCCGGAGCCTGCGCCGCTTGCTCACCTCGCCGACGGCGCGGGTGATCGTCGCGGAGGTCGGCGGGCACCTGGCGGGGGCGGCGGTGGTGCTGTTTCGGCTGCGTTCGGGCGTGGCAAGGCTGTATTCGATAGGGGTAACGCCGCGGCACAGCGGGCAGGGGATCGGCCCGGCGCTCCTCGCGGCGGTCGAGACCGCGGCGGTCGCCCGCAAGTGCCGCTGCATTCGGCTGGAGGTTCATCAGTCCAACCGGGTCGCAATCGCGCGTTATCGAACGACCGGTTACCGGCAGTTTGGGCGCCACGCCGCCTACTACGAAGATGGTGGTGATGCCTTGCGCTTCGAGAAGCCGCTTGCACCGGCGCGGCGGCCACGGAAGTGACATGGAATCGGCACATACGACTCCAGTGCGGGGCACAGCAGGTTTGGCGGGCGCGCCGGGGGCGCGGCTTCCAAAGGCGCCTGACTCCGGTGCGCGAATCGGCTCTCATGTCGGCCGGCGAACCGGCGGGCGTGGTTCCTGCCCGCATTTCGGGTTATCACAATGTCCCCAGAGGGAAGCCGCAGAGACGATCATGGGAATGGCGGCAGCGCCTGACGCCCGCGCGGTGGCCGGACATGCGTGTGCCACCTTGGCGGGTGGCGACCGGCGCCACACCGTCATCCGGAAAGGACGACAATGACCGGCTGGGTCATTCTGGTCGACCAGCCCAAGGACCTGCCTAACGCCGAGACCCCGCACAAGGTCATCACGACGAGCGAGTATCTCGCCCGTCCGCGGCTGTTCGACAATGCGCGGCCGAAGCTTGTCAACCTGGCCCGCTCCTATAACTACCAGTCGAAGGGCTACTACGCCTCGCTGCTGGCGGAGGCGCGCGGCCATCGGGTGGTGCCTTCGGTCGAGACCATGCTGGAGCTGCGCGAGGCC
>Ga0073934_10001599_pt1 | contig 52893 bp, 50 predicted proteins | sample LarsenN4metaG_FD_76834 | JGI IMG/M metagenome (GOLD analysis project Ga0073934, IMG submission 76834) | Hot spring sediment bacterial and archeal communities from British Columbia, Canada, to study Microbial Dark Matter (Phase II) - Larsen... ...
GCTAAGGTCTTGCCCGCCTTCGCGCAAGGCTTCGGCGGGCCAGCCCGCCGTAGCACCCCGCGTAGGCCGGGCTGCCTTCGCTGGCTTGCCAGCCGTAGCTGGCGCCAAATAGAGCGGCGCCGAGCGAAGGCTGGCGGAGAGGGTGGGATTCGAACCCACGGACCCCAGAGGGGTCAACGGTTTTCGAGACCGTCCGATTCGGCCACTCTCGCACCTCTCCGCTCCTAAATATCTTCTTACTATTCCTTCAGCCTGAGGTTCCTGCAACTCGGATCGAACAACCGGAACGGTTTTCGCGACCGAGCGTCGCACCGTGGTCGGCCACTCTCGCACCTCTCCGCCGAGCTTGCTAAGACGGCCGCCTTCGGGTTGCTCCTGGCGGCCGGAAAGAACACCTTCCCCCTCCCCGAGACCCTCCCGCTTCAAGGGGGAGGGGAAAGTTGGGGGTGCCATGGCGGTCCGCCGCCGCAGCCTCTACTCCGTTCCCGTTCCGACGCTCGCGGAAGAACGCCCGCATGAGTTCCTGACATTCCTGCTCCAGCAGGCCGCCGATCACCTGGACGCGATGATTGAGCCGGCGCTCATCCGGCAGATTGAACACGGAGCCGCAGGCGCCCGCTTTGGGATCCCGCGCCCCGAACACGAGACGGGATACCCGCGCCTGGATCATCGCGCCGGCGCACATCGAGCAGGGCTCAATCGTCACATAGAGCGTGGTCCCTGTGAGCCGCCAGGTGCCCAACCGGGCAGCGGCCTCGCGCAGCGCGATCACCTCGGCGTGGGCCGTGGGATCCTGCCAGGATTCGCGGCAATTATGCGCCCGCGACAGCACCTGACTGTCCAGGACCAGCACCGCGCCGATCGGCACCTCGCCCATCACGGGGGCCCGCCGTGCAGTCTCCAGCGCGAGCTGCATGTAATCACAATCATTCTGAGTCATTGGGCGGGATACCCTCGAGCTTCCACAAACGCCGCGACATCCTATCACACGCATTCCGGACCGGGAAGGTCCGTTCACGGTGATTGCGCGGGTGCCCGGCGCACCCATCCGAACTCGTACCGCAGTTGCAGTGCCAGGTACCGCTGCACAAGCCCGCCTCGATCCACCGGCATGTCACTCTCGTAATAGACGCTCAGCTCGGCCTGCTTGTACTGGAAAGCAAAACCGGTCACCAGATCGAGCTCCGACGGAAGGACCTTGCTGGAGGAATCCCGATCCGAGAACATGTTGAGGTCGACAAAGAACAGCGGCCTGATGTCGAAAGAGAAGAGCTCAATGCTCCGGTAGAGGTCGATATCCGCGTGCGCGACGTAGCGGAACAGCGCTCGGCCCGTGTTGTCCGGTCTCGCAAAATAACTGTCGTTGTGGAAGAGCCAGCCCGCACCGGCGTAGGCGGTCAGATTCTGATTCGGAAAACGTGCGCGCCACCAGGCAGACTCAATCGCCGCGGCTACCGCGTAGGTGAGCAGAGTGTCCGCGTAGATCTGTTTGGTGCCGCTCTTGTCCAGCGGGGCATCCCGCTCATATTGCAGGCGCCAGGCCCAGTTGCGGTATGAGCCGGTGAGGGCATAGGTCCCGTCCCATTCAGAGAGCTCGATCCAGCCGGTTTTGCGGTCCGAGAAGAAATTCTGGTCGCTGTAGAATTGCAGGTATTGTTCGTAGAGGTCCGTCTCCAGGTGCAGCATGTACCGCATGCCGACGAGCCCTGTGTTGTCCGGTCGCGCTGCGAAGGTCGGATTGTACGGAAATGCTGCAGCGAGCCAGTATCCTTTGATCACATGTTCCTCCGCCTCTTCGACGCGCGCGACACCCTCCGCGCCGACTTCGCCGATGGGAGGCAGGTGACGCCCGTACTTTTCCAGCGCCTGACCAGCGGTCGGGCACATGAGCGAGAGACACACGAGCGCGAGGAGGCATCCGCTGAGCTGGCCGGCCTTCTTCCTGCTGCGCATCGTCCTTTCACCGGCTGGGCGTGAGCAATTGGGTCCCGGCGCAGGGGGGCTCAGGCGTGAAGGAGCCGCGACGGTGTAACCAAGCACGGCGACCCTGTCAAGAAAAAGTGGGGGCTGGGGCGACGAACGGCGGGGGCACCCGGTGCATTCCCAGAGCAACGGGTCCCCGGGGATCCGCCTCGTTGCGGCGGGTACTATGTTGCCCCTGTCTGCCTGTAGCTCTGTCGCAGCGCCTCATCGGACCATCAGAACGGCACTGCTCCAACGTGTTTTTCAGATAGAAGCTATCGCCGCGGCAAGGGAGCATCAGGGTTGGCCGGAGAGGTAAACGTCGCCGGTGGGTTGTGAGCGGCCGCCTTCGGGTTCGAGGGTCACGGTAAAGAGGGTGATTCGTGAGGGAACGGGCAGGGCCCTGACCACGAGCCGTGCTTTTCGACCGGCGTCCACTGTGAACATGCCGACGCTGACGGGCCTGTCCGCGACAGCCCAGAGTTGGTAGATCTTGCCGCCGGGAAGCGGAGGCAGGTCGTACGCGTACAACAAGGCTTTGCGACTGTCCGGGTCCAGCAGGATGAGCGCGCCGGCAGCTCGAGCGCGCTCGTGGCCGCTGAGCAGCACGACGCGGACGGCCGGGGAGCGGAAAAAGCTGGCCCACTCATCCCGCTGGGCGAGACTCTTCCGCAACGCCGCCATGTCCTTTTCCTGCTGCGCGAACTGCTCGCGGAGCTGGTCCAGCTCCACCTCGCGGTGGATGAGGGTGTCTTTCAGCTCGCTGGCGCTGCCCACATGCGAATACACTTCGCTGCGGAGGCGATGGAGGCTCTCCTCTTGCTCGACGACCTGGCGCTTCAGGGCGGCGACCTCCGTGCCCTTCTCCTGCAGGGCGATTTCGAGACGCTGGCGGTGTGAGGAGTCCTGGTCGACGCGGAGGTGCAGGAACACAGCATACCCGGTCCCGCCGGCCAGTAGAAGGATGAGAAGCAGGATGATGGCCGGATGAAACATCCAGCCGATCCATGCGCGCCAGTTCAGCCGCGCGCCCTGGCTGGCCTGCTGCACGAGAATCTCGGCGAATTTCTTGGCCTCGCTTTGGGCCTGGTCCTCCTGGGTGGCTGTCAGGATCTTCGTCTTGAGACCCGCCGGGGGCGAGGCCGCAGGCAGCCCGTACGGCAATAGGCCGACGACCGTCTGAAACTGGCGGAGCGCCGCGTGACACGGGGCGCAGCCGGTCAGCAGGTGGACGTCGAGTGCCTGCCGCTCCGGCCTGTCGAGCGCACCCACCGCATACAACGGAACCGCCTCTTCGAACTGCTCGTGCGCCACTACCATTCGCTCTAGTCTCCGTTCCACCCGAGCGTCACTTTGAGCTTACTCATTCCGACCTTGATCCGCGTCGTGATGGCGTCGACCGGTTCGCGCAGCTTGGCCGCGATTTCTGAACCCGTGAGACCGTCATAAAAGGCGAGTTCCAAAACCTGGCGTTGCGTCCTCGGCAGCTCCGCCAACGCCTTACCGACGGCGCGCCGCCGCTCTGATTCGAAGATTGACTCTACCGCAGCGACGCCCTGCGCCGCCTCCGCTGCATGGCTGTCCCCCGACTGGGCGCCGGTTCCTTCGCCATGAGTCGCCCGGGTCCGCAGACGGTCCACGGCGCGGTTCCTGGTGACCGTGACCAGCCAGGACAACGCCGTCATGCGGCTGGGATCGTACCGGATCGCCTTGCGCCACATATCCAGGTACACCTCCTGAAGGACCTCGGAGGCCTCCTCACGGGAGCCCAGGATGCGGAGGGTCAGCGCGAAGAGCAACCGGCTGGTCTGGTCGTACACCGACCGCAAGGCGCTCTGGTCGCCTTTGGCGGCCCGAGTCAGCAACTCGGCGATCAGGGGGCCGGACGCATAACGTGGCGGGCTCTCGCTCTGCGTCGTGTTTTCCACGTCGGGCTTGGCCATCTGATCCGGTATCCGTTTCATCTCCTCAGTCGCTTTGCCGCTTCGCATGATATCACCGTGAGCCCGATGTCACCAGGGAACGCGGGGTTTTCCTCACGCCGTGATCTACTAGTGCTGCGTCCCAAAAGTTCCTTGAACAGATACAGGCGTCTTGCCCGTCTGTAGCAGGGGGACTGAGCGCCGACTTCACCGGAGGAGCGGGGTGCCCACCGAGGTCTTGCCGAGAGGGCAAGCGGAAACTGACCGCGGCACTGCGGGCTCGCAGAGGCCGCAGCCAAGGGAATTTCCGAAGGCTTCCGCTCGGCAAGACCAGGAAGGGCCGCTCCGGGAGGTGCGGCGGCGCCTAGTCCCGCTGCCGCGGGACCACTGTGGGAAAGGACGTGTCCACTCGAATTAGGCATGGAATTCCGGGACGCAACGCTAGGACGCGGAGGAATGTCGGGCAGGCAGATGTCGGAGCAGACTCATAATTCCTTTGGCGGCCTCTCGGAACAAGAATGCGAGTCGGTACAGGTACCAGTACGCTAAGGGCCGATCCACCGTGTAACCATACTGTAATTTCATGAAGTCCGGAGTTGGAAAGAGCATTGCGAATGCGAAGCGACATTTGGCTGCGAGTCCCGGGATAGTGAGAAACTGTGCCAGACTTTCCCGTCCATCAACGGAACCGTGGCGCTTTAGCAGGCTGGTCAGGTGAGCATCCAGATAGCGCTCGCCTCCTCCCCCTATCGGGACCTCCATGCACCTGTACAATTCTGCCAAGGCCATCTCGGGAATGGGCGTGTCGAACTCAGCCACCAGCCTGGTCATGATCTCCGACACCAGCCCGAGGACCCCGGCCTCGCGTGCGGTCTGCAGGAGGCGATGCCAACCGAGCGTGCGCTGGTCCAAACGAATCAGGCGGTCCAGCTCGTACCACCACAGGAGCGGCGCCTCCTCCCTTTTGTGCATCAGGTGCAGACACAGGTGAAGGACGAGGTCGTCCGGATGCAGGAGCACCGTGTTCATGTCTCCGATCCGACCCTGGACGCACCGGTTCCAGACCGCATCCATGTCGAGACGCTCGCAGAAGGGCGGATAGGCGAGGGTCCAGTGCGGCTCGACCAGCAATGACGGAGGCATCTCGCGAAAAAACTCCAGCGTGTAGGAGTACTGTCGCGCGAACCCCGGGCGGCGGTCGATCTCACGGAACCCTAACTCGCGCAGGACGCGAGCGACTCTATCGAGGTCCTCGCGGCGAACCAGGAGATCGAGGTCTCCCATGGGGCGCGAAGTCGCGTCACCGTACAACAGCGCAGCCAGGGCCGGCCCTCGCAAGGGCACGCAGGGTACGCCGCTGCCGGCGAAGACCCGGAGAAGGGCCCTTAACTCGCCAAGGAGGATGAGATTCTGTGCCGCAAGGTGGGCGACCTGCCTTCTGACCGAATCGACCACTGCCCGTGGCAGCTCGCCGGGCTCCATCGACTGCGTGAGCCATCGGTAGAGAAGGGGCGTCACCCATTGTGCGGCCGCGTCGTCGATGATCGCCTCCCAGTCCTGCCCGGAAGGCGACGACGGAAAACACAGGGGAGCATGGTCCTTGCGAAGAAGATCCACCAAAAAGGGGTGCACCGAGTCGCTCAGTAAGGGGCGGGGAAACTCGATCGCGTCAGGCCACTGATGCGTCACTGGGTTACCTCTGGCATCAACCTCGCCACATCCCCGAGAATCGCTTCGCGGGCGGCGGGAAGAGCAGCCAACGAATTGGGAAGGAAGAGACGCCTGACGGGAACCTGCAACCCGAGGCGGTGGAAAAAGTGAAATTGTTGGGCTAACCTCGCGCGATCCATGATGTCGAGCATGAAGGCGGACGAGATGAGAGTCATCAAGCCGTCTCGTCTGGACATGCCAGATATCTGCGGAACTCTCCCAGCCCCGTTGCTATTGCCGCTTGTGTCTTCAGGCCGGCCCAAAGCGTAGATGCCGCTGATCGGATAGCAAATCCCAGAAGACCCTTCTGGCGAAGGTTCGGGGCACACGCGTCGCTTGGACGTGTAGTGCGCGACGGGTTGCGAGGCCCCGGCATCGCCATAGAGCGCTTCGACCGTGTCGTTCCAGAGCCGGAGTCCAGGGTAAGCCGGGATGGCGACGATCCGACCGCCGCGTTCTTCAAGCCTCAGGCAGTCATCAGTCAACACGGGATAGCCTTCGCCGAGAAAACTCGCGGCCAAGGTAGACTTGCCGGCGCCGGACGGCCCCGTGAACGCGCAAGCGCCGAGCGGTGTGAGGATGGCGGAGGCATGCAGCGCCTCTGAGCCTCTGAGTGTGAGAACCATCGGGAGCACCTGGTCGAGCAGCAGATGCCGGAGTGTCTCAAGTGGAGTCCCGCAATCAGTCGTCACAAGGATGTTATGGCCGGCTGCATCTACGGAAAAATCGGCAAGGTCGGGAAATTGAACAACGTATCCGTTCTCGGCCTTACCGCACCGAAGCCAGAGCTCCCCTGACGGAAGAGACCATGACATGAACCAGTGCGACGGCGATGGCCTCTCGGTCCTGCGACCTGAGAACCGAATCCGGATATCTGCCGGATTTTGCGGATCCCGAGCGGGTGTCCCTAGCTCGCCAAGCGGAGTATCGCTGCACAGGGTCAGACCGTAAGCCCAATACTGATGGTCGCTTACTCTGGGATCAAGTGGCATTGTCAGGTGGAATGATGGGTGACGATCTCTGACACAAACGCAGCGGCGTTCTCGCGGTTCCTGAACAGCGCAGGAAATCGATTGAAGACTTCGCTCTCGATCCATCGAAGGGATTTCGTCCCGTCGCAACAGCCCAACGCAAACTGCAAAGCTTTACCATGCTGAGTCAGGTGCGGAACATAGTCGAGGGATTGTTTGCGGAGACTGTCCCTGGACAAGAACTGACCGGCAAAGGTTGAATGGGCGAACCGAGCCTTCTCCCGCCCGCAGCGGTCGCCGATGATCACGTCCCAGGTCCAAAACATCCCCCATCCCCCTGTGCCCGTGCGGATCCGTATCCTGGCCGTGTCGCCCGCGTCGATGGATGTGGGCGTGGCGATCGGCAGGAAGGTGTTGGCCCACAGCTCGGGGGGAAGGTTGGCCGGAGGCGCAGTCGAGAGAGCAATCCCCTTCGTGAGCCACTGGACATACCAGACCCCCACCCCGTGAAGGATTCCCGGCCGAACGAACGTGCTCTCGACCATCTTCGCAAGCATGGGACGCTGGGTCTCGGAGAAGTCAAAGGTGGAAAGCCGCATAGGCTCCGCCAGCAACTCTCCGGGATCGATCTGCCAATCGTGCATGGCATTGATCGCATACGAACGAACCGGCGAATAGGTCAGGCCGTGAGGTGCCGTATCCCAAAAACCCACCAACTCGTCATAGGCGGCCGGCGCCTCGAGCGGCGCACAGAACAGCTCCACCGCGGCGGGAATCAGGACGCCCCCTCGCTTCAGGAATCGGTCTCGTGCGTTTCTGAGGAGGCTGAACAGGCCTGGAAGCCCATGGTGTGCCACGATGACATCAACCTGCTCGGGGAGTTCCACTTGCTCAATGGGCGCATGCAGGAAGATGACGCGGTCGCCATGACCGTTGGCCTGGCAGATCTCCCGGGCCAGTTCGATCACCTCATCTTGGTCCACCGCATACACCCGCTTCGCGCCGGCTTGGCAGGCAAACAGCGCATGGATTCCCGTTCCCGTGCCCAGATCCAGGACGGTCTCCCCTCCGCGCAACGTCTCGAAGAGAGCCTTGCGGAATCCTTGCTGGCCCGCGCGGTCAACCAGGAGTTGCCGATGAAAGTCCAGAAGGGACACAACTGACCTCTTTCATTCCTGTCCCGGCCGATGGCTTGCAGTCCTCCGGTACCGGGCTTTCCCCTAGTGACCGATCTTCTTCGTGTGAAAAAAGTCGTGGTGCGTGTGGCCACCACTCTCGGTCAGTTTCTCGACATGCCCGTACTCAATGAGTTGCGGCTTCGTGTAGGGCCGACGCTGCGAGGCCGACTCCTTGATCTGATCCTGTGGTCGCTCCATGTCCGCTTCTCCTCCCATGTGTGGGGACGCCCATCGCCGTGCGACACCAGAGCTCTAATTGAAGGGCCAGTTCAACAAGCCCCGTCAAGTATTGTCGTGTTCCTCCTCGATACCGCGCGAACAGGCGCAGAAATCGCTTTGAGTCAAGAATCCCAAGGTCCGCCAGGACGGAGTGGCGAAAGATGGCCTCGACCGTCTGTGCCTGCCGTTGCTTCAGCTCCTGGTCGATGAGAGCGGAAAACTCGGCCTTCCCTGCTCTCCAACGTACCGCGTCCGGGAGAATTCCCTCCATGGCCTGGCGCAGGATGAACTTGGGTTGGTCGCCCCGCCACCGGTGCTCCTCGGGGACGGCGAGTAGGAATTCCACGACGCGCCGGTCGAAGAAAGGCCGACGGCCTTCGAGTGAAAAGCGGGCGGTGAATAATTCGTTCATCTCTGTCGAGGTGACGTTCCATCCGAAGAACAACCCGTCATAGATTTCCTGCTGTGCGCGCGTGGGAAACTTGGTCACTTCGACCCCGGCGCGTAGCCGTTCCTCGAGGCCCCAGGCCTTGGCGAATGCTGGATTGATCAACGAGAGGACACGTCCTCCCCGAAGGAGATTCGCGAGAGGTCTGAGCGCCCGTTTCAACGCTCGCGGGACGAGCGGGCGGACGCAATAATCAAGAAAAAGGCCAACAGGCGGGGTCGAATAGATGCGAGCATCCTGCGCGATTTGCCGTATCAGGTCTCGGAGCTTGCGCGCCTGCATGAGGTCTGTGAGATGAGCAAAGCTCGCGGCGAGGAGTTCGTCCCCGCCGAGCCCGTCGAGGAGAACCTTGATGCCACGACGCTGCATATCCAGGAAGGCCGGAATGTACATCAGGCATGTAGGCTCATAGAATGCGTCTGGGTACCTCTGAGCCTGCTCGAACCCCAGCCAGGAGGCATCCATTTCTTCATAGGTGACGAAGTTGGCCTTGATGCCCCACTTGTGAACGACTTCGCCGATGTATCGGCGTTCGTCGCAGGGCAGTGTGTCGAAAATAATCGAGAAGCTTTCAAAGCCGGTGTTAGCGACATCACCGTCCTTATAGAGCGCCTGGGCGGCGCAAGCGATCGATGAAGAGTCCAGGCCCCCGCTGAGCGCGATGCCCACCGGTCCGTGGCTTCGCAGTCGGCATCGGACGGCCTCCCTAAAAAGACCCAGGAAATGTTCCGCGTACTCCGCATCGGTTCGATACCGAATCGCATGAGCAGGATCCACGTCCCAATATTGCCTTTTTCGAAGCCCCCTTCCTTCGACGGTAAGCGAGTGGGCCGCGGGGAGACGGTAGATGCCGCTATACAGGGTTTCCTCTCGTTCGTCGAACCAGTTTGAGAGATAGAGCCCGATAAGCGGAAGGTTAAGCCTACGCGGGAGCCCCGACCCTTCAAACAGCGGCTGCATCTCAGAGGCGAAGAGAAACGCGCGCCCGTTGTAATGGTAGTAGAAGGATCTCATTCCCAAGGGGTCACGCGCACAAAACAACCGGTGCGACCTTCTGTCCCAGACCGCAAAAGCAAAGTCGCCGATCATCTTCGCCGGGCACTCTTCATCCCAGATCTCGTAGGCTCGCAGGACAAGCTCGGCGTCGGTACCAGTTCGAAGCCGTGCCCCCCTGGCCTCAAGCGCTGCTCTGAGATCGTGGCGATTGTCTATGCGCCCGTCGAGCGTCAGACACAGCTCGCCCATCTCATCAGAGAGGGGCTGCTTCTCGAGTAACGACTCAGGTGTGCTAAACAGCATCGTCTGCGCGAGGCCGACGGGACCGTTGATCCAGCAGCCGGTCTGGTCGGGGCCTCGATGCGTGATCAGGGCCGTCATGCGCTGCAACGACGCGCGATCGACCGGGCTGCCATCCAGATTGTAGATACCCGCGAGTCCGCTCATCCTGTGCTCAGAACCGCGCAATCGGCTCGAGGCCGGTCGCGTCGCTGGAGAGGTCCAACAGGCCCGACGAGGAGGTCTCGATCCAGGCGTGGGCCTTCAATGCCGAGGTATCCCGACTGACTCCGATCAGCAGTGACGGAGCGTCACCTCGTATCTTCAACAGACAGAACAACAGCAGCGACCGGATCAGGCAGCGACCTTCGCCGCTCATACGCCAGGCGGCCAGATCCGCCAAGGTCAGCAGGCGTGTCGGCTCATGATGACGGACGAAGGGGGCAAGGAAGCGGACTGGCGCCATGCCGGCTGCTCCTGTCAGCCACGTGATGAGGGTGTGAAGGGAAATGACGCGCAAGGCCAGGAACAGGACCAGCGAGCTGGCGCTCAGCAGGAGCAACAGGACCGACTCTTCGAAGGAGAATTCAACCAGCCGTCGGCGTTGTGTGTGCATCGGCTACGAGCAGTCCCTTGTCCAGGAGCTTCCGAATGAGCTGGTCCAGGTCGCGGCGGAGCTGCGGTTCGTCGACGTCGTATTCGTGCAGGAGAGCGGGGATGATCGTCTCCGGGTCGCCTTGTTCGGCGAGGAGGTGCCAGATCCGGGTGCCGACGGCGTCGAGGCCGAAATAAATACCGGTGCCGAGATGCAGCAGGACAGCCTCGCCGGCCAGGTCACGGAAGACGACCTCGTCGGGAATCCGGAGTTTCATCGGTTCAGGGCTTATTGGCGCCTTCGATGATGCGGGAACGGGCTTCGCGCATCCCAGGGCCCTATATATAAAGGAAGAGGGCAAGCGCGTAGGGCAAAAATATCTGTGGGTGAGAAGGAAGTCAAGGACTTGCTACTCAGCGGAGGTATTGGGCGAGGAGAGTGGCGGCGGCGGGGCCGCCGGCTGGGGCAGGAGCGGGTTCGGGGGGAGGGGGAGCCTGACTGGCGGCGTCGAGCGAGGGTTCCCAATTCCCGGCGGCGAAGTCAGCGAGGGACAGCTCGGCGCCGCGACCATAGCGGAGCAGGTACTCCACCAGGCTTTGCTCGTCGGCGAAATTGTAGCGCCGCACGTAGACGACCGGTGTTCCGGTGGCAACGGCCTCCACGATCGTGCTGTAGCCGGGCTTGGTCACGATCAGGTCGCAGGAAGCCAGCAGAGTCCGGAAAGAGAGCGACAAGGAGCCGGTGGAATGCAATCGGGTGAACCCGGTCGGGACTGAGCCGTCAATGAGGAACCGGTAGCCCGCGATTCGATCCAGGTGCTCAAACGGCAGGTCCTTCTGGACGATACCGCCGAACGCAACGAGCGCGATGCGTTCGTCAGACTTGACTTGCAGGAGATCGCGCAGGCGCTGCCGCTGTGGCGGCTGCGGATCAACCACCGGCCCGACATCGACGACCTTTCGGAAGGCCGGAAGCGGGATCGATGGTGCGGGACGAATCATCAGCTCCGCGTGGCCGTATGCTTTGGTGATGTGCTCGATAGTCGCGACCCGCCAGGCTGCCGCCGCACGGTCGTGACCCAGCCATGGCGCGAGAACCTGATCCCACGAGAGCGTGCAAAGGCCAACAGTCGGCAGATTGGCGGTAACGCCGGCCTGGATCGCGAGATAGGAGATGTCCGAGAGCATAAGATCCGGGGCATGAGCCTTAATCGAATGGACTTCCTCGGCGATCTTGCTCTCCCAGTTGTCGTGAAACCGGCGGTGCTCGGCCCAGGTGGCGTCCACATCGATGACGAGTGGGCCGTCCGTTTGCACACAGCCGATGTCCTGCTCACTGGGGCTGATCTCCCAGGCGCAGGCCAGCCGATCCTGAAAAAACCGGCCCGGCACGCTTGTCCGCAAAATAACCTTGAGCTCAGGAACGAGACAGGAAAGCGCGTTCAGAACGGGGACCACCTGGGCCGCGTGGCCGTAGCCGTGGCCGGAAATCGAGCACCAGATCAGAGGCATATCCGATGGCTTCTGGCTGATGGCAGATGGCTGATGGCGGGAATGCGAGAGTTGACGACAGACCGCCGATGGATCATAGCCGATGACAATGGCCGTGGTGCATTGTGCATAGAGTGAAAAACTTCGGCCTATACAACTCTGGCCATACGCCATACGCCATCAGCTCTTCCTTAGGAACTGCTGTGGCCGAATTCGATGGGCAGGATGTTGTACTGCAATTCGAGATCGAATTCGTCGATCAGCTCGTTCGCGGTGTCCACTCCGAGACTGGAGTGAACCTCGCTGATGATGAGATCCAGCGCCACTCCAGCGTGAGGCCCGAATTGCTGAATCGTGGTCTGAATCCGTTGGCGCGCGTCGTCAATGGTCATATATCCCCCTGGCCTGCATAATTCACGGGGCTACCCCGTTTGCGGAGCCCCACGGCTTTGCAGCCGTGGTCCCTCTGGTTTCTTCGGCGAAACCCGCCGAAGCAGCCGCTGCGCATTCCTCCACGGCTTCGCAGCCGTGGCTTACTGCGTAGCCGGGTGGAGAACCCCAGCTAGGCGGCCCGGTGCGTGTCGGGCCCAGGTTCCAAGCTGATCGCCAGTCTCCCCCCGCAGGCGCGGACGATGCGTTGAAGTGTGCGGAGTTCATAGCGGTCATACTCCGCGTTTTCGTAGCGGCTAATGGCGGAGGCGGTGGTGCCGGCGCGCTGCGCCACTTGGGCCTGCGTGAGTCCAGCCTCGCGGCGCAGCCGGGTGAGCAGCTCTCCGATTGCCAATTTCTGCGACTCTTCCTCAAATCCCACACGAAATTTGGGATTGGCGAGTTTTCTCTCGATCCACCCTTTGCCCTTTCTAGCGGTTTTCTTCTTCATGTCTCACCCTCTCCTCAAAGTCTTTTTTGCAGGCTTCGGCGCGGTCGATTTCACGCTTAGGCGTTTTGTCTCCCGTCTTCCGGAATCCGTGCGTCAACACAAGCCTTCGACCGATGAAAAAGAAGCACAGGATGCGATCGGCCGCGACCTTGAACTCGAAGATCTGATCCGTTTCGGCCAAATGCTTGAACTTGCGCTCATTCCAGATTTTTCCGGTGTCCCCCATGCGGGCAAACAGCGCAGCGAATTTCTGCTGCGTCCCGAGCGGAAGCTGTTCGAGATATTCCTCTGCGGGCACGTCTCCACGTGGCGTGACGTAGAACTCGACGCTGAGAACGGCGCCATCGTAGACCAGTCGCGTGAACGGCGGTTTGCTCGATGGCTTCCCCATTCGCGGCTCGCAACATAGCATATATGCTATTGTGCAGGCAACGGGGATGTGGCAGTTACAGTTGGCGGTGAGGACTTGACCGGTCCGCGTAACCGCTCGTGTCGGTGCCGGGTTCGGTTGTGACGGTTGAAAGGCGCATGCTATCCTGCACCCGAATGGCAGTCCCCATTTGTCGGATAGAGGAAGGAGGGGGAGCATGCGGCTCAAGCGCTACGAGGAGGTGAAGCCGGGCCGATACGAAGGCGTGCCCAAGGGCGTCCAGTTGAGGGAGATGATCACCGGCGCGGATGGTGCGCCGAACTTCGCCATGCGGGTGTTTGACGTGGAGCCCGGCGCGAGCACGCCGTTTCATACGCACGAGTGGGAGCACGAGGTGTATATCGTGAGCGGGACCGGTAGCGTGAAGACCGAGGGTGGGGTGACGCCGTTCAAGCCGGGGGATGCGGTCTTCATCGCCCCGCACGAGCACCACTGCTTCATGGCGGACGCCGGCTCGCCGGTCCGGTTCATCTGCTGCATTCCGTCGAAGAATCAGTGCAAGATGTGAACGAACAGGCGACGGGCACCCCCACCCATCCCTCCCCCCTCCGAGGGGGAGGGTCAGGGTGGGGGGGATTTTCACAGACGAACTAGACAAACGAGATCAATGCAACGCTCGAAGCGCGAACAGCTAGGAATAATCCAGACCGCGGATGCACTCGCGGTCATCCGCCGGTACCACGAAGAGACCAAGCATCATTTTCACCGGTACGCGCGCTCGCTTGGCTACATGGACTGGGCGAATCAGCCGGATCCATTCCGGCGCTATGCAGGAGCTCCCACGGTACGGCTCCCGCTCTTAGCTCCCGACGAAGAGCCACGCTCTCCACGGTACGACGCGGTGTTCGCGACCGGCGCGGTGCCGGCGCAGCCGGTCACGATCCGGAGCTTGTCCCGATTCTTCGAGTACACCCTGGCCATTTCAGCATGGAAGCAAGCCGGCGAGGTGCGCTGGGCCTTGCGCAGCAACCCCTCCAGCGGCAACCTCCATCCCACCGAGGGCTACGTGGTGGTCGGCTCGGTGCCCGGCCTGACTCTCGGCCCAGGAACCTATCACTATGTGTCGAAGGACCATCTGCTTGAGCAACGGGCCGCGTGTTCGGTCGAGCTGTACGATTCGCTCATGAAGACGTTCCCTCCACAGGCGTTCATCTTCGGGCTCACGTCCATTCACTGGCGCGAAGCGTGGAAATACGGCGAGCGCGCCTATCGGTACTGCCAGCACGATGCGGGGCATGCTCTCGGCGCGGCCAGGATCGCAGCGGCGACCCTGGGGTGGGGGATGCTGGTGCTCGCCGATATGTCCGATGACTCCATAGAGACGCTGCTGGGCATCGGCCGTGAGTCGGATTATCAAGATGCGGAGCGCGAGCAGCCCGATTGCTTGGCCGTCATCTGGCCGATGGGGACTGGCTCCCGCCTCCGCCTGGCGGCGGCGGGTGCCTGTCCCCCTGTCCGGGGACAGACCCCGGAAGAAGGGGGTCAGTCCCCTGTCCCGTTGTTTCTGGACGTGGGCGTGGTCGAGAAATTGGCGCAATGCCACTGGTATGGCAAGGCGAACAGGTTGAGTCGTGACCATGAAATTGACTGGGAGATCATTGAGGAAGTAGCAGAGGCGGCGTGGAAGCCGCCGGGTGAGGGAAGAATCATCGAAGTGCCCGTTGCCCCAGCCCTCTCCCCTCGAGGGAGAGGGGAGGGTGAGGGGGCGAGGCCAACAGCGGCTCAGATCATTCGGCAACGGCGGAGCGCGGTGGCCTTTGACTGGAGGACATTCATCACGCGCGACGTATTCTACCAGATGTTGTCACGCGTCATGCCGCGCGTCGATCTATCGACAGGCTCAAGGCCGATGCCCTGGGACGCCATTCCCTGGGAGCCGACGATCCATCTGGCGCTGTTCGTGCATCTTGTTCACGGGCTCTCGCCGGGCTTGTATCTCTTGGCACGCGTCCGCGCCAAAGTTCCGACGCTCCGGCAAGCGATGCATCCCCATTTCCTTTGGCAGGTGCCGGCCGGATGCCCTGAGGATCTGCCGCTCTATCTATTAGAGGAAGGAGACACGCGGCGACTGGCAGCCCAAGTCAGTTGCCATCAGGAGATTGCGGGGGCGGGGGCGTTCTCGTTGGGGATGCTCGCCGAGTTTGACGAGTCTCTCGACAAGCATGGGCCGTGGTTCTACCGCTGCCTGTTCTGGGAGACGGGCGTGATCGGGCAGGTGCTCTATCTGGAAGCCGAGGCCGCGGGCGTGCGGGCGACGGGGATCGGCTGTTTCTTCGATGACCCCGTGCACCAAGTGTTTGGCCTCAAGGACACGAGGGTTCAGTCGCTCTATCATTTCACCGTCGGCGGGCCGGTCGAGGATGACCGGCTGACGACGCTCCCCGCATACGAGGAGCAGGCGAGGGGCTAGAGGCAAGGGGCTACTTGCCGCGCGCCGTGACGAAGGTATGTACAAGATCAAGAAAAAGCCGACAGCCGGCGTCAAGAAACCGCCGGCGCTGTACAACATCGTCGAGGACTACACGCTTTCCGGACGGGGTCAGACCCCGCGGCGCATCGCGCCGCAAGAAGGGGGTCAGACCCCGCCACCCAATATGCGAAGGCCAAGGAGATCGCCGAGGCGAAGGGGCTCCATATAATGGATGCGTTGAGCGAGGTGGGCTTGAACGATCCCCGCATGATGGGGGCACTCAGACGACTGGAGCGGAAAATAAAGCCGTGACGGGTGACGAGCGACGACTCAGACGCACGGAGAACGAAGTGGCCCGCATGTTGCCGAGGAGTAATGCTGTGATAAGTCCTGCATTGGAAATGCCACCCCCACCGCTTCCCTCCCCCCTCAGAGGGGGAGGGTGGGCTCCGCGTCGCTCCTTCGTGCGCGCGGCGATGGCATTCCACCGCTTCCCTCCCCCCCTCGGAGGGTGGGGCTGGGGGGATTTTCATCACGCCCGGGTGAGCCACAGGCTCATGAGAACTGTACAAGATCGCGTCACGCGTCGCGGGTCAGGCGTCACCATTATCCCCTTTCTGCTCGCGATAAGCCTCGCTGCGTGTTCTGGGCCCAAGCCGATTCTCTACCCCAACGCGCATCTGCAATCAGTGGGCACAGCGGTTGCCGAGCAGGACATTGAGGATTGCAAGAAGCTGGCAAAAGAGGCTGGAGCCACACCGGAGGCGGGAAAGGGGGCGAGAGTGGCGGGCAGCACGGTGGCCGGAGGCGCAGTTGGAGCCGCCGGTGGGGCGGTGGGTGGTGCGGTCGTCGGTGCGGCGGGGAGTGGCTCGGCGATCGGCGCGGCCAGCGGAGCGACGATGGGCCTATTGCGCGGTCTCTTCAGCCGTCCCAAGCCGAGCGACGCATATATAAAGTTCGTGGACCGCTGCCTCAGCGAACGCGGCTACGAACCGGTGGGGTGGGAGTAGGAACGGGAGAATCGGCGCGTGTTTATGCAGGGTCAGGATCGAGGGCGCCAGTTTCGCATCTGTGGGAGAAGCCTGAAAAGACCAGCGCCCACCAACAGCAGTGTACTGGGTTCTGGGACTGCATTGATCGTGACTTGAGATGTCGTAGGGCTCCCATTATATGAGAAGTCACCCGAATGGACCGACGCTCCGGCGATATCGATAGCCACCGCAACCTCATTAAACCCGATTGCCCCGCCGGAGTTTAGCAATAGTCCGAGGGTGCCGCACCCGGCGCACAAGGCGCCCACGCCCACTTTAGAATTTGAACGACTCACCTGAATCAAAATACAGAGAGCCAAAGTTCACCCTTAGTATGCCAGCCCTTACGTTCGCGTAATCGAAAGAATGTTGAATATTGTACGGATTCAAAAGGACGACCGCATTGTTTTGGAAATAGGCATTGGTATCATGGCCAGGGGTAGTGAGATCAAAGGTAATGGACCTGATCGTCTGAACATCGCCAGGCAACCCCGCAGCGTAGTTGATCGTGAATTCGACGCTCGCCGGCCCGCTGCTGTTTCCAGATCCCACAGCTAATACGGTGATGGGCACTGCGTTCGCTGGCGACACGAACGCAAGCAAGAAAGCCGTTACGGCTGCGGCTAGTGTGTTCTGAGACCCCATACTGAGTCCTCGCCTTGCGCACGCACAGCACTGGATTGATAAGCAAACTTTGCGCCACAGGGGCGCCATGACTGCAGCCGCACTTGCGGTCAATTGTGATCCCATTGAATTGTTTGTATAAATCGGCCCGTGGTGTCTACGACGGCGGGAAGCCGCGGAACCCTAGTCGACCAGGCCACCGGGAACGTGTGTCAGATACGCCGACAATGGGGCGGTGACTCTCGCGGTTGACGAACAGGGTCGAGTCATTGAGACGGAAAGAAAAACAATCCCAACCTAGGCAAGTCACAAGCCTCGGGATGGTGTCAAGTTTGCCGTCACCTAATGTCTTCACACGTACACCTAAGATGCCCTATGGCTTCTGCGCTCTTAGGTGCCGGAGCTCAGCCGCCACACAACGACAGTCTCAATTATCGCTCAGGATTGATGGTGGAGCGTGTGATAATGAGGCAATCCCTCAGGACGAAGCCGTCTTCGGAGGCCGTCCCGGGCCGCGTCGCTTCATGCGAACTCGAAGCCGAGGACGGCCCAATCTCCGGGCTTTCCTAGGGCGGCCTGGGCCGGTTGAGTTGAAGCGCATGAGCTTGTACCCAAGCTTCCCGGCCAGACGACCGAGCGCCCGTACCAACCCCTGCTCCTTCTTCTCCAACGCGCGCCTCTCCTTAGCGATGGTCTCATATGACTTGAGCACGTTTTCCATGCTGACTCGAGGCATGTTGTCCACCCTCCTCTTTAGCCTCTATTAGGCCTTATTGCCCCCTGCTGGGCAATTCCCTCCCCTGCGTCTGAACTGCGGGCGAAGGCTGGCGCGCCCGGAGGGAGTCGAACCCCCAACCCTCAGATCCGTAGTCTGATGCTCTATCCATTGAGCTACGGGCGCGATCGAACTACTGGAACGGGTGACGCGTGACGAGTGACACCGAGAGGGAGGGCATTTGAAGTCGCCCTCGCAGGTCCAGCGAGCGCTCCTACAGAGGGGGCCAGGCCCCCTCGTACCTTCGCTTCGCTCAGGGTCCGGCCGCCTCACCGTGTCGGCGGGGCGCACGAACATGGTGCTCGTTATTCCTCGCACCGTGCGCCCTCACGTGGGGGAGCTTCTCCCCCACGTCCCCCTCATTCAAATCCCTCCCTCCTTGTGTGGCAGCTCCTAGCCCAACCGCTTCCTACTTCGAGTCCCTTATGCAATTGATATCTGGCGGAGAGGGAGGGATTTGAACCCTCGGTAGAGGTTTTATCCCCTACAACGGTTTAGCAAACCGCCGCCTTCGGCCACTCGGCCACCTCTCCACCTCGCGAGCGCTCCCGCGCGTCTTTATAGCATGGAACCGGTTTGGACGTACAGGTGCGGGCTAGCTGAGAAGCTGCTGCAGGACTCGGGAGGCAGCGGAGCCTCGGTGCGATCGAACTCAGGGGTGGCCGAGTTCCTTTCCAAGTCGGTCCGCGACCCGCTTACTTTCCTCCACGAATTTCGTCGCGCGCTCCACGGCCGCGGAGGCGTCGGCCTTGTCAACGGCCACGTAGTCGGCAGAATCGGCTTCCTCACGATCAAATAAGAGGTCGCGAAACCATCGACCATACTCCTTCGCCAGGTATCCCTCGAGAACGAGTTTCTGGTTGACCATCGTTTTGACGCCTTCGTGGCTCCTGGGGTCCCCACCGAACAGGATGAGGTCCGCGCGAGCGGCGCTCAAGGCCGCGTAGTAACTCCGGTTCACGGCCGACTCCCACCGGCCTTGCTCCAATAACAGCCGGGCGTCCGCGAGCAACCGGTCAGCTTTATCCAGCCTGTACCGCGATAGGGCGATCTTTTCTTCGCGATTCAGCGTCATAGAATACGAGGCCCTCCACCATGACCCTCTTGAAAAAGAGACTGCCGAGTCGTTCGTTCATGCTGGCTTCCGCGCGCGACAGGATTGCCACCGAAAAGGAGAGCCCGGTCACAAGCTCAGAATCGGCGCGTTCCTCGCCGCGGATTCTGGACCCATAGGCGACCGCTTTGAGAACGGACGGAGATTGGGCGAGGTTCGCCGCAATGTTGTCCAACGCTTCGCGTTCGCGCTGAAACATGACCCCCTCTCTCGTCACCGCTGGCAGTCTAACGAAGTCTTGATCCCGATGCAATGTGACGAGTGCGTTGTCTTCGACCGTGCGGCGGAGTAGAGGCCAGGGATTCCAGGGTGGGCCAGGGTAGGAGGTGGGATAGAAGCAGGATGTCTATGCAACAGCCGGCGCCAACAACCAGCGCTTGGATCCAAGATCTTAATGCAGCACGCGCACAAGGACGCCGGTCCGGGTCGTCGCTCTCGTCTTCTGCATGATGTGCTTGATGTGCTCCTTCACGGTCTGCTCCGCGATGCCCAACTCATTGGCGATCTCTTTATTCGTCAGTCCGCGGGAAAGCTTCTGCACGACCACATCTTCCCGTTCCGTGAGTTGAAAGCGCTCCTTCGCCTCGCTCGTCGTCGGGCCTTTGCGGCGCGCGACCTCTTCCATCATGACCAGGACCCGTGACAGTTTGAAGTCGGACCTGTCCGGGAGCCCGAATCCCCGAAGCAGCACGGGATGCTGGGTGCCGCCGCACGTCCGCCTGATCTGAAACTGCTCCCAGTCCTTCGCCTCGGTGCGCTCGCGCATCAAGCGCACGATCTCCACGCACAGCTCCGCGACCGCGGGAGGCAGAACCCCATGGGCGACCTTGCCGTTCTCGGCACGCGTAATGAGCGTGCCGAGTTCCCACGCGCGCCGATCCATGTGCAGGAGCTGCAGAGATTCGGTGAGCATCACGATGCCGGGTCCGACGCGCTGCTCGATCAGCACCTCAACGTCAGCGGGTGAAGCAGACCTGTCGCCAGCGAGCTCCAACGATTCCATGGCGCAACTCCTTTCGAGCATCGATCCGCGCGAACCAGCCGCGTCCATCACCCGCGTGCGCTGCCGGATCCGTTGACAGTGACGAGTTTCTTGACAGCGAATGGTGCAAGCGTAGTCCGAACCAACAGGGGAGTCAATCCCTTCTTTGGTACTAGTAACCATACGTCATAGGAATTGCTCGTAGGAAATGTTTTTCGTATTGTCAGTGCTCGCTTGGAGGACTCACACGCGTGCGGCCAACACGGATTGAATCGTGCGGAAGGGTAATGGTGTGCCCCGGGACTTCTATCCGTAGGTGTCCGGTGTGGGGAGCTTGTGTATAAGTTGTGGTCTGCAGATCCGCTGCAAGTATCGGACCTAGCATCTACCCATTACTGAGTTGATGCGTAGGGCGGCGTCCTTCTGAAGTGACTCAAGAACAGGTGGTTCCGTGCCTTTCAAGAAAAGTTGAGCCGGCGATGGCGCATCGACCGCAACGGACGCTTTTATGGGCGAAGCTGTTGATTGCGCGGATTCGCTGACAGGAGATCAATCGTTCGTCATGGCGAACTGGCTGGGACATTCGGCCGGACGTAGCGGGGAGGTCACCATGGGAGCCGAAGAGAAGGCCCATGACTGGGAGTGGCCCTTGGCGCCGAGCAGTCAACAGCATCCGGAGCGGGTCGCGTTGCTGCGACAAATACCCTATGAAATCAGCCCGTCCTTGTATGAGGAATTGCCTGAGATGGGGGTGGGGCATAGAGGAAAGGCGCTTTCGCTCAACATCTGCTCTGGGGGCATTTTGCTCTTGATGAACCATGAGCCCGAGGTCAACCAGGTGATGAAGGTCCAGGTGCCCACCCCTGTCAACCTCGCACGAACGCCGACCCTGGCCGAGGTCCGCTGGGTGCGGAAAGTCCCCTATGAGATCCACGACGGTCTCTATTTCGTGGGCGTGAAGTTTGTTCTGTGACGCTGCTTATTCATCGGCAGGTCGAGGAGAGCTGAGGAGGAAATGGGCTATGGCCAGGCGGCGCACGTGGTGTCCGTGGTGCTTGTTGGCAAGTCTGATCATCGCGGTGGGCGCCGCAGATTCGATTGTCTATGGCGCCGGTCCATCGAAGGGCCCCGCCCCTCAACCAGCAATTTCGACCACGCCCGCCGCTTCGAGCAGCGAGCACCTCGCGGCGGTCGCGACGCCCCCGGCTCCGGCGCCGGCCGCACGAACCGAGGCAATGGAGAAGTCGGCGCTCATCGTGACTCTAGACTACATCATCGGGCCGGAAGACGTTCTGGAAATCACAGTGTGGAAAAACCAGGACCTATCCAAGCAGGTGGCAGTGCGACCGGATGGTCGGATCTCCTTGCCACTTGTTGGGGATGTTACGGCTGTCGGCCGAACGCCGGTCGAGCTGACGGACTTGATCTCTGCCAAGTTGAAAGAATTTAAAGAAAATCCCTCGGTCTCCATCGTCGTAAGAGAGGTGAATAGTTACTCTGTCTACGTGTTAGGAGAGGTGGCCAAGCCTGGGCGATATCCGTTGAAGAGCCGAACGACCCTCTTGCAGGGCATCACGGTAGCCGGAGGCTTCACTGCGACCGCTGCGAGAAACAAGCTCGTGGTATTCCGCACCAAAGGGAATGGAACCGGGGAAGAAAAGATCAAGGCGAGTTACGACGACATCGTTCTGCGGGATGGTTCACAGCAGAACATCGAATTGAAACCTGGCGATACAGTTGTGGTTCCGTCGGAGACTATGGTGCTCGTCCCGTGATGCGCCGTCCCCTCCTCGCCACAGTGAACGTTGGTCTGCTCCTTGAGCTGCTCAGCGTGCTGGGCGGCTGCGCTGGCTTGCCCAAGGAGATACTTGACGAGGCCAACCGACCGGCAATCGAGTTTGTCCTCGGGCCGGAAGATGTGCTGACGGTTGCGGTCTGGCGAAACCAGGACTTATCAAAGGATGTCGTGGTGCGGCCGGACGGCATGATCTCCATGCCGCTGATCGGCGATATCCGGGCTAGCGGGCTGACGGCAAATCAACTGGCCGAGGAGATCACGAAGCGACTCAAGGAGTACAAGGAGTCACCATCCGTATCCGTCAGCGTCAAAGAAGTGAACAGTTACAACGTATACGTTGTGGGGGAGGTCACCAAACCGGGCAAGTTCCAGCTCAAGTCCTATGCGACGGTGCTCCAAGCTATAGCCCTTGCCGGGGGGTTCACGCCCTATGCCTCTAAGAACGGGTTGCAGGTTGTCCGTTCGACCATGAACGGGAATGGAGGCGCCCACGAAATCCGTATTCCAGTGCGGTACGACGACCTCGTGTCTGGGAAAGGCGCACCAGGGAATTTCACTCTTAGGTCCGGTGACGTCGTTGTAGTGCCCTAGGCCGGTGGGGCACTGGCGGTGGCCGTATACAGCGGGACGGAGCGTGGTTTGAGGTGGCGTGGCGGGTGCGAACTGGGGAGCCACGAGTTGAGGCGAGCATGCCAAGGGGTTCTAGAGTTAAAGGCATTGATGTCCGTGGCGATTGCAAGCGCCATGCTCGCATATCCCATCATCGCATCTGGTGAAACTCGCGTGATTCCATCGATTGCGGTTTCTGAACGTTACGACAGCAACGTATTTTTTGCTCCCCAATCCTTTGCGCCGGGGCAGATTCTGTGGGATTTCGTGACGGCCTTGACTCCTGAAGTCGGAATACAGAGCAGGCAGCGCCAAGTCGATGCGAGCGTCAGAGTCGGCGCAAGCAGCAATGTGTATGTCAATAACCCAGGCCTCAATTATGTATCGACAAATGCGGCGCTGCTGTTGGGATTGAACGAACTCGCCGGGCTGGTCAGGTCCGGCGCAAGACTCCAGATAGCCGATCAGTTTACCTACACGCCAGAGCCTCCGGCCTTTTTGCCCAGTACGGAGCAGCAAATCGTGTCAAATCCGTTCATCAGGGGTATCCAAGTAACGAGGGCTAACCAATTGATGAATGTGGCCTCGATCACGGGCGCGCTGCCGTTGACGGGGACCGTCGATCTCGACGCCTCTTACAACTACTCATTGCTGCGCTATGGAAAATCATTTGTGCCTAGGACACAAGCAGTGTTGTTCGATACCAACACACAGTCGGCCATGGCGGGAATCTCAGCCCGGGTGACTGCACGGGACACCCTGCGCCTGTCGTACCTGTACGGCTCGTCCGAGATCATTGGACTCCAAACATTCACCACCCATGCGGCCATGGTCGGGTGGTCCCGGTCGCTGCATCCCACACTGATCGCAAGCGTGAGCGGCGGACCGACGCTTATCGAACCGGGGAACACTTTGAGCTATATCGGCACGGCCTCGGCGACTTGGACGCCGACGACCACCGACTCAGTGACGATCAACTATTCGAGGGCCATCTTGCCGAGTTTTTTCATCCAAGCTGCTGCTGTGGCGAGCGATACGGTCACAGCATCGTTCTCTCATAGCATGAGTGCGAACCTTACACTGACCGGAAGCGCCAACTACGCGAAGAGCGAGGCCATTCCAACGCCGGTCGTGATGTTCCGGTCGTACGGGGCGTCGCTGTCCGCGAACTATCAACTGTCGCCGACACTATCGGCATCGCTGTCTTACAGCTACTCCGACTTTCTATCGGGGTCCGGCGGCCTGGAATTCCGGTTCGATCGCAACGTCATCATGTTGAGCATCCACGCAAAATGGCAGTGACGGGTCAGACAGTGGGAGCGGGAAGACAACTGACATTGCGGGACCACTGGGAAGTCGCCGTGCGGAGGCGACTCCTCATCGTGGCCTGCGTTGCCGTTTGTCTCGGTGGCGCGGCAATCTTGTGCGCGGTGTTGCCGAAAATCTACCGCTCGAGCACGCTGATCCTCGTCGAAGGGCAGAAAATTCCCGAGCGTTATGTCGAAGGAGTTATGACTGGCACGATGCAGGAGCGCTTAAGTCTGATCCAGCAGCAGGTGATGAGCCGAAGTGTGCTCGGCGCTGTCATCCAGGATTTCAATCTCTATCCGGATCAGATGAGGACCAGCGCTGTTGAGGCTGTGATCGAGAGGATGCGGGGAGATATCAAAATCGAAACCAAGGGCCAGGGACGCGGACAGGTCGAGGCGTTTGCCATCTCCTTCGCCCACGAGAATCCCGTTATCGCAATGAAAGTGACGGCCCGGTTAGCCTCCCAGTTCATCGAGGAAAATCTGAGGATCAGAGAGCAATTCGTCGAGGGGGCCTCGGAGTTCCTGGATCAGGAGCTGCGCGCGGCTAAGGCTTCGCTCGAAGAGAGGGAGGAGGCAATCAGTGAGTTTAAGCGTAAGTTCATGGGCGAATTGCCGGGCCAGTTGGAGGCGAATCTCAGGGCGCTGGATCGCTTACAAACGGAGGTCACCGTAATCCACGAATCAATGAACAGTACGAATGATCGGCTGTCGATGATGGAGAAGGCCGTCGGCGAATATGAAACGACGGGTGCGGCACCGTCAGGCGTATCAGCAAACCAGGCCGGCGTGGATCCCCTCCTGCTTCGCTTGAAGGAGCTGGAACGGACTCTCATGGCGCTACAGGCGGAGTACAAGGACACGTATCCGGACGTGATTCACGTGAAGCAGGAGATCGAGGAGGTCAAGGCGCAGTTGGGCAAGCGGTATGGTTCCACCGACAGGGACCAGGAAGGACGTGGAGATGAAGGGAAGACTGGGGTTAACCAGCCAAATGATCCATTCCTCCACGGACTCAAAAGGCAGCGAAACGAACTCAGGCTTGAGCTGGAATCGCTGAGAGACCGCTCGCGTCGCCTTTTAGCCCAGATCCGGGAGTACGAGGGGCGTGTGGAGCGAACGCCGGCCCGCGAACAGGAGTTGATGATCCTGGTCCGCGATTACGACAACCTGCAGAAGAACTACCAGTCGTTGCTCGACAAGAAACTCAACGCCCGCGTGGCCGAAAACCTCGAGAAGCGGCAGAAGGGTGAGCAGTTCCGGATCCTTGATCCGGCGAATGTGCCACAAACACCCGAGAAACCAGACCGCCTCCGAATCATGCTAATTGGACTCTTGGCAGGCTGTGGGCTGGGTTACGGGACTGCATTCGCGCTAGAGACCCTCCACCAATCCTTCAAGCGACCGGAGGAAGTGGAGGAGTTTCTTCGGTATCCAGTCCTTGCGGTGATTCCTGATTTTCGTTTGGAGTACGCCCCCGGCCTTGCCGCTCGTCCTGGGTGCTCCGATATCAAAATGCTGCCGGAATTGCTGGAGCCTAAACCGGCTCGCCAGTCTGGGCGCTCACCGTTTGCAAAGAGGCTGCTCGCATGGCCGCCTGGCAGATCGGCGAAGGGCGTCGAACCGCGGATGAACCTTGTGAGCAGGTGGAGACCGCTTTCGGTCATCGCCGAACAGTTTCGGGTCGCGGCGACCAAAATGACGCTGCTGCATTCCCAGGTCGAGCGTCCAATCGTCGTCGTGACGAGCGCCGTGCAAGGCGAGGGAAAGTCAGCAACCAGCGTCAACCTCGGGTGTATTTTCGCGCAGGATCTCAGGAAGATGGTGTTGTTGGTTGACGCCGACCTTCTCAACCCAACAATCGATTCCTATATGGTGGTGGAGAGCGAGCCCGGGTTGACCGACTTGTTGGAGCTGTGCGCCCGCAGGAGGGGAACGGAACCCATACCGACTCTGGATCAATATCTGCGACGCATGGACGGACTCCCGCTGTGGATCCTGCCGACCGGCCGGCGAATCGAGCGCTCCGGAGGGCTAGCCATCCTCCAATTTCTATCGTCCGTTCTCCAAGAGCTCCGCGGCCGCTTTGACTACATCATCGTTGACGCACCGCCGATTCTTCCTTTAGCCACCATGAATGTGCTCGCGGAAATCGCGGATCTCTTGACGCTGGTGGTTAGAGCAGGAGCAACCCCGCGCGACACTGTTCAAAAAGCGCTGAAGACGCTAAGTCCGAAGATCCCCGTGGGCATCATTCTAAACGGCCTTGTGCAGGAGGCAATGCCGTATTACATGCGGACGTACTACGAGAAGAAACTCAGCGACACGGTGTTGACCAGAACGCCATGAGAACGATTCCCGCACTGCAACAGGTGGCGGCCACTGGATCTGGTCTCCCGCTATTCCGCAAACGGGTACTGATCATCGGCACAGGGCCGCTGGCCAGAGAACTGTGTCAGGTGCTCGTCTCTAAGCGAAACCACGTGTTTCAAGTGGTCGGGTTTCTCGACAGGGACCCGGCGCGGATTGGAGAACGCCTGGTGAACCCAGGCATCATCGGGACCCTGGACCGACTGTTTGAAATTGTCGAGCGGTACGCCGTCGGAGTCGTCGCAGTGTGCCTTGAAGATCGGAGGACCATTCTGCCGGTCCAGACTCTGTTGGACTTCAAGGCGTTGGGCCTTGAAGTGGTTGATGGGCATCAGATGTACGAACGGGAAGCGGGGCGCCTGTCCATCGACCTTCTGAAACCGAGCACATTGGTTTTCTCGGACGGCTTTGGTCGGCGCCCGCTAATGCGGATGATCAAACGCCTCATGGACATTGTGGCTGCTGCGGCAGGCCTGGCAGTACTGGCTCCTTTATTCGCGTTAGTGGCAGTTCTGATCAAGTACGACTCCCCGGGTCCTGTCTTCTATCGGCAAGTGCGTGTTGGGCTCCGAGGGGAACCTTATAAGATCCACAAGCTGCGGTCCATGCGGCAGGATGCCGAGCTGCACGGAGCTCGCTGGGCAGTGCGGGACGATCCGCGGATCACCCGGATCGGGCGCTGGCTGAGGAGATGGAGAATTGACGAGTTGCCTCAGCTCATCAGTGTGCTCAAGGGAGATATGAGCCTGGTCGGGCCGCGCCCCGAACGGCCGATGTTCGTGCAGGAACTGCGTGAACGGATTCCATACTACGACCTGCGTCACACGGTGCGACCGGGCATAACCGGCTGGGCGCAAATCCGATTCCGCTACGCAGCTTCGGCGGAAGATTCACATCTGAAACTGCAATATGACCTCTACTACGTGAAAAATGTTTCCCTCTTGCTGGATCTGCGCATCCTGGCTGAGACGATTCGCGTAGTGCTGCTATCTGAAGGAGCGCGCTAAAGGCCGTGACGCGTGATGCGTAACACGTGACGCGAAGGAACAACGGTTAAGGACTGAAACGATGAAAATCTTGGAGCAAAAGCGGCAAGGATCGCACGGTAATGGGTCGGGGACGAACCTCGAATCTAGTGCCTCCCCCTGTGTCCCTCGCACCTCGGACTCGGAAGCTGCGTTCGCCACGTCCCTGGTCCCTAGCAGCCCGTCGCCTTACGCCTCACGCCACACGCCTGACGTCTCACGGCCTGTTCATTGCCTAACCTTCGACATCGAAGAGCATTTCCAAGTCTCAGCCTTCGACTCGCCGATGCGCCGGCGTCACTGGGACCACTTTGAAAGCCGAGTTGAGCGGAATACGGAAAAGCTGCTCGACCTTTTGACAGTCCATGGGGTCCGGGCCACGTTTTTTGTGCTCGGATGGGTCGCTGAGCGACATCCGCAGTTGGTGAGGCAGATCGCTGTAAAAGGTCACGAGGTCGCGTCGCACGGGTACGCCCATGAGCTGATTACTGGGCAAACAGTTACCCAGTTTCGTGATGATGTGCGGAAGTCCAAGCGCATCTTGGAAGACCTCCTCGGCCAACCTGTGCTGGGGTATCGAGCGCCCAGTTTCACGATCACAGCCGACACGCTGTGGGCGCTGCAGGTTCTTGTCGAAGAAGGATACGTCTATGACTCGAGTGTGTTTCCGATCTCCGGCTTTCTGCACGACCGCTACGGAATCCCCGGAGCCAACCCATTTTTACATCAACTCGCGACAGACGCCGGTCCGATCTGGGAGCTCCCACTGTCGACGGCCCGAGTGGGCGGCCTCTCACTTCCGACTGCGGGCGGGGCCTACCTGCGGCTGTATCCGTATTGGGTGCTGCGGCACTTGCTCCGCTCTGTGGAGAACTGCGGCCAACCGCTGGTCCTCTATTTACATTCATGGGAGCTGGATCCGCACCAGCCGCGAATGAGAGGTCCACTGAGGTCGAGATTCCGCCACTACGTCAACTTGAAGAAAACCGAGGAGCGGCTCGTGCAGTTGCTGAACGATCTGCAATTCGGTCCGATTCGGGAGGTGATTGATCCAGTTGCCAGTGCGAGAGCGAGGCAAGGTCTGGGAGTCGGGGTCACGTGCTAGAGAGTTCACGATCGTCGGGTCATGCCGAGGTGCAATCCGCTCGTTAGGCTCGCAGGCAACAACGGAGACTGACCACCATGCACTGGTATGCCATCAATACAAAACCGCATCAGGAGAAATTGGCTGAGCTGCACCTGAGTCGGCTCGAGGTGGAGACGTTTCTGCCGCGCCTCAAGCGGCTCAAAATGGTTCGCCGAATCAGAACAACGGTTATAGAACCGCTATTTCCGGGATACGTTTTTGCCAGGTGTGACATGCGCGAACGGTATCGGGCGGTCGCCTACGCCAAAGGCGTTCGCAAGATCGTGCAATTCGGGGCCAGCCCCGCAGAGGTTGATGAGAGTCTGATTGCCTCGATTAAAGACAGGCTGGAAGACGGATGCGTGGTAGTTCGCCCGCAGAGATTAACTCCGGGCCAGACGGTGAGGATCCATGAGGGGCCATTCTGCGGGATCGATGCGATTTTCGAGCGAGAGCTGAGCGACAAGCAGCGGGCCGTCTTGCTGCTGCGGACGATTGCATTTCAAGCTCGCATCGTAGTGCCGCTGGAGTTCGTCGCGAACGCGTAAGCGCATATTGACTGAGGCTGGTACCTCCAATTGGAGGAATCCGCCTCCGTCGACCATCGGTGACCGTTGTGTGTGATCGGCCGCATGGCGCGTTGCCGAAACACCACACATGGAGACCGCGAAAGACGACGCCTTCGGCATCCTGGTGTTGTACCGGGATGGCGGCAGCCTGCCGAATTCTCTCCTCTGACCTCCTGACCTATGCGGCCAGTCCCTGTCCCCTCAAGTACCTCATTACAGGAACTGTTACGCTCTGCCATCATCGGGGCTCTCAAGGACCTGGATAAGCCTATCCCCGAAGATTTGGGGACGCTGCAGACGCCCCTCCTGGGAAATGGCGCAGTCTTGGACTCCCTAGGGCTCGTGACCGTTCTTGTGGAAATGGAGCAAGCGATTCTAGATCGATGGGGCTTGGCCATTGACCTCGTAAACGAAAAAGCCTTCTTACAGACCGACAGTCCTTTCCGGACGATGGCATCCTTAACTGCCTACCTCGAGAGGCAAATTCGCGCCCAGTCACTAGCCAGAGGGAACGCCCGATCCAGGCAGGTGAACTCGGGCTAGGAGAGGGTCAGTATGTCGGTCCACAACATCTTCTTCACCTCTTGGCTTCCGAGCCACTATGCCGAGGCCCTCGAAGGACTCCTCTATTTCAATGGCCTGCAGGATCGTGTGTGCGAGCGGATTGCTTTTTTTGTGGAACTACGGCGCCCACCGAGAATCGTGATCACTGATGGGATTCTGCGTATTCATGTGGGGTCAGTGCCGAGTGTACAAAGCCTATTCGCTGTAAAACGTGAGGGAGCAACGGCAGAGCTCATCGGCGTGATCGTGTACTTTCGTGAATCGATCAACACCATGAATGTGCTTCACCTTGCCGTGCGAGAAGACTACTCATCCGTGGGCCATCACGCAGAGGCCATGCTCTCAATACGGCTTATTCACATGGTTCGAGAGATGGCGTCCAGAATCAAAGGCGTATCGTCTGTGACCCTTGGATACAACAAGGCAAAGACCCGTTCCATTCCCGTTCGGAATGGAGGGCACAACCAGCGTCCGGTCCCTCAGCCAATGGAGCGAAGCTCTTGGGTGGGGAATCACCAGGCGAAATAAGGACCCCAGGACTGAGGATGGTGAGGTAACCCCATCATGTGCGGAATTGCTGGCATGATGAGCTTCGCGGGTGGGGATATCGACCACGGCTTGCTCACCCGGATGATCGGAATGGTGAGGCATAGGGGCCCCGATTCGTTTGGCGCCTATGTTGACCACCATGTCGGCTTGGCGCACGCACGATTGAGTATCATCGATTTGGAGGGCGGGCGGCAGCCGATGCACAACGGGGACAAAACCCTGTGGATTACGTTCAACGGAGAGATTTTCAACTACGTCGAACTGCGAGAGGACCTCATAAGGAGAGGGCACAGGTTTGCCACCTCCTCCGACACCGAAGTGATCCTCCACCTTTTTGAGGAAAAGGGGGAAAGCTGCGTCCGAGACCTCAATGGGCAGTGGGCGTTCGCCCTCTGGGACGTTAAACGCCGGCGGCTCTTTCTGTCTCGTGACCGCGTGGGGGTCCGGCCGCTCTTCTACACCGTGGTGGACGGGAATTTCGCTTTCGCGTCGGAGATAAAGTCCCTCTTTTGCCATCCGGCGGTCGTCCGGGAGTTGGACCTCCAGGCATTGGATCAGATCTTCACATTCTGGTTTGCTCTGGCTCCAAGAACGATTTTCAAAGGGGTATGCGAGCTTCCTCCTGGGCATTCGCTTGTCGTCGAGGACGGCGCCATACGGGCGCGCACACACTGGCGATTAGAGTACCCCAACGCAGCGATGCCAGCGGGCGAGCGTGAGTGCGCCGAAGAGCTGCTCGCCGTGCTGACCGATGCGACAAGACTTCGCTTGCGGGCGGACGTGCCGGTCGGCGCCTATCTCAGTGGAGGGCTCGATTCAACGCTGATCGCGGCGCTGATCAAGAAGGTCTCGATCACACCCCTAAAGACCTTTTCAGTTTCCTTTGAAGATCCCGAATTCGATGAGAGCGCGTTCCAACGAAAGGCCACGGAATACCTGCATACGGACCATGCGGAAATACGCTGCTCTGGCCAGGAGATCGGCCGCATCTTCCCGGACGTGATCTGGCAGACGGAGCAGCCGATCCTACGCACCGCTCCGGCGCCGTTATTTCTCTTGTCGAAGCTGGTCCGGCAAAGCGGGTTCAAGGTCGTCCTGACTGGGGAAGGCGCCGATGAAATGTTGGGTGGATACGACATTTTCAAGGAGGCGAAAATCCGGAGGTTCTGGGGGATGCGCCCTGGGTCGAGGATCAGACCCTTGCTGTTAAGGCGGTTGTACCCATACCTGCCTGCTCTTCAATCGCAGTCATCTTCCTATCTCCAGGCATTTTTCCGTGTCCGTTCCCAAGACCTGTCCCACCCGCTCTTTTCGCACCTCCCCCGATGGGAGCTGACTGCTCGGTTAAAGGCGATGTACTCGGAAGCTGTAAAATCGCAATTGAACGGGCACGATCCCTGCGCTGAACTGCTCGCGCGGCTGCCGAAGGAGTATTCCACATGGGACGGATTCTCGCAGGCGCAGTACCTTGAGGCGACAGGTCTTTTACCCGGATACATCTTATCGTCGCAGGGTGACCGCATGGCGATGGCGCACTCGGTCGAAGGACGATTCCCATTCCTAGATCACCGAGTGGTCGAGCTGGCTTCGAGGATTCCGGCGCGATTGAAAATGAAGGCGCTGAGCGAAAAATACATTCTGAAGAAGGCGGCAGGGAACCTGATTCCGGCTTCGATCAAGAGGCGTGCGAAGCAACCCTACCGGGCGCCGGATGCGGCAAGCTTCTTCGGTGAGCCTGATCGGCCGATAAAGCTGGACTATGTCGGGCGTCTGCTCTCCGCCGAGCGAATCACCAAGGATGGGATCTTTAACCCCGTGGCGGTGCAGCGGCTCGTTGAAAAAGTCCGGAGAGGCCAGGCCATCGGCGCGAAGGATAACATGGCGCTGGTGGGGGTTCTCTCGACTCAATTGGTCATTGACCTGTTCATAAATCACTTCGAGGAGAAGGTGGGCAATGCAATCAACTGAGCAGGAGTTGCGAGCATTCGTCCGGTCGAATTTTCTGTACGGGCAGGATGATGGCGATCTTGGGGTTGATGATTCATTTCTCGACCGGGGAATCATTGATTCGACCGGTGTGCTCGAGCTGGTGGCCTTTCTGGAAGAACACTACGAGATCAAGATTGATGACGAAGATGTCGTGCCGGGTAACCTTGATTCAATCGGCAACATCCTCCGTTTCCTCGAGAAAAAAGCGCCGATGTGCAAGGGGAGATGACGGGTTGCAAGAACCTCGTGGGGGAAGGAGAGAGCAATGCTGGTTCAGGAGTTCCTCGAGCAGAGCGCACAGCGGTTTCCCGAGAAGACCGCGCTCGTGCACGGGGACCACAGGCTCAGTTACCTGACGCTCGATGAGTTGAGCAACCGGCTGGCGCACGGACTAGCGGCGCTCGGAGTCCGGCGTGGCGACAGGGTGGCGGTGTGTCTGGACAATTCGGTGGAGGCCGTCATCGCGATTTTCGGGATTCTCAAAGCCGGCGCTGTTTTCATGATGATCAATCCGACCACAAAGGCTGAAAAGTTGACGTTCATCTTGAACAACTCGAGGGCCAGGTCCGCAGTCTTGCATGCGCGCAAGACGGCAGAGTTGGGTGCTGAGTGGCGGCCGGCGGCCTTCCTGGAAAGCGTGATAGTGGTCGGCGCGTTAAAAGGCGGACGCTCCTGCATCATCCCTAGACGTGTGGAATGGCTGGACGTGCTTCCGCAACATTCGGGTGCAGTCCAGCCATTGCCGAAAACCTGTATCGATGCGGACCTCGCGGCGCTCATCTACACGTCCGGGTCCACGGGGAGCCCAAAGGGGGTGATGATGACCCACCTGAACATCGTGTCGGCGGCGACCTCGATCACCACGTACCTGGAGAATCGCTCGGATGACATCATCCTGAACGTACTCCCGCTGTCGTTTGACTATGGTCTGTATCAAGTCATTATGGGGTTTAAGGTCGGCGGTACCGTGGTATTGGAGCGGTCGTTCGTCTACCCTCGCGAGGTGATAGACAGGCTGGTGCAGGAAAAAGTGACGGGCTTTCCCATCGTTCCCACGATCTCTGCCATTCTGCTCCAGATGGATTTGTCTCGGTACGATTTCTCTTCGCTCCGGTACATCACGAACACCGCAGCCGCGCTGCCGCCGCACCATATCCCCAAGCTGCGCAAGCTGTTTCCTCAGACGCAGATCTACTCGATGTACGGCTTGACGGAATGCAAACGGGTGTCCTATCTCCCGCCGGATCAGATCGATGTGCGTCCGACCTCCGTCGGAAAAGCGATCCCGAACGAAGAGGTCTACATCGTGGATGAGCAAGGCCACCGGGTGGGCCCCCGCGAGGTCGGCGAGCTCGTAGTCCGCGGATCCAACGTCATGCGGGGCTATTGGGAGCTGCCGGAGGAGACGGACCGGGTGCTCAAGCCCGGGCCACTTCCCGGAGAAAAAGTGCTCTACACCGGCGACCTGTTCTGGACAGACGAGGAGGGCTTCCTGTACTTCGTCGGGCGAAAGGACGACATTATCAAGACCCGCGGGGAGAAGGTGAGCCCGAAAGAAGTGGAAAACGTGCTCTACGCCCTGGACGAAGTAGTCGAAGCCGCGGTCGTCGGGGTCCCTGATGACGTCCTTGGTCAGGCGATCAAGGCGGTGATCAAAGTGCGAGAAGGAGATTCGATCACACAAGCGGATGTGCTCCGTCATTGCGCGAAACACCTCGAGGATTTCATGGTCCCGAAGATCATCGAGTTCGCGGACGCTCTGCCAAAGACCCAGACAGGGAAGATCAACAAGCGTATCTTAGGGGGCGTAGCCGGATGATGACGTCGCTCGCGGACGCGCTCACACTTGATGCGCCAAAGGAGATCGACCGGATCACGGAGGCGATCCGCAAGATCGTCTGGACCCAACTGCGCCGGAAGGGTGTGGTGGTGGGATTATCGGGTGGAATCGACAGCAGCGTGGTGGCAGCCCTCGGCGTTCGTGCGTTGGGCAAGGATCGGGTGCTCGGAATTTTCATGCCCGAGGACGAGTCATCCGATGAGGGGTTGCGATTAGGGCGGCTGGCTGCTGATGCATTGGGAGTTGCGACCGTTCTCGAAGACATCGGTCCGATTCTGAGCGCGGCCGGGTGCTACCGGCGGCGCGATGAAGCGATCCGAGCGGTCATCTCGGACTATGATTCGACGTACAAGTGCAAGATCGTGCTGCCCAGTGTGTTAGAGGGGACGGGATACTCAATCTTTTCCGTGGTGGTGCAGTCGCCTCAAGGGGTGGTGAAGAGGGCCAGGCTGACCGCTGATGCCTACCGCGGCATCGTCGCTGCAACCAATTTCAAGCAGCGGACGAGGAAAATGATGGAGTACTACCACGCGGACCGACTGCAGTACGCCGTAGCCGGCACTCCGAACAGACTGGAGTACGACCAGGGTTTTTTCGTCAAGAACGGGGATGGGGCTGCGGATCTTAAGCCGATCGCGCATTTGTACAAGACACAGGTGTACCAATTGGCACAATATCTTGGTGTACCGGAAGAGATTCAGCGCCGCCCGCCTACGACGGACACCTATTCTCTCCAACAATCCCAGGAGGAGTTCTACTTCGCAATTCCCTACGACAAGCTGGACATCTGTCTCTATGGGCTCAACAACGGAATGAGTGCGGAAGAGGTTGCTGGCCCTGCAGGGTTGACACTACAACAGGTGGAATTCGTGTACAAGGATATCGAGTCCAAACGAAAGGCGACTCGCTACCTCCATATGAAACCGCTCCTCATTGATGAGAGGCTTTGCACTGGACTGTGAGCGTGCATGTGGGGCCAGAGGGTCGAGTCGCGACGTTCTACCGGCAGACCGTGATGCCGGGGCAGTGGCCGCTGTGGGGCTTAGGAATCGCCATCGGCATCGTGTTCGTGTTCGTCTATGCGAGGGTCATGTGTGCCCTCGTAATCCAATGGTCGTCGAACGATGTCTATTCGTACGGGTTTCTCATTCCTGTCATCAGCGCGTACCTGATCTGGGTACGTCGCGACAGGGTGATAGGCCTCCGGTGGACATCCGGCTCCATAGGAGGGGGCTTGGTCGTGGCGACAGGCCTGGGGCTTCTCCTGGCTGGACATGTCGGCTCAGTGATGCTGCTCCAGGAATTCTCGCTCCTCCTGTCGCTCGTGGGCCTGATCTGGTTCATTTTCGGATGGCCGTATCTGCGTGTCCTCTGGTTTCCTATCGCCTATCTGTTATTCATGATCCCGATCTGGGAAATTGCGCTGGACCGGCTGCATGGCCCGTTTCAGTGGTTGACCACGCGGCTTGCCGTGCAGATGCTACACGCGCTGTCGATCCCGGTTTATGCGAGCGGGACGCTCATCGAATTGCGCCATGTCACGCTCGAAGTGGCCAAGGTGTGCAGCGGGGTCAACTACGCGGTGGCAGTCGTAGCGCTTGCGGTGCCGCTGGCGTATCTGTTCATCCAAGGATGGAGGCGAAGAACCGGGCTCGTGGTATTCGCGCTCGTGGTGGCCGTGCTGAGCAACAGCGTCCGAGTGGCGCTGATCGGCGTCGTGGCTCATGCTGGCATCGGTGCCGATATCCACGGCCCCTTCCATGTACTGCGAGGCCTGTTCGTGTCGATCATCGGCTATGGCGCGATTTTCGGCGGGCTGTGGCTTCTCTCGAGCCAGCCGGCGCGGTCAATTCCCGCCGGGCCATTCATCGATCGACTGCCCCTGCGGGCGGCACTGGCGCCAGCGACTGGGATCCCGGTCAGCGTCCTGTGCGTGGTAGGCGTGTACCTGGTCGCAGGCTGGTATCTCTACACGTATCATCCGACGCCTGTTCCGTTGAAGGAGCCTCTGAAGGAATTGCCCAGGGTATTGGACGTGTGGACGGGAAGAGATGCGGCCTTTGACGACCTCCGCGTGAGGCTGCCGGGATCGGATGAGGATCTAGCCAGGACCTACAGGGCACTCACGGGAGAAGAGGTAGAGCTCTACATCGCGTACTATGAAGACCAAGCCCAGGGCAAGGAGATGGTGAGCTATCTCACCAAAGACCTGGATGCCGGAGCCTCCCCGGTGACGCTCGACATGGGTTCGGTTGGCACGGTAACCGTCAACGAGGTAGTGCGATCCGAGGGCGGAAGAAGGAGCCTTATGCTCTATTGGTACGACCTCAACGGGCATACGGTTACAAACCGATTCGTCGCGAAGGCATACACGACTTGGCAGGCGATGACCTTGGGGCGAACAAACGGTGCTCTGATCATCCTCCGGTCTCCGATGGCGGATGCTGAGCGATTGCCCGCTGTCCGATCCCGCACGCTGGCGTTTGCGCGCGCCATGCTTCCTTCCCTCCACGATCGGCTGCCCTCATTCTAAAGCGTCGTCCTGCGGCAATTCGGTGGCAAGCCGACGGCTGTCATCGCCAGACCTCGCCCCTCTCTGCCTGTCCAGGACGTACTGACGAATGCTAGGCCGTTTCGTGAGCCTTAGAGAAAAAGTCGCTACGTTCCGGCAGCGCCCGCATATCCCGTGGGTGGTCGAAAAGCGGCTTCGCGAACACTGGCCGAAGCTGCATCGTCTGATCAAATACAGGACAACGGATCCGACGAGCAAGAAGTATTGGGATGGTGTCTGGACAGAGGAGGGGGCCACGACGTGGCGGACCTATCCGAACCTCTTCAGCGTCATCTGCGGGCGACTAAGGCCGAATCTCCGGGTGTTGGATGTAGGCTGCGGGCCGGGGGTCCTCTTGACGTGGATCAAGGAGCGCGTGAGCCCGCACTGTTTTGGGCTCGATATGTCGGAGGTGGCAGTGCGTCTCCTAAAGAACCAAAAGATGCCGGGCGTGGTTGCGCAGCTGCCCGGCATTCCCTTCAAGGATGCCTCGTTCGACGCGGTCATCGCGACTGAAGTGATCGAACATGTGCATGATCCCACTCGGACACTGGCAGAAATGTGTCGGGTCGCAAAGGTGGGCGGGCTGGTGGTGTTCTCCGTGCCGAACGAGTGCATGACGACCGATGAATGCGACGAACATCTGCACGACTTCGATCGGGAGACTGTCTTGGCCATGGTGCAAGGACGAGGGGAAGTCGAGGTTCTCGACATCGAGGATAAGGGTGGGGCGAGGCTCCTCGCCGTGATACGCAAACCGGCACCGTGCTTACCTCAAGATCGGGAGTCCTGAGAATCAAGGGCGATTCGAGAAGGAGCCTGACATCCTCAGCTACACGATCCAGCAGGCTGATGTCCAGATGGACCAAGGGGTCATCACTGGCGTCTGGCGGGAGAATTTTCCGGACCTGGACCAAGTTCGCTACGCCTGGATGTATCAGAACAATCCGGCGGGACCGGCGCATTGCCAGATTGCGAGAGACCTGAGCCGGGGCGAGGTTCTCGGGAGCGCTGCGCTCTTCCCGCGTCGGATGTTCGTAGACGGCAAGGAATGCTTGGCTGGTGTCGCCGGGGATTTTTCTGTCAAGAGGGAGCACAGGGCATTCGGTCCCGCTTTGTCGCTGCTTAGAAGAGGAGTTGATGAGTGCCTGAGCGGACATTTCGATTTTCTGTTCGGTTTCCCAAACTCGTTATCCGAGGCAGTGCTGGTTCGAGCAGGGTACAAGGCAATTGGGCAGGTGCGACGGTTCGTGAAGCCACTGCAATCCAGGTATTTGCTCGAGAAATGGCACCGCGCGCCTGGCTTCGCCAAAGCGGTCACTAGGTCGGTGGACATGTTGCTGACATTGGCGGCCCGGGCCGGCGGGTGGGGCATAGACAAGCGGTTTCGCGCGGAAAGTCCCGCAAGATTCGATAGCCGCTTCGACGAGTTGTGGCGGAAGGCGTGTCATCAAGAACCGGTCATTGGCGAGCGAAGCGCCGCGTATTTGAACTGGCGCTATGTCGAGGCCCCGCACCGCCGCTACCACATCTACGCGCTCAGCCAAGGCGATGGCGCAGAACTCGCGGGCTACATAGTGTATTGGCTGTCGCAGGATGAGCGGGTGCACATCGTTGACCTTTTGGCAATCAACTGGGCGGGGGCGGCCGACGCGTTGCTTAGCATGTTCCTCCACCGGCAACGACGCGAGAGACGACAAGCCGTTTGCATAAGCTACGCGGGCACGCCGGATGTTGGGCGGCTGCTCAGGAATCACGGGTTTCTCGAGCGCAAACCCCAAGGGAACCTGGTCGTCTTTACGCCAGAATGTTCTCCATTTCGTGAGCACCTCCTGGAACAAGATAAATGGTATGCCTTGGCCGGCGACAATGATGTGTGAGTATGACACTCGAAAATCGCCGTCGCAGAATCCTGTTCATTGACAGCGGGCTGGGCAAAGGAGGGTCATCGACCTTCCTTTACTATATGCTGAAGTATCTGGATCGGAGCCGATTTGATCCGTGTGTAGCCTTCTACTTCCAAACTGACGGACCGGATGTCGTCAAGCTGAAGGCATTGGATATCCCGGTCGTGTGCCTCAGTCGTCGATCAGGACCGCGGTGGTCATGGTTAATGCAGGGAAAGATAGTAACTGGTCAGCCGCGATGGATCAAGGTTTTACAGTCCGTTTCGCGCGCGGGAATCCGCTTCATCACGAGCGATTTGCCCCAGATGGCGAAACTCTGGCGGCTGCTGAGACGACAGCCTTTCTCCCTCGTCGTACTTAACAACGACGTGCATTACCACCTGGTTGGCACACTAGCTGCGAGGCTTGCCGGCCTACCCATCGTGTGCCGGAAGGCAGGCGGCATCGGCGAAGGCAAAGTGATCAAGCGCCTCTTAACGCCTGTGGTGGACCTTTTTGTGGTCGTCTCAAGGGCGACCGAGGCCGATCAGCGAGCCAACAATCCCGGCACAAAGAAATTGGTGACCGTGTATGAAGGGATCGACCTCAAATGCTTCATGCCCCTGTCCTATTATCCGCTGCTCCGGGAGGAACTGAGCATCCCCGCAGGTACGAAGGTCATCGGATACGTATCGCGCTTTCATCGAGGCAAGGGGCACAAGGAGTTTTTGGAGGCTGCCGCGCTGGTAGCTGGAAGCTTCCGCGATGTCGTCTTTCTTATTGTCGGGGAAGAAGTCGGCGGGGACAGTGGCCTGAGGGGGGAACTTCTCCGGTGTGTAGAGGACCTTCGATTGCAGAACCACGTGATCTTTACCGGATGGAGAGAGGATATCGAGGCCATTCTCTCGATCATGGATATCTATGTTCACTGCCCGACGACCTGGATCGAGGGGTTGGGCATTGCGAACCTCGAAGCCATGGCGATGGGAAAGCCCACTGTGGTGTCGGATAACGGTGGCTTGCCGGATGCGGTGATTGACGGCGAAACGGGATTTGTCGTGCCCATCGGGGATGTGACTCGGTTGGCCGACGTTCTGCTTCGGCTCCTGCGGGACGACTCGTTGGCCCAGCAGTTGGGCCGCAATGCCAGGAGGCGGGTCGAAGAGCACTTCGACATCGCGAAGAATACCGCAACCCTAGAGGAGTGCCTGGACGCAGTGGCGTTGCCGTGAACCCTACACCTCGCCACATGGTGAAGAGGGCGGTCCGGGCAATCTTGGCTCCGGCCATGCTCCGGGCAGGCCTGTACGATTACGTGCTGAGCCATCGCGCCCAAAGCGCGGCGATCCTCGTGTATCACCGGATCACTGATGATGTTGCAGACAGCGACGCGGCGATTTTGCCCGATGCCGGCGTGAGCGTCACATGCTTCCGGCGACAGATGTCCTTCGTCAAGCAGAAGATGAATCCAGTCCCGTTGCGCGATCTAGCGAAGTGCCTGCGCGAGGGACGGCAGATGCCGGAGCGGGCGGTTGCAGTCACCTTTGACGACGGGTACGAAGACAATCATCGGCTTGCTTATCCGGTCCTCAAGGAGTGGGGGATCCCCGCGACCATTTTCGTGACGACGGGATTCGTTGATGCGCCAGAGGCTGCGTTCTGGTGGGACCGAATCTCGGCGATCACAATGCTGACCCGGCGCGAAGCCCTCGACGCAAGTGTGCGGGCGAAGTGGGTCCCGACTGAGAAATTGCCCCTGAAGGCCCTCAGCCTTGGAGGTCCCACGCAGAGAGCCCGAGTAGCGCACCGGCTCGTGAGTGTGCTCAAGGAAGAGAGGATCGACTGCATCGCCGACCTGGTCGAGAGACTCCGTGAGCATCTTGAGGTGAGGGGAGAGGACGTGCAGGCCGCCGTGCCTCGCCCGTTGACCTGGGGACAGATCGCAGAGATGGCTGGCGACGGAATTGAGTTCGGCGGCCACACGCTGTCGCACTGTAACCTGGCGCGGACGGCGCCGCACGAGCGCGAAGCCGAGGTCGTCGAGTGCAAACGCGCCCTCGAGGAGAGGCTGAACCGACCCGTCCATGGGTTTGCCTATCCGTACGGATTCCGGGAGAGGCATTATGACGACTCCGTGATACGCGCCGTCAGACATGCCGGGTACGAGTACGCCTGTACGGCAGAGTCCGGCCTTGTTAGCGCGGGCGGGAAGCCTCATGAGCTGCGCAGGCTCAGCATGCCGAACGCGGGGGTCGCCGTCGCGTTCTGGCCGGTCGTGAAGCGCTTGTGCACCGGCGCACGGAATACGTGAACGCCTCGAGTTCACGCGCCATCACCTTCGCCGAAAAGAGACATCTATATGAAAGTGGTGACGAGCTTTTTCAATCTGTCTCCCAAGAACCCAGGAGATCTGATGCCGTGGCATTTATGCATGGCTGGGAAGCTGGCCGCGCACGGGGCGACGCTCATTTTCCTCACCCATCCATCGAAATGCGACGATGTCTTTCGAGCCTCGGCCACAGGGGCGTTTCAGGCGGAAATCCTTCCGCCTGTTGGCACGAGAGGGATCAAGCTGGTGCGGACCTTGGCGCGCTTCATCCGGGACCGCAGGGTGGATGTTTTCCACATGAACTTCGTTCGCCCCTGGGAAGCCATGGGAATCATGGGCTTGACGAAGCTGGCGGGACGAAAGACCACGTTTCTCTATCACAAACAGTCCTCCGGGCGATTGATCCACAACCGGTGGAACCCCAAAAAGTACGTCAACCCTCTTTCCGTGATGAGTCTGTTCGTGGACAAAATCGTGTGTCTCTCGGACGCGGTCCTGGACAACTGTGTCAACAGGGGCGTAAGTCGGCGAAAGCTGGTTCGGATTTACAACGGTGTCGGGACTGACCGATTCGTGGGAGTGCGCGATAGGGGTAGGATCAGGCAGGAGTATGGCATCCCCTCGGAGCATAGAATTATCACCGTTATCAAGGAAGCGAGGCCGGAAACAGGTTTGCAGGATCTACTACTTTCCATTCCAGCGGTGCTGAGAAAATGTCCAAACACCACTTTCCTGCTCGTTGGTGGAGGGGAGGAAACGCCCAAGCTCATCGCTCTGGCTGAGTCCTTGGGATTAGGCAAGAACCTGATTTTCACGGGCGTCCGGCATGACATTCCCGAGATCGTCGCCGAATCCTTCTTTACGGTGAACCCCTCGCCGGTGGAGGCATTCGGCAATGTCATTGTTGAATCCATGGCCGCCGGTAAGCCCGTCATCGGTGTGAACGCCTGGGGTCCCAAGGAAATCATCCTTAACGGTCAAACGGGACTTCTGGTCGAGCCTGCTGATCCCACCCAGTTTGCTCCCGCGATTATCGAGCTCCTGCAATCGCCCGATCGAGTGGAGGCCATGGGCAAAAAGAGCTTCGACCGGTCGACCAACGAGTTCTCGCTAGAGGCGTGCGCTAGCAGGATGGTAAGCCTTTGGAGCAGCTATCTATGGACTTCATCCACTAAGGCTGTCGTAAGCGCCGGCCCGTAGACAGCATCGAATACGGATGATGCCGCCCCTGACCCGGATCGTATCCTGGACTAGAAGGTAACTCTGACCCGATTGATGACATGAAACTCGTATCTGCATGTTCGAAGGATTATTGCTCGGAGTATGAATTACACCGGCTACGAATCCTTCGCCGCTGTATCGCTAGAATCGTGTCCCGCGTTCCACGGCCAAGTAAGGCAATCGAGTTCGGTTGCAATAATGGCACAATTACGAAAGTCCTCACAGAGTGTTTTGACGAAGTCGTCGCAATCGATGTTGACGAGTCCCTTCTGAACCAGGCGGCTCAAAAGTCACGAAGCATGATGTGCTTTTTGTGAAGCATGATTTAGCGACAGGCATACTGAGTCAGTGGCAAGGGACGTTTGACGCCGCAATCGCTCTAGAAATAATCGAGCATCTTGAGCGTCCGCAGACATTTCTTGATGGAGTCAGCCGCTGCCTAAAACCACAGGGGTTCGCCCTACTTTCTACGCCGAACTTATTTTCTCCCGATGGTGCGATGGGCAAATTTCATGAATGGCGGACAGGAAAACGATACTTGGCATGGGATCCAACGCATAAACGTCTCTTTACGTCGGGGAAGCTGATCAGATTGCTAAGGCAGCACGGATTTCATCCGCTGAGGATCACCGGATACCACTCCGATACGGGTTCATTGCCGTGGTTGCGGCTGGATGTGCGGCTGCCATTCAAGTCAAGTGCTTTCTGGCCGCTGAATCGACTGGGCTTCAATATTATCGTAGAGGCGCAGCGCCATTAGACAGAGCATGCAGCTCGTCACCATTTTCCATCGGTAGAGAAGCCAATTTTAGCGGAAGCAGGCCGAGTAATTAGATAAGCAAGAATCGCATTCAGCTGCCTTGAAAGTTCCAAAGTGCATCCTCGTCTAGGGAATGGTGGTCTTCGGTAGTACCACTAGATAATATTAATAATCCCAACAGTGAACGTCCGTTTTCAGGCCTTCATTCCGTTGACTCACGAGCGCTACGGAAGTTGATTTCAGCAGATGAGGGACGTTCTTCTGATCGCATATTATTTCCCTCCACTGACGGACTCTGCCGTACTGCGGAACGTTGGCATCTGTAACTACCTTCCTAAGGAAGGGTTTAACCCAGTTGTGCTTACGGTTTCAAACCCTGATTTATCTTATTGTAGCGTCGAGGGCGAGGAAGATTCGTCGATCAGCAATGTCACTGTGATTCGTTCCCGCTCAGTATTCAATCTGAACCGGATCATCTCAGGGCTCGACAATCTTTTCGAGCGACTCTTGACTTGGTTGGGTTTCAAGTGGAAGAAGCATGCGCTCTATCAGCTCATTGTTCCGGATATCTTCCTCGGTTGGATTCCGCTGACTGTTCTCAAGGCATATCGCCTGTGCAAGCGGATTCCCATTGACATCCTGTTCGCCTCATGCAAGCCAGTGAGCGGCGCCGTGATCGGAGTGCTCGTGAAGAAGCTGACAGGCCGAAAGCTAGTCCTCGATCTCCAGGACCCATGGCGCGGTCAATTAGTGTTGGATTACAGCCATCGACAGCATCAAGCTCACTCGTATCCCTTGCAGATCAAGCAGTGGATCGATCGTATCCTCGAGACATGGGTTCTCAAGAACGTGGATCAAGTGTTGGTGACAACCGAAGAAACGAAGAACATGTATGTGTGGGCCTATCCCTTCGTGGCGAGCAAGATCTCTGTGATTTACAACGGGTTCAGCGAAATTTTCGAATCTTCTGGGGACCTCCCGCCGTTTAAGAAGTTCACCCTCTTGTACACGGGTAACTACTACTACCACGTTGACCGGTCAGAAGCGATATTTAACGTGCTTGCCCGCCTATACAACCGGGGGGTGGTCACGGAGGAAAATTTCCAGTTTGTCATGATAGGGAGATACGGGAAATGGCTCGACGAACTGATTGACCGCTATGGTTTGGGGCGGATGGTGCGAGCGGTAGGTCACCTCCCGCGGCACGAAGTGCGGGACTACATGGAACGATCAGCGGTGCTGTACATTCGCTTGTTTCGACCATGCGTCAATTTGAGCATCAAGGCGTTCGAGGGCTTGGCGGTCGGTATACCCATTCTCGGTCATATGGAGGAAGGCGAACAAGCTAGGTTGATCAAGCAGTATGCGCGTACATGCTGGGTGGTGCCACCGGATGATAGAGAGGAAACAGCGCTGGGGGACGCGCTTTGCCAAGCGATCCAGGCTTGGAAGAAAGGCGAACTTGTGCGTCAACGAAACCGTGACTACCTATGCCGCTTTAACCCACAGCAAGTGACAGCCGAGTTGGCGGCAGTCCTGCGGAAGCTGTAAGGGTCTCGATCATGCGGGAGTTGAGTGAGACGACGGTCAAGGCGTTCGCCTGGACCGGAACCGCGAAGGCGATCGAGCAGGCAATTTCCTGGGCGATCTCTATCTGGCTCGTACGCCTGCTAGTACCAGAAGACTACGGTTTGATGGCGCTGGCGACGATGAGTATTCAGTTCGTGAACTATTTCAGCGAACTCAGCCTTGGTGCCGGCCTGGTTCAAAAGCGGGATGTGGATGACGTGGATCTGAGCAGCACATTTTGGTTCCTCGCTGCCAGTGGGACGGCAGCGGCGACCGTGATTTATTCCTTAGCCGCCTTTATCGAAGGCTTCTTCGGAATGGCTCGCCTTAGCGATATCCTCAGAGTCCTATCGCTCAACTGCGTGATTAATGGGCTTGGAACGATACCTCACTGCATGCTGGATAGGGAGTTACAGTTCGACAGAAAAGCCAGAATAGACATTGTGGCCAACCTCTCCATGGGGGTTGTCGCGCTGACGCTAGCTAATGCGGGGCAGGGCGTGTGGAGTCTGGTGTGCGGGTCCTTGAGCAGGAATCTATCGTTCACTGTTCAAGCCTATTGCACCTGGCCGTACAGGCCTCGCCTTCTCTTCTCCTGGCAGCGACTGCGCGAGGTTGTGAGTTTCGGACTACATCTCTCAGGCTCCAAGATCCTGGCATTTGTCTATTACAATGTGGACAACCTCATCATCGGGAAGTCGTTGGGAAAGACCGCGTTGGGATACTACTACACGGCGTTTCATTTCACGACTATGCCCGTCGAAAAATTGTCCATGATCATCAACCAAGTGAACTTCCCCATCTTCGCTCGTCTGCGCGATCATGCTCAGTCGGTGAAGTTCCAATTTCTCGGCACCACGAAATACATCACCTTGGCCATCTTCCCCGCTATGGCCGGGTTGTTCCTGACGGCTGAAGGGCTGGTGCGATATGTCTTTGGAAGCAAGTGGCTACCGATCGTCGAGCCACTGCAGATTTTGTGTGTGATCGGAGCGGTGCGGGCGATGGCCGTAGTCATTCCTCCCCTGCTAATGGGTAAAGGGAGGGCGGACGCTCTGTTTAAGTATAGCCTTGCCAGCACAGTCGTTATGACCGGAGCGATCCTGATCGGTGTCCGCTACGGTATCAATGGGGTCGCGTGGGCATGGGTCCTCGTATATCCGTTCCTTTTCGCGTATCTGCTAGGGCTCGCGCTCAGGGAGAGCCATGTGACGCTTCGTGAATATGCCAAGACTGTGGCCCCGAGTCTGGCCGCAACGACTGGGATGGTCATTGCCGTGAAAGCCTATCAATCCGCTGCGGGGAGCATGTCCTTCGTTGGATTCGTCGGGAGCGTCATTATTGGAGTGGCCGTCTATGGTGGCATGCTCATGGTCCTTCACAGGGAAGTCGTGGCGGAGGTCAAGGCCGCGATCGGCATGATCAAGGCTCAAGGGTACAGGGTCAGCGTGCTCATGAGCAATCTCGTGCTCTAGACGAGATTCTGATGGCCATTCCATTTTACAGCTTAGCTTTATTCCTGGTGTTTGTTTATTTCGAGCCGAGTATCTGGCTCCCTGAAATTGCGCAATACAGAGTGGCCTTAGTCATCGCCGGAGCTTCGTTGCTCCTGGCGGTCGCGAAAAGCGGACGAATCCCCAAGGCGGTCCAGAACCGTCTCTTTGTATTGCTGTTGGGAAGCGCCACGATCTCGACCACATATTCCGTATCCGTGGAGACAAGTCAGGACCGACTCATCGACCTGTATAAGGTTATCTGTCTGTATGCCCTTATCGTGATGATTGTGCAGACCGAGGAGTACGTGAGAAAGCTTGTAATTGTCATCCTCTCGTATGCCACCGTAACGACTATCGGCACTCTCATTGCATCCAAACTGGATATTTTCCTGCCCGGATATAAGAACATCTACCGGCTTGTCTCCGTATTTGGAGGAATCGGCGACGGACCCAATGAGTTTGGCGCCCTATTGGTCGGGTTGCTGCCCTTGCCGCTCGCCATGCTCGAGAAAGAGAAGTCTTGGCCTAAGAGAACTGTGCTGATCATCGTGGCGGTTAGCTTTCTCTTGTGCATCACCCGAAGCCGTTCTAGAGGGGCCTTCGTGGGGATGCTGATCGTCCTGGCATTCTTCGTGTGGGATTACCGTAAACACCTTGGGACAATCGCGCTTTTCACTACCCTTATCGGTGTGACCTTCCTGAACACGCATTATGGGTACTGGGAGCGGATTGGGACTTTGGAGTCTGAAGAAAGTGCCATGGAAGATGGAGCAGTACGGGGGCGGGCACTCCAGATCGGATATGCCATTGATCTCATGGCGCTGCGTCCGCTCACCGGCGTTGGGATGGATGCTTTCGTAAGCGCCAAGGTCCAACTCCTCCATATGGACCCCGATGATGAGGTGACCAAACACGTGCCGCATAACGCTTATCTGGGGATCGGGGCAGAAATCGGCGCTCCAGCCATGATCGCCTTTCTCTTGCTTATCGGCGTCTCGATCCTGCAGTGTTACTCATCCGAATGGTCATTTCGCGAGTGCGAGGAGCACTTCGGCTTGTACAGAATTGCAAAGGGTATTCGCATTGGCCTTATCGGGTTCGGCGTCTGCATTTTCTTCCTATCGGAGCAATACAATTCTGTTCTCTATCAACTCATCGCCCTGACGGTAGCGGTGAGAAAAATCGCCATAGACATCGCTGAATCGGATTCGCTGCACAAGGCCAAAAATCGCGACATGGACTCTGCGGTGGCGGCTTGCAGCAGAGCGCGCTAGTCCTGTTCGCACGGGCTTATGAGGTGGAACTTGTGCGAAGAAGTGGATAATAATCTTGAATCCGCGTATTCGGTCCTTCCAAGGCTTCTAGTATTCACGCTGACACGACCTACTAAGCGTTACCCCTTTCTGTTTTTCGCGCTCGACCGATCAGCAATACGAAACCAAGTGATCACGAACACGTAACAGGATCGGTTGAACTCCTCGCTGTCTCCGCTGAAGGCCATGTTCACCATCATTGAACAACAAGCCGGTCTTGAAGCCCTCCGGCGTCCCTAGTGTGTCGGTTGGCCCCAAGGATGGAGCAAATGGCTTCTCGTAGCCTAACCCAGTTCCTGTACGGGATTAGACCCGTGCCCCGTACTCTAGTCCGGCAATTTGGCTACTTCACCACCATGGGTTCGGTGGGGACAGCCGCACATTATGCGCTTCTCACCGCACTGGTGTATTTGCTGTTGGTCCATCCGGTCGTAGCGTCTTGCTTCGGGTTCGTAGTGGGTGGAATGATCAATTACCTGTTGAATCATCGCTTTACTTTTTCGTCCCATGAACCGCACGGCAGCGCCCTGCCGAAGTTTTTCACAGTGGCTGGCATTGGACTCTGTCTTAACGGGGTGATCATGGCGGTCGGTACAGGGCTGCTGATGCTGCACTACCTTGTTGCACAGGTCCTTGCGACAGGCCTGGTGTTGATGTGGAACTTTGGCGTGAATCGGTCCTGGACATTCAGGGGGACACCATGAACGATCGGGAAATTGTAACGCCAACCGGACACGGTCGGCCTTCCCCTACAATGCTCTCAATTGTAGTGCCGGCGTACAACGAGGGAGAAGCGTTACGGGCGTTCCATAAACGGCTCTGGGCGGTACTCATAGATTTGCCGATGGAAAAGGAAATCATCTATGTCAATGACGGCAGCAGCGACAACACTTTGGACATCATGCGGGAGTTGCGCCAAGGGCAAGGGAATGTAGCCATCGTTGATCTCAGCCGGAATTTCGGCAAGGAGATCGCGATGACTGCAGGTCTCGACCACGCGCGGGGTGACGCGATTGTGATCATTGACGCAGATCTGCAGGATCCTCCTGAGCTGATTCCAGACCTGCTTAATGGATGGCGAGAAGGCTACGATGTCGTCTACGCCAAACGTGTGTCCAGACAAGGAGAGAGTGTGATCAAAAAGCTTACTGCCTATTTGTTCTACCGTTTGATCAAGCGGGTTACCCGCATCGATATCCCAGAAGACACGGGCGATTTCCGCCTGCTAAGTCGGCGCGCAGTAGAGGCGCTAGGGCAACTCAAGGAACAGCACCGTTTCATGAAGGGGTTATTTGCGTGGATCGGGTATTCTCAGAAGGCAGTGCTCTATCAGCGGGATTCCAGGTATGCGGGCCGGTCTTCCTGGAACTACTGGAGGCTATGGAATTTCGCGCTGGAGGGTATCACATCGTTCACAATTGCGCCCCTGAAGCTGGCCACTTATCTCGGAGCTATGACAGCGGTTGGAGCATTCGGGTACGCGATGCGGATCATTTACAAGACGTTGGTCTATGGCGAACCTGTCCGAGGATGGCCATCGATGATGGTCGTCGTGTTGTTCCTCGGTGGGATCCAGTTGATTACGTTGGGAATTATCGGGGAGTACCTTGGGCGCATGTTTGAAGAGACGAAACAGAGGCCGCTTTATCTTGTGAAGGAATTCCGGCCTACAGTAGCCCATCTGGACTCTATCCATGACGGTGTGACTGCAGAGCCGCGCTATTCGCTTCGTTGATAGCGCACGGAGATACGAAACTGAGTTTTCAGCGTGGCAGTGTGAAGGAATGGGTCGAGTGACACCCGAGGCTTGCCCCGGTGCTCCTAGGGCCAACCAGACATTCAGAAGCTGTCTGATCGTTTCTGGCGTGATGGGAGTCTTGGCGTTGAATTCAGTAGGAGCGTTTCACTCCGCCCTAGACTCCAATGAGACGTACGTCGTGGTGAACACTTTGAAGATTGCGGCGACCAATTCACTTGAGCCCAGCCCGTTCTTGGCCTATGGGACTGTCTTCCCTTACCTGTTGGTTTCGATCTATGGTGCTATGTATCTAGGCGGCGTGGCGCTGGGTACGTACGATGATCCGGCTGACTTCGGTCTGCAATTCTTCATTGAACCGCTTCCCCTGTATGTGGCCGGGCGGCTCGTCTCGGCGGCGTCCGCAACGGGGACAGTGTGCATCGTGTATCTGATCGGACGCGATGTTTTCCACAGCAGAGCCGTCGGCGTCCTGGCAGGACTGTTCGTTCTGTTAGACAAGGTGCACTTCCTACGCGCACAGGCTGTCCTGCCCGATGCAACGCTGAGCTTCTTCTGCACTCTGTTTGTGTACGTCACCTTGAAGATCCTCCATGAGAAGCGGATTAGATACTACGTTCTGGCCGGAATCGCGGCCGGGTTGGCCATCGGCACGAAGGCCAACGGGGCTGTCGTGCTTACCGGGATAGCCGTGGCACATCTCCTAGCCAACAAGGACGAAGCGTGGAAGAGCGTGTTCGACAGGGAGGCTCTTGCTTTCTCGGCAAGTCTGATCACGGCCCTTTTCGTCGCGCATCCGTTCTTCTTTCTGAAATTCGAGGAAGTCATCGGGCTCATATTCCAGGAAGCGGACAAGGCGCAGTATGTCCTGAAAGGGGAGGGGTACGCACCGTATCTGTGGATCGGGAAGACATTCGTCTCGGACAACAGACTTGTCGGAGTGATGTATCTCCTGGGAACCCTGTATGCGCTCATTCGCGGAATCCGAGGGGATCGTCCAGCGTTGACGCTCTTCGCAATCATAGCCAGTTACGTGGCTGTGTTCGGACCGAACAAGATTCAGAACATCCATTTTTTGCTGCCGATCGTGCCTGCTCTCGCACTCATGGCTGCGGATCTGGCCCTCGCACTCTACCGGATGCGGGACCATCGTGCGTGGAAAGCCGCCACGATCTGCGTGATCTGTGCGATGAGTCTCCCTTCGGCGAGTTCTGTGGAGGCTATGATCGTCTACCGGGCACAGCCGACCTCCCAGGAACTGGCGACTAGGTGGGTCGAATCCCATATCCCGAAGGACAAACTGATCGCACTGGATAGCTACGAAGATGGTCCCCAGATGTTCACTCTGAACCGCTATTTCGAGTCCGGGCGGTTGCAGGATTATAGAGATTTTGTCCCGGAACGGGTCCGTCGGAAGCTGGAAGACTATGCCAAGAGGCATGGAGCTTATGTTACGTGCCGGATCAAATACTACCATGAGGAGCCCCAATGGCCGGCTCAATTTACGCAGCAGCAGATTGTGCGATTCACCGGCGATCGGTTTATGGAGCGCGAGTATCGGCTAGACTGGCGCAATTTGGAGCAACTGAGAACAATGGGCGTGAGATACATCATTACGAGCACAGCCTCATCATGGAACGAGAAGCGACTGTATCCTCCGGATCACCTGCTTTACTTTGCACACCAGAAAAAAGTGGCATTTTACGAGAGCCTGACGGAAGCGAATGGAGTCATTCCACTGGTCATGTTCGGCCATATACGGATCTTTTTGCTGGTTTTCGAAGAGCAAGATCGAGCCGACATAGTGGGCGGTGATGCCTCGTAGCTGCGATAGGCGTAGCGATAAAGCACCCGATGACGGCTGACCTGACACTTGTTGTAGTGAGATAACTTGTTGTCCAGAAAGAAGGTACTGCTCCTGGTTGGCGATCTAGAGCCCGGTGGGGCCGAGCATGTCGTAGTGTCGCTGGCTAAGAGTCTGGATGGGGCGACATATGCAATGTCTATCTGCAGTCGTGAGGGAGGGAGCCTGGAAAAAGGTCTCGAAGGCATCTCCACAATCCTAGTCCCCAAACAGAAGAACATGTCCTTCGATCCTGTTTATCTGCGGGCCCTCTGCAGGCTGATTCTCCGTGAGCGTATCGATCTCGTTCACTCGCATTTATTCGGGAACGATCTCTATGGGATGCTCGCGGCGCTGATTACCGGGAGGCGAGCGATCTTAACCATTCACGGAGAGGACAGCCTCAAAACGCCACTGCGGCAACTGTTCTATCGCCTAGCTTCTCGCCTGGTGTCCAGGATCGTGACGGTCTCCTCGTCATTGCACCGGAGGCTGACCGAAGATGTGGGAATAACCTCGCGTAAGGTGACTCTGATTCCCAACGGCATCGATGTCACCGTGTTTCGGCGGAGAACCGACGTCGACGCGAAGAAGCGGGAGTTGGGACTTCCAGCGAGTGGGCCCATCATCGGATGTGTGGGCAATATCAAGCCGGTGAAAGCCTACGATGTCCTGCTGAACGCCGCAGCCCAGGTTATTCGCAAAGCGCCACAGGCCCGTTTCCTCATCATCGGAGAAGTGTACCAGTTCACTGACTACATGAAGGAGCTCGGCGCGTTGGCGGACTGTCATCGCCTCAATGGGTACGTCCGATTCTTGGGGAAGCGCGAAGATCTTGACGAACTGTTGCCGTTGATGGATGTCTACGTCTTGTGTTCGAGGTCGGAAGGGCGGTCCATCGCCTTGCTGGAGGCGATGGCGTCGGGCAGGCCGATCGTGGCCACTCGCGTTGGCGGCACGCCCGAGGTGCTGGAGGATGGAAAGACTGGCCTCCTCGTCCCTCCTGAGGACCCTTATGCGCTCGCCAAGGCAATCACCCTTCTGCTTGACGACCGGTCCTGTGCAGCACGACTAGGGGAACACGCACGGCATGCGGTTGAGCAGTACTCGCTCGCAGGCATGGCATTGCGATACGCAGAGCTCTATGGTGAGATACTGCAATGCTGACCGTCACGGAAGTCACGACGACAGAAGCGTTTGCTGGTCTGAGGGAGACCTGGAACGGCCTGCTTATGGAATCGCCCCAAAACACCGTGTTCCTGACCTGGGAATGGCTGTTCACCTGGTGGGAAGTCTATGGTGGCGGGAAGACGCTCTGGATCCTGCTGCTGCAGGAGGAGCGCGCGGGGTGCGTGGGTATTGCGCCATTCTGCTTGTGCCGCGACCGCCGGCTCGGGTTCTCGCTCAGGACTTTGAGGCTGCTGGGATCGGAGGAGGCATGTTCGGAGTACCTGGATGTCATCACGCACAGGGATTTCGAGAAAGATGTGACCGGCGCGGTAGCGACCTACCTGAAGCAGTGTCTGACTGACTGCGATGTGCTCGACTTCCACGACGTCGGCGACGATGCGCTCCTTGCCCATGCTTTGCGTGAGATCGGGCAGCACGGCAAAGTGTTCTACCGCGAGTCGGTTGAGACGACGAATCCATACATTGCATTGCCGGAAAGCAATGAGGCCTATCTCCGCGGGCTGTCGCACAACCGGCGGAGCTCGATCAAGAGAAAAGAACAGCGACTGGCCAGGCTTCATGGCTATACGGTCAAGAAGATGAGCAAGGTCAGCAATCCAGCGGAGGAGTTGCGATCATTTATCAACTTGCACCAGCGACTATGGGAGAGCCGGGGGCTTCCCGGGATGTTCAGGCGGCAGAGGTTTGTGAGGTTCCATGAGACGATAGCGAGCCTTTTCGGAGAACGGGGATGGCTCGCCCTGTACTACCTGAACGTGGAGAACAGGCCCGTCGCATCACTGTACGGGTTCGTGTATTCGAAAAGGTTTTCTTACTATCAGTCCGGTTTTGATCCTGAATGGCGGGCCTTTGGTGTCGGGATGATCCTGTTGAAACATACGATCCTCGATGCCATAGGGAACAAGTGTCTGGAATATGATTTCCTGAGAGGGGAGACCCAATACAAGTTTCATCTCGCGGATCGGTGGCGACATACGAAGCGGATCATGCTGGGGAGGCGATCAGCCAAGCTTTACACCAGCCTCTGGACGGATGCTCTTCGGGTTGCCTCCAGAGGGGCCATTAAGCGCGCGCTGCCTCGGATGATCGCCGAACGTGTCCGCGCCATGAGGGACCATTGGGTGTTGACAGAGAGATGAGAGCACTTCATGGGCTCAAACAATTGGCCAAGGAGGCTGCGGCCTCCGTGGTGGCGCGGGGAGGAGGAGGAGGA
>Ga0073934_10001601_pt1 | contig 52825 bp, 45 predicted proteins | sample LarsenN4metaG_FD_76834 | JGI IMG/M metagenome (GOLD analysis project Ga0073934, IMG submission 76834) | Hot spring sediment bacterial and archeal communities from British Columbia, Canada, to study Microbial Dark Matter (Phase II) - Larsen... ...
AGATGGACGCACCCGCCAAAACTCGCCCGTTGGGCGAGCCGTCGCGGCAGCCTCGGCGCACCCAACGCCGCGCCGTTGCAGCGAAAATCAGCGAGGCCGATTCCTTAGAGCGGAGTTATGGTCTGTACCTGGCGGCCTCTTGAAATCCGCCGCGTGGCGGATCAGCGCCTTACGCCCGCCGGCTACCGAAGATCGGCTTCGTTCAGCGGCGAGTAGCGAAGGCTAGGTTAGAGCATCGAGCCGGCAACAAACGGTGGTCATTGATCGCAACTCCTATAGAGGTTGAGGGGTGTTCGATACTCGCTTCGGGGGAGCAGTTGCCCGTGGCCGGCGCCGCGCGCGCAGGACGTTGCCGGAACCTTGGCCTACCGAGGGCCCCAACGAAGATCGCCGAAGCCCGCGTGTTGCCAAAAGACAACACATCCGAGCGAGGCTGCTGCTTAGTTTTTCAGCCCTCAGTGTCGGAATCAAGACAACATCGACAAGATATGACCGTTCGAGCACTTCCACGCCCGAGCATGAACCGACGAAGCAAGACCCGGCCCCGGGGCGTTGCTCGCTTGCATGCGTGGTGCCCGTCTTGCGTGTCCCGCTGGCCGTTCCGGGAAATTTTCTCGTGGCAACGCCGCTAGAGCGGCTCGCGAGTCGATGCGCGCGTGGACGACTGGCGCTCGCGCGCGGGACTCACGGCGGTTTGCCGACGCGTCGAGCGCGGCTATCCTGCGGAAGCGCCGGCGTCGCCCCGGTCGACGCGTTCCGGCGTCGGCGGCGAACGCCCCGGTCAGGAGTTGAAATGACAGGCTATGTTGCGCATGGCGGTATCAAGATAGCGAAACCCCTCTTCGAGCTCGTCCGCGACGAGATTGCGCCGGACACGGGCGTCGCGCCGGAGACGGCGTGGACGCTGCTCGACTCGATCGTGCGCACCCTCGGCCCGCGCAATCGCGCGTTGCTCGAGAAGCGCGACGCCTTGCAGGCGAGGATCGACGCATGGCTCGCCGCGGGGCGTGAGCGCGGCGCGCCGCTCGACCCCGGCTCGAGCGCCGCGTTCTTGCGCGAGATCGGCTATCTCGTGCCCGGCGGACCCGCGTTCGAGGTCACGACGGCCAACGTCGATCCCGAGATCGGCACTCTCGCCGGCCCGCAGCTCGTCGTGCCCGTCGACAACGCCCGCTATGCGTTGAACGCGGCGAATGCGCGCTGGGGCAGCCTCTACGACGCGCTGTACGGCACGAACGTGATTCCGGAGGACGGCGGCGCCGAGAAAGGATCCGGTTACAACGCCGTGCGCGGCAGCCGCGTCATTGCGAAGGCCAACGAGTTTCTCGACCGATCCGTGCCGCTCGTGGCCTCGAAGTGGGCCGACGTCACGGCGCTCGACGTGGCCGCCAACCGCCTCGCCTGCCGCTTGCGCGACGGCCGCGAGGCTGCGCTCGCGGACCCGGCCCAGTTTGCCGGCTTTCGGCGCGCCGGCGGCGCACTGACGAGCGTGCTGCTGCGCCGTCACGGCCTACACATCGACGTCTCGATCGATCCGTCGCATCCGATAGGCCGGCAGCATCCGGCCGGCGTGAAAGACGTGATACTCGAGAGCGCGCTGACGACGATCATGGACTGCGAGGACTCCGTGGCGGCCGTCGACGCGGCGGACAAGACGGTCGTCTACCGCAACTGGTGCGGCATCATGCGCGGCACGCTGACGGCGTCGTTTGCGAAGGGGGGCGGCACGATCGAGCGCCGCCTGAATCCCGACCGCGAGTATCTCGCGCCGGACGGCGCGCCGTTCACGTTACCGGGGCGCAGCCTGCTGCTCGTGCGCCACGTCGGCGCCCACATGCTGACGGACGCCGTCACCGACACGGCCGGCAATCCGATCCACGAGACGTTTCTCGACTGCGTCGTGACGACGCTCGCCGCGCTGCACGACTTGAAGGGGACGAGCGCTCTCTGCAACAGCCGGGCCGGCAGCATGTACATCGTCAAGCCGAAGCACCACGGCCCCGAGGAAGTCGCGCTGTCGGTCGAGCTGTTCGCGACCGTCGAGCGCGCGTTCGGCCTGCCCGCCAACACGCTGAAGATCGGCATCATGGACGAGGAACGCCGCACGACCGTCAACCTGAAGGAATGCATTCGCGCGGCGGCCGACCGCATCATCTTCATCAACACGGGCTTCCTCGACCGCACCGGCGACGAGCTGCACACGCACATGGAGGCCGGCCCGATGATGCCGAAGCCCGAGATCAAGGGCGCGCGGTGGATCGCCGCCTACGAGGATTGGAACGTGCGCGTGGGCCTCGAAACCGGCTTGCCGGGGCACGGGCAGATCGGCAAGGGCATGTGGGCGATGCCCGACGAGATGCGCGCAATGCTCGACACGAAGCAAAGCCATCCGATGGCCGGTGCGACGACCGCGTGGGTGCCGTCGCCGACGGCCGCGACGCTGCACGCGATCCACTACCACCAAGTCGACGTCGCGGCGCGGCAGCGCGAGCTCGCGCGCGCGGGCGGCGCGACGCCCGAGCTCCTCGAAGGCATCCTGACGCCGCCGCTCTTGAATCGGCAGCTCACGGCCGCGGAGATCCAACGCGAGCTCGACAACAACGCGCAAGGCATCTTGGGTTACGTCGTGCGCTGGGTCGAGCAAGGCATCGGCTGCTCGAAGGTGCCGGACATCAACGACGTGGGGCTCATGGAGGACCGGGCGACGCTGCGCATCTCGTCGCAGCACATCGCAAACTGGCTGCGGCACGGCATCGTCGATCGCGCGCAGGTGCGCGCGACGCTCGAGCGCATGGCCGAGGTCGTGGACCGGCAAAACGCCGGGGACCGCAATTACCGCAACATGGCGCCGAGCTTCGACTCGAGCGTCGCGTTCAACGCTGCGCTCGATCTCGTGTTCAACGGGCTCGAGCAGCCGAACGGCTACACGGAGCACGTGCTCACGCGGCGGCGCCGCGAGTTCAAAGCGAGGCACGCCTAGCGGCGCGCCGGCACGCTAGTTGACTTGTGTCGGCCGGCGCGCGCCGGACTTCGACTCGGCGAGCGCCTCGTTGACGCGCGCGACGCTGGCCTCGTTGCACGGCGTGAAAATGATCAGCCGCTGCTTGCTCGCGCCCTCGGGCACGTACGACGAGTGCTCGAACACCATGCCGGCCCGCGCGTGGGTGACGATGGCCTCGTGCGTGCCGACGACCTCGGCAAGGCTCCAGAGGCGGTCGAAGATCGGGCACGACGCCGACAGGTCGGCGATGAGCTCCTCGAATGCGGGATCGCCGGGCGCCTGGCTGTAGTCGACGCGGAATTTCGCGAGCAACCGGCGCGCCGTCGCTTCGTAGAGCTCGGGATTGCGGCGATACGCGTCGTCCTCGACGAGCAAGATGCGCAACAGGTTCCGGCGCTCGGCCGGCAACGCGGCGTAATCGCGAATGACGTGGATCGCGAGGTCGTTCCAAGCGATGACGTCCCAGCGGGCCGTGAGCACGATGGCAGGGACGGCGATCGCGTCGAGCATCCGCTTGATCGTCGGGCTCACGGTCTCGACGCGCGCCGGCGTCGGCGGCGCGGGCCGGTGCTGTACGAGGGCAAACAGGTATTCGCGCTCGTCGGCCGACATGCGAAGCGTGGTCGAGATCCGCTCGAGGACGTCGGCGGACACCTGAATGTCCCGCCCCTGCTCGAGCCACGTGTACCAAGTCACGCTGACGCCGGCGAGCGCCGCAACGTCCTCGCGTCGCAGGCCCGGCGTGCGCCGGCGATTCGTGTCCGGCAAACCTACCTGGCTCGGCGTCAACCGGGCGCGGCACCCCTTCAAGAAGTCGATGAGCTGGCGCCGTTGCATGGGCGGCGCATTGATCCTATTGGAGTTCACTATTCCCTCGCGGCCGGGGCTCGAAGTGCTGCAACCGCCGGTGGCCGCCGCCCGAATGTTATAGCACCAAAGGTACCATGGCCACGCACGCGAACGTGCTTCTGCCACGCAGCGGCCACACGAGCACCGCCCCGAGGCCGGTTGAGCGCGCGTTCGGCGTCGTGCCACCCTAGCCCTTCGCACCCGGGAGTGAACGATGTCCGCTCAAGCACTGACCGAGGCCGCCTTGGCCGCCTGGCTCGACCGATACAGGCAAGCATGGGAGCAGCGCGATCCCGACGGCGCCGCCGCGCTGTTCACGGAAAACGCCGCGTATCACGAAATGCCGTTCGATGCGCCGAAGGCCGGGCGCGCCGGCATTCGCGAGTACTGGGCCCAAGTCACGGCGGACCAACGCGACATTGCGTTCGACTCGAGCGTCGTCGCCGTCAACGGGCCGACGGGCGTCGCGCGCTGGTCGGCGCGGTTCACGTTGGCCTCGAACGGCGCGCGCGTCGAGCTCGACGGGATCTTCGTCCTCACGTTCGAGCCCGGCAATCTTTGCAGCGAGCTGCGCGAGTGGTGGCACGTCCGAAGCTCGACGTGAGGCGGCGCCGAAAATCGCCGCGCGCTGCGCCCCGCATGGTGGTATAGTGCCGCGCCTAGAAGGGCGCACGTTCGGTCTGCGCCCACGCGCGCGGCCAATTCCGGCCGCTCCGCCGCTGAAATCCGATCCCCTCTGACCGTTCCGCGGCCGCACTGTGCGCCATGGGCAGGGCGATCGCGGAGCTTTTCTACATGTCGTTCGACTCTCTCGGCCTCTCGCCGGCGCTCACGCGCGCCGTCGGGGAGCAGGGCTATGCCCACCCGACCCCGATCCAGCAGCGCGTGATTCCCGTCGTCCTCGAAGGCCGCGACGTGATGGCAGGCGCCCAAACGGGCACCGGCAAGACGGCCGGCTTCGCGCTGCCGCTCTTGCAGAGGCTCGCGGCCGGCGCGCCGCAGTCGGGCCCGCGCCGCGTCCGCGCACTGATCCTGACGCCGACGCGCGAGCTCGCCGCGCAAGTCGGCGAAAGCGTGCGCAACTACGGCAAGCACCTCCCGCTCAAGTCGGCCGTGATCTACGGCGGCGTCGGCATTCGTCCCCAGATCGCAGAGCTCAGGCGCGGCGTCGACGTGCTCGTGGCCACTCCGGGCCGGCTGCTCGATCACGCCGCGCAGCGCAACGTCGATTTGCGGCACGTGGAAGTCTTCGTGCTCGACGAAGCCGATCGAATGCTCGACATGGGATTCTTGCCCGACATCCGGCGCGTCATCGCGCTGTTGCCGGCGCGCCGGCAGAACCTCTTGTTCTCCGCGACGTTCCCCGACGACATCCGCAAGCTCGCCGGCAAGTTGCTCGACGCGCCCGTCTGCGTGGAAATCGGCGAGCGCAACGCCGCGGCGGAGAAGATCGAGCAGGCCGCCTATTTCGTCGACCGCGGCGCCAAACGCGGCCTCTTGTCGTGGCTGATCGGCGGAGGCGACTGGCGGCAAGTGCTCGTTTTCACGCGCACGAAGCACGGCGCGAACCGCTTGGCCGAGCAGCTCACGCGCGACGGCTTCAGCGCCGCGGCGATTCACGGCAACAAGAGCCAGGGCGCGCGCACGCGAGCGCTCGCGGACTTCAAGCGCGGCGCCGTTCGCGTGCTCGTTGCGACGGACATCGCCGCGCGCGGGCTCGACATCGATCAGCTGCCCCACGTCGTGAACTTCGATTTACCCGAAGTGCCCGAGCACTACGTGCACCGCATCGGCCGCACGGGCCGCGCCGGAAACGAAGGCCTCGCAATATCGCTCGTCGCGCGCGAGGAGCGCCCGCTGCTCAAAGCGATCGAGCGGCTGCTCGGCCAGACGGTGGCGATACGCACGGCCGACGGCTACGTGCCGGCGCCGGTGCGCCCGCACGACGCCGTGCGCTCGCACGACGCCGGCGCCGGTGATCGCGCCCATCGTTCCGCGCCCACCCCGCACGATCAGGCTCGTCATGGGCATCGCGGGCGCCCCGAGCACCGCGGCGGCGGACGGCGGCACGGCGGGCGCCACGCGCGGCGCGACGCCCGCTCGTCGCGTCTCGAGCGCGGCCGCGGTTGAGGCCTGCGCGGCGGTGACGCCGCTTCTCGGGGGGCGCCTCCCGCAGCGGAATACCGCGCCGTTTCAGCGCCGTCTCGGCGCCCTGTGTCCGCGCCGTCTCCGCGCGCGCGGTCTCAAAGGCGACACTGTCTCCGGCGTGACGTATATTAACTTGCGTGCGAAAGATCGACCGATTCCGAGGAGAAGTGCCATGCCGTTGGTCAACTTGAAACCCGTGCTCCGCGAGGCCAAAGCGAATGGCTACGCCGTCGCGGCGTTCAACCCCGTCGACTACGCGTCGATGAAGGCGATGGTCAAGGCGGCCGAGGAGCTCAACGCCCCGGTGATCATTCAAACGTCGGCCAAGACGATCAAGTATTACGGCCATCGTGCATTGAGCGAGTGGATGCGCGAGATCGCGGACGATTCGCCCGTGCCGGTGGTGCTGCACCTCGATCACGGCAAGGACGTCGAGATGATCAAGAAGTGCATCGAGATGGGCTGGACGTCGGTGATGATCGACTGGTCCGACAAGCCGTTCGACGTCAATCTCGAGCAAACGCGCAAGGTCGTCGACATGGCGGCGAAAGCCGGCATCGGCGTCGAGGCCGAGATCGGCGAGATTCACGGCGTCGAGGACGACATGGTCGTCGAGGCCGTGCACTTCACGGATCCCAACGAGGCCGAGAAATTCTGCCGCGAGCTCGACCTCGCGGCATTCGCGGCCGCGATCGGCACGGCACACGGCTACTACAAGGGCGAGCCGGACGTGAAATTCGACTTGATCGCCGAGATCAACCGCCGCACGAACACGCCGATGGCGCTGCACGGCGGCACGGGACTCTCCGACGAAGTCATCCGGAAGTGCATCGAGCTCGGCTGCGCCAAGATCAACATCTCGACGAACTTGAAGCACGTGTTCATCGACAGCTTCATCGAGTACCACCAGAAGCACAAAAAATACGAGCCGCTGCACGTGCTCGGGGCGCAATACGAAGCGTTGAAGCAGCTTTTCAAGGACAAGATCGCGCAGTTCGGCGGCAGCAATCGCGGCAGCGAGCTCAACTCCAAAGTCGCCTGAGGCCGCCAGACCGCCGCGCGAGTCAGCGATGAAGGCCTTGATCTTCGACTGCGACGGTGTGCTCGTCGACACCGAACGGGACGGCCACCGCGTCGCGTTCAACCGCGCGTTCGCCGCGGCCGGCATCGACGCGGAATGGGACGTCGACCTCTACGGCGAGCTGCTGAAAATCGCCGGCGGCAAGGAGCGCATGACGCACTATTTCAATCAGCACGGCTGGCCGAAAGGCACCACGGCCGAGACGCTGATCCCCGAGCTGCACAAGAAAAAGACGGCGATCTTCACGGCGCTGATCGCCGAGGGCGGCCTGCCGCTCAGGCCCGGCATCCGCCGCATCGTCGACGAAGCGCACGCGGCGGGCATCAAGCTCGGCGTCTGCACGACGTCGAATCCGCAAGCCGTCGACGGAGTGCTCGACCTTTTGGGCCCGGAGCGCAAGAAGTGGTTCGACATCGTGCTCGCGGGCGACGTCGTCGCGAAGAAGAAGCCGAACCCCGAGATCTACGTCCTGGCGCGCGAGCGGCTCGGTTTGTCCGGGCAGGACTGCGTCGTCGTCGAAGACAGCCGGAACGGCCTGCTCGCGGCCGTCGGCGCCGGCATGCCGTGCGTGATCACGAAGAGCACTTACACGCAGGACGAGGACTTTCGCGAAGCGGCGCGCGTCGTGTCCGAGCTCGGCGACGCGCCGAACGTGCAAATCACGTTGCGCGACTTGCAAGCCATCGCGGCTGCGTAGCGACCCCTCCGCAGCGAATACTGTCGGGAGCAAACGAAAATGGCTGATATCACCCTGGCGGACGTCGAAACTGCCGTGAAGACGATCGCCGCAACGGCGCTCAAGAACGAGCAGTACTTTTGCGAGCTCGATTCCTACGCCGGCGACGCCGACTTCGGCGTCTCGCTCGCGTCGGGCTTCCGGGCCGTCGAGCAGGAGTGGCAAGGCCTCGACCGCAGCTCGATCGGCGCTTTCCTGCTCAAGATCAGCATGATCATCTCGAAGAACGTCGGCGGCTGCTCGGGCCCGATCTGGGGCACGGCTTTCATGCGCGCGGGCGCGCTGTCGAAGGACCGCACGAGCATCACGCTCGAGGATCTCGATAAGATGCTGACGGCGGCCATCGAAGGCATTCAGAAGCGCGGCGGCGCGCAGCTCGGCGACAAGACGCTGCTCGACGCGCTGATTCCGATCCGCGACATCGTGCACGAGAGCGCCGGCAAGCCCGACGCCGGCGCGCGCGAGGTGCTGAAGCGCGCCACGGCCGCCGCGAACGAGGCCATCGAGAGCACGAAGAATCTCGTCGCGAAGCGCGGCCGGCAGCAATTCGTGGGCGACCGGAGCATCGGCACTCCGGATCCCGGCATCGTCGCGGTCGCGACGATGATGAACGACCTTTGCGCGCAGTTCGGCGTCGCGCAACCAACGCCGAGCGAAAACTAGAGCTTCATCCGACCCGGGGGACTCATCATGAAAAAGTTCGTCAACGATCCGGCCAAGTTCGTGCCCGAGATGCTCGAAGGCATCTTTCTCGCCAACGAAGGCAAGCTGAAATACGAGCCCAAGTACAACATCATCTATCGCGCCGACCGGCCCAGTGAGAATCATGTGTCCGTGATTCAGGGCTCGGGCAGCGGCCACGAGCCTGCGCACGTCATGACCGTCGGCCCTGGCATGCTCGACGCCGCGTCGCCCGGCAACGTGTTCGCCGCGCCGCCGATGGAGTACTGCCTCGAGTGCATCAAGCTCATGAGCTCGCCCAAGGGCGTGCTCGTCTTGATCAACAACTACCAGGGCGATCGCATGAACTGGGACATGGCCATCGAAATGGCCGAGGCCGAGGGCATCAACGTCAAGTCGTTCATCATCGACGACGACGTGGCCGTGCAGAACAGCTCGTACACGATCGGCCGCCGCGGCGTCGCCGGCAACTTCTTCGTCATGAAGGCCTGCGGCGCGGCCGCGGAGAAAGGCGCGAGCCTGGAGCAACTGCTCGACGTGGCGAAAAAGGTCAACGCGAACGTGCGCTCGATGGGCGTCGCGCTGACGTCGTGCACGCCGCCCGCCAAGGGCAAGCCGATCTTCGAGATCGGCGACGACGAGATGGAGATCGGCGTCGGCATTCACGGCGAGCCCGGCCGCCGCCGCGACAAGCTGAAACCCGCCGACGCGATCGTCGACGAGATTTTCGACGCCGTCTCGAAGGATTTGCCCTTCGAAAGCGGCGATCGCGTCGCGATGATGATCAACGGCCTGGGAGGCACGCCGCCGAGCGAGCTCTACGTGCTGTACCGCAGGGCCGCGCAGCGCGCGAAAGGCGCCGGGCTCAACGTCGTGCGCAATTACGTGGGCAACTACTGCACGTCGCTCGAGATGGCCGGCGCGTCGCTGACGCTGCTCAAGCTCGACAAAGAGATCGAAGACCTGTTGGCGGCGCCCGCGGAGATCGCCGTTCGCGTATTTTGAACGGCCACCCCGTCAAGCTGCTCGCCGTCGACCTCGACGGCACGCTCGTCGATTCGGCGCCCGACATCGCGCACTGCTTGGGCTCCGCGCTCGAGGCGGTCGGCTGCACGCCGCCCGGCGAGGCTCGCACGCGCGCCTGGATCGGCGACGGCATCGAGACGCTGATCGCGCGCGCGATTGCGCGCGACTGCGGCCCGCACGCCGAATCGGCAACGCCCTCCTATGCCGCTGCGCCGCGGGCGTCCACGCCCGCATCGGCGTTCACCGGCGAGGCGCGGCACAAAGCCGCGCTCGCCGCTTTTCTCGAGTGTTATGGAGCCAATCTGTTCGTGCGCAGCCGTCTCTATCCCGGCGCCCGCGAGACGCTCGAAGCGCTGCTCGAGCGCGGGGTACGGCTCTGCTGCATCACGAACAAGCGCTACGCGTTCTCCCACGAGCTGCTCGCCCAGGCCGGCGTTCGCGAGCTCTTCGAGCTCGTGCTCGGCGGCGACAGCGTCGCCGAGAAGAAGCCGAGCCCTCTGCAGCTCGACGTGGCCGCGCGAACGCTCGGCGTCGAGCCGGGCGCCGCGACGCTCGTCGGCGACTCGCACCAAGACTTGCGCGCCGCGCGCGCGGCCGGCTACGGGTTCGTGCTCGCCGCCTACGGCTACGGACGAATCGACGAGACCGAGCTCGGCTCCGCGCCGCGAATCCGCAACTTCGCCGAGCTACCGGGCGCGCTCGGGCTCACGAGCGCCTAGCCGGCGTTAGCTCGGTTTGCGGAACAGCAGCGCGATACGATCGGTCCTGTCGTTGACGTCGGGATGCGCGACCTCGAGCGTCAAATCGTCGTTCGGCCGGTAATAGAGATTGCTGAAGTCGACGAGCTGAAAGCCCGCCTCCTGCACTTCCTTGATGACGAGCACGGGGTCGACGCGCCGGCCGTTCTCGCGAGTGCCGGGCTCGTTGTGCCGGCGCGTGTGATCGACGATGCCGTAATAGCCGCCCGGCTTCAGCGCGTCGAACACCGAGCGATTCACGGTCGCGCGATCGGCCGGCGAGAAGTTGTGGTAGTTGCGAAACGTCACGGCCATGTCGACGGGCTCGACGTCCCAGCGCCCCGAAGGACCGAACGGTCCGCCGCCGCCGCCCGTGGCACCCCAGTCGATCTCCTCGACCTCCTCGAGACCGGGCAGATCGGCGATGCGCCGGAACGCTTCGGCATAGAAGCCTTCGGGATGCGCGACGTAGAGCTTGCCCCGCTCCTTGAGCACGGGCGCCAGAATCTTCGTGAACCATCCGCCCGCGGGCAGGATCTCGATGACGCGCATGTCCTCGCGCATGCGGAAGAACTCGAGGATCTCCGCCGGCAGCCGATTCACGTCGCGCGCACGCTCCTCGGGCGTGCGAATCTCGCCTTGCATGGCTTCGAGCACGCGGCGCTGGAATGGCGTCGGGTTGGACGGCTGTGCGTTCAGCGCGGCGCCGAAGCTCAAGGTGACGGCCGCGATCAAGACGGCTGACACGACACTGCTTCGCATGTGAATCCTCCTGGCGGTCAGTGTGAGCAAATCTACACGATCAACGCCCAGCGGCTTCGGCGGCGCGTTCTTCGGCGCGCGCGGCGCTCAGCATGTTCGCAAGGCCCAGGTTGCCCTCGTGGCACGCGTACTCGTAGATCTCGTAGCCCGGCCGGCTGTCGAGATCGAACGCGACGCTCCACGGCCGCGTGTAGGTTTCAGGATCGTGGACCGTGAACTCGTAGCGCAGCGTGTCGGCGTCGGCGCGACGTAGCCGCTCGACGAGCCGCAGGCCTTCGCCGTGCACGGCGCCGTTGCCGTTGCCGCCAAGCCCCGTGCGATCGGTGAAGTTCGTCGTCTCGATGACGAGCGTGTCGCCCTCGAACCGGCCGCGCGAATCGCCCATCCACATTCGAACGGCCGGACCCGGATGCGCGCCGCCGTCGAGCGGAATCACGCGCGCTTCGTGGATCATCTCGTTGCGAATCACGACGACGCCGGGCGCCTGCACGACCTGGGTGCCGTTGCCATAGATGACGGGCAAGATCGACCCGACGACACCGCGCGTGATGCAGCGATCGTAGTTCGTGAAGTCGGTGTACGACGCGGGCAAGCCGCGCCCGCGCCGGCCGCGGCGCGCCGCGAGCCGCTCCCGCCCGGCCGGGGTCAGCTCCGGCAACCGGCCGTTGGCGGGCTCGACGACGAGCGACGTCGCGCGCGACGGCGTCGCGGGCCGTTCGAGCCAATGGCGCGACGCGTTGATCGCGGACGGGTCTTCGGGCGAGAACTCGCTCTCGGGAAGCGGATTCGTGTCTTTCGCGATTTGTTCCTCGTTGGCGCTGACTTTGGCGGCGTACTCCTCGTCCGTCAGCTCCGCTCGCTCGCCGTACTGGGCCGGCCGCTCGAACGGCACGCCGATCGAATTGTCGCTCGTATAGGTGCCCTGCAGATCGGGATCGCCCCAAGGCGTTCGGGGCGTCCCCTGCGCGCTCGCGGCCGCGCTCGCAACGAGCGCCGCCGCTCCGGCCGTGAACGATCGTGCTCTCGTCATGACGACTCCGTCGACCCGCCGCCGCCGGGCTCAAGGATAAGGCTTCGCAAGCGCCAAAGTGCCGCCGCACCGGCTTTCTTCAGAAACGCCGGTCTGCCGCGCCGGCAGCGTGCTGGTAGTATCCGGGTGGGGTTCCGGGGGGTTCTCAGGGGACAGACGATGCTCTCGACGACAGACCGTCGCGCTCGGGCGACGCAGACTCGCTACCTTCATCCGGCCATGGTGTTGATGGCGGCCACGCTCGGCGCGTGCTCGCCCTCGTCCGACGAAAGCACGAGCGCAGGCACGCAGACGAGCGCCGCCGCCGCGAACGCCACGGGCAACTTCGATTTCGAGACCTGGGATCAGTATCTCGGCGGCGCCGACTCCTCGCAGTACTCGTCGCTCGATCAGATCGACAAGACGAACGTGAGCCGGCTCGAGGTCGCGTGGACGTACCCTACGACCGAGAACTACCTCTTCAATCCCCTGATCGTCGGCGACACGATGTACGTCCTGGCCAAGGGCCGCTCGATCGTCGCGCTCGACGCCACGACGGGCCGCGAGCGATGGACGCACCCGAACGAAGGTCAAGTCGGCGCGCGGGGCATGAGCTATTGGCGCAGTCCCGACGGCACCGACGAGCGTTTGCTCTACGTCAACGCCGGCCACCTGACCGCGATCGACGCCAAGACGGGCGAGACGATCGCGTCGTTCGGCACGAACGGCCGCGTCGACTTGCGCCTGGGTCTCGAGGGCGACATCGATCGCGTGCGCTTGCAGCCGCTCAGCAATCCGGGGCGAATCTTCGAAGACCTGATCATCATTTCGTTGCCTGCGGGCGGCGGCGGATACAACTCCTCGCCGGCCGACATTCACGCGTACAACGTGCGCACGGGAGTGCTGCAGTGGATCTTCCACACCGTGCCGCGGCCCGGCGAATTCGGCGCGGACACGTGGCCCGAAATGGGGCTCGGTAACTACGGCGGCGTGCACAACTGGAGCGAGTCTACCGTCGACTCGGAGACCGGCATCGTCTACATCCCGACGGGCACCGCTCGCTACGATTTCTACGGCGGCAATCGTCACGGCGAGAACCTGTTCGGCAACAGCTTGATCGCGCTCGACGCGCGCAGCGGCAAGCGCCTTTGGCACTTCCAGACGATTCACCACGATCTCTGGGACTACGACTTGCCGACGGCGCCGAAGCTGCTGACCGTCGTCCACGACGGCATCACGATCCCCGCGGTCGCGCAGCCGAGCAAGCAAGGTTTCGTCTACGTATTCAATCGCGTCACTGGCGCGCCCCTATGGCCGATCGAGGAGCGGCCCGTGCCGCAGTCCGACACGCCCGGCGAGATGAGCTGGCCGACGCAGCCGTTCCCGACGGCGCCGCCGCCGTTCGCGCGCCAATCGTTCACCGAGGCCGACATCAATCCGTACATCTCGGAAGAGGACCAGGCCAAGGTCCGCGAGATCTTGCGAAGCTCGCGCAACGAAGGCTTGTACACGCCGCCGAGCCTGCAAGGCACGATCATGATGCCGGGGCACAACGGCGGCGCGAACTGGGGCAGCTCGGCCGTCGATCCGCACAACGGCCGGCTTTACGTGGTCTCGAAAGAGCTGCCGACGACGGCGAATCTGCGCACGCCGCAAACGCCGGCGCCGATCGCCGGAGGCGGCGCACCGGGCGGCGGACCGCCCGGCGGCGGCAACCGGCCGCCCCCGCAGGCTCCGCCGAACGCCGGCCCGGACTTCGTCCCGTACACGGCGCCCGTCGACTTCATGATTCAGCCGAGCACGGGGCTTTCGGCGATCGGCCCGCCGTGGTCGCAGATCACGGCCTACGATCTCAACGAAGGCACGATACTTTGGCAGGTCCCGAACGGCGACGTGGCAAGCTTGGCCGAGCGCGGAATTACGGGCACCGGCAGCCACGCGCCGCGCGGCGGCGTCGTCGCGACGGGCGGTGGGCTGCTATTCATCGGAACGTCGTCGGACCGCAAGTTCCGCGCGTACGACGCCGATACGGGGCAGGTGCTCTGGAGCTACGACTTGCCGGCGGCGACGGAAGGCGTGCCGGCCGTTTACTCGGTCGACGGCAGGCAGTACGTCGCGATCGCCGTCGGCGGCAACGGCTTGTTCAGCCAAGGGCTCGGTCATCCCGAGCCGGGCCCGGGGCAGTACATGGTGTTCGCGCTCGGCAGCAGCAACCAATAAATAACGACACGAGGAGATTCGGCATGCGTACGTTGAGCGGCTTACTGGTAGCGGCGACGGTGGCGCTCGGCGCTCAGTCGCCGGTGTTGGCGGACGACGCCGCGGTGCTGCGCGAAGCGCAGGACCGAGCGGCGATCGAGGCGTTGATGTGGCGCTACGTGCGCGCGCTCGATTCGCTCGACGCCGAGGCTTACGCGTCGGTCTTCACGGAAGACGGCACGTTCGGCAGCGGCAACACACAACGCAAAGGCCGCGCGGAGCTCGAGGCCATGGTCGCGGATCTCAGGAAGAGCCGCGACGAGCGCGCGGCGGCCGGCGGCGCGAGCCCGGCCATGTACCACGTGATCGCCAACCATCAGATCACGTTCACGGGGCCGAACGAAGCGCGTTACGACTCGTATTGGATGACGGTCTTCGGCGCGAACGGGCCCGAGACCCCTGTTCGCGTGGCGGCCGTCGGCCGCGGCGTGGACCAGCTCGTGCGCGTCAACGGGCAGTGGCTCATCAAGAATCGCAACGTCGCGCCGCAGTGACGGCGCGCTAACGCGGCGCGCTCGCGACGCGGCCGTCGTCGCGTCGAGACGCGCCGGTTGCAACGATGTTCGACGTCGGTTTCTCGGAGCTCGTTCTGTTGGCCATCATCGGCCTGATCGTGATCGGCCCGCAGCGATTGCCGAAGGTTGCGGCCGAGGTCGGCCGGTGGGCCGGCCGTGCCCGACGCACACTGGCTGAGTTCCGTTACCTGCTCGAGCGCGAGGTGCGCTTGGATCCACCCGAGCCAATGCCGCGACCGAAGCTGCGCGTCGTGTCGTCCGGCCGCGTGTCGCAGCCCGTCGGCAAAGCGGATCGCGACTCGTCGATCGATCCGTGAGCGCGGCCGAGAAGCTTCCTCCGCCGGAGGAGGACGAGAAGCTCGCCGAAGGCACGCTGATCTCCCATTTGCTCGAGCTGCGCTCGCGCATCCTGAGGTCGTTCGCCGCCGTCGGCGTCGTCTTTCTGGCGCTGGCGCCGTTCGCGACTCGCGTATTCGAGCTCGTCGCCGCGCCTCTGCGCGCCGTGCTGCCCGGCGACATGATCGTGACGGGCGTCGCGGCACCGTTCTTGACGCCGTTCAAAACGACGTTCTTCGTGGCGCTGTTCATTGCGATGCCCGTCGTCTTGCATCAACTGTGGCGCTTCGTCGCACCGGCGCTCTATCGGCGCGAAAAGCGTCTCGCGGTCCCGCTGCTCGCCTCGAGCATTGTTCTCTTCTACGCCGGTCTCGCGTTCGCCTACTTCGTCGTGTTTCCGATCATGTTCAAGTTCTTCGTCGGAACCACTCCGGCCGGCGTCGCGATGATGACCGACATCAGCAGCTACTTCGATTTCGTGCTGACGATGTTCCTGGCCTTCGGCATCGTGTTCGAAACGCCGATCGCAACCGTGCTGCTCGTGTGGAGCGGCATTTGCACGACGCAAAGCCTGACGGCCGCGCGCGCGTACGTCTTCCTTGGCGCGTTCGTCGTCGGCATGCTCCTCGCGACGGATGCTTTCTCGATGACGCTGATGGCGATCCCGATGTACCTCCTGTACGAGGGCGGCTTGCTCTTCGCGCGGTTCCTGTTCCCGCAACAGCCAGCAGCCGAGGACGCTGAAGCCTAGGCAGTTAACCTAACTGCTGCGGAGCCCCGTACGGCCAAGTCGATAGACGCCGGCCGGCTCGCGAACCTCGTTGTCGACGCTCGGCGGTTGCCGCACCGCCGTGGCGCAAAATCCGTCACGTGACGCGTTTTCGATTTCGCCGCTCGACGCGTCACGTGACGCGCCTTGGCCACCGATCTCTTCGTCGACGAAGTCCTCGAGCCGATAACCCCCGTGCGGAATCGTCCGCCCGTCCGCCGTCACGAAGCGCAGCGACTCGTCCGCTTCCTTCACGATCCGAAACGCACCTTGATGCAACAGACCGTGGTGATATGTGCAGAGCAACGTCATATTCCCCGGCACCGTCTCGCCTTTGTCGATCCAGTGCTCGAGGTGATGGCCGTCGCAATAGCGCCGGCGCTGGCACCCCGGGAACGTGCAGCCGCGATCGCGCGCATAGAGCGCCCGCCGCAGCGCCGTCGACACGGTCCGCTGCTTGCGCCCCACGTCGAGCGGCTTGCCGTGCTCGTCCTCGGCCACGACGACGAGACTGCAGTCACAGAGCAACTGCTTCACCGTATCGATCGGCAGGTCGGAAAGCCCCGTCCCTCCCGTGAGGGATTGCGCAGCCCTCGCGGCCTCCGCCGCCGACCCCGCGCTTTGCTTGAGCGCCTTCCCGTCCACGTGAACGACGACTTGGTAGTGATCCGCCGTCGCACCCCCTTCATTGCCGTGCCCGCCGTCGAGATACGACTTCATGATCGCGACGAACGCGTCCGCCTGCTGCGCACGCCACGACGTGCCTTTCGACTCCGCGACGGCGCGCGGATCGATCTCGGCCGGATCGATGTCATGCGGCTCGAAACGAGCCGGATCGACGTCTCTCGTCACCTCCCCCGCCGCCACGGCGCAGTCGAGTGACCGGCAGATGAGCTCGCCCTCCTCGACCGGCACCTCGATCGTGAACCGCATGAGCCCGCGCCGGTCGTCGCGCCACACGGTCAACGATCGCGCAGCCCAGGCTCGCCGCGCATCATGCGCCGACTGCGGCGAGACGTTGCGAATCTGCCGGCAACGCTCCTCGACCTGCGGCACGGTGGCATTGATCGCATAGGCCAGCAGCAGGTCCTCGTCGTAACCCGTCGCCACGCGCGTCAGCGCTCGCACCTTCGAGTACGTGAGCCGACCCTCGGAAAACGCCGCCGCGATGGCCGGCAAGCTCTGCAGCGCGTGCGCCGTCCGGACTTTCTCCCGCGCCGTCGAGGGCGTAATCCCACAGCTCCACGCGAGCCACTCGGCACAGCTCTTGTGACCCCACTTCTTCCAGCCGAACCGATCGTCGAACTCGCGCACGAGCACAAGCATTTGGTAGCACTCGATGTTCATCTGGCGCGCGAGGCGGCGAATCTCGGCGTCGAGCTCGTCGACACTGCGATCGGCCGTCGAGCTCGAGCGATTCATCGTCGAGGAACCGAAATCAGTACCAGGAGCAGCAGCAGGACGAGACAGAACGGCACTCATGGCGAAGCCTCCCTGCGGTTGTTGTTCGAGTACTGATTTTATATCCAGCTTCGCCACCGCGCGCCAATAATAATCAGTTATTTACGGTAGTTTTTCGCCTTTACGTTTCGCAGCACCGCATCGCAAGCCAATCACGCCAAAGCGCGGTTCCCATCCACAGCGCTCACTGCGCAGATCGAAAACGCGTCGCCGACAAACGGCCCCGCTCCACCGACGAACGGCCCGCCGCCGACGAACGGCGCTCCCGAGCCGACCGACAACCTGCGCCCACGCAACCGCACCGACCTACACTCCGGTCTTGCGCAGCGAGATCGCTGCGAACGGAGACTGACCATGCCAGGGACGCTGCCTCACACGCAGAACGGCTTCGCGCAGACGGCTGCCGAACAGCATGCTCGCGAGCGGCGACGCGACGCCGTCAAGCCGACGGACGATCCGACGACGCTGAAGTTCGAAGGCAAGGTGGCGGTTGCCGACGACGATGTCGGCAGCGACCCGTACAACCGCACCGGACGCTTCCGCCGTCTCGTTCGCTGAGAAGTCGAGCCGTCGGCTCAGGGCCCAGCCCGCATCTGCGCGTACAGCTTGTCGAACAGCTCGAGCCGCTCCTTCGTGGGCAACGTCTCGGAGGCGGGATTCGCGTCGAGAACGATCGCGCGATCGCTCTCCCCCACGCGATGCTCCTGCCACGCCGGCAACCCGGCGCCGTTCGGGTCCCCGCTGCGCGCGAAATTCACCCAGTACGACGACATCCGATCGGCGACTTCGAGATCGGCCGCCGATGCGGCCGCAAGCTTCGGATCGCTGCGATCCGGAAACAGCGGCAGCTCGCCGACGTTGTTGAAGACGTACGGCACCTCGGCCGCATGCGCGGCCGGAAACGGCGGCTGGCCGGCGGGCCCCGGCGGATTCTGCGCGAAGAAGTAGAGATACGCCTGGTTGCCGCGCTGCACCTGATAATCGGCGTAAAGCCGCATCGCCCAGAACGTGCCGTCGTTCGATTGCTGCGCGGCCGACGCTCGCGCTTCCTCGTCCGTCGCGTGCGGATAAAGCGCCAGGAGCTCGTCCGCCAGCGCGCCCCATCGTGCGCGCGCCTGCTCCTCGAACTCCTGCACCGTGCGTGCGCCGGGGAAGAACGCTTCGTCCTTGTTCGATCCGACGAGCACGTCGACGGCGTTTTGCCGCCCCTCCGCGAACGTCTTCGACGGATCCTCGGGAATGATCCACCCGTCGACGATCATGCCGGCGCCGCGAAGCTTCGCCGTCACGTCCTCCGCCGGCATCGCGCGCAGCTGCTCGACCGTCGTGATTCCCGCATCGTTCGCCGCCTTTAAACCCACGGCTTCGGCTTCCGCGCGCGTCCGCATCGCGGGCGTCGGCCCCAACCCGAGCCAACTGCCGCTTTGCGAGATCGCGCGATGCATGAGCCCCTTTGCTTCCGGCGACGCGACGAGCGACGCGATCGCCATGGCGCCTGCCGACTGGCCGAACACCGTGACCTTCCCGGGGTCGCCGCCGAACGCCGCGATGTTGCGCTGCACCCAACGGAGCGACGCGAGCATGTCCATGAGCCCGTAGTTGCCGGAAGCGTTGTGCGGCGACTCGGCCGTCAGCGCCGGATGCACGAAGAAGCCGTACGGGCCCAAGCGGTAGTTCATCGTGACGACGACGGCACCCTTCTGCGCCAGCGCATCGCCGTCGTAGAGCGGCACGGAGCCGGCGCCTTCCGTGAAAGCACCGCCGAAGAAATACACCATGACGGGCCGGCGCTCGCTCGCGCTCGCGGCACCCGTCCACACGTTCAAGTACAGACAGTCCTCGGAGAGCGGCGGCGAATCCGGCAGCACTGCGATGTTGAGCCGCGCGCCCGGCCCTTCCGTGGGACCTGGCGGTTGGATGCAGACGTTGCCGAATCGGCTCGCGTCGCGAACGCCGTCCCACTTCGCGACGGGCTGCGGCTCCTTCCAACGAAGCTCGCCGACGGGCGGCGCCGCGAACGGAATTCCCTTGAACGCGCGCACGCCCGGCGACGACTCGACGCTGTTCCCGACGAGCCCCGCATCGAGCATCACGGGGCCGATCGAGTCGGCGGGCGGCGGCGCGCTTGCGGCGCTCGGCTCGTCGCGCGGAGTCTCGCCGCACGCGGCGAGCAGAGTGGCCGCCAGCAGACCGAAGGTGCGGGCACGTCCGGCCGCTCTTGCGACGCTCATTGCTTCTTCGCCTCCTGGGCACGCTCGTAGCGCGACGTGACGATGTAGTTGCGCACGGCCGTGTTGTCCTCGTGGCACGCGTACTCGAAGAACCGATAGCTGTCGTCGCGCTGCATCGGATAACGCGCTTTCCACGGCTGCGTCAGAACTTCGGGATCGTCGACGAACATTTCGTATTGAATCGTGTCGGCGTCCGTACGCGTGAATCGCTCGACGATCTTCATGTTCGTCGTGGTCGGAGTATCGCCGCGCGGCGAGCCTGGTATGCCGACGTTCGTCATGCCCGTGAGCCCGTTGAAGTTCGTCGTCTCGACGACGAGCGTGTTTCCTTCCCAGCGACCGCGCGACTCGCCCATCCACTGCTTGATCGCGGGATCGAGCGGCCCGCGGCCGTCGACGGGAATCACGCGGGCCTCGTGAATCATCTCGAGACGCACGATGACGTAACCCGGAGCCTGATGAATCTGAATGCCGTTGTTGTAGTTGAACGGAAACATCGACGGCGGCAAGCCGCGCGTGATGCAGCGGTCCCAGGTATCGAAGTCCGTCGGCTCGTCGAACTTCGTGCCGGTCCAGCTGCTGCTCATCTTCGAGGCGAGCTCCTTGCCGCGCGGCGTGAGCTCGGGGAAGCGCCCGTCTTTGGGCTCGACGAGCAGGGACGTCAAGCGCGCCGCTTCGTTGTTGTGGCTCGCCTCGGCCCAGTGGCCCATGCCCATCTTGTTGCTCTCGATTTCTTCCCGATACCGCTCGTCGCGCGCTTGCAGGCGGTGCTGCGCCGCGGCGTACTCTTCGTCCGTGAGAAGCTCGCGATCGCCGTAGATCGGATTACCCTGCTCGTCGACGGGGCGCTGGAACGGCGTGCTGATCAAATTGATGATCGGCCACATGCCCTGCAGATCCGGATCGCCCCATTCGGTGCGAGGGTGCTGCCAGCCGGATGCGCCGTTCGTGGCGGCCGTCCCGGCGCCGTTCGTCTGAGAGGACTCCGAGCAGGCGGCGATTGCCGCTGCGGCGACGAAGCTCGAGCCAACCTTGATCCACTCTCTCATTTCCACCTCCATGCGGGCCTCCACGTCCGTGCGGGCCCGTCGGGCCAGCGAACAGCGTGGCCGCGGAAAAAGGGATATGCAACCGAAGTTTTTTCAGCGTTGGGCACGCGCCTCGGCGCGCGGTGTGCCGCGACGCCCCCCCTGCAACGCAGCGCGGCCAGTATAGGACGACTGCGCGGCGGCCGGGAACCGGCCGTCTACAAGATCGTCGGCTCGACAGGACGAATGCAGTAGTTGCCGCGCCCGCGGTGTATCGTACGCAGCCTAAGAATCGCAGCGGATCACGGGGGAGAATCATGCAGTCCGGGTTCAAGCATCTGAGCGCAGCGGTAGCGCTCGCACTGGCGGCGTGTGGCGAAGCGCCGGATCGAACGGCGGCGGCTCCTCCTGCGACACCGCCACCCACGGCGCAATCCGACGTCGCGCCCGGCGATTGGCCGCTGATCAACCGCACGCTGCGCGCGGATCGCTATTCCCCCCTCACCGAGATCACCGCCGCGAACGTCGCGACGCTCGCGCCGAGCTGGACCTACCAACTCGGCGGGAACTCGACGGCCGTGCCGATCGTCGTCGACGGCGTGATGTATCTGCCGAGCCGCGATCGCGTCGTCGCGCTCGACGGCGATACCGGCGCGCTCGTATGGGAGTACGTGCTGCCGGCGCCGCCTCCGCCGCCCGAAGGCACCGAGCCGCCGCGCGGTCCCGGCGGCGGCGCGCCGACCGCGTCGACGCGCGGCGTGAGCTACTGGCCCGGCGACGGCACGTTGCCGCCGCGCATCTTGTTCATGAGCCGCGCGAACTTGATCGCGCTCGACGCTGCGACCGGCACGCCGGCCGCCGGCTTCGGCACGGAAGGCGCCGTCGACGTCGGCATCCCGTACGGCGGCACGCCGACGATTTTCGCGAACGTGGCGATCATCGGCGCCGCGAGCGGCGAAGTGCCGCAAGGCCCGGCCGGCAACCCGCGCGCGTTCGACGCGCGCACGGGCGAGAAGCTGTGGGAATTCCAGACGGTGCCGCGCCCCGGTGAGCCGTTCAACGAGACGTGGGGCGACGGGTGGGAAGGACGCGGCGGCACGAACATGTGGGCGTTCGCGGCGCCCGTCGACGCCGAGCTCGGGCTCGCGTATCTCCCGATCGCGGGTCCCGCGGCCAACTATTACGGCGGCGACCGACCGGGCAACAACGTGTTCGCCAACTCGATCGTCGCCGTCGACGCGCGCACGGGCGAGTATCGCTGGCACTTCCAAACCGTTCATCACGATCTGTGGGACACCGACATGCCGTCGGCCGGCGCATTGTTTCCGTTCCGGCGAAACGGCACGACCGTTCCCGCGATCGCGCACGTAGGCAAGTCCGCGTACTTCTACGTGCTCGACCGCGCGACGGGCGAGCCGCTGCACGAGGTGCGCGAGACGCCCGTGCCGAAAGGCGACGTGCCGACCGAGTGGTATTCGCCGACGCAACCGATCCCAGTGCGTCCGCCGCCGCTCGCACGCGTGAGCTTCAGCGAAGCCGATCTCGTGCGGCCCGAAGACACCACGCCCGAGCATGCGGCAGCCTGCCGCGACTTCATGGAGCGCAGCGGCGGCTTCTACAACGAAGGGCCGTTCACGCCGTTTCTGTACAAAGCGCCCGACGCGCCGCCGAAGTCGTCGATTCAATTCCCGGGCGGCACGGGCGGCGTGAATTGGGGCGGCATCGCCGTCGATCCGACGAGCGGCCTCGCCTTCGCGGCCTCGCACGACAACGCGCTCGTCGGCTGGGTGCAGGACAAGGACCCGAACGTCACGTACAGCTTCGAGGCCGTCGGCTCGAAACAGCCGTACGACCGCGCGAGCATCAACGGCGTCGGCCCGTTCTTCACGTTCAGCGCGCCGATCGGCGGCCAATACAACGAGCGCGGTCAGCCGGTCGGTCCGAGCGCGCCGTGTCAGCGCCCGCCGTGGGGCAAGCTCGTGGCCGTCAACGCGAACACGGGTGAGATCGCCTGGGAAAGCGTGCTCGGCCTGAATCTGGCGTTGCCCGAGGGCAGGCAGCTCGTCGGCAGCGTCGGCAGCGCGGGCCCCAGCGTGACCGCGGGCGGCATCGTGTTCGTCGGCGCTACGAACGATCGGCGTTTCCGCGCGTTCGATGCGCGCACGGGCGCCGAGCTCTGGAGCGCGCTGCTCGCGAACAATGCCGGCGCGAATCCGATGAGCTATGCGGGCTTGAGCGGCAAGCAGCGCGTCGCGATCGTCGCCGGAGATACCGTCAACGTGTTCGCGCTGCCCTGACGCGATGTGACGCCGGAGAAGCGTTCACTTATCATTCACGAGAACAATTCGTGTGAAAGCGATTGGGGGATTCGGCATGCAGCACTTCCGCAGGATCGCATGGGCAGCAGCCCTTGCCGTGATTCTCGGCTCGGCGCCGACCGCGGCGCAGCAGTCGGGCAGGGCCGCGGAGCGGCCCGCGCGCATCGCCGGGAAGCCGAATATCAACGGCATTTGGCAGGCCATGAACAGCGCCAACTGGAATCTCGAGGCGCATTCGGCCGAAGCGCTCGAGGAGTTCTGGGCGCTCGGCTCGCTGGCCGCCATTCCCGCGGGCCAGAGCGTCGTCGACGGCGACGGCAAGATTCCGTACAAGCCCGAGGCGCTCGCAAAGCGCGACGAAAATCGCGCCGGCTGGCCGAAGTCGGATCCCGAGACGCTCTGCTACTTGCCCGGCATTCCGCGCGCCACGTACATGCCGTTCCCGTTCCAGATCGTGCAAGGCGGCGGCGACATTCTCTTCGTCTACTCGTACGCGAGCGCGAATCGGCTCGTGAACATGGGCGAGCCGATCGAGCCGCCCGTCGACACGTGGATGGGCCAGTCGAACGGCCGCTGGGAGAACGACACGCTCGTGATCGAGACGACGGGCTTCAACGACCGCACGTGGTTCGATCGCGCGGGCAATTACCACACGAGCGCGCTCAAGGTCACGGAGCGTTTCGTGCCCGTCGGCGAGAACCACATGCAGTATTCGGCGACGATAGAAGACCCGAACGTGTTCACGCGGGCATGGACGATCAGCATGCCGCTGTACCGCCACATCGACCCGCAAGCGCAAATCCTCGAGTTCAAGTGCGTGCCGTTCGTCGAGGAGCTGCTTTACAAAGATTTGGAGCTGCCGGAACAGCAGGAATAGCGCGGCGGCCGCGGCGGAATCTTAAGGATTTGCAAGGCGTGATTGTCGTATCCGGCTACCGCCCCGATAACGAGATAAACTAGCGGACAAGACCGGTGAAAGCCGGGCCGTTTGTGAGGAGATCATCGATGCGCAAGGAAATCATCGGCCTCGTCGCGGGCGTCGGGCTATCGCTGACGGCAGCGGTGCCGGCTCTCGCGCATCACTCCTTCGCCGCGGAATTCGACGCGAACAAGCCCGTCACGCTCGAGGGCACCGTCAAGGAGTTCCGCTGGGTCAATCCGCATTCGTGGCTACACATCAACGTCACGAAGCCCGACGGCAGCGTAGAAGAATGGGCCGTCGAAGGCGGCGCGCCGAGCGCCCTGCTGCGCCGCGGCTGGACGCGCGATACGCTGCCCGCCGGCACCCGAGTGAAAGTCGAGGGCTTCATGGCGAAGGACGGATCGCTGCGCGCGAACGCGCGCGACATCACGTTCCCGGACGGCAAGAAGCTCTTCATCGGCTCGACGGGCACGGGCGCGCCGGACGAGCGGTCCCAGTAACGTCCGACGGGCCAAGAACGCGGCGCCGCGACGTCGAGCGCCCCGTCAGCTCGCCGCTGCACTCGTTTGCGCTCGCTGCGGGCCGTCGTCGCGCTCGATTCGGAGCGCCGCAGGCCGCGGCCCGCCCGTCGCCCAGTCGAGCAGCTCCACGGTGTGCACGACGGGTATTCGGCCGTGGCCGGCCGCGAGCTGCGCGATGCAGCCGACGTTCCCCGTCGCGACCACGTCGGCGCCCGTCCGAGCGATGTGCCCGAGCTTGCGCTCGCGCAACCGCGTCGCGAGCTCGGGCTGCAGCACGTTGTAGGTGCCGGCAGAGCCGCAACAAAGATGCCCTTCGGCGATTTCCCTGACGTCGAACCCCGCGGCTGCGAGCAGCGCGCGCGGCGCCGCATCGATCTTCTGGCCGTGCTGCATCGAGCACGCGGAGTGATAAGCCACGGCGATCCTCGGCAAGCTCGGCCGCGCCGGCGGCAAGCCGAGCCCTGCGAGCACTTCCGTGACGTCGCGGGTTTTCGCGCTGACGGCCGCGGCGTTCGCCGCTAGCGCCGCGTCGCCGCGGAACAGATAGCCGTAGTCCTTGACGTGCGTGCCGCAGCCGGACGCGTTGGCGACGATCGCGTCCAAGCCCACCCCGCCGAGCTCGGCGTGCAGCCGCTCGACGAGCGCGGCGGCGAGCGAGCGCGCGCGATCGTCCTTGCCGAGATGATGCACGAGCGCGCCGCAACAGCCGTCGACGGTCACGACCTCGGCTCCGCAGCGCTCGAGCAGCCGCATCGTCGCGGCATTGATCTCGGGCGCGATGACGGTCTGCACGCAGCCCGTGATCACGGCGACGCGCTTGCGCTTCACCGCGGCCGGCGGCTGCGGTGTCGTCTCGGCGGCAGCGAGCTTGACGCGCCGCCTCGGCGCGAGCTCGACCATCGTGCGCAACGGCGCGGGCAACCACGACGCGAACGGACGCGCGAACGCGACGGTTGCGAGCAGCGCGCGCACGCGCCGCGGGTACGGCAGCACGGCGGCGAGCGCCGCGCGCAGCCAGCGCTCGGCCGCCGGCCGCCGGTACGTGCGCTCGATGTGGACGCGCGCATCGTCGACGAGGTGCTGATAGTGGACGCCGGACGGGCACGTCGTCATGCACGACAGGCAGCTCAAACAGCGATCGATGTGCCGCACGACGTCGGCCGTCGCGGGCCGGTCGTTCTCGAGCATCTCCTTGATCAAGTAGATGCGGCCGCGCGGGCTGTCGAGCTCGTCGCCGAGCAGCACGTAGGTCGGGCAGGTCGCCGTGCAGAAGCCGCAGTGCACGCACTTGCGGAGTATCGGCTCGGCGGCCGCGATCGTGGGGTTCGCGAGCTGCTCGGCGGTGAATCGGGTTTGCAAGACTGGTCAATCCATTCGGCCGGGGTTCAGGATACCGCGGGGATCGAACGCCGCCCGCAGGCGCGCCACGATCGACGCGAGCGCGGGAGGCTGCGGCTCGAACACGGGCGTCGCGGCGCGAGCCGCGGCCGGGGCCTTCACGAGCGTCGCATGACCCGCCCCGAGCGCGCCGCGGACCCGCGTTGCGTCGACGTCCTCGTACGCGGCGAGAATCAGCCCGCCGCCCCAATCCACGAGATAGCGGCTCGGCTCGAGCCGATCGAGCGCGCGCAGCGCATCCGCGGGCGGCACCGAAATGCGCCAAACGACCGGGCTCGTCGCGAGCGGCGCGCCGCTCGCGATCGACCGCCAACAATCGCGCGAGGCCTGGCCTTCGAGCACGGCGTCCGGCGAGAAATCAAGCTCGTCGCAAAGCGCGCGCGTGCGCGCCTCGACGGAGGCCGCGAATCCCTCGAGCCTTAGCAAGCTGCCGCGCTCGGGATCGACGGCGGCCGCCGACACGTCGTGCGGCGAGCGCAGCGCCGCGCCCGCCAGCGCGAGGCACTCGCCCGCCGACCCGCGCGCGACGACGAGCGTGCGGTCGAGCTCAGGCGAAGGCGCCACGCGAATCGTCACCTCGGTGAGCACGGCGAGCGTGCCCCAAGAGCCCGCGAGCAGCTTCGGCAAGTCGTAGCCGGTGACGTTCTTGACGACCTTGCCGCCGGCCTTGAACGGCTCGCCGCGGCCCGAGACGGCGCGAAATCCGAGGAAATGATCCCGCGCCGCGCCGGCCGTCACGCGCCGCGACCCCGCGAGGTTCGCGGCGAGCACGCCGCCGATCGTCTGCCGGCCGCTCGTGCCGAGCAGCGCCGAGAAATCGGGTGGCTCGAACGCGAGCCGCTGAGCGTGTTCGGCGAGCGCCGCTTCTATCTCGGCGAGCGGCGTCGCGGCACGCGCCGTCAAAACGAGCTCGGCCGCCTCGTAGGCGACGATGCCCGTGAGACTTCGCAGATCGAGAACGTCGCCCGCCACGGGGCGGCCGATCGGCCGCTTCGTCCCGCCGCCTACGGGCTCGAGCGAGCGCGTTGCGCCGGCCACGAGCTCCGCAACGTCCGCGGCGTCGCGCGGTACGAGCAGCCGGGTCTCGACCTCCGCGCTCACGGCGCTAGAACCGCGGCAAGTGCGCGAAGCGCTCCGCGCCAACGTGCACGTGCTCGCGTCCCTGCTCGGCGCAGCGCTTGAGCGTCGGATAGACTTTGCCGGGGTTGAAGCGCACTTCCGGGTCGAACGCGTGCTTCACGCGGTGCTGAATCTCGAGATCCGTCGCATCGAACTGATACGGCATGAGGTCGCGCTTCTCGAGCCCGACGCCGTGCTCGCCCGTCAAGACGCCGCCGACGTCGACGCAGAGCCTCAGGATCTCGAAGCCGAACGCCTCGGCCTTGTCGAGCTCCCCGGGCACGTTCGCGTCGTAGAGGATCAGGGGGTGCAGGTTGCCGTCGCCGGCGTGGAAGACGTTCGCCACGCGGAGCCCGTAGCGCTGCTGCATCTCGGACATCGCGCGCAGCACGCGCGGCAGCTCGCGCCGCGGGATCGTGCCGTCCATGCAGTAGTAGTCGGGGCTCAAGCGGCCGACGGCGGGGAATGCGGACTTGCGTCCGGCCCAGAAGCTGAGCCGCTCGCGCTCACTCGTCGAGACGCGGATGCCGCGCGCGCCGTTGCGCTCCGCTATCGCGCGCACGCGTTCGATCAGGTAATCGACCTCGACGGCCGGGCCGTCGAGCTCGACGATCAGGAGCGCTTCCACGTCGAGCGGATAGCCGACGCCGACGAAAGCCTCGGCCGCATGGATCGCGGGCTTGTCCATCATCTCCATGCCGGCCGGGATGATGCCGTCGCCGATGATCGCCGCGACGCACGCGCCTGCCGACTCGACGACGTCGAAGCCGATCAACAGCGCGCGCGCCGTTTGCGGGCGCTTCAGTATCCGCGCCGTCACTTCGGTGACGATGCCGATCAGCCCTTCCGAGCCGACCGTTAAGCCGAGCAAGTCGTAGTGGCCGCTGTCGAGATGCTTGCCGCCGAGCCGCACGATCTCGCCCTGCGGCGTGACGAGCTCGACCCCGAGCACGTTGTTCGTCGTCAACCCGTACTTGAGGCAATGCACGCCGCCCGAGTTCTCGGCGACGTTGCCGCCGATCGTGCACGCGATCTGGCTCGACGGGTCCGGCGCATAGTAGAACCCTTCACCCGCGACGGCGTGGCTCAGCGCCAAATTCGTCACGCCGCTTTGCGCGACGATGCACCGGTTGTCGTAGTCGATCTCGAGGATCCTGTTGAACTTGCCCATGCCGACGACGATCGCATCCTCGGCCGGAATCGCGCCGCCGGACAGCGACGTGCCGGCGCCGCGCGGCACGACCTTCACGCCTTCGCGATGCGCGAACTCGAGGATCGCCGCGACCTCGGCCGTCGTCTCGGGCAGGACCACGGCGAGCGGCCGGCGCCGGTACGCCGTCAACGCGTCGGTCTCGTAGGCCGCGAGCCGCAGCTCTTCGTCGACGACGTTGCCCGGCGCGACGAGGCGTTTCAGAGCGTCGACGATGCCGGCACGGCGCGCGACGATCGACGCATCGGGCTCGGGGAGGCAAATCATGACCTTGAAGCTCGCCCGGGCTCAGCGGCCGAGCGCTTTCAGGAGCACCGCCTCGGCGCCGGGAAACTCTCGCGACGCATTCGCGAGAAACACGCCGCGAGACATCATGAGCGGCGTCCACCCGAGATCGTTGCGCACCTCGGGATCCGCGCCCTGCTCGATCAGATACGCCGTGATCGAAGGTTGGTTGGAGATGATCGATCCGTGCAGCGCCGTGCAGCCGTCCCAACGCGGATCGCCGACGCCGAGATCGAGCAGCTCCTCGATGTTGTGCGGGTAGTAGAGCAGCGTGTGCTCGGGAGTGCCCGTCATCGGATAGTCGCCGAAATCGGCGCGCGCGTTGACGTCGCTGCCGAGCTCGACGGCGAGCTTCACGGCTTCGAGCCGTTCCGCTTCGCTGACGCCGTTGTGCGGGCCCGGCGCCTCGCCCTCCCAATAGTCGAGACCCGACGCCACCATCAGCGGCGTGATGCCGAATTTGTTCGTGAGCTTGGGATCCGCGCCGCCGTCCGCCAGCACGCGCATCAGCTCGACGTCGCCGTTCTTCGCGGCGATGTAGAACGGCGTGGCGCCGACGTACGTGAGGAGATGCCGGCCGAGCGCGATGTCGGGCGGGTTGCGGGCGGTACCGCCGACCATCGAGAAGCGGTGCTCGTCCCAGTCGATGCGCACGTTCGGATTCGCGCCGTGCTCGAGCAGCTTGCGCGCGAGCTCGAGGCTCGTGACGCGGCCGACGGGCACGGGCACGGCCTCGGCGTCGCCGCCGACGGCGGCGTTGCCCGTGGCGCCGGGCTTGCGCAGCCACGCGAGCGTGTGCAGCGCCGAGCCGCGCGGGTCGGGAAGATTCGGATCGGCCCCGTGATCGAGCAGCACGGACGCGACTTCGTAGTAGGCGTTGACGACGGCCATGCCGAGCGCGCTCGTGCCGTCGGGCGCCACGGCGTTGACGTCGGCGCCGTGCTCGATCAGTGCTCGCAGCGTTTCCAAGTGCGCGTTGCGCACGGCGAACAGGAGCGCAGTGAAGCCTGCAGTCGACTTCTCCTCGGTGCGCGCGCCGTGCTCGAGCAGCAAGCGCGCGGCTTCGGCGTTGCCGCCGCCGGCCGCCCACATCAGCGCCGTTTGGCCGCGGAACGGCTCGATCGCGTGCACGTTGGCGCCTGCGTCGAGCAGCAGCCGCACGGCCTCGGGCCGGCCGTTCCGTGCGGCGAGCATCAGTGCCGTCTGCCCCTCGCCCGAGAGCTCGTCGGCGCGCGCACCGTGAGCGAGGAGCCGCGCAATGAGCGGCGCATCGCCGTTCGCCGCGGCGACGGACAGCGGCGCGAAATTGTGCGCGTTCGCCGCATCGACGCGCGCGCCGGCCGCGAGCAGCATGCCTACGATCTCGCCATTGCCGGCCATGACGGCCGTGAGCAGCGCCGTCGAGCCGTCGGCGGCGGGCGCGTCGACGTCGGACGTTTCGGCGAGCAGCGCGGCCACGCGCGAGACGGCCCCTGCGCGGACGGCCTCGATCAAGGCAGGCTCCGCGGCGAGCACAAGCGGCGCCGCCATCGCGAGACCGGCCGCGGCGGCAGCCGCGCTCCACGTCTCGAGAGCCCTGGTTCGGAGCATGCGTGTTCCTGCGGTCGGGTTGAACGGCAATATACAATGACGGCCGGTGTCGCGGGGAGCGGGCTTTGCCGTCGTCGTCTCGTCTAACGCAGTCGATCGGAGTCGCCGCGGTGGCGGCGCTCGGCGGCGCTATCGTCGCGGCGCACGTCGAAAGCGAGCGCGCCACGCGGTCGTTGGCGGCCGCGACCGTGGGCGAGTTCTGCACCGATTGCCACGATTCGCTGTCGCAGTCGGGCGGCGTCGTGCTCGAGCCGGCGGCGTTCGACGACGTCGGCGCGCACGCGGAGCTCTTCGAGCGCGTCGTGCGCAAGCTCAAAGCCCGCACGATGCCGCCGCCCGAGAACCCGCGCCCGGGCCAGGCCGCCTACGAGCGCATCACGCGCTATCTCGAGACGGAGCTCGACCGCGCGGCCGCCGTCAGCCCGAATCCCGGCAGGTTGCCGCAGCTACGCCGCCTGACGCGCACGGAGTATCGCAACACGATCCGCGATCTGCTCGCGCTTACGAACCTGCCCGCGGAAATGGACTACGAGCTGCTGCTGCCGGCCGACAATTCGAGCAGCGGCTTCGACAACCTCGCCGATCTACTGTTCGTCTCGCCCGTGGTCATGGAGCGCTACCTCGAGGCGGCGCGCAAGATCAGCCGGCTCGCCGTCGGCGATTCGAGCATGCCGGTCATGGTCAACATTCACCGCTTGCCGCTGCACCAGCCACAGGACGACGGCGTCACGGGCTTGCCGCTCGGCACGCGCGGCGGGCTCAAAGTCGACAGCTACTTCCCGCTCGACGCGGAGTACGCGTTCCGCATCGAGCTCGAGCGGCCGCCGCGCGAGCGTCACGAGATCGAGATCACGGTGGACGGCGCGCGCGTCGCCTCCGCGACCGTCGGCGTGGCGCCGCGGGCCGGCGGGCCGCCGCCGCGCGAGCTCGAGTTTCGCGTGCCCGTCGACGCGGGGCCGCACAGCATCGGCGCCACGTTCCTCGAGCGTACCGCGGCGCTCGACGAGCGCACGCTGAAGCCGCTACGCCGCAGCCGCGGCACGCTGCCGGCCATCGAAGTCGTGACGATCAGCGGGCCCTTCGCCACCGCGGGCCCCGGCGACACGCCGAGCCGCGAGCGGCTCTTCGTGTGCCGCCCCGCGAGCTCCGCCGATCAAGCGCGCTGCGCGCGCGAGATCTTGAGCACGCTCGCGAAGCGCGCGTACCGCCGCCCCGTCTCGGACGCCGACGTCGACGAGCTTTGGCCGTTCTACGAGGCGGGCCTTGCCGAGCGCGGGTTCGACGGCGGCATTCAGCGCGCGCTCGAACGCGTGCTCGTGAGCCCGCAATTCCTGTATCGCATCGAGCGCATTCCGCCGGGTGCCGAGCCCGGCAAGGCGTTCGAAGTGAGCCCGATCGAGCTCGCATCGCGCCTGTCGTACTTCCTGTGGAGCAGCATGCCCGACGACGAGCTGCTCGACGCCGCGGCCTCCGGAACGCTGGCCGACCGGCGCGTGCTGTCGCGCCAGGTGGCGCGCATGCTCGCGGACCCGCGCGCCGATTCGCTCGTGGACAACTTCGCGTCGCAGTGGCTGTTTCTGCGCGACGTCGCCGGCCGCGACCCGGACCCGTTCCTGTTCCGCGACTACGACGAGCCGCTGCGCGAAGCGTTCGTCGAAGAGACGAAGCTGTTCGTCGCCAGTGTGTTCCGCAGCGACTCGAGCGTGCTCGAGCTCATCACGGCCGACTATACGTTCGTCAACGAGCGGCTCGCCGAGCATTACGGCATCCCGCACGTGCGCGGCGCCCACTTCCGCCGCGTCGAGCTGCCTGCCGGGAGTCCACGCGGCGGGTTGCTCGGCCACGGCAGCATCCTGACGCTGACGTCGTACCCGACGCGCACGTCGCCCGTGCTGCGCGGCAAGTTCGTGCTCGACAATCTGCTCGCTTCGCCGCCGCCTCCGCCGCCGGCCGACGTGCCGGCCCTCGTCGCCGAGACCGTCGCCGAAGGCCAGAAGCAGTCGCTGCGCGACGCGCTCGCGGCGCACCGTGCCGATCCGAAGTGCGCGAGCTGCCACGCGCAAATGGATCCGATCGGCTTCGCGTTCGAGCAGTTCGACGCCGTCGGCCGCTGGCGCGAAACCGAGGGCGGCTTGCCGATTCATGCGTCGAGCGAGCTGCCCGACGGCACCGTCGTCGACGGCCTCGCCGGCGTCGAGGCCTTGATCCTGGCCGACCCGGAGCGTTTCGTCGGCGCCGTGACGGAAAAGCTGCTCATGTACGCGCTGGGCCGCAACGTTCAGTACTATGATTTGCCTGCGGTACGCGCCATCGTCCGCGAGGCCGCGCCGAGCGATCATACGTTTGCGGCGCTCGTCGAAGGCATCGTCATGAGCGTGCCGTTCAGGCAGCGCCTGGCGCCAACCGACCCGGAGCTGCGCAGCGCCGGGCTCGTGCGCGGGCATGGACGCCCGCGGTAGAGCAACGCAGGACGAGGGCATGGATGCCCGAGGTAGAGCAACGCAGGAGCAGTTGCCGAGCAGTTGCCGAGCAGTTGCCGAGAGGTGAACCGATGATGTTCGTCGCGAAGAAGACCCTGAACCGGCGCACGTTGCTGCGCGGCGCAGGCACCGCGCTCGCGCTGCCGCTGCTCGATGCGATGGTACCCGCGCTCGCGGCCACGGCCCCGCGCACGCCGCGCCTCGCGTTCATCTACGTCGGCAACGGCATCGTGCACGAGCACTGGAAGCCGAAGACGATCGGCCGCGGATTCGAGCTGTCGACGAACTTGGCGCCGCTCGCGAAGCTGCGCAGCGAGCTCAACGTCGTTTCCGGTCTTGCGCATCGGCAGGCCGACACGTTCGGCGACGGCACGGGCGACCATCCGCGCTCGTCGGCGGCCTGGCTCACGGGCGTGCACGCGTACGACCGCACGCGCCCCGGCGTCGAGGTCAAGCTCGCGACGACGGCCGACCAGCTCGCGGTGCGCGTGATCGGCAAGGACACGCCCGTCGCGTCGCTCGAGCTCGCGATCGATCCGCCGCTGCAGGGCTCGTGCGACTCGGGCGACTGCTTCTACGTGAACACGGTCTCGTGGCGCAACGAGACGACGCCGAACTTGGCCGAGCTCCACCCGCGCGTCGTCTTCGAGCGCCTGTTCGGCGACGGCGGCTCGAGCGCCGAGCGGCTCGCACGCGCACGCTCGCGCGGCAGCATTCTCGATTCCGTGCGCGGCGAAGCCGCGCGGCTCGCGGCCGGGCTCGGCGCAGGCGACGGCGCGAAGCTCGAGGAGTATCTCGACTCCGTCCGCGAGATCGAGCGGCGCATCCAGAGCGCGGAGAATCGCGGCGAAAGCGACGTCGTTCTACCCGAGCGGCCGACCGACATACCGGACAGCTTCGAGGAGCACGCGCGAATCATGTTCGACTTGCAGCGGCTCGCGTTCCAGACGGACACGACTCGCGTCACGAGCATGATCATGTCGCGCGAGCTGAGCGGCCTGAGCTATCCCAAAATCGGCGTGCCCGACGCGCACCACAACATCTCGCACCATCGCGGGGATCCGGAGCTCGTTGCGAAGAAGTCCGCGATCGATACGTACCACGTGCAGCTTCTCGCGGAGTTCGCCGCGAAGCTCCACGAAACGCCGGACGGCGACGGCAGCCTGCTCGACAACGCCTTGGTGCTATACGGCAGCGGCATGGGCGACGGCAACCTGCACCGGCACGCCGACCTGCCCTGCCTCATGCTCGGCAAGCTCGGGGGTAAGCTCACGACGGGCCAGCACGTGGCGTACCCCGAAGACACGCCGATGACGAACTTGCTGCTCACGATCCTCGCCCACGTCGGCGCCCACGTCGACAAGCTCGGCGACAGCACGGGCTTGCTCGACCCCGATCCGCTTTCGGCCTAGCGCCACCGGCGCTGGGCCTCGCGCGCCGCCGGCGCGCAGCGCCGCGCGGCGCGCTCAGGCGTTGCGCAGGTGCTTCGGCCAGATGCCGTAGCGGCCCGCCGACAGAATGCCGTTCGGGTCGACGGCGTCCTTGAGCTTCTCGTGCAGCCTGAGCAGCGCGTGCCCGTTGAACGAGTACGCGGCCGCGCAATCGTCCATGAACGCCGTGTGCGTGCGGTATTCGCCCCACCCATGCTCGGCCGCGACCTCCACGAGCCGCCTGAACGTGCGCCGCACGGCTTCGTTGTGCGCCGGATCCGGCAACACGTAGAACATGCAGAGGATCACGAACGTTCGCGGGTGGTACGACTGCGGGAACACGAGCAGGGCGACGTCCGTGCCGAACTCCTGCAGCACGCGCTGAAACACTCGCTGCGACTCGATGACGGCTTCGCCGCGCATCGGGATGACGGGCGAGAAGCCCACGTGCCCGCGCGTCGCCGGGGCGAAATTCGAGCGCGCGCCGATCGAGAACGTCTCGAGCGTCGGGATGCCTAGATCCTGCGGATCGCGCACGGCGGCCTTCTGCTCTTCCGTGATCGGAAAGCGATAGAACGCGCCTTCGCGGAAGCGGGCGCCGGGGATCGTCGAGAGCCGCCGGCGCGTGTACTCCATCTGCGCGCGCACGACTTCCTCGGGCCCGTAGAACTTGAAGATGTTCGAGTAGAACGGCACTTGGCGCTCGCGCGCGAAAGCGTTCAGCTTTTCGATGTCGGCGGGATCGTCGCTCGCGAGCGCGGCGCGCAGCTCGGGATTCTGCGCCACGGCGAACCGCAACGGCGACTGCAGATTCGTGCCGGCGTTCTGGAGGCCCGTGTTCATCACGTAGCTCATGTGATCGACGAGCGGAACGATGTCGTCGTGGCCGAACACGTCGACGGAGCAGTCGACGTAGGCTTCCGGCTGCGGCATCAGCCAGATGCCCATCTTCGTGACGACGCCGAAGTTCGACTGCGAGAATAAGCCGTCGATGTACGGGCCGTAGCCATACTTGAACTGCTGCCACGTGCGCGAGCCCGGCAGCGCGCCCATCCCCGTGCGCACGAGCTCGCCGTCGCCCGTGACGACCTCGAGCCCGCACTGCGCCGCCCAATGGTCGCGGTAAGGGTTCATCGTGTAGCCGACGCCGTGATCGAGCGCGTTGCCGACCACGCTCCCCCAGCCCGGATCCGGGCAATCGATCCAGAGCTTGAGGTTCCGCTCCTCGATGTAGCGATAGAGATCGAAGTAGCTCACGCCGGGCTCGACGAGCGCATAGGCGTTGCGCTCGTCGACCTCGAGGATGCGGTTCATGCGCTTCAGATCGAGCACGACGCTGCCCGACAGCACGGGAGCCGAGCCGCCGTACCCCAAGTTCCGCCCGGTAGAGATCGGGTAAAGAGGAATGCGGAGCTCGTTGGCGATCCTCACGATTTCCTGCACCTGCTCGGCCGAGTCGGGCGCGACGGCGGCCGAGGCGACTTTCTCCTCGGGCTCGTTGATCAGCGGCGAGTAGGCGTCGCGATAGAGCGCGGCGTCCTCGTCGCGCGTGAAGACCCAGTCGGCTCCGACGACCGACCGAAATCGAGCGAGGGCCCGCTCGAAATTCCGCTCGCTGACCCCGGGTGGTACGCTCATGTCGTGGTTCCTTTCAGTTGCAGGCGCGAGACTCGCTCGACGGCGAGCAAATGGCAAGACGCGCCGAATGAACCTGGCGCCGGCTCGCCGTCACTACGACCGGCGGGGGCAACGTGCGGAGGGAGTGGCATGGACGACCGCAACTGCATTCTCGCGCGAGCGGCGACGGTTTCCGCAGCGGTGCTCCTCGTCGCTCTGAGCGCGGCCATCGCCGCCCAACGGGCCGAGGACGCGCCAGAAGCCGACGAGGCGCCGCGCGAGGCGCAGATTTGCCTGAGCCATCCAACGATCAAACGCACTCGCGTGCTGAACGACCTCAACATCGTCTTCATCACGCGCGACAACGCCATCTACAACAATCAGTTGCCGCGCAAATGTCCGAGCCTGAACCGCGGCAGCGTCGTCAGCTACCCGATCGAGAACCGCCGCATCTGCGCCGGGGGAAGCTTCCAAGTCCTATGGCAGGCCGGCGCGAACAACTACATCCCGACCTTCGTTTGCATGCTTGGGTATTTCGTGCCGATCAGCGAGAGCGAGCTCGAGGATCTGACGGCCGCAACCGACGCGAGCCGGGATCGCCGTCTGCGCCGGCGCAGCCGCCGGGAGGCGGTGACGACCGAGCCAGTCGAGCTGCCACCGGCCGATACGGCGCCCCCGGCCGCGGTGCCGGCCTCCGTCGACGACTAGCACCGAAGCCTCCTCGCCGAACCACATGGGACCGACTCTTCATCGGAATTGAGTAGGGCGCGGGGTAACCCCCCCGCGGCCCTCTCACATTGCCGTACGTGCGGTTCCGCATGCGGGTTCAACGGACACGCTGGAGTCGCTGGCAACTCGCCAACAGCGACGCCAACCCCATACGCGTGAAGTAGCGCGCCGGCAGAGCCTGGTTCACGTAAGGATGTCTTGCGCCTGTGCATGAACGAGCGCAAGAGCTGTGTGGCGAGGCCCTGGGAACGGAAGTTCCTGCAAGGCACGAAGCTTGCTCGCGCGCGTTCGTGGCTGCTGTCGAACATCTTGCTGACGGACCTCGACCGGGAGCTCGAGCGAGGGTTACTCGTGCACGGCGCGGCGCATGAGCCGTCTACGCACGGCGACAGCGGTCCACCTTGCGGCGTCCCTTCCGTTCACGACGTCGTTAAACCGTCCTGCATCAGTCCCTTTCAGGAGCCGGCGAATCAGCTTCAGCACTCGCTTATCACGGACCCGCCGCGCCACCCGCGCCATCAGCACATCGTGATTGACTCGATCGAAGAACTGCTCCAGATCGAGGTCCACCACCCACCGCTTACCGTCGCAGATGTACGCCTTCGCCTGCTGCACCGCCTGATGAGCGCTACGCCCCGGCCGGAAGCCGTAGCTTCCCTCCGAGAACGCCGGCTCGAACAGCGGTTGAAGCACTTGGTACAGCGCCTGCTGAACCAGCCGATCCACGACCGTCGGCACACCCAGTGTCCGCTTCCCGCCCGAAGGCCTCGGAATGTCCACTGCACGCACCGGTTGTGGTAGGTACCGGCCTTCCAGTAACGCCGCCTTCACGCTCGGCCAGTTCTCCTTGAGCCAGCCTCGAAGCTCGCTCACCGGCACGTCATCGACGCCCGGCGCTCCTCCTCGGCTCTCGACTACTCGCCGATACGCTGACCGCATGTTGCCGAGGTCGACCACTTGCTCCATTAGCGCGTGGTCCTCCGCTTTCGTTTGCTCGGATGTCGCCGCGCAGGCGCCGGCACCGAGAGGCAGCTCTCCGGGCTTCCGGTCCGTCCTTCACGCTTATGCGCGTCGGATCTACGTCGCCGCGTTCCGTACACGTATCCGGCTTTGCATCTTTGGGCCGGCTCACGCCGCGGCTCTAGCCTCCGTCCGCTCCTGTTCGTCGCGCCAGCGCTGTTGCTTCCGGCTTCCTTCAGACCTCCAGTTGCCCAGAGAACCCTTGCCTTCCGCCAACTCCCCGTGTCGGGTGTGTAGAGGACTTTCACCTCCAAGTCGGTGCGCCCTGCCGGGCGCACCCCACAAAAGGACGGCGGGCACGAAGCCCGCCGTCGATACGAGCCGGAAACGAGCGAACTAGAAGCTCATCTTCACGCCGACGTAGGCACGGCGTCCGAGGACGTCGTAGTAGTCCGCGCGCGTGACCTCCGCGTTGTTGTCACCGGGACGCGCTCCGACGATCAACGGATCCTCGTCCGTCAGGTTGTCGATGCCCATTCGGAGGCTGATCCTCTCGTTGACCGAATAGCCCGCGAACAAGTTGAAGGAGTCATACGAACCGACGGGGAAAACGTCGGTGTTCGGATTCCGCGCCGCGGTGTCGTCACGGATCTCCGGCAGATGGCGCCATTGCAGGCCGATGTTCGCCCTGCCTCCGCCGAAGTTGTACCCGAACGTGTTGGTCAGCTTGTACTTGAACTGACCGCCCTCGGCGAGCGTATCGCGTACATCGACGATCGGCGAACCCGGCGAGTCCTGAATCTCGTACTTGTCGAGAATCGTGAGCAACGAGTTCACGAAGAACGAGCCGCCGTCGCCGATGTCGACCGTCCAGTTCACGCTCGCATCGAGACCCGTCGTGGAGAGCGCGCCCGTGTTGATGAACGGCGCATCGACCGACGAACGCTCACCCGACACCACGTTGCGCAGAATCAGAGAGCAATACGGATTGCCGTCGTAGGTGAGCGTGGGGTTGCTCGCGCCGTCGGCGTTGAAGCACTGCTGATAGGCGAACAGCGAGTTGAGCGGCGCGATCGCGTCCGTGATCTCGATGTTGTAGAAGTCGAACGACGCCGTCAGGTTCTCGAGGCTGCCAGGTCCCTGCAGCACGAGACCCAACGTGAACGTCTCGCCCTCTTCGGGCAGCACGTTCGGGTTGCCCTGGCGCAACTCGATCTCGAGCGGGAAGAACGGGTTACCGGGCCGTGCAAAACCGTCCGGGCCCGCCGGGTTCTGGTCGAACTGCGACTGGCCATCGTTCGTCGGATCGCCGTCGCTGTTGTCGATGATCGCCCGGCAGAGCGCCTGCACGGCGGCCCGATTCGGGTTGCTCGCGACGTTACCCCACGGCGCGGTCGTCGTGTATGAGCACGGGTCGCTCGGGCCGAACCCGACGACGAGCAACGATACGCCCTGGAACAGCTCGGCGGTGTTCGCCGCACGCTGGGCCTTCTGATAGCCGCCGCGCAGCGCGATGCTGTCCGTCGGCCGGTACGTGAACAGCGCCTTGGCCGTATCCGTGGTGCCGACGGCGGAATCCACGTAGTCGGAGAAGCGCGCACCGAACTCGAGATCGAGCCTGCTCGTCACCGGCACGAGCAGCTCGCCGTAGATCTCTTCCACCTTCGTCTGACCGGCCGTGTTGTTCGAAGCGAAGATGCTCATCGGGTTCTCGACGACCGATTCGCGATCGTTCGTCTCGCCCGGATCGAACGAGAACGCGTTCTTGCGCGAGCTCGCGCCGACGGCGAACCTGAGCTCACCGGCCCGCATGTCGGCGAGCTTGCCCTGCAAGTTGAATTCGGCGATCTCCTGCTCCACCCGCTGCACGGAGCGGCCTTTCGACATGATGCTCTCGAGGCAGTCCGCCGAAACCTGACCCGCCCCGAGTGACGAGCTGTCGGTGAAGATCGGCAGTCCGCTCGTGCAAGTCTGCACGTAGTTGCGGCCCGAGGTGAACGAACCTTGCCCCCACGTGCCGCTCGGCTGGCCCAGCAGGTACTGGTAGCGCTGCAGCGACGGCATGTTGTAGTTGAAAGTCAGCGAATCCGTTTGGCCCGTGGAAACGTAGGCCTCCCACGTCCAGTCGCGCTGGCTGAACCGCCCTTCGACCCCCGCCATGATCTGGTAGACGTCGTTCGTGGTCTCCGTGGTGACCGGCCCTCCGAGGAAATCGAGCACGCGGAACAAAGTCCAGGGACGGGTAGGGTCCGCTCGCGACTGGAGCAGCGTCTGCAGCGCCGCGGGAAGCGGCCGGCCGTCGACGGGGATCGGCGCGGACCACACCGTGATGGCCGGTGGATAGCCGCCCGTGGTGTTGACTTCGACGCCGCTGAAATTCACGTGAGCGAACGCGCTCAGGCTGTCGTTCATGTCGTACGTGGCGCGGCCGAATAGCGAGCGGCGCTCGAGCGGCGACGACGCCTGGGCGTCGTAAACCACCTGGCCCAGATCGCCGTTCGGCTGCAGGCGCATACCCGCATAGCCGGCGCCGGGCGCCGTGCGGCTCGACGGGCTGTCGAACGGGCCGTTGTAGTTCCGGGCACCGGACAGCAGGAACGGCGTGCCGTCCGGGCTGAAGAAGATCTCGCTCCGCGGCGTGGCGATGAACTGCCCGGGCGCCAGCCCGCCGGGCGGCGCTGCACCACCCGGAACGTAATTCGGGTTGCTCGCGAAAATCGTGTCGACGGCGCCCTGGGTCGGCAGACCGCCGCTTTGCTGTTGGGTTCCGGCGCCGAGAATCGCCGTCGTCGGCGAGTAGGCCGGTGGGTGGAGAAACCCGCCCGCGTTGCTGCCGGGATCGAACCAGCCGTTCAGATAGAAATCGCGGTCGCGCTGCAAGACCTGACCGCGGTTGTACCACTCGACGCCGAGCATCACGTTGCCGTTGCCGTCGCCTGAATTGACGCCGAGCAGGCTCGTGAAGCGCGTTTCCGAGCCGTCGCCTTCGGCAGTCGTCTGGCTGTGGAAGTCCATCTCCACGCCTTCGAAATCGTCCTTCAGGATGAAATTGACGACGCCCGCCATGGCGTCGGCGCCGTACACGGCCGAAGCGCCGCCCGTGATGGTCTCGACGCGCTCGATGGCGGCAGAGGGAATCGTGTTGACGTCGATGATGAGCGCGGCGTTGGCCGGCTGCGCACGGCGGCCGTCGACGAGCACGAGCGTGCGATTGGCGCCGATTCCGCGCAGGTTCAAGCTGCCGATACCGAGCGAGGCCGTGGGGCCCGCCTGGATACCTTGGTCGAACTGCGTGCCCTCGGGCACGAACTGTGGCATTTGATTCAGCACGCTCTCGATGCTCAGCGTGCTGGTGTTCTCGAGTCGCTCCGTGTCGATCGTGACGATCGGGCTCGCTGCCTCGAGGTCACGACGGACGATGCGCGAGCCCGTTACGGTGATCTCCTCGAGTGCAGTGTCCTGGGCCTGCGCGGCGCCGCCGCCGGCGAGCAGTGCCGAGATAGTCGACGCAAGCACGGTCCGGTTGACGAGCTGCGTCTCGTCGCATGTTCTGGCCTTCATTCCTAACCCCCCGCTGTTCGTTGAAAAGAAATCTACCGAAAACGACAAAACCGGCGCCACCGGAAAGTGTTGCCGAAAAACATCGATCGTTCGCCGCAACGGCTCAAAGCTAGCGCTGCTTGGGAGGGAACTTTGTACCAATGGCCTCGCAAGTGACAGCTATCAATAACACTGGCATTCTTAGTACCATGTTGCGATAGGGCCACAGCCGAGATTTCTCGCGGCTTTCGCACGTAGCGGGTTTCACCGTCGGCTCGCCGCCGCACGCGGCCGGCCGCTACACTGGAGTTGTTCTGCTATGAGCGATTCATGTTCAGCCTTCGCCGCGCACTGATCCTGACGCACCGCTACCTCGGGATTCCGCTCTCCGTGCTGTTCGTGCTGTGGTTCGTCACCGGAATCGCAATGATTTACGTCGGCGGCATGCCGACGCTGAGCGCGCAAGCCCGCCTCGAGCGGCTGCCTGAGCTCGATCTCGAGGCCGTGCGTTACACGCCGGCCGAGGCGGCCGCCAAGGCGGCGAGCGGCTTCGGCCGCGCAACGCTGACGAGCGTGCTCGATCGGCCCGCGTATCGGTTCGCGAGCCCGTACGGCGCCGCCACCGTGTTCGCCGACAGCGGCGAGCCGTTCGAGGGCATCGACGCCGAGACGGCCCGAGCCGTCGCCGCCGGCTTCGTCGGTGCCGCCGCGAGCGACGTGGAGCTGCTCGGCAGCGTCGAGCGGCCGGATCAGTGGACGCTGCAGCTCGAGCGGGACTTGCCGCTCCTCAAGTTCGGCGTAAACGACGGCGCCGGCACCGAAGTCTACGTCTCGCCGCGCATGGGCGAGGTGCGGCTCGTGACGACGACGAGATCGCGCACGCTCGCGTGGATCGCGACGATCCCGCATTGGTTCTACATCACGCCGCTGCGCACGAACCAGCCGCTCTGGTACTGGACGGTCGTCATCACGTCGGCGCTCGGCTCCGTGCTTGCGCTCCTGGGCCTGGTGCTCGGCGTCACGCAATTCAACAAGACGAAGCCGTTCCGCTGGTCGGCCGCCGTCCGCTACCAGGGCCTCATGCGCTGGCATTACATCACCGGCGTCGTGTTCGGCGTGTTCGCGCTGACGTGGGTGTTCAGCGGGCTCCTGTCGATGGAGCCGTTCGGCTGGACGACCGTCGAGAACAGCGTCGACGTTCCGAACGACGCGCTGACGGGCGGGCCCGTCGAGCTTCGGCAGTTCCCGCCCTTCGAGGCGGAACGCTGGGACGTGCTGCTCGCCGGACGAACGTTGAAAGAGATCGAGTTTCGCCGCATCGCCGACGCGCCGTACTATCTCGCGCGCTACACGGGCACGGGCGCCGAAGCGGAGCCGCGCCGCGAGCGGCTGCACCAGCCGTACCCAATCACGGGGCGGTCGGAGCCGCGGCACCTCCTCGTCGACGCGCGGACGCTGACGGCGCGCGCCGAGCCGTTTCCGGCTGATGCGCTCGTCGAGAGACTACGCGCGGCCGTGCCGGAGGCCGCGATCGCGAGTCACGAGCTCCTCACCGACTACGACTCGTACTACTACTCGCGCAACGGCCAGGCCGCGCTGCCCGTGCTGCGCGTGAAGTTCGCGGACCCGATGGACACCTGGGTCTACGTCGATCCCGAGCTCGCCCAAGTCGTGGCGTCGATTCATCGTTTGCATCGCGTCGAGCGCTGGCTCTACAACGGCTTTCACAGCCTCGATTTCGGCTTTTGGTACGGCCGCCGCCCGCTCTGGGACATCGGGATGATCGTGCTGTCGCTCGGCGCGCTCGTTACGAGCACGATCGGGCTTTGGCTCGGCTTCAAGCGGCTGACGCGGGGTCTTGCTTGAAATAACGCTTCAGCTGGTCGTAGACCTCGGGATACTCGTCGCGCAGCTCGCGCGGCACGTCGAAGAACATCTCGGCGCAGACCGCGAAAAGCTCGGCCGGGTCCTCGGCCGCATACGGATCGAGCCACGGCTCCTCGCCGCGCTCGAGCGCCTCGGTCAGATCGTCGTACGCCGTGTCGAATGCGGCCACCCACTCCGGCACGCGCATATCGCCATGCAGCGGCGGGACGCCGTCGGCTTCGCCGCCGAGCATGTCGAGCTTGTGCGCGAGCTCGTGCACGACGACGTTGTAGCCCTCGCCGCGGCCGGAAAGCTCGATCTCGCTCCACGCGAGCACGACGGGCCCCTGCTCGTGCGCCCCGCCCGAAAGCACGTCGTCGCCGACGTGGACGACGCCGTCCTCGTCCTCGATCGTGCGATCGCGGACGACGAACTCGTCGGGATGCACGACGACGGATCTGAACCCTCTGTAGGCGTCGAAACCGAGCTCGAGAATCGGCAAGCTCGCCATCGCGGCGATCCGCACGCACTTCGCCTCGTCGAGCGGCATGCCGCGCGCGGCCTCGAAGCTCTTCTCGTGAAGGAACAGCAGCGCGAGCGCGCGCAGCCGCTCGCGCTGCTCGCCGGTCAGACGCTCGAGCGCCGGCCAGGCGGCGAGCGCCGCCGCCCACTGCTCGTCCGGTATCGCGTGGCGGGCCAGAATGCGCCGCCGGCGCCAGCGCTTGAACATGCTGCAAACGCGAACGCGGCGGCCGACGTTTCAGTCGTGCCGCCGCGTTCAGCCTCCGTATCGGTTTAGGCGAGATGCCGCTTGAAGAACGCGATCGTGCGGTCCCAAGCGAGCTTCGCCGCCGCTTCGTTGTACCGCGGCGTAGAGTTGTTGTGGAAGCCGTGCTGCGTGCCTTCGTAGACGTGCTTCTCGTAGGGCACGTTGTTCGCCTTGAGCGCCGCCTCGTAGTCCGGATACATGGCGTTGATGCGCTCGTCGCTCTCGGCGAGCTGGATCAAGAGCGGCGCCTTGATCTTCGGCACGTCGGCAGTCGCCGGCGCGGCGCCGTAGAACGGCACGCCGGCCGAGAGATCGGCGCCGAGCGCGACGGCCAAGTTGTTCACCATGCCGCCGCCCCAGCAGAAGCCCGTGGCGCCGAGCTTGCCCGTCGACAAGTCGTGGCCCTTCAACCACCGCGCGCTGTTGACCATGTCCTGGCGCAGCTTCGCCTGGTCGAGGCCCGACTGCAGCGCGCGGCCGTCGTCGTCGTTGCCGGGGTAGCCGCCGACCGGCGACAGGCCGTCCGGCGCGAGCGCGAGGAAGCCGTCGACTGCGGCGCGCCGCGCGACGTCCTCGACGTAGGGATTCAGGCCGCGGTTCTCATGGATGACGAGCACGGCCGGGAACGGGCCGTCGCCCGCGGGTTGCACGAGATAGCCGCGCATCTCGCCGGAGTTGCCGCCGGGGCTCGGATACTCGACGTATCTCGCCTTGATACGCGGATCCGTGAACGAGATCGTCTGCGCCTCGACGTAGCGCGGGAAGAGGGCCTGCGCCATCGCGAGGCCGCCGACGACGGCCGCGGCGGCGCGCGCCAAGAACTCGCGCCTGTCCATGAAGCCGTGGCAGTACTCGTCGTAGAGCTCGTAGATGCGGCGATCGATCTCGATCGGCGGTGATGCGATCTCGTGCGGTTGTGCAGCCATGGTGGTCCCCCAGGGTGTTGAACGAGCCGGTGGCTCGAATTTACCCCGCGGACGGCACCCTGTCGATTGCGCGGCGGCCGACGTAGCGATTCACGACGTAGAGCGCGATACCGAGCAGCAGCAGCACGCCCGCCACCTGGTACTGCTCGAAATCTCGGCCCGCGAAGGGCGACGCCAAATACACGCACGAGATCAAGCCGAGCACGGGGCAGACCGTCGGCGCGCGATAGTGAGCATGCTCGACGCGCTGCTTGCGCAGCACGAGCACGGCGAGATTCACGACCGCGAAAACGCAGAGAAGCAGCAGCGCCGTCGTGCCGCCGAGCGTGCGCACGCCGCTCCAGCTCGCGAGCATCAGCGCGATCGCCGTCGTGATGATGATCGCCACCCACGGCGTGCGCCGCTGCGCGTGCACGGCAGCGCAAACGCCGGGGATCACGCGCTCGTTGGCCATGCCGTACAGAAGACGCGACGACATCATCAGATTGATCAGCGACGTGTTGCCGACGGCCACCATTGCGATGAAAGAAAACAGCACGAGCGGGAACCACGGCGCGCCGGCGCGCACGACCTCGAGCAGGTCGCGGTCGGTTTCGCGCAGCACGTCGATCGGCACGAGCGCCGTCGTGAAGAACGCCACGAGCATGTAGACCAGCCCCGTGATCGTGATGCCGACGAAGAACGCGCGCGGGAAATCGCGTTGCGGATTCGTCGTCTCCTCGACCATGTTCACGGAATCCTCGAAGCCGATGATCGCGAAGAACGCGAGCGCGGCGCCGCTCACGACGAGCGAAAAAGGGTCGGCGCCGGCGTTGAACTCGAGCCCTTGCCGGGGCTCGCCGAGACCCTGGCCGAGCGCCCAAATGCCGACGAGGATGACGATCAGGAGCCCCGCGAGCTCGATGCACGTGAACGCAACGTTGATCTTCACGGACTCGCCGACGCCGCGGAAGTTGATGTACGCGAGCCCGAGGATGAACAGCGGCACGAGCACGATGAGCGGCACTACGGCGATCTCCTGGAAGTAGCCGGAGAACGCGCGGCTCGCAGCCGCGACCGACGTCAGCGCCGAGCACATCACGGCGAAGCCCACGAGAAACGTGAGGAACCGGTTGTTGAACGCGCGCTGCGAATAGAGCGCCGCGCCGGCCGCATGCGGATACTTGCCGACGAGCTCGAGGTACGACGTGGCCGTGAACATCGCGACGATGAAGGCCCCGCCGAACGCGAGCCAGGCCGCGCCGCCCACGCGGCCCGCGACGTCGCCCGTCAATGCGTAGATGCCCGTGCCGAGCATGTCGCCGATCACGAGGAAGAGCAGCAACTTCGGCCCGATAGCCCTCTTGAGCTTGGGGCCGCCGACGGCGGACGAGTCGGTCGCGGTCGTCGTCATCGCGGGCACGCTAGCAAAATCGAGAGCGAAGCGCGACCGGCCCGGCATATACTCGAGCCACGCCGAGGACGGAGGCCGGCCGATGAAACTGCGTTTTGAGCACTTGCTCGCCGCCGCGCTCGCCGCGCCGGCGGCGCACGCGCATCACAGCTTCGCGCCGCATTTCGACATCGACAAGCCCGTGGACATCTCGGGCACCGTCATCGAATACGAAGCGCGCAATCCGCACAGCTATCTGCACATCGCGGCCGTCGACGAGAACGGCAAGACGCAGGAGTACGTCTGCGAATCGCACGGCTTCACGCAGCTCTCCCGTAACGGCATCACGCCCGAAATGCTGAAGCCCGGCACCGAGCTGCGCGTCGACGGCTCGCTGTCGCGGCACGACCCGCACATGTGCTTCTTCAACAACGTCTACTTTCCCGACGGCCGCGCATTGAGCGTTAACGGGCCGCGCGGCGCGCAGCCCGCGAGAGCAAGCTTGCCGCAGCGCACGGACATCTTCGGCACATGGATGCTCGCGCCGGCTGCGCCCGATCCCCGGCGCGCGAACACGAGCCGGCCGCAGCCGATGATGAATTTCCTGACGCCCGCCGGCGCAGCAGCCGTCGCGGCCTACGATCCGTTCAAGGACGACCCCACGTTCCGCTGCGATCCCGTCGCGATCCGCCGCGTCTGGGGAGCGCCCGGAACACCGCTCTCGATCACTCGCGAGCCGGACCGCGTCGTGCTGCGGCACGAATGGATGGACGTCGTGCGCGTCGTCGACTTGACCACGCGCGAGCACCCGGCCGACGGCCCGCGCACGTCGCTCGGCCACTCGATCGGCTACTTCGAAGGCGACACGCTCGTCATCGAGACGGCGAACTATTCGGCCGGCGTGCTGAATCAGTACGTCGAGGAGCCCGGCAAGCCGACGCGCGGGCTGCTGCACTCGGCGGCGCTGACCTCCGTCGAGCGGCTCTCGTTCGACGCCGAGCGGCAACGGCTCGTCGTCGAGGTTGCGCTCGAGGATCCCGAGTTCTTCACGCGCGCCTTCGACGTCGCGCGCCTCGAGTACGCGCCGTCGGATCTCACGATCGAGCCGTTCAACTGCACGCCCGAAGGCGTGACGGGCACGATCGCGCGGTAACCGCCGGCGCCGTCGACGAAGCTACACCTGCCGCGCCTGCTTCTTCGCGCGCTTCAACGCCTTGCGCTCCTTCGGCGTAAGCTGCGGCTTCTTCTTCGCTTCCTTCTGCGTCGTACGTTCTTTGGCCATCGCAATCCCTCCCATGCCAGGACGGAGCCAATGTAAGCACGCGAATCGTCTTACGCCAACAGCTCCTCTGCGATCTGCACGGCATTCAAGGCGGCGCCCTTCAGCAGCTGGTCGCCGGCCGAGAAGATCGAGATCGAACGGCCCGTCGAGTCGCTCAAGTCGCGGCGAATGCGCCCGACGAGGATCTCGTCCTTGCCCGAAGCGTCGACGGGCATCGGGAAGTAATTGCGCTCGCGGTCGTCGACGACGCGGCAGCCGGGCGCTTCGGCGATGATGGCGCGCACCTCGTCCGGCGTGATCGGCCTCTCGCACTCGAACGTCACGGACACGCAGTGCGCGCGCAGCACGGGGACGCGCACGCACGTGATGCCGATCGCGATCGAAGGATCGCCGAAGATCTTGCGCGTCTCGTTGATGACCTTCGTCTCTTCCTCGTTGTGCCACGTCACGGGGTCGATCTTCGTGTTGTGGCTGAACGCGTTGAACGCGTACGGGTGCGGCAGCACCTTCGGCTCGTAGTTGCGGCCCTCGAGATAAGCGCGCGTCGACTCCCGGAGCTCTTCCATCGCGGCGGCGCCGGCGCCGGAAGCAGCCTGATACGTCGAGATGATCATCCGCTTGATGCGGTTCCTTCGGTGTACGGGCCAGAGCGGCGTGATCGAGATGATCGCCGAGCAGTTCGGGTTCGCGATGATGCCCTTGTGCGTGGAGATCGCTTCGCGGTTGATTTCCGGTACGACGAGCGGCACGCCGGCGTCCATACGGAACGCCGACGAGTTGTCGACGATGACGGTGCCGGCCTTGACGGCGGCCGCGGCAAACTTCTTCGTCGTGCCGCTGCCGGCCGAGAACAAGCCGATGTCGACGCCGGCGAATGAGCCCTCGGTGAGCTCCTGCACAGGCAGGTCCGCACCACGGAATTTCAGCGTCTTGCCTGCCGAACGCGCGGAAGCGAACAGCTTGAGCTCCTTCAGCGGAAACTTGCGCCGCTCGAGGCACCCGAGGAGCTCTACACCGACTGCACCCGTCGCGCCGACGATGGCGACGACGGGATTCACTATCTTCTTGGCCGACATGCGTGCGACTCCAATAGGAGGGAGGCAAAAACAAAAAAGCCCCGTCGGTCTCTCCGGCGGGGCTTGGATTCGATCTGCGGTGCCGTCAGCTCAGCGCGCGCAACGCTCCAAAGCCCCCGTCGGGGTTGTTTTGAGGGTGCGCGTGCGAATCGTGGCGTTCACGGGCGCGAACCTTAGCCGAAGTCGCGGGGCCGGTAAAGCTCGAGGTCGACACCGTACAATCGACACCGCGTAAACACGAGCGTAATCACAGAAAAGGCGTTTGCATCCGTATACAAGGTGGGCGCAGGATTCGTCCCCATCGATGCCCTCGATTCCCGACACAAGTAGCCCGTGCCCGCACCGAGCGGCCTTGCGCTTCATCGGCGCGGCCGTCTTGGCGGTGCTCGTCGGCTGCGGCAAGACCGGCCCCGGCGCGTCGAGCGCCGGCAGCGCTGGCTACACGGCGCCGCGCACGGCCTGGGGCGACCCCGATCTTACGGGGATGTGGCCGATCGACCGGCTGAACGGCACGCCCGTGCAGCGCCCCGAGAGCTTCGGCAACCGGCGCTTCTTGACCGACGAAGAGTTCGCCGAGCGCGTCGAGCGGCTGCGCGGCTTGAACGCGCGTTATGACGCCGAAATCGCCTCGAACAAGATGGGAATCGGCCACTGGGCCGAGATGGGCGAGCCGAACCGCTTGACGTCGCTCATCTCCGAGCCCGCGAACGGCCGCGTGCCGCCGCTGACGGCCGAAGGCGAGCGCCGCTCCGCGACGATGACGAGCAGCTGGTCCGACATTCCGTTCGACTCGGTCGACGACTTCAACGCGCTCGACCGCTGCATCACGCGCGGCATGCCGGCATCGATGTTCCCGTTCATGTACAACAGCGGCATCGAGATCATGCAGGCGCCGGGCTACGTCGTCATCCGCTTGGAGCTCGTGCACGAGACGCGCGTCATCCCCGTCGACGGCCGCCCGCCTTTGGCGCCCGAGATCGTGCAGTGGCTCGGCGAGTCGCGCGGCCGGTTCGAGGGCGACACGCTCGTCATCGAGACGCGAAACTTCAACGGCGAGACGCCGATGCTGATCGTCGGTCCCGGCGCGAAGCCGATTCCGACGAGCCGCGAGATGCGCATCGTCGAGCGGCTCACGCGCACCTCCGACGACACGATCGACTACGAGATCGAAGTCGACGACCCGGTCGTGCTCACGGCACCGTGGAAAGCCGCGTTTCCGCTGAGGCGCGACGACGACTACCGGATGTTCGAGTACGCGTGCCACGAGGACAACTCGGCGATCCGCAATTTCATCGAGGCGTCGCGCTTCGAGCGCCGGCAAGCTGCGGCGCAATGAGCAAGTCCGGCGACCCAACGAAATCCGGCAGCGACGAGCGCGCGCTGGCGCGCCTCGAGAAGGCCCTCAAGGAAGCGCTCGCGCGCAGCGAAGCCGCCGAGGCGCTGATCGAGGATCAGCGGCAGCGGCTCAAAGCGCTGGGCTTGGGCCGCGAGGAAACGATGCGCGCGCTCAACGAAGCGCGCGACGAGCTCAGGCGCGTGGCCCGCGAGCGCGACGAGCTTCGCAAACAGCTCACGCGCGTCGATAGCGTGCAGACTGCGACGATTGCATTACCCGACGACGAGCCGGCGCCTTCTCCGCCGGCGGCGGAGCTGCCGTCGCTCGATGACCTCATGAGCGCACTCGGCAGCATCGAGGAGCCGCGCGGCCCGCACGTGGCCGGTCACCTCCACCAGCGGGTATCTTCCGCGCACGACGCGGAAGAGTCGCGGGAGATGATCTCGCCCGAGCTCGTGTTCCCGGAGCAGTTTGCGGAAACGGCCCGATCGGCCGAGCACCGAGCGCCGGTCTCGCGGCTACTCGTGCTGCTCGATCCCGAACGCCCGGTCAAGTATCCGCTCTTCAAGGAAACGATGACGATCGGCCGCGCCGACGTCGCGGACATTCAGATCGACAACGGCTTCTTGAGCCGCCTGCACGCGCGCGTAGTCACGACCGCCGACGGCGTGACGATCGAAGACATCGAGAGCAAGAACGGCATCCGCGTCAACACGAAGCTCGCGACGCGCCAGACGCTGCGCCACGGCGACGTCGTCGATCTCGGTCGTCTGCGGTTCCGCTTCATCGATACCGCGGCCGACGCGGATTGACGGCCGCTACTTCGGCCGGCCCGAGTAGCCCCGCGACAACATCGTCATCCGATAGATCGTCATCGCCGTGTTGCGGATGCCTTCCGGCGTCGTCCAGGCCTTGCCGTCGGGGCCGACGGCGCCCATCGACGGCGCATAGAGCAGATTCTTCTCGGGACCCGAGAACGCAATCGTGATCGGCCGGCGCGGCGTCGGGATCATGCCCAAATGCTCGCCGCGCGGCGACAGCACGTGCACGCCGCGATTGCCGGTCACGTAGAGCCGCCCTTCCGAATCGACGGCCATGCCGTCGCCGCCGTCGTCGCCGTCGAGCGTGCCGAAGTCGCGGCGGTTCGCCGTCGTGCCGTCGGCACGAACGTCGAACGCGAGCACCGTCGTGTTGTTCGTGACGTAGAGCGTGCGGCCGTCCGGCGAAAGCATGATGCCGTTCGAGCGGATGTCTCGATCCGCGACGGTGCCGACGACTCCGGCCGGGTTCACGTAGTACGCGCCGCCGACCGTGAAATAGACGCCGCCCTTGCCGTCGGCGACGAGATCGTTCAAGCGGCCGAGCGGCGTGCCGTCCGCGAACGACATCGCGAGCACCTTGCGCTCCGGCAAGAGCTGCACGACGGCGGTCAGCTCGCTGCAGCCCGGCAGCTGCGGGTTCAGCGGCTCGGTGCAGGCACGCTCGACGCCGTAGAGCCGGCCCTGCGCATCGAGCGAGACGGAGCCGACGCCGCGCGTCTGCGCGAGCACCGTGTACTCCTTGCCGTCGGCCGCGAGCTTGCGGACCGTGTCCGTCTGTTCCTGCGCGAAGATCACGCCACCGTCCGGCGTGCCGTTGATGCCGTCGGCCGTCTCGAAGTCGGCCCAGACGATCTCCCACTGCGCGCCGGGCGCGACGACGCCGGATATGCCCGTGACGCTCGTGGCGCGTTCTCCGGGCAGCAGTGGCTGCGCGGACGGCGAGCTGCTCCAGAGCACCGGCAGGCAAACGGCGGCCAGCACCTTCGCGTGCTTCATATTTCTTTCCCCCCTCGCCGACGCACGGGCGAGTAATCTTCGTCCGGCGATCAGTCTAGTGCGGACCCCACTTCGACACTATCGCGGCGAACGCGCCGGAGGGCGGCGAGCCCGAGGTGCCCCGGTCGCGCCGGCTCGGAAAAGCCCGTGGTAAAGTGGTGCCGCACTGCTATGAAGGATAACGAGGGGGAACCCATGGCCGCATTCAGAGGGTTGACGTTGGTCGTCGCCGCGCTCGCCGCGAGCGGCGGGCTATCGCCGGCGGCGGCGCAGCAACGGGCGCAGCCCGCTGCAGAGCAACCGGAACGAACCGCCGCCGAGCGTCGAGAGGCCTTGAGCCGCTTGATTCCGAAGCACGAGGGCTACCTGGGCGCGCTGGCGCCCGAAAACCTGCGCAAGGAGCGGCCGGCGCCGCCGTTCGATCTGACCGGCACGTGGTTCGTCGACTTGAGCCGCGCGTTCGCGGATTTCCGCTTCGGGCCGCCCTACCCGGAGTTCATCGGCCAGGCGAAGGAGGACTACGAGTACTCGCAGACGCTGCCGCGCGGCGCGTCATGGCGCGACGCGATCGGCCAGTGCTACCCGGCCGGCCAGCCCATGGTCATGACGCGGGTCTGGCCGATCGCGATGGTCCAGCTCCCGACCGTCATCTACATGATCTCGAACTTCAACAACGAGTTCCGGCAGATCTTTCTCGACGGGCGACCGTGGTCCGATCCGGACACGGTCATCTACACCTACAACGGCGAGTCACACGGCCGCTGGGAAGGCGACACGCTCGTCGTCGACACGCGCTACGTCGAGACGTGGAACCACTATATCGACACCGGCATTCCGATCTCCGAGGAGTTCTCCATGCAGGAGCGGATACGGCTGCTCGAGGACGGCGAAATGCTCGAGATCGAGTACATCATGAAGGACCCGAACAATTGGGTCGGCGAATGGCGCAGCACGAAGCGCTGGCTACGCGTCGACTACACGGACATCGGCGAGGTGCACTGCCTGCCGGATTTGAACGACAACTTGCCGAGCACGCAAGCCGGCCAGGCCGGGCTCGAACAGTAACGGAGCACGAAGGATGAAAGCATTCGAGAGATTCGCGGGCCTCACCGCCGCGGCATTCGCAACGGTTCTCGCGCTGCCGGCCGGCGCGCATCACTCGACGGCGGCGTTCGACTCGACGCGCGTCGTCAAGATCGAAGGCACGATCACGCAGTTTCGCTGGATCAATCCGCACGCGTCGATCAAGATCGACGGCACCACGGCGGGCGACGACCCGGACGGCGTCTGGACCGTCGAGATGACGGCGCCGAACGTGCTGATCAACGAAGGCTGGACGCGCACAGCGCTCAAGGTCGGCGACAAGGTCACGATGTACGTGAATCCGCTGCGCACCAAAGTCACGCTGAACGACGGCAGCACGGGCGGCCTTTACGTCGGTGTCGTCCTCGCCGACGGCCGCACGCTCGGCCGCACCGACGGCCAGGGCGCCGGCTCGGATCGCTGAGGCCTAGGAGCCTGGGCGGTAGAAACGCGCGAGGCGAGGCGTTCCCAATTCGAGCACAATTTGTCGATCGTCCGACGCGCATAGTGGTGACTATGTAAGGAGGACGATCGACAAATTGGGCCGAAG
>Ga0073934_10001602_pt1 | contig 52818 bp, 52 predicted proteins | sample LarsenN4metaG_FD_76834 | JGI IMG/M metagenome (GOLD analysis project Ga0073934, IMG submission 76834) | Hot spring sediment bacterial and archeal communities from British Columbia, Canada, to study Microbial Dark Matter (Phase II) - Larsen... ...
CGTCCATCCGTATCCCGAGCAACGCCTGTGCGTCAGAACCTGAGGGAAGAGCCCAGTGCGTTAACTGCGCACGCTGGGATCTGTGGAGGGGGTGCTCAGCAATGGGCATTCCTACTCCGACTCCAAGCTCAGCGGCCGGCCCGAGCGCGTTCTTCGGCTCGATGCCCCGAAAGAATGTTGGCGAGGCCGAGATTGCCTTCATGGCACGCCACTTCGAAGATCGGGCCTTCGCTCGTGCGGAGCGGCACTTCGACGCTCCACGGGCTCACGAAGACCGTCGGATCTTCGATCGTGGCGCGATACATGATCGTGTCGGCGTCCGTGCGCGTGAAGCGCTCGACGACGCGTAAGTTCTCGTCGCTGATCCCGTTCAGCCAACCGACACCGAAACGGCTCTGCTCGTTGAACTTGAAGTTGCGCGTCTCGACGACGAGCGTGTCGCCCTCGAACCGGCCGCGCGAGTCGCCGATCCACTGAACGATGCTCGGCGACGTATGGGGCCGCCCGTCGAGCGGGATGACGCGCGCCTCGTGATTCATCTCGACGAGGATCACGACGTGGTCGGGCGTCTGGAAGATGCGGTAATTGTTGTTGTACGGCTCGGGGAGCATCGGCACGGCCGCGCCGAACAAGATGCAGCGCTCCGTGAGCCAGCGGTCGGACGGACGATCCGCGGGATGCGCGGCCATGTGGGCCGTGCGTGTGTCGACCGCGGCCTGAGCCGCCGGCGTCAGTGCCGGAATGCGGCCGTCGCGCGGCTCGATGACGAGCGACGTGCGGCCCGTGTGCACGCCGCCCGCGCCGCGCTCGAAGAAGACGTCGTTGTACGAGCCGACGTCGCCGGGCCGCAAAGGCCGATCCGCGTTCGTCGCCGCGCGGCGCTCGGCTGCGAACTGCTCGAGCTCCTCGGGAGTGAAGAACTCTTTGTCGGCGAGCTCCGGAGGCCGCTGCAGCGGCGTCAGCGTGGCGTTCGTCCAGGTGCCTTGCAGGTCGGGATGACCCCAAGGTGTTCGAAAAGCAGGCTCTTGCGCGGCGGCGAGGCCGGCGCCGAGACCGAATGCCATGGCTAGACTTCGGACTCGGCGGCTCATGGGCAGGGCCTAGCGAGGCTCGATGCGCAGCACCGCGCCTTCGTCCTCGTCCGTGATGACGTAGAGGAGGCCGTCGGGGCCCTGTTGCACGTCGCGGATGCGCTGCCGCAAGTCGGCGAGCAGCGACTCGCGGCGCAGCTCCTCCATTTGCGGGTTGAAGAGAATGCGGTCGAGCTTGCCCGTGCCGGGAATCTCGCCGTAGCGCAAGCCGCCGACGAACACGTCGCCTTTCCAAGCCGGCAACCGGTCTCCCGTGTAGAACGTGAAGCCCGAGACGGCGATCGCCGGCGTCCAGTAGACGACCGGCGGCTCGAAGCCTTCGTGCGTCGGCGCCGATTTGGCTTGCCACGGCCCCGGATACGTGCGGCCGAGGCTCACGAGCGGCCAGCCGTAGTTCTTGCCCGCGCGGATGATGTTCAGCTCGTCGCCGCCGTTCGGGCCGTTCTCGCTCTGCCAGATCTCGCCCGTCACGGGGTGCAGCGCGAGACCGAGCGAGTTGCGATGGCCGAGCGTGTAGATCTCGGGCTTGTAGCCGGCCTTGCCGACGAACGGATTGTCGCTCGGCACGCTGCCGTCGTCGCGGACGCGCAGCACCTTGCCGCCGTAACTATTCGTGTCCTGCGCGTCACCGCCGCTCGTCGCGATGTAGAGCATGCCGTCGCGGCCGAACGCGAGCGGCGTCGGCCCGCCGTCGCCGGGCTCTCCGACGAAGACATCGCGCACCTCGGCGAGCGAGTTGCCCGTCCAGCGCGCGCGTGCGACGGCCATCGTCGTGCGGTTGTCGCCGAGCGGCTTCGTGTAGCTCAAATACAGCGTCTGGTTTTGCTCGAATTGCGGATGCAGAGCGATGTCCATGTAGCCATGCACGGCACCGGGCAAGCCCGACGTGCCCGTCCAAAACGACGGCGGGCCTCCGGCGACGGGAGTCGGGTCGAGCTTGCCGTTGCGCATCGCTCGCAATTTGCCGTCGCGCTGCGTGATCAGCATGGTGCCGTCGGGCAGAAACGTGAGCGTGAACGGGAACGACAGCTCTTTCGTGAGCACGGTGACGCGGATGTTCTGGCCTTCGCCCGTCGCGTAATCGAAAGGCCCGTCGCCAAGCGGCTTGTCGGCGAGCCCGGACGGCGCGACCGGAATTCCCATACGAAACGGCACTTCCCGCTGCGCGAGCGCGAGGGGCGAGCAGAGAGCGGCGAGCGAAACGGCGAGCAGGGAGCGGGCGATGGACATGAAAAGTGACCCCCAAGTTGGTAGCCGCAGTATAGGCGGACTGCCTCAGCCTCCCAAGCAGCGCCAGTGCATCCGCAGAGAGAAATTTGGATTCCGCCGCTGCCCCCGCCGGATCGACTTCGCTATGATTCCCGCCGGTTACTACGAATCACGGCGACTCTAGGGGGCAAGATGCGGCACGGGTTCATGGTCTCACTGGCGGCGCTCGTCCTCGCGGGGGCCATACCGCTCGCAACGGACGCGCAAACCGCGCCGCGCCGCATCAACGGCAAGCCGAACCTGAACGGCATTTGGCAGGCCATGAACTCGGCCAACTGGAATCTGGAGGCCCACGCGGCATACCAGCTCAAGGATTTCTGGCGGCTCGGCGCGATCGGCGCGGCCCCGGCCGGCCAAAGCGTCGTGAAGGAGGGCAAGATCCCGTATCGCCCGGAAGCGCTCGCACGCCGCGAGGAAAACCGTGCCGGTTGGCCGAAAACGGATCCCGAGGCCGCCTGCTATCTGCCCGGCATCCCGCGCGCCACCTATATGCCGTATCCGTTCCAGATCGTGCAGGGCGACGACGACATCCTGTTCGTCTACGCGTTCGCGAACGCGAATCGCGCCGTGCACATGAACGACCACCGCACGATCGACGAGGTGCCGGTCGATCTTTGGATGGGGTGGTCGAACGGCCGCTGGGAGGGCGACACGCTCGTGGTGGAGGTCATCGCGAACGACGATCGCACGTGGTTCGATCGCGCCGGCAACTACCACAGCAACCAGCTCAAGGTCACGGAGCGCTACACGCTGCTCGACGCGAACCGCATCCAATACGAGGCCACGATCGAGGATCCGGAGACGTTCACGGCGCCGTGGACGATCTCGATGCACCTCTACAAGAACACGGAGCCGAATGCGGAGCTGCTCGAGTTCAAGTGCGTCGAGTTCTCGGAGCACATGTTGTACAACGAGTTTTTGAAGGAGCCGCTGCCCTGAGCCTTCGCTCGGGTAGGCTCGAACCGTCGGTTTAGGCAGCTAGGAGAAGCTATGCGAGTCAATGGTTGGTTCAAGGTACTCTGCGGCGGCGCGCTCGCTGCCATGGCCGCGCCGGTCGTCGCGCACCATTCGTTCGCAGCCGAGTTCGACATCAATCGGCCGATCAAGCTCGAGGGCGTCGTCACGAAGATGCAGTTCAGCAATCCGCACTCGTGGCTGCACATCGAAGTCACGACGGAGTCGGGCGAGAAGCAGCAGTGGGCCGTCGAAGGCGGCGCGCCGAACGCGCTGATCCGTCACGGCTGGAACCGCAACTCGGTCCCCGCGGGCACGCGCGTGTTCGTCGAGGGCTTCCAGGCGAAGGACCGATCGTTCCGCGCGAGCGGCCGCGACATCACGCTGCCGGACGGCCGGTCCTTGTTCATGGGGCAGGGCGGAGCGGCGGCGCCGAGCGCCGAATAGGCCGAGCGCCGGCACGAGATCGACGAGCGCCGCGGGTCGAGGCGGCGCTCTTTGCTGCCGCTATTCGCCGGCGTTGATGTCGAAGACTTCGGCCCCATCGCGCGGCCGGCCGTAGATTCCCATCCCGACCGTGCGCTGCGGCGGCGTCTCGCCGCGGGCAATCGCGTCCGCGACCTCCTTCTCGAACGCGCGCTCGCCCGAGAGCGAGTGGCCGACGGCGCCGTTGCCCTCGTGGCACGAGTACTCGAACGTCTCGTAATTCGGCTGCGTCGTGATCATGAGACGGAACGTGAAAGGAGCGGTGTAAGCCGCTGGATCGTTTACGGTTGCGATGTACTCGATCATGTCCGGATCGACGCGCGTGAAGCGCTCCGTCAACGTCATCGCCTCGCTGTGCCGCGTGCCGTTGCCGTTCGCGCCGATGCTCGTCTTGTCGGTGAAGTTGCGCGTCTCGACGACGAGCGTGTCGCCCTCGAAGTGCCCGCGCGAGTTGCCCATGTACTGGCGGATGTCCTCGTCCAAGTGGGGACGGCGGTCGAGCGGGATGATGCGCGTGTCGTGGATCATTTCGTAGCTGATGGCCACGGAGCTCGGGTTCTGCACGATCCGTAGGCCGTTGCCGTAAATGACGGGCAGCGTCGAGCCGATCACGCCGCGCGTGATGCAGCGGTCGTAGAGCGTGAAGTCCTCGAAGTCGTTGAACGGCCCCGGGCCGAACGTGCCGCGGTCGCGGTTGCCGGCGCGCGCGAGGCCGGCCGGCGTCATCTCGGGAATGCGCCCGTTCGGCGGGTCGACGATCAGCGACGAGTAGCCGAACGTGCGGATGCCCCACTCGTTGCGCAGGAAGGTCTCGCGGTTCGCGGCGGCGTCGGCGCCGCCTTCGTCGCGGCTCGCACGCTGCCGGAACTCCTCGGGCGTCAGCGTCGTGCGCTCGCCGAAGCTTTCGGGTCTCACCGTGGGCACGCTGCGCATGTCGTCCGTGCTCCACACGCCTTCGAAGCTCGGATCGCCCCAGCTCGTTCGCGGCACTTTCCAGTTGCGGTCGCGCACGGCCGCCGCAGTCGTCTCGGCCGGCGCGGCCCGGGAAGCGGACGGCGTTACGGTCGGGCCGCCGCCGAAGCCTTGGGCCACGGCGGGCGCGCTCAATGCGAGCGCCACACCGGCAGCCAGAGAACAAACCGTCATCGATGCGACCCGGACCATTGGATTCCCCCTGAATCGAACCGGCGGTCAAGCCGATCGTGCGCCGAAGAATAGGCGAACGCTCGAGCGTTCTCCATCCGATGAAACGCTATTTTTCTGTGGTGAACGCCTCGTCGCGCAGCTCGCGGACGATCTCGCGAACGCGGTCGGCGTAATTGCGGATCTCGGCGTCGTGCGCCGCGACGAGGGAGCCTGCCATGCGCACGGGATCGCCGAAGAAGAATCGCTCGTAGAGCATCTGGCGGCCCCCGAAGGCGGAGACTGCCACGTCCCATGCGAGCCTGAAGAGCGGAATGCGCTCGAACGCATCGGCACGCGCCGCCTGGTAGTAGCGCCGGATGTCGTCGGCGAGTGGGCCCTTCAAGTCCTGCTCCGTCGGCATCGCCACCAGGCCGCTGGCGCCGAGCTGCTGGACGATCTCGATCATCCGCGGATAGAGCCGCGGATAGAGATTGCGAGCCGCGTCGAGCGGGTTCCAGGCCGGACGCACGACGCCCCACTCGTCGGGCGCCGCATCCGCTTCGGCGGCGCGCTCGAGCGCGCGCATGGTCTCGAGCGTCACCCAGAGCTCGGCGAGCTTCTCCTGGACGTGCTGGAAACGCTCGGCGCCGATCGTGTCGACGAGCAACGCCGCGAGGCCGAGCACGAACTCGGACTTCGCGATGTTCTTCACGACGACCTGGTGCGCCATGCCGGCCACGGCGCCGGTGCGGGCATGCACCGCATTGCAGCGCTCGACGTCGCGATGGAGCAGCACGTTCTCCCACGGCACGTGCACGTCGTCGAACACCACCACGGCGTCCATTTCCTCGAACCGCGAGCCGAGCGGATGATCGAAGTGCGAGCGTCCGTAGTCGACGCTCTCGCGGCAAATGAACTTGAGGCCAGGAGCGTCGGTGGGTATCACGAAGCCGAACGCGTAGGGCGCGTCGTCGGCGTTCGCGCCGAGCAGCGTCGACGGCATCACGAGCAGCGCATCCGCGATCGGCAGCGTCGCGAGCATGCGGCAGCCGCGCACGACCAGTCCCGAGTCGGTTTCTTCCTTCACGCGCGCAGCGAGGAACGGATCCGCCTGACCCGACGGTCCGGCGCTGCGGTTCGCCTGCGGTGTGATCAAAGAGTGAGTCAGCGACAGATCCGCTTCACGCACCTCCTCGTGGAGGCGCACGGCGTTCGAGGCGAAGCGAGGATCGGCGGCCGCGAAGAATGAGGCGCCGCCCGCGTACGCGCTCAGCGCGCGGTTCAGGTAGTCGGGGACACGCCCCATCATGCCGTGCGTATGGCGCGCGGCCACCGCCATCGCCCGGCCGATGGCCTCGAGCTCGCCGACCGTCTTCGGCACGCAGAACGAGCGGGCGACCTTGCGATCGCTCGACGGCGAGTCGAAGAGGCACTCGGACGCTCGACGCCATTGCAGATCGTAGAGCTCGCCGAGCGTCGCGACACCGCCGCGAAACGCCGGGTGCATCGTGACGTCGGCGACGGGCTCGCCGCGGTACCAGAGCTTAGGCGGCCGCTCGCGCAGCCGGCGGAGCACGGCCGCGCCGCGCCGCGCGCCGGCGCGTTCAGCGACGTTTGCGAGCATCGGCGCGCCTGCGCGTCATGGCGTTCTTCGCCCGGCGGACATCGCGGCTGCGATCTGCTCGATGTCGTGCTCGCTCAGCGCCGGCGAAAAGTGCCGGATGCGCTCGAAAAGCTCGATCGTCTCGAAGTAATCGCGGGCGCAGACGGCGTGGACATAGCCTCCGGGGCTGAAGCGATAATCCTCGAAGAACACGAGCGAGAGGCGCCAATCTCCTTTTGCGATGAGCTCGCGGCAGCTGCGGCAATGGGCCCGCCCCGACGTCGCGCGCTCGGCCCCGTGCAGCCGGGGGACGCGGCGGTGCTCGATGCCGAACCGGGCCGCCGCGGCGAGCGGCTCGAGGTCTTCGCCGGCTGCCGCGGCCTGCGTCTCGAGGAACGGCTCGGGGCGAGAGTAGGCGGCGCACGGCAGATGGAACCACAGCGTCATCTCGCCCTCGCCGAATGCGTTCGGCTGCCGCTCACCGAACCGGAGCTCGCCCTTCGCGATGGGCTGATCGCAGCTGCGGCACTTGGCGCGGGCGCTCGAGGCAGGTTCGATGACGTGTGGCACGCTTCGATTATAGGGCGACGCCGGCGGCGCCCGGTGCTCGGCCTGGATCGGCGTGGACGCGGACGCTCTGCTAGGCTTCACGGACCGCATCATCCTACGGACGAGGACGTGAGCGCTTCTCCCGCTTTGGCCGCCCAGCGCGCGGCGACGACGACCTTCTCGGTGCTCGCCGCGATCAGCTTCTGCCATCTGCTGAACGACATGATGCAGTCGCTGCTGCCTGCGATCTATCCGATCCTCAAGGACAACTATGGCCTCACGTTCGGCCAGATCGGCCTCTTGACGTTCACGTTCCAGGCGACGGCGTCGCTCCTGCAGCCGCTGATCGGCGTTTTCACGGACAAGCACCCGCAGCCGTACTCGTTATCGGTCGGCATGGGGTTTTCGTTCGTGGGGCTTCTGTTGCTGTCACAGGCCGGCAGCTACGCGTTGCTGCTTGCAGCCGCGGCGCTCGTCGGCTCGGGCTCGGCCGTGCTGCACCCCGAATCGTCGCGCGTCGCGCGCATGGCCGCCGGCAGCCGGCCGGGCCTCGCGCAGTCGCTGTTTCAAATGGGCGGAAACCTGGGCGCGTCGATCGGGCCGCTCTTCGCCGCGGTCGTCGTATTGCGGTACGGCCAGCCGAGCGTGGCATGGTTTGCGCTCGCGGCCGTCGTCGGCATGATGTTGCTGCTCGGCGTCGGCCGCTGGTACGTGCTGCACGGCATGGCGCGCATGCGGGCGCACGGCCCGCAGCAGCGCGAGCAGACGCTGTCGCGCGGGCGAATTGCCGCCGCGCTCGCGATTCTCGTGGCGCTGATGCTGTCGAAGTTCGTCTACAGCGCCAGCATCACGAGCTACTATACGTTCTATCTCATCGAGCGCTTCGGCGTCTCGGTGCGGTCGGCACAGATACATCTCTTCGTCTACCTGGCCGCTGTCGCGATCGGCACTCTCGTCGGCGGCTCGCTCGGCGATCGCTTCGGACGAAAGTTGGTCATCTGGTTCTCGATCCTCGGCGTGCTGCCATTCACGCTCGCGCTGCCGTACGCGAATCAGGTTTGGACGGGCATTTTGAGCGTGCCGATCGGCTTCATTTTGGCCTCCGCGTTTCCCGCAATCGTCGTGTACGGGCAGGAGCTCGTGCCGTTGCGGGTGGGCACGGTGGCCGGTTTGTTCTTCGGCCTCGCGTTCGGGCTCGGCGGCATCGGTGCGGCGCTGATCGGCCAGCTCGCCGACGTGGCGGGCATCGAATGGGTCTTCAAGCTGTGCTCGTTCTTGCCGGCCATCGGGTTGCTCGCCGCCTTCCTGCCGCAGACGGCCGGCGTCGCGCGGCCGGTTCGCGTCTAAGGTGCTTCCTCGACGCCGACGAACGAGCGCAAGGGTGGGCCCGACGTATACATATATATGGTACAGGGAGGTCGCGTGGGCCCGCCGCGGATCGTCGCGAACGCGCCTGCGCGTGGGACATGAGCGGCCCGCATCTTATCCGCCGCGGCGCATCGTGACAGAACTCCCGGTACGGATACCGCTTGTACTCTCGAGCCAGCCGTCCTGATGAGTTCGTCTGAAACGAAGCACCGGCGCGCGCATCGCTCAAGGCGCGCACTGTGTCGGCGCGCGGCGGCGCGGACCGAATTCGTCGCGCCTCTGACCTCTAGGCATGCGAGCCGACAATTGACTACACTAAGATGTCGCCGCTGCATGACGCTCGGCTCGTCGACGTCGGCGGAGGGGTAGCGCGCTTGGCGCGCGACCCCGTAGGATGCAGCGGCGAACAACTCGAACAAGATTGGGTGCTATGCCGGGGACCCGCGTGTTTTCGGGCGAAGGAACCTCGATTCCTTCCGGTCTGGCAGGGGGAGCTCGTGTACGGTGATTTAGCTCATCGGACCATTGCGCGTGCGGCGTGCGCGGCCGACGGTCGGCAACGTCCGTGTGTTGTAGCCGCGCACTCCTTCGTGGATCATTGGTGCGTGGGCGGCGCCTCGCGGCGGCGAGGGCTGCCCGGTCGTCGTTTTGCATGGCTATGACCTCGGGCTCGAGGCAGCCGACGCAAGTCGAGTGCAGGAAAAGTTTTAGGAGGGCGCTCTTTAATCATGTGTCTTAGTGAATTGAAACTCGCCGCAGCTGCCAGGCCGCGCTGGCTCCACCTCATGGTGGCGCTGGCTCCGGCCGCTTTCGCCGCACCTGCGGGCGCCCAGCTCCAAGAAGCGCTCACGGCGCAAGTCGAAGTCGATCGAGCCGCCGCGCAATCGCAAGCCACGATCGACCAACTTCGCGAACGCACGCTCGACGCCGGCGGACGCGCCGCCGAGGCCAACGCTGCCGCGGAGAGCCTCGAGCGGTTCAACCGTCAGCTCGAAGAGCAAGTCCGCGCGCAAGAGGAAGAGCTCGCGTCGATCGAGGAGCAATTGGTTCAGATCGAGACGACGCAGCGCGAAGTCCAACCGTTGATGGTGCAGATGCTCGACACGCTCGAGAAGTTCATCGAGCTCGACGTGCCGTTCCTGCTCGACGAGCGCACGGCGCGCGTGAACCGGTTGCGCGATCTGATGCCCCGTGCCGATACTCCGATCTCCGAAAAGTACCGCTTGATCCTCGAGGCCTATCAGATCGAGCTCGACTATGGCCGCACGTTGTCATCGTATGAAGGACGGCTCGGCACCGGTCCCGATGCGCGCACCGTCCAATTCGTGCAGGTTGGGCGCGTCTCGCTGATGTACCGTACACTCGACGGGTCGGAATCCGGTTATTGGGACCACAACCAAAAGACGTGGGTGGTCGACAACGGCTATGCCGATGCGGTCGAGCAAGCCCTTCGCGTCGAGCGCCGCGAAGGCGCGCCCGAGTTGCTGACCGTACCCGTCCCAGCGCCGCAGGAGGTGCGCTCGTGATAAGAACAACGAGAAGAATCTTGCTGCCGCTCGCCGCGGCGGCCTTCGCCCTTCAGGCTTCGGCGCAGCAGCCATCCGGCGCCGCGGACGATCCCGCGACCCGCTATGCGCAGGCGATGACCGACGCCGAAAGCCTCGAGCGCTTCAACCTGCAGCTCGAGGAGCAGGTGCGCTCGCAAGAGGCGGAGATCGCCTCGATCGAGGAGCAGTTGGTCCGCATCGAGACGACGCAGCGCGAAGTTCAGCCGCTGATGCAGCAGATGGTCGATGCGCTGGCGCGGTTCGTGGAGCTCGACGTGCCGTTCCTGATCGAGGAGCGCACGAATCGCATCAGGAATCTACAGAACGCGATGATGCGCGCCGATACGCCGGTTGCGGAGAAGTATCGGATGATCATCGAGGCGTATCAGGCCGAGCTCGAGTACGGCCGTACGCTCGAGGCCTACGAGGGCCGGCTCGGTACGGGCGCCGACGCGCGCACCGTCGAGTTCGCTCGGCTCGGGCGCGTGTCGTTGATGTATCGAACGCTCGACGGCGAGGAAACGGGTTATTGGGACGCAAACCAAAAGACCTGGGTCGTCGACGACAGTTATGCCGAAGCGGTCGAGGAAGCCATTCGCGTAGCGCGTCGCGACGGCGCGCCGGAATTGTTGACCGTACCCGTCCCAGCGCCGCAGGAGGTGCGGTCGTGATCAGAATCAGAAAATTGCTACCCCTTGCGGCCGTTGCTTTCGTTGTGCCCGTCTTGGCGCAACAGAATTCGGCGTCTTCCCACGCGGACTTGCTGCGGGCGATCGAGAGCCAGCGCGCCGAAGAGCAGCGCGTGTTCGAGCAGCGCCGTCAGGAGTACGAGTCGAAAGCCAGCCAGGCCGAGAAGGACGCCTTGCTTCGCCAGGCCGAGCAGCGGCGCGACGAGCTCGATCGGCAGTCGGATCAGCTGAACGAGACGTATTCGGCGAATGAGCTCCAGATCAGCAATCTGAATACGCAGCTGCGCGAGAAGGCGAACGCGCTCGGGTTGTCCGAGCTGTTCGGTTTGGCGCGGCAGTCGGCCAACGACGTTTCGTCGATCCTGCAGCAGTCGCTGATCACGACGCAGTTCCCGACGCCTGCCGGGGAAGTGGCGCGCGACGAATGGTTGCGGCAGTTCGCGGCATCGGTCACGACGCCGACGGCCGCGGAGCTCGAGCGCCTGTGGATCGAGATCCAGCGCGAGATGACGGCGAGCGGCCAGGTCGCGAAGTACCAGGCCCGCGTGGTTCAGCCCGGCGGCGAGTCCGTCGAGTCAGAGGTGATCCGTATCGGGCCGTTCACGGCCACGTCGGACGGCCGGTTCCTTTCGTACCTGCCGAACCTTCGCACGCTGAACGTGCTGCCGCGGCAATTGCCGCCGGAGTTCATGGAGGTGCTCGAGGAGTTCGAGCGGGTCACAATGGGCTACGCTCGAGCCGTCGTCGACCCCAACCGCGGCGTGCTGCTCAATCTCTATGTCGAGCGCCCGACGACGATGGAGCGCATCGAGCTCGGCGAGGAAGTCGGCTACGTCATCATCGTCGTCGGCATCCTCGGCGCACTGGCGTTCCTCTACCAGCTCGTCTCGCTGGTTTTGGTGAGGCTCGCCGTCGCGAAGCAGCTCAGGAACCTCGACCACCCGACCCCGAACAATCCGCTCGGCCGCGTGCTGCTCGCCTTCAAGGGCGACAAGACGCGGATCGAGGAGGATGCCGACGTCGCCGAGCTGCGGATCACGGAGGCCGTCCTGCGAGAGGTTCCGAGGCTCGAGCGCTTCCAAGCGTTCCTGCGGCTATGCGTCGCGGCCGGCCCGCTGCTCGGCCTCATCGGCACGGTCGTCGGCATGATCATCACGTTTCAGAGCATCACGGAATCGGGCTCCAGCGATCCGCGGCTCATGGCAACGGGCATCGGCCAAGCCATGATCGCCACCGTTTTGGGCCTTGGCATCGCCATTCCGCTGCTGTTTGCCAACGCGCTGCTGAACTCTTTGTCGAGGGGCGTCGTCCAAATCCTCGACGAGCAGAGCGCTGGAATGCTCGCTGAAAGCATCGAGAAGCAACGCCGTGCTTGAGCAATTGCCGCTGATTCGGGGGATCGTGACGCTGTCTAACGACGGCGGCCCGTTCGTGATCTGGATCTTCGCGTCCGGCGTGCTGATGTGGGCGCTCATCATCGAGCGGTACTGGTACTTCACGATGGTGTTGCCGAAGCAGTCGGCCGCGCTGCAGGCGGAGTGGTTGGCACGAACCGATCGCGTGTCCTGGAAGGCTCGGCAGATCCGCACGGCGATGATCTCGCGGCTCAACCAGTCGATGACGACGGGCTTCCCGGTCATGCAGGTGCTCGTGCCGATGTCGCCGCTGCTCGGCCTGATCGGCACCGTGAGCGGCATGCTCGAGGTGTTCGACTCGATGGCGCTGCGCGGCAACGCGGACGCGCGCAGCATGGCGAGCGGCGTGTCGGCGGCGATGATCTGCACGATGACGGGCCTCGCCGTCAGCATCACGGGTCTGTATCCAGTCCACTACTTCCGCACTCGAGCGACGCGTGAGACGGAGCTCCTGGCGGACAAACTGAGCTTCTAACGATGGCGCTGCGAAGACGACGAGCTTCCGATTCCGGCCACGAAGGGTCCCACGGCATCGACTTGGCGCCGATGCTGGACTTCGTGATCAACCTGCTCATCTTTTTCATCATCACGGCGGTGTTCGTGAAGGAGGCGGGGCTCGAGGTCAACCGGCCGACGGCGTTCGAGCAGCCGCAGGAGTCCGACGCGGAGAGCATTCAGATTCAGATCCTCGACAACGGCGAGATCTGGGTCGACAACCGGGCCGTCGACGTGCGCGCCGTACGCGCGAACGTCGAGCGGCTGAGCGCGGTCAATCCCGACAGCGGCGTGCTCATTCTCGCCCAGGAGCGAGCCCCGACCGGCGTGCTCGTAGAGGTCGTCGACGAGGTTCACCTGGGCGGCATTTACAACATCACGTTCAGCACGACGCAGTAAGCGGAGAGAGGGACTTCATCCATGCACGCACGTCGCCATGCGCCAGAGTCCGAAGACCACGGCATCGACCTGGCACCGATGCTGGACTTCACGATCAACCTGTTGATCTTCTTCATCATCACGACGTCGTTCATCAAGGAAGCCGGCATCGAGGTGTTCAAGCCGAACGCGACGACGGCCGAGAGCCGCGAGTCCGGCAACCTCATGATCGCGATTCGCGAGAACGGCGACATCTGGATGGATCGCCGACAGATCGACATTCGCGATCTGCGCACTCAGATGGAACGGCTTCATATCGAGCGGCCCGACGACACGGTCGTGATCGTCGCGGACCGCGAATCGAACGCCGGTGTCGTCGCCGAGGTGATGGACGAAGTCCGTCTCGCCGGAATTCAAATCATCTCGATCGCCGCGGACGACCCGGGCGGTTAAGACAACGGAGGATGCAACCATGCATGCGATAAGGATTCCGATTGCGGTGATCGTGGGCGGGTTGTTCACGACGGCCGTGTTCTGGGTGTTGTGGAGCCTCGTCAGCACGTCGTTCGAGGGCGGCGAGCGGGCCGAGGCGGCGCGCATCGAGTTCTCCCGCATGCGCCGCGACACCGAGGTGGCGACGAAGCGCGAGGAGAAGGTGGAGCGCGAGCGTCCGCCGCCCACGCCCGAAACCCCGCGCATGGCGTTCTCCGCCGGCGGCATCGAGAACAACATCGCGCAGCTCACGCCCGTCGTCGACGCGCGCGGCGCGATGTCGCGCATGACGATGACGGCCGGCTCCGACCGCGACGTCATCCCGCTCGTGCGCATCAATCCCGACTACCCGCCGCGGGCACTGAGCCGCGGGCTCGAGGGCTGGGTGCAGGTGCAGTTCACGATCACGGCCACGGGCACCGTCAAGGATCCGGTCGTCGTCAATGCGGAGCCGAAGAACATCTTCGACGACGCGGCGCTGAAGGCAATCGCGCGCTGGCGCTACAACCCGAAGGTCGAGAACGGCGTCGCCGTCGAGCGCGTCGGCGTTCAGACCATCATTCGCTTCCAACTCGAGCAGTAAGGTTGGTTCGCCGGATGCATCCGAGAGGAGCGAGAGGAGCTGGAGAAGGAGCCATGGAACAGCAAGCTAACGGATCGGTCCGATTGGTCTTGAGCGCGCTGGCACTCGCGGTCGGTCTTTCGATGAGCGCCACGACGTTCGCTCAGCGTGCCGGGGAAGACGAAGAGGCGGCCGCGCCGTCGACGGACATCGACGCGCAGACGGGCAACGTGCTCAATGCCGCGATCGAGCTCTTGAACGCGGAGGACTACACTGGAGCGCAGGAAAAGATCAACACGCTGCGGCTCGACCGGCTGAGCCCTTACGAGCGCGGCACCGTCGAGCGAATCCTGTTCAGCATCGCCTATTCGCAAGAGCGTTTCGACCAAGCTCGTCAGCACCTGCAGAACGCCATCAACTCCGGCGGCTTGAATCAGCAGCAGATCGACGAAGCGCGCTATCAATCCGCGCAGCTCTTCATGCAGGAGGAAAAGTGGCGCGAAGGTGCGGCGGCGCTCGAGGAGTGGTTCCAGACGGCTCAGAATCCGAACTCCGCGGCTTACTACCTGCTGGCAGTCGCCTACTACCAGCTCGAGGACTTCCAGCGCGCGCTTCCGCCCGCGCAGAAGGCCGTCGAGCTTATGGACAAGAGCAAGCCGAACGAGAGCTGGCTCAGCATGCTGTCGGCGCTGTATCTGCAGCGCGAGGAATACCGTGAGGCGATTCCGGTGCTGCAGCAACTGATCGTGGCGGCCCCGTCGAAGAAGACGTACTGGATGCAGCTGTCGTCCGTCTACGGCCAGATGGAGGATTACGCGAACGCGCTCGCGGTCATGCAGCTAGCCTACTCGGCGGGCCTCGTCACCGAGGACGCCGAGGTGCGCCGCTTGGCCGACCTTTTGTTGTTCAACGAAGTGCCGTACCGCGGCGCGCAAGTTCTCGAAGCGGCGATCGAGAAGCGAATCGTGACGCTCGACGAGAAGCTCTACGAGAAGCTCGCGAACTGCTGGATCGCGGCCCAGGAGTTCGACAAGTCGCTGGCTCCGCTGCAGCGGGCTGCCGAGCTCGCGCCGAACGGCGACACGTTCATCCGCCTGGGCGAGGTGCAGGTGCAGCGCGAGGACTGGGATGCCGCCATCGCCGCCGTCCAGCGCGGCGTCGACAAGGGTCAGCTCCGGGATCCCGGTAACGCGCAGCTGATGCTCGGCATCGCGCATTACAACCAGAAGAGGTACTCGGACGCCGTGCCTTATTTCAACCGCGCGCGGCAGTCCGACAAGCATCGGCAGATTGCAGACAGCTATCTGCAGGCGATCCGAGCTCAAAGTTGAGCGATTCTTTCAGGAACTTTGCATGAAGCGCACTTCGAACAACAAGCTCGCTTTGGCGGCCGGCCTGCTTGCGGCGACGGTCGGCGCGGCGGCGATCGCCCAGGAGTCTCCAGGCGAGCGTTACGCCCGCACCTTGGCCGAGGCGGAGATCGCGGCGCGCTACAACATGCACATCGAGGAGCAGCTTCGCTCCCAAGAGCAGCAGATTGCTGCGCTGCAGGAGCAGATCGCTCAGCTAGACGCGACGGCCGTCGATGTCCAGCCGCTGCTTCAGCGGATGTTCGACGACCTCGTCGAGTTCGTCGCCAACGACATCCCGTTCTTCAAAGAGGAGCGCGATCAGCGCATCGACCGCCTGCGCGAGCTGATGGCGCAAGTCGAGGCGTCGCCGTCGGAGAAATTTCGCCGGCTGCTCGAGGCCTATCAGATCGAGATGGAGTACGGGCGCACGATGAGCTCGTACCGTCAGACGCTCGCCGACGGCCGCGAGGCCGATATTCTTCGGCTCGGCCGCGTCTCGCTGATGTACCGCACGATCGAAGACGAAGAGACCGGCTATTGGGACCACGAGCGCAAAGAGTGGGTGCGCGATCAGTCGGCGGCCCGCGCGATCGAGGAGGCGATCGGCATCGCGAAGGAAGAGCGCGCCCCGGACTTGATCGTGGTACCCGTGCCGGCGCCGCAAGGAGGCCGATCATGAGCGCCTTCAAGGCTCGCCGGTCATGGCTCGGCGCGTTGGCCGCCGGATCGCTGGTTGCGGCGGCAGCAGTCGCTCAGCAGCAACCGGCGCCGCAGGGCCAGCAGCCGCAAGCGCAACAGGAGCAGGCGTCGCAAACGCAGGTTCAGCTCAGCTCGCTTCGCCAGGCCGTGCAGCGGCTTCGCGATCAAGAGCGTCAGCTTGCGCAGGAGCGCGAGCAGCGTTTTCGTGCCGAGCTGCAGCGCGCCGAGCGCGCGGCCCAAGAGGCCGTCACGCGGCGCAACAACGCCGAGGCGCGTAGCAACGCGCTCGACCGGCGGTGGACCGAGAACGAGCAGCGTATCGCCGAGACGAACACGCTTTTGGCCGAGCGCCAGGGCAACTTGGGAGAGCTGTTCGGCGTTACGCGTCAGGTTGCGGGAGACGCATCGACCGTCTTGCAGCAATCGATCTTGAGCACGCAATTCGACGTCGGCGACGAGGAGGAAGGCCGCGCCGACTTCATGCGCCGCCTCGCGGCTGCGCGGGCGCTGCCGTCGCTGAACGAGCTCGAGCGCCTCTGGTACGAGCTGGTGCGTGAAATGACGAACGACGGCAAGGTCGTGAAGTACCGCACGCCGGTGAAGCCGCTCGACGATCCGGCCACGCCGGAGGACGAGTCGCAAACTCGCATCGAAATGGACGTCGTCCGCGTCGGCCCGTTCACGGCGAGCAGCAACGGCCAGTACTTGGGGTATCTCCCGAGCGAAAAGACGCTGACCTTCTTGAGCGGTCAGCTCGAAGGCGAGTTTCGCGAGATTGCTCGCGACCTGCAAAACGCTCCCGAGAACGCCGGCTATCAACGCGCTATCGTAGACCCGACGGCTAGCGGCGCGCTGCTCGGCCTCTACGTCGAGCGCCCCGGCGTCATCGAGCGCATCGAGGAAGGCGAAGTCGTCGGCTACGTGATCATCGCCGTCGGTATCATCGGCGTGCTGCTCGCATTGTTCCAAGCGGGCTATCTCGTCGTCACGCGGCTGGCCGTCTCCGCGCAGCTACGCAACCTGAACCAGCCGAGCCCGAACAACCCGCTCGGGCGCGTGTTGATCGCGTTCCGCGGCGACGGTAAGCGCATCGAGAACGCCGAGCTGGCCGAGCTTCGGGTGTCCGAGGCCGTGCTTCGCGAAGTTCCGCGGCTCGAGCGCTTCCAGTCGTTCCTGCGCCTTGCGGTTGCGGCGGGTCCGCTGCTCGGCCTCATCGGCACCGTCATCGGCATGATCATCACGTTCCGGGCCATCGTGGCGTCCGGCACGAGCGATCCCCGCCTGATGGCGCAGGGCATCGGTCAGGCGATGATCGCCACCGTGCTCGGCCTCGGCATCGCGATCCCGCTGTTGTTCATCAACGCCGGTTTGGCCGCGCTGTCGCGCGGCGTGACGCAGACCCTCGACGAGCAGAGCCAATCGTTGCTGGCCGAGCACACCAAGGGAAGCGCCTGATCGCCTTTGATCGGACGGAGCGGCTGCTCGAGCCGCTCCGTCGCCTTGCGCTCGCCCTGCGGCGCACGTGCTAGAGTCGCGCCCTCGTAGGGTCGGCAGGTAATCCGATGATCGCTGGTTTCGCTCTCGACGGCGGCCGGCTTCGGTGCGTCGGCGAATCGCTGGGCAGTAGTCTTGCGGGTGTCGTCTGGGTCGACCTATTGAGCCCCACGGTCGACGAGGAGGCGATGGTCGAGACGCAGCTCGGCGTCGATATCCCGACGCGAGAGGAAATGCAGCGGCTCGAGGTCTCGGGCCGGCTCTACAAGGAAGATGAGGCCGTCGTCCTGACGGCGACGCTGCCAGCGCGCTCGGACAGCGACGACCTGCTGATGGCGCCCGTTGCGTTCGTCGTGGCCCGCGGCAAGCTCGTGACGGTCAGGTACCACGAGCCGCGTGTCTTCAAGACGTTCCCGCAGCGCGCGGCCCAGTCGAACCTCGGTTGCACGGACGGCGACACGGTGCTCGTCGCATTGCTCGAAGCCACGGTCGATAGGATGACGGACGTGCTCGAACGCGCCGAGGAGGAGGTCGACGAGATCTCGCGCGACATCTTCCGCAGTGAGCAGCGCGAAGGGTCCAGTCGCGATCTCACCGACACGCTCAAGCTCATCGGCCGCAAGGGCGACATGTGCTCGAACATTCAGATCGGCCTACTGTCTCTGCAGCGCCTCACGGGTTACTTCAGCCAGGTCTTGACGGATCGGGCCGAGCGCAAGGAGCTGCGCGGGCGAGTGAAGACGCTCGACCATTATCTGAAATCGTTGAGCGATCATTCGTCGTTCCTGTCGCAGAAGATCACGTTCTTGCTCGAGGCGACGCTCGGCATGATCAGCATCGAGCAGAGCAACATCATCAAGATATTTTCGATCGCGGCCGGCGTCTTCCTGCCGCCCACGTTGATCGCGTCGATCTACGGCATGAACTTCTCGTTCATGCCAGAGCTCGACTGGAAGTACGGCTATCCGCTCGCGTGGGGTGTCATGCTCGCTTCGGCGCTGCTGCCGTTCTGGTACTTCAAGCGACGCGGCTGGTTCTAGCGTGGAGACGGCTCCTCGAGCCGCTCGCGCCACTCGGCCTCGAACGCGGGGCTCGTTCGCAGCGCCGGCGACTCGCCGTCCCGGCCGAGCCAATAGACGGCGGCCAGGTTCTCGCGCTCGACGGTAACGGCGGCGGCGTCGGGTCCCAAGCAGAGCAGGGCGGTGCCCCAAGCCGCCGCGGTCGCGGCGTCGTCGCCGATCACCGTGACCGACAACAGTGCGTGCTCGACGGGCCCGCCCGAGCGCGGGTCGATGATATGGCCGTAGCGGCGGCCATCGACCTCGAGATACTGGCGGTACGAGCCGCTCGTGACGACGGCCGTGCGCGGCTCTGCACGCAGGCTCAGCACGGAGCCCGCGCCGGCGAGCGGATTTTCGATGCCGATGCGCCAAGCGGAGCCGTCGGGCTTCGAGCCGCGAGCGACGATCTCGCCGCCGATCTCGGCGAGATACGCCGTGCTGCCGTGGCGCTCGAGAACGTCCGCAAGCCGCCCCGCGGAATAGCCCTGCCCGATGCTCGCCATGTCGATCGAAAGCTCGGGCACGGTCTTTCTCACGTGGGTTCCGTCGACGAGCTCGAGCTTGTCGAGGCCGACGACTGCCCGCGCCGCATGGATGACCTCCGCGTCCGGAACCGCGGGGTTGTCGCCGTCGAAGCCCCAGGCGCGCACGAGCGGGCGCACGGTTGGGTCGAAGCACCCGTCGCTCGCTTCGTGGATACGCCTCGCTAACTGCAGCAATGTCACGAGCTCGCTCGATAGCTCGATCGGCGCGGTGCTTTGCATGGCGTTGAAGCGCTCTAGCGTCGAATCGGCGCGATAGTTCGACAAGAGCGCGTCGAGACGCTCGAGCTCCTGCTCGGCGGCTGCCCCGACCGCGGCCGCCGTGCCGCCGCCCGTCCATTGCAGCGTGTAGGAGGTCCCTTGCGCGAACCCCGTGAACGTACGGACGTCTTGCGAGGGCGCCGTGCATGCGGCGGCGAGGCAGGCCGAGGCCGCGAACCATGCCTTTGAACGTAGCCGCGCCGTCATGGCGCCACATCATCGAGGACGCTTCGCCAAGCAGCAACTGCGTTCTGCTCGAAGCTGGCGAGCAAAGCCATCATCGTAGGCGGTTAGCTCCGCAGCAGCTCGCTCGGCCGCCGTCGCATGTGAATGAACGGCCATGGCGACGCCTCGGTGCCGGGCTCGAGCGCCACTTCGATCAACGAGGGCCGCGCCGCCGCGAGCTCGCTCTCGAGCGCTTTGCGGAGCGCCTGCGGCTCGGTGACGCGCCTTGCCGCCACGCCGAAGCTCTCGGCGAGCCGAACGAAGTCCGGATTCACGAGGCGCGACCCGATGACGCGGCCGCCGTAGCTCGTCTCTTGATCGCGCAGAACGTTGGCGAACGAGTGGTTGTTGAAGACGATCGTCACCAACGCGATCCCATACTGCGCAGCCGTCGCGAGCTCCTGAACGCCGAACATGAATCCGCCGTCGCCCGTGATGGAAACGACGGCCTTATCCGGATTCGCGACCTTGGCGCCGAGCGCCGTCGGAAACCCGAAGCCGAGCGTCCCTTGGAACCCTTCCGAAAGATAGGTTCGCGGCGCCAGCACCGGAAACGCTCCGGTATAGGTGGCGAAGCCGACTTGCGACAGCTCCGGCACGAGGATGCCGTCGCGCGGAAGCACGGCGCGAATCGCGGAAAGGAACGACGCTTGAGGCTGGATACGCTCGATGGCTTCGGCGGCCACCCGCTTGGCGGCAGCGATTTCGCCCGTGCGGTCCCGATCGGGGCTTGCGCGTCCGTCGAGGCGTTCCGCGAGCAACCGGCACGCCGTGGCCGAGTCGGCGACGATGCCGACGTCGGGCTCGAAGCGCGCGAGCTCGGCGGGGTCGATGTCGATGCGAATCACCTTCGGCCCGCTCGTCGGCCTACGCTCGTACCGCATCGGATGACCCCAACGCATGTACGGCATCTCGAGGCGGCTACCGACGCCGACGAGAACGTCGACTTCGTCCCACAGCTCACGCGCCGCGACGCTCGCGACGCCGAGGGGATGATCTTCGGGGACGACGCCACGGCCGCTGCGAAAGGCCGTCACGGGGGCGTTGAGCGCTGCGGCGAGCCGCTCGACGTCGGACGCAGCGTGTTGCGCGCCGGCTCCGCACATGATCAGCGGCTTGCGCGCCTTCACGAGCAGCTCGACGGCCGCGTCGATCGTATCGAGGTCGACTTCCGGCTGGGGCAGGGGCGTTCGCGGCGGCTCGACGACGACCGGGGCTTCGGCCGCCATCGTGTCCCAGCACATCTCGACGGCGACGGGTCCCGGCCGGCCGCCGGCCGCTTGGCGAAACGCCTCGTTGACGAGCCGCGGCGCTTCGCTCGGCGAGTCGATGCGCCAAGCGTGCTTGATCAGCGTGCGCAGCGTCGCCGCTTGGTCGGCGAGCTCGTGCAGGTGGCCCCGGCCCCGGCCGAGGAACGACGACGGCACTTGGCCCGTCAGGCACACGATGGGCGAGCAATTGCCCATCGCCGTGCACAACGCCGCGGCGGCGTTGAGCACGCCCGGTCCCGGCACGACGGCGAAGACGCCGGTACGGCCCGTGGACTTCGCGTAGCCCATCGCCATATAGGCGGCGGCTTGCTCGTGGCGCGGCACGATGAGCTCGACGCCGGTGCCGTGGAGCGCGTCGAACAGCGGATAGATCTGGGCGCCCGGAACGCCGAACAGCGTTTTCAGGCCGTTGTTTCGGGCGGCGACGGCGATCGCTTGGCCGCCCGACAGCACCGTCTCTCTAGAGCACATTAAGTAAATCGTTTAACTATCTGTAAACAAAGCGATAAGCGCTACCCGAACAAGCGCGATCGAGCGAGGGAGCCCGATTGCCCCGCGCAATGACACTCGAGCGAGGCGGATGCTAGCATCCGGCCATTCGTCACGACGCACGGTAACGCCGATGGCCAGAGCACGCCTACGATTCATCGCGCAAGGGACGGCCGCGCTCGGCCTACTGCTCGGCGTCGGGATCGCGCAAGCGCACGGGATTGCCGGCGACGACCAGGAGTTTCTGCTGCGCGCGACGGGAGCGCACATCGGTCCCTACGTGTACCTCGGCGCGAAGCACATGGTGACCGGCTACGATCATTTGCTGTTTCTCGCCGGCGTAATTTTTTTCCTGTACCGGCTCAAGGACGTAGCGCTTTACGTCACGCTGTTTGCGATCGGGCACAGCACGACGTTGCTGCTCGGCGTGCTGGCCGGTTGGCACGTCGACGCCTACCTCGTCGACGCGGTGATCGGCTTGTCGGTCGTGTACAAGGCGTTCGAGAACCTCGGAGGATTCAAACGCCTCGGCTTCGAGCCGAGCACGAAGGCGGCCGTGCTGTTCTTCGGCTTTTTCCACGGCCTCGGTCTCGCAACGAAGCTGCAAGACCTATCGCTGTCGAGAGACGGCCTCGTTACGAACATGATCTCGTTCAACGTCGGCGTCGAGCTCGGGCAATTGCTCGCGCTCGGCTTGATGTTGATCCTCTTCAACGTATGGCGGCGCAGCGGCGGTTTCTTCCGTCATGCGTTCGCCGGCAACGTCGCGTTGATGGCGGCCGGGTTCGTATTGGCCGGTTTTCAGCTGACGGGCTATCTCACCGCTTAGCCCCCTGAGGCTGTCGCCGAATGGCGACCGCAGCTCAAAAGGCCGCCGGCCTACAGCTGGTAATCGGCGCGCGGTTCGCGCACCATGCCACTGGCTCGAAGCGCCTCTTCGCTTTTCGAATAGGAGGTAACGACATGTACGTTCGCCGATCATTGTTGCTTGCTGCAGTCTTGGCCTTCGGGATGGGACCGGCACTTGCACAGGACGCGAAAGTCCAGCAGCGCCGGCAAGAGATCGATCAAAACGCACAGTCCACGCTCGACGAATTGCTGAACGCTCAACCGGCTGTCCGCGATTTGTACGGGCGCGCCGCCGGCTACGCGGTGTTCACCGTCACGAAGGGCGGCTTCATCGTCTCCGGCGGCGGCGGCAACGGCGTCGCGGTCAACAAAGCGACCGGTCAGCGCACCTACATGCGGATGGGGACGGGCGGCATCGGTCTCGGCATCGGCGGTCAGCGCTACAGCCTCGTCATGCTGTTCGAGACGGAGGATCGGCTCGACAAATTCCTGGCCGGCGGCTGGGATTCACGCGCGACGGCCGAGGCCGCGGCCGGCAAGGAAGGGGTTGCCGTGCAGTCGAGCTTCTTCGACGGCGTGGCGTTCTACCAGATCACCGAGAAGGGCCTCATGGCCCATGCCGACGTGAGCGGCACGAAGTTCTGGGTCAACGACGAGCTGCGCTAGACGCATAGATTCGGCCCGAGCCGGGCGGCCTGGCGGCCGCCCGGGTTTCAGATGAACCTCGCGGACCCGCTCGACTTCTACGAGGTCCGCGCGCTGCTCGGCGACGACGAACGGCTGATCCGCGATACCGTCGCTCGCTTCGTCGAGCGCGAAGTGCTGCCGATCATCGGCGATTGTTTCGCCGCCGAGCGCTTCCCGACCGAGCTCATTCCGCGCCTCGCCGAGCTCGGCCTATTCGGCGCGACGATCGACGGCTACGGGTGCGCCGGCCTCGGTTACACGTCGTACGGGGTCATCTGCGAAGAGCTCGAGCGCGGCGACAGCAGCGTGCGCAGCTGTGTGTCCGTGCAAAGCAGCCTCGTGATGGGCGCGATTCATGCTTTCGGCTCCGACGAGCAGCGGTTGCAATGGCTGCCCGCGCTCGCGCAAGGCGCGAAGATCGGCTGTTTCGGCTTGACCGAAGCGCACGGCGGCTCCGACCCCGCGCGCATGCGCACGCGCGCGCGGCGAAGCGGCGGAGGCTGGACGATCGACGGCGCGAAGATGTGGATCACGAACGGCGCGTTGGCCGACGTCGCCGTCGTGTGGGCGATGACGGACGACGGCATCGGTGCATTTCTCGTCGAGAAGGGCACGAGCGGCTTCGAGTCGCGCGTGATCAAGAACAGGCTGTCGCTGCGCGCGTCGAGCACGGCGGAGCTCGTCTTCTCGAGCGTCCAAGTGCCGGAAAGCGCGCGGCTGCCCGAGGCCAACGGCCTCAAGGCCGCCCTGCGCTGTCTCGACGACGCGCGCTTCGGCATCGCGTGGGGCGCCTGCGGCGCCGCGCGTGCGTGCATCGACGCCGTGCTCGAGTACACGGAGTCGCGCGAGCTGTTCGGCCGCCCGCTGAATCGCACGCAGCTGATTCAAACGCGCCTCTCCGACGCCGTGCGCAAGCTGACGGCCGCACAACTGCTCGCGTGGCGGCTCGCGCAGCTCAAGGAACGCGGTGCGGCGAAGAGCGCCCAAGTATCGCTCGCGAAGTGGAACAACGTGCGTGCCGCCCTCGACATCGCCCGCGACTGCCGCGACATGCTTGGCGCGGCCGGCATCACGCTCGATCACTGCCCGCTGCGGCACGCGCTGAACCTGGAGAGCGTGATCACCTACGAAGGCACCGAGAGCATCCACGAGCTGATCGTCGGTCGTGAGCTGACGGGGCAGGGCGCTTTCTAGGCGCGAGTACGGCCCGGCCTGTGCTAAATTGCGCGTGCTCGAGGCTAGGTGGCAGAGTGGTGATGCAGCGGCCTGCAAAGCCGTGTACACCGGTTCGATTCCGGTCCTAGCCTCCACGACCACAGCGTAACTCCCTTGGCCTCGAGAAACGCGCGAGCGCGCGAGCAGCGATGCGCGCCCACAATTTTGATTTTCGATGTCGAATTTTGGGGGCGGCACGATTCCCGACGCGCAGAACGGTTCCGATATAATCCGCCGCGGGAGGGCTTTCCCACGGCCAAGTAAGCGCGCGACACTGACGTTCGCTTGCGCCGCCGCTACGGCAGCGCCGGCGTCCGGCCCGGGTGGCGGAAGGGTAGACGCAGCGGACTTAAAATCCGCTGGCCGAAAGGCCGTGCCGGTTCAAATCCGGCCCCGGGCACCAACAGGGTTCGATCGCGCCAATCCGCCGGCGCCGCTCGCACAATCAAGCGATTCGCGGGAGTCTCCGGCCACCGTCCGGACATGGTGGGCCCGCAAGGCGGGCGCGCACGCGGGGCGTTCGAGATCCATTTCGTGGTGAAAGAGATGCGCGCCGCCGCCGTCGAGCAGCCAACGGTGCTCGCGCCGCGGCGATGCCGGAGTGGCCGAGCGCGTGGCCGATCCGCGGCACGAGCGGCACGCCGAGGTCCGGAATCGGACTCACGGCGTCGAAGCCGAGAGAACCACTCCTCGGTCGTACCGAGCTCGTAGGCATGCCGGGTCGCGCCCGTCGTCCACTGCTGGAGCCTGCAGCTTTGGCGATCGAGCCGGGTTGGTTGCGCGGCCGCCGCGGCACGCTGCCGCGGTGAGTGGATCGATTTCGACGGCGCCGATCGTCCGGATTTCACGCAACTGCGCATCGGGTTTGGAATCCATGCGGCGACTCCGGCTCGCGAGGCCGTCGAGCCTCGGCGCGCACAGGGCGGTGAGTGGCATACGTATTGCAATGTGCGAACCACCCCATCGTGATCGCCGGACCCGTGCGCGGCAACCGGCAATAGAACGACCATCGCAAGGAGGCGCCATGGCATTCAATCCGCTCGAAGAGAAAGGGATCCCGCTCGACGACCAACTGCGCAACTGGCGCGAGCTCAACGTCAAGCCGTACGACAAACGCAGCGTGCATCCGTACAGCCGCACGCGCGGCATCCTGCTGAACGGAATCGAGGTCGAGAACGTGATCTTCTCGCACCAGATGGCGCGCAACACGCTCGACGCCAAGGTCAAGAAGCAGCTCGCGCTGATGCGCCGCATCGAGCAACAGCAGCAGAAGGCGATCAACTGGCTCATCCCCGGCGACGAAAGCACGATCGAGGTGACGCTCGGCTACGAGCAGGTGGCCGTCGATCTCACGGCCTGGCTCGCGCAGAACGAGCCCGATCCCTACCTCAAGCAAGTCTACGACTTCGCGTTGCTCGAGGACTTCGATCACCTCTATCGCTACGCGAACCTCTACCAGCTCATCGAGGGCAAGAAGGCCGACGCGATCTGCCAGGATCTGACGGAGATCACGCCGGGGCGGCCCACGATCTTCGAGCATCGCGACCCGCGCGACGAGATCCGCCGGCCGATGACGGCGCTCGCGGCCGACCCACAGTCGGTGCTGAACGCGCTGACGATCGTCGCCGGCGAGCAGCAGACGATGAACTTCTACATGACGATCGGCAACCGCTATCAAGAGCCGATCGCTCGTGCGACGTATCTCGAGATCGGGCAGATCGAGGAGCAGCACGTGTCGCACTACGAGTCGATTCTCGATCCTGCCGCGAGCTGGCTCGAGAACCTCGTGCTGCATCAGTGGCACGAGTGCTGGATGTACTGGTCCGCGATGGAGGACGAGATCGACAAGCGCGTGAAGGCGCTCTACGAGCTGCACCTCGGCATGGAGATCGAGCACCTGCGCGTTGCGTGCGAGCTCTTGCAGAGAGTCGAAAAACGCGACCCGCTCGAGGTGCTGCCGGCCGCTGGCTTCGAGCGAGCACTCGTGTTCAAGCCGAACAAGGAGTACGTGCGGCGAATCCTCGTGACGCAGATCGACCTGACGAGCAAGGACTCCGACTTCGTGCCCGTGTCCACGCTGCCGCCCGACGACCGCTACTTCGTCTACCAAGCCCGAGTCAACGGCGATTGGGTGCCGACGGAAGACGTCATCGGGCAAAACGCGGCCAAGAACGGCCAAGAGTACCGGCTCGAAACGGAAGGCCCGAATCCGGTTCCGGGGCTCCGCATGCCTGACGAGCGCAACGGCGATCAAACCGACTACGCGCGCGTCGCGTCGAGAGCCGCGTAAAGCGGAGTCGGAGCAGAGGCACGCGGCGAAGGTCGGCGGGTAGGCGCGCTCGGCGTCGCTCGACAGCGCCGCGAGCGTTGCCGAGACGCCGCAAGGCGGGTCAATTGGAGGAGTTCCGACGATGGCTATCTCAGTGGACACGGCGCGCAGCGCCTTCATTACCGGATTGAAGAACAGCCACGCCGCGGCGCGCGAATGCCGCACGATGATCGAGGTGGAGACGAAGCGCCTCGAAAGCTATCCGGACATCCGAGAGCGACTCGAGCTGCACATGCGCGAGAAGGACTCGCAGCTCGAGGGCTCGAGAGGATTATCGACGGCATGGGCGAGAAGAGCTCCGTGCTCAAGGACGCGGCGACGTCGGCGATGGCGGCCTTTGGGAACGTGGCGAATGCCGCCGCCGGCGACGCTCCCGATTCACTGCGCCCGCTCCAACAGTGCTTGACGAGGAGCGCGCGATCGCCAGCTTCGTCGAAGACAGCCTGCGCGCCACGGGCATGCGCTACCTCCAGCTTCGGAGCGAAGGCCGGCAGGCGAGCCGCTGAAGCGCCGAGTGGGCGCGGCTACTTCACGCGCCGCACGCTCGAGCTGTCCGGCGACGGCTGCGGCATGACGGCGGTGTCGGCGAGTGACGCATCCTCGGGCATCGGGCTGCCTTGCGCGAGCCCTTCCGGAATCTGGACCTTGAGGCGGAAAGGGCCCATCCCGAGCACGTCCTCGTCGCAGAGCACGGTTCGCTCGATGCGGCGCCCGTTCAGCAGGACTCCGTTGACGCTGTTCAGATCGACCAGGTAATAGCCTTCGGGCGTGCCGACGATGACGGCGTGATGGCGGCTCAAGTAGGGGCTCGGCAGACAGACGTCGTTGTGCTCGCTGCGCCCGATCAGCGTTCGCTGCCCGAGGGCCACGCGCGCGACGACCTTGCCGCCGCGGCTGACGAGCACGTACCCCTGCGGGGGTGCGTCGACCCGCAAGCTCTCGTCCGGCCGATCGCCGTCGTCGAGCTTGCCGGTCTGCCGCGCCATGAAAGCCGCGACGGCCTGCCGGACGACTCGAGCGTCCGCGCGGTCCATCTTCAATCGACGGCGCAACAGCAACGACATCTGGCAAAGAACGTCGGCCGCCGCATAGCGCCCGCCGCTCAAGCGAGCGATCATCTGGAGCGCAACGGGCGTCATGAAGCTCTGCATCTCGAATCGGCGCAGTCGCCACTCGAGGTAACCCGCGAGGTCTTCCTGCGCGGCGGCGGCCAGCGCGTAGACGAGCGGCTCGGCCGCGTCTAGGCGTTCGCGGGCGTCCTGCCACTGCTTGGCGACGCTCGGCGGTCCGGCCAACACGATCTCGAGCGCGGGCCGCTTCTCGATGCGAAACGAAAGCAGCTGCTCGAGCTCGTCGCGCGCCTGAGCCTTGAAGTGCTGCGCATCGTCGACGAGCAGCAGCACGCGCCGCCCTTGCGACTGACGCTGCTGCAGGAACACGGTGAGCAGGTTGCGCTGCTCGATCTCCGACAGATCCCACGGCGCGAGGTCCGCGCCGAGCAGCAGGCTCGCGAGAACCTGCGACGCGCTCTCCTGAGGGCCGCGGCACTGAAGCACGACGCACCCTGGGTACAGACGGCTCCCCACGTGCTGGAGCAACGTCGTCTTGCCGCTCGAGGAGGGGCCCACGATGAGCCGGATCTGGGCGGGGCGACAAAGGTGGCTCAGGGCCGCCTGCTGGGCCGGCCCGAGCCAAATGTCGTCCGCCGTTGGTCGCGCGAACACTCTCGCGGGAGAGACCAGCTTGCGCGTTTCTCCCATCAGCCGTTTTCCTTCTTTTTTCCGATAGTTATCGAGGATTCGTGAATGTTTTTATGACGGCCGACGGCGAGTCTATGCCATTAGGAATCTTATGTAAACGGCTAAGCCGGCGAAGATTTTCGTCGTTCCGAGCGCGTCGCCTCGCTACAAGCGCGCGAGACAATGCCGCTGAAAATGCGCTTAGATCTTTGTTATTCAAAGACAAAAGTCAACCCCATCGGTTGCAAAAACGACCGCGTCGGGCACAATCCGCGCTCCACGGGTGCGAGCCTCTTGCTCATGACGGAACCAGCCTTGTGCGGAAGGGAGCTCGCGGCCTGGCGTGGCGATCGCTGTCTGTTCGAACGCCTGCATTTCGATCTCGGTCCCGGACAGCTCGCGCTGCTGGTCGGGAGTAACGGCTCCGGCAAGACGACGCTGCTGCGAATTCTGGCGGGGCTTGGCTTACCGACCGAGGGCGCCGTGACGTGGAGAGGCGTCGCGGTCGGCGAGCTGGCTCCGGACGAACGAGGCGAGATCGCTTACCGCGGGCACCTCGAAGCGCTGAAGCGCGACCTGACAGTCGCGGAAAACCTTTCGTTCCACGCGGCGGTTTGGGGCCGATCGCAGCCGTTCGAGGGCGTGCTCGCGGAACTGAAGCTGAGCGGCCTCGCTCATATGCGTGCGCGTTACCTGTCGGCGGGGCAGCGCCGCCGCGCGGCGCTTGCGATGCTCAAGCTTTCGCGTGCGAAGCTCTGGTTGCTCGACGAGCCCACGACGAACCTCGACCGCGAAGGGCGGGGCGTCCTCGCCGAATGGGTGCGCGGGCATTTGAGAGATGGAGGGCTTGCCGTCATCGCGACGCACCAGCCGGACGAGTTCGCAGCGCGCGGCGCTTTGATGATCGAGTTGTGATGAACGCCTTCAACGCGGTGCTGCTGCGCGACTTGCGCGTCGCCTTTAGGCGCTGGAGCGAGCTCGCGCATCCGTTGATCTTCTTCGTGATCGTCGTCACGTTGTTTCCGTTGGCGTTGTCGCCGACGGCGGCGCAGCTGCGCGAGGTCGGCATCGGCGTGTTGTGGGTGGCGACGCTCTTGTCGTCGCTGCTTGCGCTCGACGGCCTGTTTCGCAGCGACGCCGACGACGGCAGTCTCGAGCAGCTGCTGCTCGCTCCGGTGCCGATGACGATGACCGTGCTCGCCAAGGTCGTGGCGCACGCGACGGTCACGCTGTTGCCGCTGCTTTGCCTCGTGCCGTTATCGGCGCTGTCGTTCAACATTCCGCTCGCGGCGCTGCCGACGCTTGCGCTCGCGCTCGTATTGGCGGCGCCGACGCTGAGCGTGCTCGTGGCGCTCGGCGCCGCCCTGACGGTGAGCTTGCGGCGGGGCGGATCGATCGTCGGCTTGCTCGTGTTGCCGCTGACGGGGCCGCTTTTGATTTTCGGCACACGAGCCACCGATCTTTCGGTGAACGGCGAGCCGACGGCCGCGCCGCTGTTGTTACTGTCGGCGCTGGCCGTGCTCGCCGTCTCGTTGGGGCCGTTCGCGATCGCGGCGGCCGTGAAGGTGGGGCTCGAGTAGGGGACGAGGATGAAGCTACCGCGTTGGTTCCATCAGCTGGGCTCGCCGCCTTACGTATATCGCTTGGCCGAAGCGCTTGCGCCTTGGCTCGGAGGCATCGGGCTCGCGCTGCTCGCCGTCGGATCGTTCTGGGGGCTCGTGGTCGCGCCGCCGGATTATCAGCAAGGCGACTCGGCTCGAATCATCTACATCCATCCGCAGACGGCGTACGTCGGGATGATGGCGTACGTCGTCCTCGCCGTGGCGGCGGGAATCGGCTACGTCTGGCGCATCAAGCTCGCGCACGCTGTCGCCGTCAGCGCAGCGCCGATCGGCGCGTGGTTCACGTTCTGCGCCTTGGTCACGGGCGCTTTGTGGGGGCGTCCCACGTGGGGAACTTACTGGCAGTGGGGCGATCCACGGATCATGTCCGAGGCGCTGCTGTTGTTCTTGTTTCTGGGCTATCTGGCCCTGCGCGGCGCGTTCGACGATCGCGACAAGGCGGATCGCGTGACGGCGATTCTCGCCGTCGTGGGCGTCGTCAACGTTCCCATCATTCATTATTCCGTCGAGTGGTGGAACTCGCTGCATCAGACCTCGACACTCTTCGCCGACGGCGGGCCCGCGATGACGGCGGACATGCTCGTTCCGTTTCTGATCATGTTCGCCGGATTCACGCTGACGTTCTATTGGCTGCTGCTGCGCCGGCTGCAGGCCGAAATCGTCGAGCGCGAAGGCAGCGCGCGCTGGCTGCGCGAATGGCTGGCCGAGGGCGCGCGATGAGTGAATTCTTCTCAATGGGGGGTCACGGCGCTTACGTTTGGTCCGCTTACGGCATTACACTGGCCGTGTTGATCGTCAACGTGTGGCTCGCGCGTGCCAAGCGCCGGTCCGCATTGCAGCGAGCTCGAGCGCTGGCCACACAGGATGAGGTTCCGCGCAAGCAACCCACGGTGCGGCAGCTGCAATGAAATCGCGAACTCAACGAAAGCTGTTCATGGCCGTCGTGCTGGCCGGCATCACGCTGGCCGGCTATCTGACCTACCGCGCGCTGCAGGAAAACCTGCTCTATTTCTTCAGCCCTTCGCAGGTCGTGGCCGGCGAGGCGCCGCAACGCACGTTCCGGCTCGGGGGCATGGTCGTGGAGGGCAGCTTGAAGCGCGAGCCCGGTACGTTGAACGTCAGCTTCGTCGTCACGGACAACGTGCATTCCGTTCCGGTCAAGTACGATCGCGTGCTTCCCAATCTGTTCCGCGAGGGCGCCGGTGCCGTCATCATCGGGCGATTGAACGACGAGGGCGAGTTCGTCGGCGACGAGGTCATCGCCAAGCACGACGAGAACTACATGCCGCCCGAGGTCGCCGAGGCGCTCGAGAACGCGCGCGCGGCGCAAGGCGAATGATCCCGGAGTTCGGTCAACTCGCGCTCGCATTGGCGCTTTGTTTGGCGCTCGTGCAAGGCACGTTGCCGCTCGTCGGGGCGGCGCGCGGGCGAGCCGATTGGATGGCCGTGGCGCGTCCCGCGGCCGCGGGGCAATTCGTGTTCGTCGCGATCGCGTTCGGCGCGCTCGTCTATGCGTTCTTGAGCGACGACTTCAGCGTGTTGTTCGTCGCGCAGCACTCGAACTCGGCGCTGCCGGTGTTCTACAAGGCAACGGCCGCGTGGGGCGGCCACGAAGGATCGATGCTGCTCTGGATCGCGGTGCTCGCCGTGTGGACGCTAGCCGTCGCCGCCGGCAGCCGCTCGCAGCCGCAGGAGTTCTCGAGCCGCGTGCTCGGCGTGCTCGGCATCGTGAGCGCCGGCGTCATCGCGTTCGCGCTGCTCACGTCGAACCCGTTCACGCGGTTGATTCCCGCCGCGGCGGACGGCAACGACCTGAATCCGTTGCTGCAAGACCCCGGCATGATCTTTCATCCGCCGACGCTCTACGTCGGCTACGTCGGCATGGCCGTGCCATTCGCGTTCGCGGTCGCTGCGCTGCTCACGGGCCGCCTCGACAAGAACTGGGCGAAGTGGACACGGCCATGGACCGTCGTCGCGTGGCTGTTTCTGACCGGCGGCATCACACTCGGCAGCTGGTGGGCGTATTACGAGCTCGGTTGGGGCGGCTGGTGGTTCTGGGATCCGGTCGAGAACTCGTCGTTCATGCCATGGCTGATGGCGACGGCGCTGCTGCACTCGTTGGCTGTCACCGAGCGGCGCGGCATCTTCAAGAGTTGGACCGTGCTGCTCGCCATCGCCGCGTTCTCGCTGAGCCTACTCGGCACGTTCCTGACGCGCGCAGGCGTCATGATCTCCGTGCACGCGTTTGCGTCGGATCCGACACGCGGTCTCTTCATTCTCGGTTTGCTCGCAATCTTCTCGGGCGGTGCGTTGGCGCTATACGCCGCGCGCGCGCGAAACCTAGAGGCCGAAGGCGGCTTCAAGCTCGTCTCGCGCGAGGCGTTCCTGCTCGCGAACAACGTCTTGCTCGTGATTGCGACCGGCGTCGTGCTGCTCGGCACGCTCGCGCCGTTGATCGTCGAAGCCCTGGGTCTCGGCAAGATCTCCGTCGGCCCGCCGTACTTCAACTTGATGTTCCTGTTGCCGGCGCTGCCGCTCGTCGCGCTGATCGGCGTCGGCATGCATGCGGGCTGGCGCATGATGCCGGGCGACGCATTGGCGCGCCGGTTGCGTGGGCCTGCGGTCGCGGCGCTCGCGATCGGCGTCGCAGCGCCGTTCGTGTTTTTCGACTCGGCCTCCGTGCTGACGACGTTCGCGGTCTCGATCGCGCTTTGGGTAGCCTTGAGCTCGCTGCTCGACCCCATGCGGCGGCTCGTGTTCCGCACCGGCGCGCCGCTCACGCGCGGGCAAATCGGGATGTCTCTCGCGCACTTCGGCGTCGGCGTGTTCATGCTCGGCGCCACGGTGGCGTCGGCCTACAACTTCGAGCGCGATTTCGCGGCGCGGCCCGGCGACACGATCGAGGCCGGCGGCTACGAAATCGTCTTCAACGGTATCAGGAGCGTCGAAGGCCCGAACTTCGTCGCCGACGAGGCCGAGATCGAGCTGCGCGACGGCGACGAGCTCATTGGGATATTGCGGCCGCAGGTGCGCACGTATCGCGTGCAAACCGAGCCGATGACCGAAGCGGCCATCGACACGAACATGCTGCGCGACGTGTTCGTCGCGCTCGGCGAGCCGCTCGGCGACAACGCGTGGAGCTTGAGACTCCGCGTGAAGCCGTTGATCAGATTGCTCTGGATCGGCGCCGGCCTCATGGCGCTCGGCGGCCTCGTGGCGGTCACGGACAAGCGTTACCGCGTCGCCGTGCGTCAACCTGCGCCGGCTGCGGCGCAACCGGTGGAGGCCGCCTGACCATGTGGCGTTACGTCGTTCCGCTCGTTCTGTTCCTCGGCATCGGCGTGCTGTTCTGGCGCGGCTTGGGAATGAATCCGAACTACGTCCCGTCTGCGCTCGTCGGCAAGCCGATCCCGACATTCTCGTTGCCGAGCGTGACGAATCCCCAAGAAATCGTCAGCACGGAGACGCTCGCGGGGCACGTCTCGCTGGTCAACGTCTGGGGCACTTGGTGCGTCGAGTGCCGCCACGAGCATGGCTTTCTGCTCGAGCTCGCACGAGCCGGTGTGCCGATCTACGGCTTGAACGTCAGAGACGATCGCGCCGCGGCGATCGACTGGCTGTCGCGGCTCGGGGATCCGTACGTGAGCTCCGGGTTCGACCCGGACAACAAGGCCGGCATCGAGTGGGGCGTCACCGGAGCGCCCGAGACGTTCTTGATCGGCCGCGACGGCACGATTCTGCACAAGCACATCTCGCCGCTCACGCCACGCATCTGGCAACGCGACTTTCTGCCGCTCTTGAAGGAGCACTGCGGACCGGGAGACTGTCCTTTCCTAGCGGCTGTCGGAGGCTCATGAAAGCGCTCGCGCTCGTATCGGCCGTCTGGCTCGCGCTCGCAAGCTGCGCGTTCGGCGCCCTCGCCCAAGAAGGGTTCGACGACCCGGCCTTGAACGAGCGGTATCGCGCGCTGATCAGCGAAATCCGCTGCCCGAAGTGCTTGAACGAAAGCATCGCCGAATCGAAGGCCCCCGTGGCGGCGGAGCTGCGCCGCGAGATCCGAAGGCTCATGGGCGAGGGCGCTTCGGACGACGAGATCAAGGAGTTTCTGGCGTCGCGCTACGGTGAGTTCGTCCTGTATCGGCCGCCGCTGACGCTGAAGACGTTCGCGGTATGGGCGGCGCCGTTCGCGCTGTTCGTCGTGGGTGCGTTCGTCTTCTGGCGGATCCTTGCCGCAAGGCTGCGCCAGCCGCTCGACGACGAGCCGCTCGACGAGGGACCGCCTTCGTGACCGCCACGTTTTGGACCGTCGCGGCTCTGTTCTGTGGAGTCGCGTTCTTCATCGTGCTCGTGCCGCTCTGGCGGCACGGCAGACGCGGCGGGCGGTGGTCCTTCACCGGTATCGCCGCCGCGCTTGCGATCGTGCCGTTGGCGCTCTTCCTGTATTCGCAAGTCAGCAATTGGGACCCTGTGCTGGCCGAGCGCGCGGGGCGCGAGGCCGCGCTCGTCGACGAGCTCGCGCGGCGTCTCGAGCAGAATCCGGGCGATTTGCAGGGTTGGCGCCTGCTCGCCGCGAGCTACATGCAGCTCGGGCGCTACGCCGAAGGCCGCGCCGCGTATCAGCACGTCTGGTCGCTGACGCGCGAGCCGGACGACGCCCTGAAGCTCGCCTACGCCGAATCGCAGATACTCACGGAGCGCGCGACGTTGGGCGGCGAGGCCGGCCGGCTCGTCGAAGAGGTACTCGCTTCGCAGCCGGCCGATCCGAAAGCGCTGTGGTACGGCGGGCACGTCGCGCTCGAGCACGGCCGCGAGGACGACGCGCGCACGCGCTGGACGACCCTGCTCGCCATGGATCTGCCCGAGCCGCTCGCGCAAGCCGTGCAGGGGCAGCTCGCGGGGCTCGGCGGCGCGGCGGCCTCGGGCGGGGAAGCCGCAGCCGCGTCGGCAACCGAGATCAAGCTCAGCGTCACGCTGGGGCCGGGCTTGGCTCTGACGGATCTCGCGCCCGGCGCGCAGCTCTTCATCATCGCGCGGGCCGCGGAAGGGGGCCCGCCGATCGCCGTGATCCGCCGGCCGCCGAGCGCGTTGCCCGGTGAGTTTTCGCTGAGCGATGCGAACGTGATGATCGAGGGCCGTTCTCTCGCTGCTTATCCCGAGATCACCGTCGTGGCGCGCGTGTCGCATTCGGGGCAACCGACGGCGCAGTCCGGCGATTGGCAGGCCGAGGCCGTCGTCCGGCCCGGCGCGCCCGAAACCGTAGCGCTCGTCATCGATCAGGTGGTCCAATGAGCGCATGCCCGAGCTGCCCGACATCGCGCTCTATATCGAAGCGTTGCGGGAGCGCATTCTCGGGCGCCGTTTAGAGCGCGCGCGCGTTCTCTCTCCGTTCCTGTTGCGCAGCGTCGAGCCGCCGCTCGACGCCGTGCGAGGCGCGCGCGTCACGGCTTTCGAGCGGCTCGGCAAGCGAATCGCGATCGGCTTCGACAACGACGTCTGGCTCGTGCTCCACTTGATGATCGCGGGCCGCTTGCATTGGCGCGAGGACCGGCCCGCATCGTTTACGCGCCAGACGGCACTCGCGCTCGAGATCGAGAACGGGACTTTGCTGCTCACCGAAGCCGGGACGAAGAAGCGAGCCTCCCTCCACGTCGTTCGCGGACGCGCCGGGCTCGAGCCGCATCAGCCGGGCGGCCTCGAGCTCGATCGCGCGACGGCCGCAGAGTTCGAGGCCGCGCTGAAACGGCGCAACCACACCTTGAAACGCGCGTTGACGGACCCGCGTTTGATTAGCGGCATCGGCAACGCGTATTCCGACGAAATCCTGCATCGCGCGCGTTTGTCGCCCGTGATGCTGACGAGCCGTTTGACGCCGGACGACGCCGCGCGTCTTTTCACCGCGGCGCGCGACGTGCTCGGCGAGTGGCTGGCGCGCTTGCGCGAAAAAGCGCGCGGCGCGTTCCCGGCGAAAGTCACGGCGTTTCACGACGAGATGGCCGTGCACGGCAAGTACGGCAAGCCTTGCCCCGTCTGCGGAACGAAGGTGCAGCGTATCCGTTATGCCGACAACGAGACGAACTATTGCCCCCGTTGCCAGACGAACGGGAAGCTGCTCGCCGACCGCTCGTTGTCGCGGCTCTTGAAGAAAGATTGGCCGAGGTCGATCGACGAGCTGGAGGAGCTGCGCCCATGAGCGCCGAGTGGCCGCGAATCATCGTGCACGCGGACATGGATGCGTTCTACGCGGCCGTCGAGCAGCTCGACGACCCGCGCTTGCGCGGGCGGCCCGTGCTCGTCGGCTCCGACAGCGCGCGCGGCGTCGTCTTGACGGCGAGCTACGAGGCGCGGCCGTCCGGCGCCGGCAGCGCGATGCCGATGCAGCGCGCGCGGCGGCTCTGTCCCGAAGCGGTCGTCGTGCCGCCGCGGTTCGAGCGTTATCAGCAGATCTCGGAGCGCGTCATGGAGGCGCTCGGGACGTTCTCGCCGATCGTCGAGCCGCTGAGCCTCGACGAAGCGTTCCTCGACATGACGGGCACCACGCGGCTCTTCGGCGACGTGCAGGCGATCGGCGCGCGCATCAAGGCCGCCGTGCGCGAGTGCACGGGCGGTCTCACGTGCTCCGTCGGCATCTCGGGGACGCGCTACGTCGCGAAAGTCGCGAGCGGCTTCGAGAAGCCCGACGGCTTGACGATCGTGCCGCCGGCTGAAATGCGCGACTGGCTCGCGCCGCTGCCGGTCTCGAGCCTGTGGGGCGCGGGACCGAAGACGACGGAGCGATTACGCGCGACGGGACTCGAGACGATAGGGCAAGTCGCGGCCGCGGCTCCGGCGGCCCTCGAGCGCGCGTTCGGCGCGCTCGGGCTGCGCTTCTTCTCGCTCGCGAACGGCATCGACCCGCGGGAGGTCGTCGGCTCCCGCCGCGCGCGAAGCATCGGGTCCGAGAGAACGCTGAACGCCGACGTCGCGGCACGCCCCGACATCGAAGCGCACCTGCGCGTTGCGGCCGACACCGTCGCGGCGCGGCTGCGCCGCTCGAAGAGGGTCGCGCGCGGAGTGCGCATCAAGCTCAAGACGACGGACTTCCGCGTGATCACGCGCCAGGGCGTGCTTGGCGACGCGTCGGACGTCGCGGCCGTGCTGTTCGCGCGCGCGGCGCAGCTGCTCCGCGAAGTAGGGGAGAGCGGCCCCTTCCGGCTCGTCGGGCTCGCGGCCTACGATCTCGCCGCGCCGGAGCCGACGGGCGCGCCGCTCGATCTGCTACCGGCAGCCGGCACGCGCAACCGTCGCCTCGAAACCGCGATCGACGCGCTCGTGGATCGCTACGGCCGCGGCGTCGTGCATCGGGCGGGCGACCTCAAGCGCGATCGCGGCATCGGCGCCGGAGCGAACCTCGATTTCCTGCACGACGGCGACGAGTAGCTAGCGCGCGTCGCCCGCGGCAGCCGCCTGCTCCTCGAGATCGGCCCAGCGGTTCACGGCCGTCTCGACCTCGCCTTCGGCCGTACGCAGCTCCTCGAGCAGCCGCTGCACCTCGGCTTGCGGCCGTCGAAAGAACTCCGGCTCGGTGACGACGTTGCGCAGCTCCGCAACTCGCTGCTCGAGTTGGGAGATCAGGTCGGGCAGGGCATCGAGCTCGCGCTGCAGCTTGTACGAAAGCTTGCGCGGCGGCGGCCGTTCGCGCGTGTCTTTGCCGCTCGGCGAAGAAGCGGTCGCCGGCTCGTCGACGACCGCGAGCGCGCGGCGCCGCTCGAGCCAATCGCTGTACCCGCCGGCGTGGCGGCGCACGAGCCCGTCCTCCTCGAACACGAGCGTGCTCGTCACGATCGCGTCGAGAAAATACCGGTCGTGGCTCACGACGAGCAGCGTGCCGTCGTAGTTGGCGAGCCGCTCCTCGAGCGCCTCGAGCGTTTCCACGTCGAGGTCGTTCGTGGGCTCGTCGAGCACGAGCAAGTTGGCCGGCCGCGTGAACAGCTTCGCGAGAATGACGCGGTTGCGCTCGCCGCCAGACAGCGCGGCGATCGGCGTCAAGGCGCGCTTCGCCGGGAACAGGAAGTCCGTAAGGTAGGCGACGACGTGCTTCTTGTTCCCGCCGATCGTTACGTACTCACGCCCTTCGCCGACGATCTCCGCGACGGTCTTGCTCGGATCGAGCTCGCGGCGCAGCTGATCGAAGTACGCGACCTCCAAGTTCGTGCCGAGCTTCACCGAGCCCGTGTCCGGCGTGAGCTCGCCGAGCAAGATGCGGAGCAGGGTGCTCTTGCCGACGCCGTTGTTGCCGATGATTCCAATGCGATCGCCGCGCATCACGCGCAGTGAAAAATCCTTGAGCAGCGGCCGGCCCCCGAAGCCGTGCGAGACGTTGCGCACTTCGATGACCTTGCGGCCGGAGACCTCGGCCGACTCGTTGATCTGCACGCGCGCCGAGCGCGGCCGCTTGACGCGCGCCGCGCGGATCGCGCGCAGCTCCTCGAGCGCGCGGACGCGCCCTTCGTTGCGCGTCTGACGCGCTTTGACGCCCTTGCGAACCCAGATTTCCTCCTCGGCGAGCTTCTTGTCGAACAGCGCGTTCTGTCGGTCCTCGTCCTCGTCGGCTTTCGCTTTCTGCACGAGGTAGTCCGCGTAGCCGCCCGGCCAGCTGCGCAGCTTCCCGCGATCGATGTCGACGATGCGCGTGGCGACGCGCTCGACGAAGCTGCGGTCGTGCGTCACGAACAGCACGGCGCCTGGATGGTCCCGAACCGCGGCCTCGAGCCACTCGATGGTGCTGATGTCGAGATGGTTCGTCGGCTCGTCGAGCAGCAGCAGCTCGGGATTCGACACGAGCGCCTGCGCGAGCGCCGCGCGCCGCCGCCAGCCGCCCGAGAGCTCGTTCATGCGGCGCTCGGCCGGCAAGCCGAGCTCGCTCAAGACGGTGCTGACGCGCACCGCGACGTTCCAGCCGCCGCCGGCCTCGATCTCGCGCTGCATGGCCTCGAGCTCCGCGAGCGTGGCGCGGTCGTGCGGGCTCCGTGCCGTCAGCTGCTCGAACTCGGCAATACGCGCGAGCTGGGAAGCCATGCCGTGCGCCACGTAGTCCCGCACGAGCTCATCGGACTCGTCTGCGAGCTTCTGCTCGAGCACGCTGAACCGAAGCCGGGCGGGCTTCTCGACCGCGCCGTCGTCGGGCTCCTGGGTGCCGGCGATCAGCTTCAGCGTCGTCGACTTGCCGGCGCCGTTACGGCCGATCAGGCACACGCGCTCGCCACGCTCGATCGCAAAGTCGGCCTCGACGAGCACGCGCTGCTCGCCGAAAGCGACGGAGACGGCGTCGAAGCGCACTAAAGGACCCATGGTGCGTCGATAGGAGGCGGGGGGAAAGGCGGCCAGTAAGGGATCATGTCGCAACGCCGTACGTCGTCTTGAGCTGCAGGTTCATGGGCGGGGCTGTCCCTCGCCACAGCACGTCTGCTGATGTCGGCCATTATCGCCGCCCGATTCGTTCTCGAGTGGCCAAGAAGGTCGTTCATCGCACGGCGCGGCGAAGCGCGCGCCTAAGATAGCTACTCTCGCCGTCGGGGACGAGCAGCGCTTCGCTCGAGCGGCAGGCCCGTCGAACTTGACTAGCCACGCGACGAGCACCCGACCGCTGGGTGGCGCGACGTGCCGAAACACCGCCGGGCTCGCGCCGTTGGGGTAGGCGCCGTCGAGGAACAACATGGATTGACTTGCGGCAGTCTTGGACGTACAAAAACGTCGCATCTTTCTCGGGCTCAGCGCGCGACGACCAACAAGCGGTAGCGCGTCCCGTGATCAACGAGCGAGCGTTCTTGGAGCCGCGCCTGCGAGCGGTCGACGAGTATTTGCGCGCACCTTTCCGAGCCTCAGCGATTATCTGAACGAGCGGCCGCGCGCATCGCGATCGCTTGAACTTGCTAAAGTGCCGCAGCGGGACTCCTCGAATGCGGAGCAAGCGTCAATGAGCGGTACCGAAGGACGGCAACTCGGGACTATTATCGCGGAACGCCGGCTGCAACGACTCGATTTTCCACGGCGCACGGTGGCAGTGTCCCTTGGCTGTCCACGAAAAAGAACGGGTTCGCAGGACTGGGAATGTCCTTTTCGGATCCGCGGTTCGGGCTTGCGGCGTATCGAGTACGCATACGGAGTGGATGCCTTTCAAGCTTTGATGATGGCCCTCGAAGGTATCCTATACTTGCTTGATCAGTCTGGAATACCGCTCGCATGGAGGGGTGTTCTCGAAGACCACACGGGATTCCAGCGAGCTATTCCGCTCATGCCTGAACCGGGGGGCACGAGCCGACTCGAGCGCCTCGTTGATCGAGAGGCGCGACTCCGATTACGGCGGCTGAAAGTCCGGCGTCAGTCCGCGCGTCGACGCATGTAGGGTTCGTCGTTGGCGGCACGTTCCGCCGCGTCCCAAGCGCCGGCGCGTTTTGCATTGTGGCGTGGGGAGCGTTCTGCATTGTGGCTTGGGGAATGGCGGCGTCGGCGGCAAACACGTCGGTGCGAAATACGTCTGCAGTCGCCAATGAACATAATATACATTATGCGCTCTTTGGCCTCCGGGCCAGCACGTCGGACGGATTTACAAGTCCATCGAGCAGTCACTGCTAAGTGGTTGTTTCGTCTTAGTGGCACGTGTCTTGCTGCCTGTCCGCCATGCGATACACGGCATGGATGGTCTTGGCCGCCGCGATGCTGGCCGCGCTTAGCCGCACGGCGGCCGCCCAGTCGGATGGATCTTGGGACGTCGTTCTGAACGGCCGCGCCGTGCACATGAACGCCGGGCGCGAATGGAACGAGGACAACTGGGGCCTCGGCTTCGAGCGCGAGTTCGCGACGACGGGCCCCTGGGTCAAGGTGGCGCTCGCCAACGGCTTCAAGGACAGCATGGGCGACCCGTCCTACATGGCCGGCGGCGGGATCAAGCGCCGCTTCAACGTGGGCGCAAACGACTTTTTCGTCGACGTCGGCGCCATCGGCTTCCTGATGACCCGCAAGACCGTCAACAGCAACGAGCCGTTCCCGGGCGTCCTGCCCGCGGCCACGTTCGGCTTCAAGCGCATCGCGCTGAACGTCACGTACTTGCCCGAGAGCATCGTGGACCGCGTGACGAATTCCAAAAAGCACGACCCTTCGATGGAAGGCGTCTTTTTCCTCCAATTGAAGCTCGATGCGAGCCTGTTCGGGTTCGGCCGCGGCCGGCAGTGGCTCGCCCAGAGCTCGGGCGACTGAAGAGGCCCCAACCGGGGCCACGTCCCGGCCCGCCGCCGGCCTCGTGTGGTATCGTTGGGCGAACTCGCTGGTAGAGGCCCAACTCTAAAGCTCACGATTCTGGTCGCCGAGGAACGATCGATGAAGCGGATTCAATGGTCGGTCACCGCCCTGACTTTCGTCTTGTTGACGAGCGCTGCCAACGCCGCATTTCTGGTCTCCGAAAAGGAAGTTCGGCGCCAAGCGCGCGTCGAGTGGCTTTACATGAAGCGCCATCTACCGATGGAGCCCAATCAGCGCATCGTCAGCTACGTTCAGTGCATCGCCGACAGTGTGATTGCCGAGTTGCCGCCCCAGAACGCCCAATTCGACTGGGAAGTCGTGGTGTTCGACGAGGACGAGATCAACGCCTTTGCCGATCCCAACGGCAAGATCGGCGTCTTCAGCGGCATCTTGCGGGTTGCGGATACGCCCGACGCGCTGGCCGCCGTGATCGGCCACGAGATTGCGCACGCGACCGAAGGCCACGTCATGGATCGGGCGCGCAAGAACGCCAGGCAGGAGATCTGGGCGATGCTCGGCGGCGCAGCGACGGGCGCCACGGGCCTTTGGCGCGATAGTCTTGCGATTCTGTCCGGCCTGCCGTTCGCTCGGGAGCAAGAAAGCTCCGCCGATTTGATCGGTCTCGAGTACATGGCCAGCGCTGGGTTCGATCCGCGTTCGGCCGTTTACCTCTGGAAGAACATGGCCGCGGCGCACAAAGCGGACCGCCGCGAGCGTCCGCCCGAGTTTTTGTCGACGCACCCGTCGGATTCGGCGCGCATCGACAACATGGTCAGGTCCCTGACACCGGCGCTGATCAAGTACAACGCGGCTCGCGAGGCCGGCAAGCGGCCGACGTGCTCGATCGCCGACGGCGGCTGAACGACCCGACGGCGGCTGAACGACGGCGTGCCGTGACCCGCGCGGCGCTGATGCAGTGCGGGCGCCAATCGAGCGCGCATGAGGGTCGCGGCTAATTAATTGCGTTCGCCGCGCTCCGCGCGCGCGGCCCTGCGGCGGGAAGGCCGCTCGCCGCCGTCGCCTTCCGCGCCCTGTTCCGCCCGCTCCGCTTGCTCGCCCTCTTCCGGTTCTTCCTGCTCGCCTACCTCGATCTCGCCGGCGCCCATCGGCGGTAACGGCGGAACGACTCCGCGCCCGACGTAAAACTCGACGAGCTGATCGTCGGTGATCGATCGAACGTTCGAGACTCGGCAATCCGTGCGCGGATTGCCGAATCGGTCCGTCGTGGTGCCGGAAGCAGCAGACTCGGTGAACTGCCCACCGTGCACTTGGATGCCGAGATCGTTGCGGCAGATGCGTAAATCGCGCCGCTCGCGTTGTTGAATCGCGAAGGGATCGAAATCTCCCTGGCGCGATGCGCGCGGCCCGGATGGATCTCCCAACGGATCGTTGCGACCCGTGGTGATCATCGGCACTTCGCCGGACCGGCGAAAGTAGAGCTCCGGCGCGAACGAAAGGTCGCACAGCGCGCCACTCAACTCGATGTGAAACGGGCAGCGTTGCGGCCCGACGTAGACGATCACGTCGGTGCGGTCGATGACCTCGAAGTCGCGTACGTCGCGCTCGAGAAAGCACTCGGAAACGCTGCAAGCACGCTTCGTCGCTTCCGTATCATCGTCCTTGCTGCGCTGCGCGTCGGCGGCCGTGGCCGCCAACAACCCCAGACACAGGACGCCCAGCCTCATGGCGCACCTCCATCCCTCGGATCACTGTAGGCCAGGTGCGCCGCGGCTGTCCACGGCGGTGCCGCCTACGCTCGTTGAACCTTGGAGACGGAATCGCGGACGCGCACCGCGACGTCGGGGTGGTCGCAAAAAAGGCCGTCGACGCGCGCTCCGGCGATGAAAAATTCGAGCCAGTCCTCGAACGACGATGCGTACTCGGGCACATCCTCGCGCCGGAAGGTGTAGGGATGGAGCCGGAGCCCGGCGTCATCGGCCAATTCTTTGAGCGGCAGCAGCCGAGGGCCTCCGTCGGCCGATTGGTCGGCCAGCTGCGAATGGTGCGGCCCAAGTCCGTAAGCGTAACCGGCCACGCGGCGCAGGCCGTCAGAGGTCAGGAGCTCCGTGTACTTCGCTTCTCTTCCGACGAGCTGAACGAGCCGCAAGTCCGAGCCGAGCGCCGCCCTTACCCGGATCAGCTCGTTCGAATCGAAGCACTGCACGAACGCGGGATCCGCCGCGCGCGAGTAGCCGAACGTGGCCAGCTCGCGCAGGAGCAATGCGGCAAGGTCGATGCCGTGGGCGTGGTGCCACGCCGGCTCCTTGATCTCGCAATAGATGCCGACGGTGCGCCCTGTCGACTTGTTCAATCCCGTGATCAGGCGCAGCTCGTCCATGAGCGTCGCGATGCCGAAGAGCTCGTGCTCCGCCGGGAATCGCGCCGGATGCTTCGGCCGCGAGCTGCCCGGTGCACGCCGCTCGAACACACGCAAGGACTCGAGCTCCGCGAGGTCGAAGTCGACGACGTAGTGACGGCCGTCGTCGCGGTGCCGCCCCGGGAACCGGCGCGCTACGTCGGTGACATCGTCGAGATGGAGGTCGTGCAGAACGACGAGGCGGCCGTCGCGCGTCGCCACGACGTCCTGCTCGAGATAGTCGGCGCCCTGCCCGTATGCCAACGCTTTGGCTGCGAGCGTGTGCTCCGGCAGATACCCGCTGGCGCCGCGATGGGCGATGATGATCGGAGACCGCGGCATGACTCGAGCAGGCGTCGCGTGCGCCGCCCCCTCAAAGCTTGAACTCGATCGTTTCCCAGCGGTGGGTGTCTTCGTGACGGGCTTGCCGCCGGACGGCGTCGGCAATGTGCCGCTCGTTCCACCCCACGACTTCGGCCGCGCGCTTCGCGAGCTCGGCCGGCACCTTGATGCTGACGCCGAACGGCTCGACCGCGACGAGCGGCAAGTTGTTCGCCTGGGCCGCGTCCATCTGATAGCTGGTCCAGTACTCGTTCTCCATGTAGAGCGAGCTCAGCACCACGACGACTTCGGCTGTCTTGAGCTGCGTGCGGTATTCCTCCTTCAGAGCTTCCTTGCCGCCCCCGGCCGGCGGGTGATCGGGCACGCTGCAGTTGCGGTAGAAGAAGTTCGGAAGAGCCTCTAGGTATTCGAATACACGGTGATAATCCGGGTGGCTGGCGAACGCGTGCGTGACATAAATCCGGATCGGGTTTTGCTCGGACATTCGCTCGATACCGAAAGCGACCTTCCCGGACGCTACTACTGCGGCACGGGCTTTGCAACGACGCGGTGCTCTCGATTGCGAGAAGCATCGCGCTGTCCGGTAGACTACGACAAAGATGCGGCTACTCCTCTACAACATTCGGTACGGTCTTGGCTTGGGGTCCGCGTTGCACTGGCCGCTTCCGGGCGTTGGGTATCTGATCGGCAACCGGACCAACCTGCAGCGCATCACCGACTTCATCAAGTCCCAAGATCCCGACGTCGTCGGGCTCATCGAGGTCGACAGCGGCTCGATCAGAACGCGCAGCATCAACCAGGCCGACGTCATCGCGCGGGCGCTCGGCCACTATTCCGTGTACCAGTGCAAGTACGGCGCCGGCTCGTTGAACCAGCGGTTGCCGATCCTACGCAAGCAAGGCAACGCCTTTCTCGCCGCGCCGCGCGTCCATGGCGAGCGCTTCCATTATTTCGAGAAAGGCATCAAGAGGCTCATCATCGAGCTCGAGCTCGAGGAATGCGCGATTTTTCTCGTGCACCTCTCGTTGAAGTTCCGTCATCGCCACACGCAGCTCCAGCACTTGCACGACCTTGTCATGGCGTCGCGCAAGCCCGTCATCGTCGCGGGCGACTTCAATACCTTCTGGGGCGAGCACGAGATCTATCTGTTCATGAAGGCCTGCAGGCTGCGCAGCGCGAACACGGACGGATTACCGTCGTATCCGAGCCGCTCGCCGCGCAAGGAGCTCGACTTCGTTCTCTACGGCGACGGCGTGCGCGTGACGCGCTTCGCGATTCCTTCGGTGCGGTTCTCGGACCATTTGCCGCTCGTTTGCGACTTCGAGGTCGAAAAACCGCGCCGAGCGGCCGCATGAACGCCGAAGCCGCAATGTCGAAGCATTGGCTGAGCGCCGTCGACGAGGACGGAATCTGCTGGCTGACGCTCGACAAAGCAGACGCGACGGCGAACACGCTCTCGAGCGACGTGCTCGACGAGCTCGACGCGGAGCTCGCCGCCGTCGGCAACGCCCGAGCTCGCGGGCTCGTGTTCGCATCCGGCAAGCGCAGCGGATTCATCTTGGGCGCCGACGTCAAGGAGTTCGCGGCGTTGCAGAGTGCCGAGCACGGCGCCGAGATGGCCGGCCGCGGCCAGGCGCTGCTCGGGCGCATCGCGACGCTCGGGGTGCCGACCGTCGCGGCAATCGACGGCTTCGCGCTCGGCGGCGGCCTCGAGCTCGCGCTCGCATGCGACTATCGCGTGGCCGTCGATTCCTACGAGCGCACGCTCGGCCTACCCGAGGTCCAGCTCGGAATACACCCCGGGTTCGGCGGCTCCGTCCGCACGGTCGAACTTCTCGGCGCCCCGTTGGCGCTCGATCTGATGCTGACTGGGCGCTCGCTCTCGCCGCACGAGGCGTTGAAGGCGGGTCTCGTCGATCGCGTCGTTGCGCGCGAGGCGCTTCGCACGGCGGCGAAGGAGCTCGTTACGCGCCGCCCTCCGCGACGCCGCGCGCCGTGGTACCTGGCCGTGCTGAATCGCATGCCGCTGCGCCGCTTCGTGGCCTCCCGCGTGCGCGCCGGGGTACGCAAGCGCGTCAAGCCCGAGCACTATCCCGCGCCCTACGCGATCGTCGACCTCTGGGAGGGCTACGGCGCTCGCGGCGAGGCTGCGCTGCGCGCGGAGGCGATCTCGATCGGCAAACTGCTCGTGACGCCCACGTGTCGCAATCTCGTGCATGTCTTCGAGCTGCGCGAGCGGCTGCGCAACTTGGCGCCGAAGGACAGCCGCATCAAACGCGTGCACGTCGTCGGCGCGGGCACGATGGGCGGCGACATCGCGGCATGGTGCGCGCTGCGCGGCCTCGAGGTGACGCTGCAGGACCGTGCGCAGCAGTTCGTCGACCCCGCGCTGAAGCGCGCGCACGAGCTGTTTCGCAAACGCTTGCGCGCGCCGGGCGAAGCCGACGCGGCGGAGCGGCGGTTGCGCGTCGATCTCTCCGCAGCCGAGGCGGCTTCCGCGGACCTCGTCATCGAGGCAATCGTCGAAAAAGCCGAGGCGAAGCGCGCGTTGTTCTCCGACCTCGAGCCGCGCCTCGCGCCCGGCGCATTGATCGCAACGAACACGTCGAGCATTCGTCTCGAGTCGCTCGCCGGAGCGCTCCAGGAGCCGGGCAGGTTCGTCGGGCTCCACTTCTTCAACCCCGTGGCCAGCTTGCCGCTCGTCGAAGTGATTCGCGGCGAGCAGACGGCGCCCGACGCGCTGCGCGACGCGATGTCGTTCGTCACGCGCATCGGCAAGTTGCCTCTGCCGTGCCGGAGCGCGCCGGGCTTCGTCGTCAATCGCGTGCTGACACCCTACATGCTCGAAGCGCTGTACGCGCACCTCGATGGCCACAGCTTCGAGAGCATCGACGCCGCGGCGAGGGCGTTCGGCATGCCGATGGGGCCCGTCGAGCTCGCCGATCGCGTCGGGCTCGACGTCGCGCTGCACGTTGCCGAGGTGCTCCGCAGCGTGCTGGCCGCGGGTCCGCCGGATCTCCTGCGCGAGAAAGTCGCGAAGGGCGAGCTCGGAGTCAAAACGGGCCGCGGGTTTTACGCGTACGACGCGCAAGGCAAGGCGGTCAAGAGCGGCGACGTGGCCGTGAACGGCGAGCTCGCCGACCGGCTGCTGTTGCCGCTGATCAACGAAGCCGTCGCGTGCTTACACGAAGGCGTCGTCGAAGACGCCGATCTTCTCGACGCCGGTGCCGTCTTTGGCGCGGGATTTGCACCGTTCACGGGCGGGCCGCTGCGCTACGCAAGAGCGCGCGGTGTCGACGATATCGTCGCGACGCTCGAGCGCTTCGCGCAGCGTTTTGGGACGCGTTTCACACCCCGCGAGGGCTGGCAGAAGTTCCGCGATTCGGCGTGAAACCGTTGGCACCGGCCCATGCGAGGCGTGTGCTAGACTTTCGCCGCTGATCGCTTTCGGCGCCTTCGAATCGTGCAACCAAGCCCCTGATGACGAAGCAGATCGACTCCAGCCAACTGAAGGCATTCTCGCCGCTCGACAGTCTGAAGAAGGACAATCTCGCCGCGCTCGTCAAGAAGACCAAGGTTCGTGAAGCGCAGCCCGGCGAAGGACTGTTCCGCGAGGGCGACTCCGACAAGCGCACGTACTACATCTTGTCGGGCACCGTCGAGCTGCGCGAAAGCGGCGAGTCGGCCGGCAAGGTCACGGGCGGCACCGAGGACGCGCGCAATCCTTTGTCGCCGAAGCTGCCGCGCAAGCACACCGCAGTCGCCGTCACGCCCGTGGAGTACTTCACGATCGACAGCGACTTGCTCGACGTGATGCTCACTTGGGACCAGACCGGCTCGTACGAAGTCTCGGAGCTGCGCGGCGAAGTCGGCAGCGGCGACGATTGGATGACCACGCTGCTGCAGACGAAAGCGTTTCACAAGATTCCGCCCGCGAACATCCAAGCCATCTTCATGCGCCTGCAGCAGGTCAACTACAAGGCCGGCGACGTCGTCATCAAGCAAGGCGACGAAGGCGACTATTTTTACGTGATCACACGCGGCAAGTGCGTCGTGACGCGCGAGACGCCGCTCAACAAGGAAGGGATTCGCCTCGCCGAGCTGCAGGTCGGCGATACGTTCGGCGAGGAAGCGCTGATTTCCGAAGCCAAGCGCAACGCCACGGTCGCGATGCTGACCGATGGCTCGTTGATGCGGCTCGGCAAGGAAGATTTCCGCAAGCTCTTGAACGAGCCGATGCTCGACTGGGTCGACGCGGCCGGCGCGGAAAGAGTCATCCGCGAAGGCGGCCAGTGGCTCGACGTTCGTTTGCCGTCCGAGTTCGAGGCTTACCACAACGAAGGGGCGATCAACGTTCCGCTCTACTTCATTCGATTGAAATTGAAGACGCTGGACTCCTCCGTGAAGTATGTCGTGTGCTGCGACACGGGGCGGCGCAGCTCCGCGGGAGCGTTCATCTTGAACGAGCGCGGATTCCAGACATACGTCTTGAAGGGCGGGCTCAACCGGACGAATCTCGCCGGGTAGCCGTCAAAGCGTGTGCGTGGGCTTGTCTCCGCCGAGCGCGCCGGCGAGATAGTTCTCGATCCGCTTCTGCGTATTGCCCTGGTCTTGCTCGCTGAACTGGACGCCGATGCCGGCCGTGCGCTTGCCCTGAGCGCCCTTCGGCGTGATCCAAATGACGCGGCCCGCCACGGGAATCTTCTCCTCCTCGCCCATGACGTTCAGCAACATGAACACCTCGTCGCCGAGCTTGTAGCTCGAGTTCGTGGGGATGAACAGGCCGCCGTTCCTGATGAAAGGCATGTAGGCGAGATACAAGGCGCTCTTGTCCTTGATCGTCAGAGTCAGCAGTCCGGGCTTGCTCACGATCGGCCTCGAGTCACGACGAGTGCATTCAACATTGCCAGCAGCGCGAGCTCGACGTTCAACCCGGATCCCTGCTGAATCAGCAGTTTCTCGGCTCGGTCGTACGCTTCGAGCAACGCGCGGTCGGGCAAGTGCCGCCATGCATTATGCAGCGCCGTGCCGGCGGGTACTGTGATTTCGGTCGAGGCGGCCGAGATCGCGAGCCGCGCTTTGAGCTCGGCGTGAAGGCGGCGCCGCAGCCACTCGAGGGCCCGCGCCGTATCTCCCTTTGCCCAAGACTGGGCGACGGCTTGGGGGTCGATCGAATCTTGCGAAATAGCCGTCAGATCATGTTCCAACCTATTGAATTCACTGTGGACATCACTGCGCATGGCAGCCGCGATCGGCAACGGTGCAGTCCCGACGGCCCGCTGCGCATCGAGCACGGCTGCGACGTCGACCTTGAGCCACTCCGCCACGCGCTGCGGATCGGGGGCGCGTAGCAAGATGTGCTGACAGCGGCTCCGGACGGTGGCCGGCAAGCGTCCCGGCTGATGGCTCGAGAGCAGCAGGTAGCCGCCCGGGGCCGGCTCCTCGAGCGTCTTCAGCAAGGCGTTCGCGGCGGCCGTCGTCATGGCCTCCGCCGGCTCGATCAAGACGACTTTGGCCACGCCGCGCAGCGCCGTGAGCGTGAAAGCCTCCACGACGTCGCGAACCTGGTCCACGGAGATCGTCTGCCGCTCCTCCTCGGGGTGCAGCCAGTGGAGGTCCGGATGGCGGTCCATCGGCTCGTGCCGCGCGGCGAGCGCCGCGAGCGCGGCGTCCGCATCGAGCGGCGTGTGCGCGGCGTCGCCGTCGAGCAGGCGCCGCGCCAGCGCGAGCGCGAGATTGAGCTTGCCGACGCCCTCGGGCCCCGAGATCAGCCATGCGTGCCCCAGCGTCCCGGCGCGCCGCGCGGCCTCGAGTTGCGCGAGCGTCGGCTCGAGCCACGGCAACACGCGGCCGCTCAGGGTTTCGACCGCGGACGTCATCGCTGCCGATCCCCGAATCGCTCGACCAGCGCGGCGACGTGCTCGCCGATGCGGCGCTGAACCTCGCACAGCGGAGCCGAGGCGTCGACGATCTTGATGCGCGAGGGATAGCGCGCGGCGAGGTCGAGGTAGGCGGCTCTCACGCGTTCGAAGAACGGCCGTTGCTCGCGCTCGAAATGGTCGAGCTCGCGGCCGCCGATCCGGCTGGCGCCGACGTCGAGCGGCGCGTCGAGCAGTAGCGTCAAGTCGGGCTCGGTGCCCTTCTCGATCTCCGTCTTCAACGTGTCGAGCAAGGCGCGGCTCACGCCGCGCCCACCCCCCTGATAGGCGAACGTGGCATCCGTGAAGCGGTCGCAGACGACCCACTTCCCGCTCTCGAGCGCGGGCCGAATGACCTCGTCGAGGTGGCGCGCGCGCGCCGCGAACATCAGCAGCGCTTCGACCTCCGCCGATAGCTTCCCGTGATCGCCTCCGAGGATCCAACCGCGAATGCGCTCTCCGAGCTCGGTGCCGCCGGGCTCGCGCGTGGTCACGACGTCGAAGCCGGCGCGCCGCACGGCATCGGCCGTGAAGGCCAAATTCGTCGACTTGCCGACGCCTTCGCCTCCCTCGAGCGAGATGAACGCGCCGCGCGTCACGGCGCCCTCGAGCGCTGCAAGTATTCCCGCACGGCGCGCTCGTGCTCTTCGAGCGTCGCCGAGAAGTAGTGGCTGCCGTCGCCGCGCCCCGTCGCGACGAAATAGATCGCGCCGGTCCTCTCGGGCGCGACGGCCGCTTCGATCGACTGGAGCCCCGGCAGCGCAATCGGCGTCGGCGGCAGACCCGCTCGCGTGTAAGTGTTGTACGGCGTGTCGCGCTCGAGATCCCGGCGGCGAAGGTTGCCGTCGAAAGCTTCACCTAAACCGTAGATGACGGTAGGGTCGGTCTGCAGCCGCATCTTGCGTCGCAAGCGCTCGTGGAACACACCCGCGATCAGCTTACGTTCGGAAGCCAGTGCCGTTTCTTTTTCGATGATCGAGGCGAGGATCAGCGCTTCGTAATCCGTGGCGAGATCGAGGTCCGGGCTCCGGTTGCGCCACGCAGCCGTCAGCCGCGCGACCAACGCCTCATGCGCCATGCGCAACACGTCGAGATCTCGCGTGCCGAGCGGAAAACGATACGTGTCGGGGAAGAACTGGCCCTCGGGATGCACGCCCGGCGCGCCGAGCGCGTTCATGATTCCGGCCCCGTCGAGATCGGTCGCGTCGATGGCGGGATGCGCGCGCAACGCGGCGAGCGCCTCGGCGAACCGCGAACCTTCGACGATCGTGAACCGGTGCAGATACACCTCGCCTGCGACGAGCTTCGCGAGCAGCGTCACGGGCGTCATGCCCGGCGTCAGCTGGTACTCGCCGGCGCGAATGCGCGTCGCGTCTCCCGTGGCACGCCCGTAGAGCGCAAGAAGCCATGGCCGGTCGAGCAGCCCGCGGTCTGCGAGCTCGGCCGCGACGCGGTGCAACGGCGTGCCGGCCGGCACGCGAAGCCATTCGCCGTCGGATGCGATCGGCAGCGGCGAGTTGAGCTCGCGCCACGCGAGCCCGGCGAGTCCTGCGGCCGCGCCGGCGACGACGAGCATCGCGGCGAGCGAGGCGAGTATCCGCTTACGCATGCCCATAGCCGAAGTGCGTCATCAGAAGCTCCGTAATCGGCCCGACGGAATAGGTCCGTCCGTCGAGCGACGTGACGGGCCAAATACCGAAGAGCGAGTTCGTCACGAAGACCTCGTCGGCATTTTGCAACTCGTCGACGGTAACGTCGCGCTCCTCGGCGCGAATACCGAGCGTGCGCGATGCTTCGAGCACGGCGCGCCGCATCACGCCCTTGATTCCGCAACGCGCGAGGCTCGGCGTGCCGAGCTCCCCATGCGCCACGACGAAGACGTTGCCGGCCGTGCCGCCGGCGACGTGGCCCGCGGCGTCGAGGACGAGCCCTTGCTGCACGGCATCCCCGCACAGCTCGAGCGCCAACAGCACCTGCTCGAGGCGGCAGAGGTGTTTGATGCCCGCGAGCGCCGGATTCTCGCAAAGCCTGAGCCGGCACGTCCGCATCCGGATCCCGTCGCGATAATGCGAGTCAGGGTACTCGGGCCACGGCAAGATCGCGAGCACGCGCGTGGGGCTCGCAACCTCCGGGGGCGGATAGCCGCGCGCGCCGCTGCCGCGCGTCACGATGAGCTTGATCACGGCGCGACCCTCGCGCGGGCAGTGCGCTTCGATCTCCTCGGTGAGCAGGGCGCGCGGCGGCGCCGGAATCTCGAGCCGCCGGCACCCTTCCTCGAGCCGATCGAGGTGTAGGCCGAGCCAACGAATTCGGCCGTCACGCGCCGCCATGGTCTCGAACAAGCCGTCGCCGTACGCGAGGCCGCGATCCGCCGGGTCGAGCCCGGTTGCCTGTCCGTTGACGAGCCAGAGCGTATTCACGGTGCCACGAGATCGCGCCTCAGGAGGTCGTCTTGTAGCAGAAGGCCGGGCGGCCGTCAGCCGTAAAGCTCGCAAGACGTCAGCGCAATCGCTTGAAGACGACCGTACCGTTGGTGCCGCCGAACCCGAACGAGTTCGACAAGCCTGCTTCGAGCTTCGTTTCGCGCGCGGTGTTCGGCGTGTAATCGAGGTCGCACGCGGGATCCTGGTTCTCGAGATTGATCGTCGGCGGGATGACTTGATCGTGCAGCGCGAGGATCGTGAAGATCGCCTCGGCTGCGCCGGCCGCGCCGATCATGTGGCCTGTCGTCGACTTCGTGGAGCTCACCGCGATCTTCTTCGCGGCATCGCCGAACGCGCGCTTGATCGCCACGGTCTCCGCGACGTCACCGAGCGGCGTCGACGTGCCGTGCGCGTTGACGTAGCCGATGTCGGCGGGATTCATTTCAGCGTCGCGCAGGGCGTTCACCATGCACTGATAGGCGCCCTGCCCGTTCTCGGCCGGCGCCGTGATGTGATACGCGTCGGCGCTGATGACGGACCCGGCGAACTCGGCGTCGATGCGCGCCCCGCGCGCCTTGGCGTGCTCGGCCTCCTCGAGCGCGATGCAGCCCGCGCCGTCCGACAGCTCGAAACCGTCGCGGTCGCGA
>Ga0073934_10001603_pt1 | contig 52818 bp, 53 predicted proteins | sample LarsenN4metaG_FD_76834 | JGI IMG/M metagenome (GOLD analysis project Ga0073934, IMG submission 76834) | Hot spring sediment bacterial and archeal communities from British Columbia, Canada, to study Microbial Dark Matter (Phase II) - Larsen... ...
AGTTGCAGTCCAGCGTCAAGGAGACTCGCCGGAGGTCGGCCGCGCGCAGATCGGCCCCGGCGAGCACGCAGTTTCGCAGCAGGGCGTCGCGCAGGTTTGCCCCGGCAAAGCTGGCCCGGTAAAAGCTCGTGTGCAACGCACACAGGCCGGCACAGTTGGCTTTCTGGAAGGTAGCTTCCGCAGCAAAGCAATTCTCGAAGACCGCGGCTTCCAGGTTGCTGCCGGCGAATGAGGCTTGGTAGAGGTCTGCGTCCCGAAAATGGACACGGGCGAGGTCCTGATCGGAAAAATCTTTTCGGCGAAGGTCGCCCGTCAAAACCATCGAGTTCCTTCTCTTCCTGCTAACCGCCGGTCTGCGCCACGACGGTCAGGCTGTTGCGTAGCTGGCCGCTATCAGACGGCACCGTGGCTCGCAGTGCACTGAGTGCAGCGCTCGTGGTTGCCATCACGGCGTCCCGTACGTGCCGCTCCAGGCTGGCCGGGTCCAGCCAATTCAGGGAACCCCGCAACTCCGTGCGAAGGGTTTCGACGAACTCCGGGACGCGCACCCGGATGTAGCCCTGCGGGGCCTGTGCGGAGACCACGACTTCCGTCCCGGTTTCCGGGTCAACGGCCCCGATGGTGCGGCTTCCCGGCGAAGGCCACGGGGGCTGCCCGACGACGCTGCCGAATTCGAGCACGCGGGCATAGCGGGCCGCTTCCGGGTCGTTGACGCCGATTCCCGCGCGGTGCCCGCGCACCTCTGCCAGCTTGGCGAGTCGTTCGCCGAATTCCTCCAGCGTGAAAGTCTCCGCTGCCATCAAGGCGCCTCGAGAGGTGCGTCGCAGAGCAGTTGCCAGGCGTAGATTTCGTCCCCGGCGCGCAGTGGACGGATGCTGCGGATGCGGCAGAGCTGGCCGCCGATCACCAGCCCCGCTGCGGCTTCGAGGGCTGCTGCTTCGCTGTGGAGACCCTGGGCAGCGGCTACCGGGCGCGCAAAGTTGTCGCTGAGCAGCACTTCGCGAGCCCCCTGGCGGAACTGCCCGGCGAGCGTCGCTAGCTCCTCCACCGTAAGCTCACGGACGTAGGAGCTGGGCGCAACGTGGTCTACGAAGGTTTCTTCGCCCGGCGGCACGATCCCGAGTTCGGCTTCCGTGCCGGCTACCGGCGTCAGAAAGCGCAGCGTGACGGTTCCGCCCACGCCCAGGGCCAGCAGCGGTTCCACCCAGCGTCGCGCCGCTTTGGAATAGAGCAGCATGTCAGTTCAGTCGCAGCGCAACGAACGGCGTCAGGAGCCGGCGCGTGTCCTCGTCGACAAGCGACCCGGCGAAATATTCGAGCTGCAGTCGATCGAGCAGCGCTGCGCGCACATTGGCCGCAGGGTGCGACTCCAGGTTGCGGATAATCTGGGCGCAGGCCAGCTTGACGCCCTCGGGAACTTCCGCATAGCCGGCCGTGTAGGTCAGCTCGGCTTCCGCGTAGGGCGCCCCGAAGATGCCGGTCGGGAGCCAGATCTCGCCTGTCGCGGCGTTGTAGTCGACTTGGCTGACATCGAGCTCGACCCACGCCGGCGGGCCTCCGAACACTGCCACCATCTCCGCCAGGGTTCCCGGGTTCCAAGCCCGGGGCGCGGCGTGGCGCGCTCGGATGCGCACAAACGGCGTCAGGCTCCCTGGGAGGATGGCCAGCGGCGTGTAGCTGGCGCGCGTCACGGGCCATCCCGCAGGCAGGCGGTTGCGCTCCCCGTATTGCGCGACCAGCACGGAGGGACGCTGGCAGAAAGAGTCCACCAGATCGCTGGCCACGCGAACCAAGGCCGGGTCAGTGGAATCCGCCAGGCCGAAGGCCGGGAATTCCGCCGTTGTCAGGTATAGGTTTCCGGGCATGTGTCACGAACCGGAAAACAGGCTACGGCAGCCTACTGGCTATCGGGTGAAACGCAGCCGCTTGTGCGCGTAGGCTGCGCCCTTGACCACGACGGCCCCAAACTTCACCGCCACCATCTGCGAAGCCAGCGAGCTCGGCAGGCCGAGCTGGAAAATGCGCGGGTTCGGGTCGGTCAGCCAGTGGTACTCGATCTGATCTTCGGTGACGATGACCACGTCATGAATCTTGTTGGGCGCGCTCACCTGCACGGCGATCGTCCAGTCGGGAACCAGCGGCAGCGTGCCGGCCTGCGTGGACAGCTCTTTCACCGTGATCCCGCCTTCGACGGCCCGCGTGCTGAGCACCACGTTGTGGATGGTCTTCAGTTCCTGGTCGATCAGGTCGAGGGTTTCCGGGTTGGCGTAGATGGCCGTCGGGCGCACCTCGAAGTCCGCACGCGCCACCATCTTCGTCACTTCGGATTTGATGTTGTCCACCAGCGAAGCTGTGGTGCTGGTGATGCTCACTTCGGACCCCGCGTCGCTGATCTGTTCGAGCGCGCCGTAGTACTCGAGGGAGGTGGGGGCCGTGAAGCTGGTGTCGTTGCCGTTCCACAACGCCTGGTCGTGCTTGCGCAGCAGGCCGTCCACCGTGTCCACCAGGTCCTTGGCTTCGAGATAGGCGAACTGTTGCTGCTGGCGCGTCACTTCTACGTCGAACAAGGAGAAGTTGATCTGCGCCACCAGCGCCTTTAGCGGTACCGTGCGCTCGATGCGGGTGGGCGAGCCCGCGGTGGGCGCAATGGCCCGCGGGTCCACGAACGCCGCCGCACTGGCGATGGCCGTCTGCTCGAAGAAGCGCGACGGGTGGCCCGTGGCCGGCACTTGCTTGATGCGCTGGCCGAAGGCTCCGCGCCGGCGCACCAGGTCGGTGATCTCCGTCTGGTAGCGGTTCACCTCGATGGCCCCCGGGCCCAGGAAATCGGCCGCAGCGGCAATGTCCACAAAATATCCTTTGCTCATGTTGTTCCTCGGAAGAGAAGATTTCGGAAAGCGGTCTCGCCCCTGCGAGGCCGGCGGGCTTGGATCGGCACGGGTTTCAGTCGAGGGCCCCGGCGCGGGCGAGCTGGGACTTCACAGCGATGCGCTGCTCCAGCGGAAGGCCCTCGAGCGCCTTGTCCAGCACGGAGACTTCGAGCTTGCCGGTGGCGCCCACTAGGTCGGCGGAGATGCCCGTCTTGGCCAGCAGAGTCAGCACGGCCGGGGGGATCGTTTTGCGCGCCGCGCTGGCCGCGAAGCGCTCCGCCTGTGCGCGCATGGCTTCATTCTGACGGCGAAGCTCCTCGGTTGTCCGGGCCAGTTCTTCCACGCGCGTCTGGATGTCTGCGACGGAGCCGCCCGTGCCGGACACGTCGCGAGCGGATCGCATCTGCTCGAGCAAAGCGCGCAGATGGGCGAATTCGGTGGTCATCGCCTGGTGGGTCTCTGCCATCATCTCTAGGGCTTGCAGGATTCGTTCCTCCATGATGTTCCCTCGCATGCTGCCGGCAGCATGAGCTGCCAGCGAAGTTGTCTGGTAAGCGGCTGCGGTGCGCTCGAGGATCGCGGCGCCGGTGAACACAACATTTTCAAGAACCCAGATCTTGGCCCTGGGATCGGCCACGCGCACGTCGGTCACTTCGTAGGACATCCCCAACTGATCGCGCCGCGAGCGGATCTCTGCGACGATCTCGGGGAAGTCCTTTGCGAACAGGTGGCCGCTCACCTCCAGATGGTCGCGCACCACTTCGGCGCGGGTGATCACGCCGATCTTCCTGCGGGTGTCATGGCCGCGCAGCCCCGGGGCGTAGTCCACAGCCATGCCCAGCAGGCTGGGGAGCGCGCGCTCTGCTGTATTCTTCGGCAGGAGCACGCGGTGCCCCGCGGCGCCATGGGGCGCGCGGTCGCTCGGCTGGTCCACAGCAGTCAGCACGCCGCGGAAGGGCGCCCGGTTGGGGTGGCCTGGCACTTCGGGGATATCCAGGGCCATGGCTTCCAGGCGCAAGCCCAGAGTGTTTCTGCGATTCTTCATGCGTCGGCGGCTCCGGAGCGGAGTTTTTGAATGAGTGTGGGGTTTTGGATCAGGAGCTGCCGCTGCGTGTGGGTCAGCGTACCCCAGCCCCCTTGGAGAGCAGGGAGCTTGCGGCGCAAGCGTGCCTCGTCGGGCAGCAGGACGTCGCTGCGCAGCAGGATCTCGTCTGTTTCGGCCTGCGCGCGTTCGTCGAACGCTTCCAGCTCATCGAAAACGAAGTCAAGATCGTCCCAGCCGAGCTTGCGCGCGATGATCTCGCGCGTGATGTGCTCGGCAAAAAGACGCGCCGTGGGCACGACCGCCGTGCGAAAGGCTTCGTCCACGAGCTCTTCGGCGGTGGCGCGATTGACGTCCTGTTCCAGGCCCAGCAGCAGGGGCGGTAGGTCGAATGCGTCGGCGATGATGCGGATCAGGAACCGCTGCCATTCCAGCCGCAGGTCGCGGTCCGAGCCTTCCCCGAAACGCAGCACTTCGGGTTTGGAAGGCAGGTTGGCAATGATGGGGACGCGGCCGGTGCCCTCGATTTCGTTCTGCCACCAGGAAATGACCTTGTCGTAGCTGGCCGGTGGCATCTCCTGGAGCCACAGCGCGAATTGCACGACGGTATTCGACGCCAGACGCGCGGCATACTCCTGGGCGCCGAGCAGCCAGTTGATGGTCTCAAAGGCCACTTCCAGCCGGCCGAGTCCAAAGGGCGTGTGTGTTCGCGGGTTCAGACGGATGTAGACGAGCTCGTCGTTGAGCAGATCCACGCGCTGTCCCCAGGCCGTGACCTGGGCGTAGCGCGGCTCATCGGGCCGACCGGACCAGCCTGCATAGATGCGAATCGTCGCGCTGTCCACCGACCAAAGCATCAGGGGCCTTTCGGGATCGGGTGAGACCTGGACCTCGATGACCCCACAGCCGCCAACCAGCAAATCTTCGATCACCTGCTCGGTCAGCGAACGGAAACTCTCGTCCGGGTTGGGCGTCTGCAGGTTACGGCCCAGTATGCGGGCCCGGGGTTCTGCGTCCCGTCTGGCCGGCACATCCTTCTTTTGCTCGATGCGCCAGTGCATCCCGGCGATGCGGTCCTTGATGGTGTTGATGGCTTTGCGAGCGACCGGGGTCTCGGCAAAGCCGCGCAGGTTGGCCGGCGTGGGTTTAGGAAGCGGATGCCGCAAGCTGGTGTGCCTGGCCGAGGGAAGCACGACGGTCTTGCGCGCCTCCGAGCCCGCCAGCAACCGCCGTAGGCGCGCCAGCCAGGATGGTTTCCTTGTTCTGTGCATTGGCTGAGATGCAGTGCTCGGGGTTCGGCCAGCGAATCGCTCAAAAAGGAAGAAGGCCCCGAGCCACCGGCCCGAGGCCTTCGCCTTTCGTCCAGCTTATACTTTCTTTATAGCATATGGGCGGGGTCTATTATTCAGTTTAGTTAAAGTTTTTTCTCTTTCTTTCTCAGTCGCTTAGGCCTAAAAGGGGGCTTTCCCCCTCTTGACAAGAAAAAAGCCCGCTCAGCTCAGACCAGGACGAAGCTGGCTGGCGAAGTCCTCCAGCCGGGCCAGCGGCAGCACGGCCACCTGCTGCTCGGCCAGCAGGCGCGCAACGAACTGGTGCCGGAGATTGTCCGGCCGGGGCTCGACCTCAGTGATGGCTGCGAATTCGCTGCCGGCCAGCCGCGCCCGGATGCGCTCGACCGTGTACGCCAGCACTTTCGCCTGGGCGGGGTCCTGCGCCAGGGCCAGTGCGTGCAGAAAACCGCGCGTGCCGTTGCGGGCGTAAGCGAAGTCCATGCGGAAGGGATCGCCGGGCTCAGTGAACTCATCGACGGGCACGCTTCGCTCCATGTGTTCCAGGACGCGAGCGCGGCGGAATGTCTGCGCCATCTGCGCGCGGATTCCCGCGCGCGTAGTTTCCCAATCCGTCGGCCGCACTCGGTAGCGCGGCGGTTCGACATAATCGCGGTACAGTCGGTCGAGTTCCTCATCGGCGTTCTGAGCCAGGGCGCCACGCTGCGGGCTAAGCTGCAGGACGTTGGAAAGCGTTTGCTCGAGCTGCGCGATGAATTTGGAGGGGCCGCCGGCGTGCCGCGCGGCTTGGCTTTCCAGTTCGCTCTTCAGTGCGCGCACGAGGTTTAGGTCAGCCATCGGATGGAACTTGCGCAGGCGCGCCAGCTCGCGAGGTTCTTCAATCAGCCGGGCCTGCAGGCGATGGCGTGCCGGGTCGTGCAGCAGAATGCCAATGTTGAACCATTCGTCGCGCACAAGGTTGGGCGTGTACCGCAGGACCCAGAAGGTGTAGGTTTGCAGTTCGTCTTTGGGCATGGCTCACTTCCAATTCGGGAACGGCTGACGTTCCGTATTTTTGGTTTCCAGAATCAGATCGGGAACTCTTTTCCGCCTCCGGAACAACTCGTCGAGCAAACGAAACAGCGCGTCCTGGTCGAAGTGGTACCACTCGGGCGGAATCGCCTCCGCCACTTCATCCAGCACGTCGCGGGTGATTTGTTTTTCCAGTCGCTCCAGCCAGGGCTCGAAGGATTCCATGCTGGTGACGGATTCATAGACGCTCTGGCGCAGATAAAGCCCGCGCAACGGAGCGTCCGGGAAGTTCCACTCTCCCGCATTGAAACAGAATCCCTGGTCAATCATGAGCGCCCGGTACTGCGAGCGGTCCGGCTCAAGGAAGAAGATTGCCTGGCGGCCGTTGGTGTTGCAAACCCACTTGTCAAACACGAGCATCCCGGCGAAATCCCGAACGTTTTCTGCGGTGCGTAATTGCTGGTCCGGAAGAAAATCATGCACGACAAGTTCCGCGGGGTCGCCGGGGTAGCGGGAACCAAACTGGAATCCGGCCTTGCATGGGATGCGGCTCATCCCCAACTCGATCACCAGCTCGGCGGTGGCCCGCACCAGGTCTTCGGGGACTTCGGTCACGGCCACGTGGGGCGTCGGCAGGCCTAGCCGCGCGGCCAGCCGCGTGCCCAGGAACTCGTTGACGAGGATGCGCACGTGCTGCGGGTTGTTCTGGAACTTGACGACATAGTAGCCGCCGTCGTCACAGCGCATGAGGTGCGCCTGGGCTCCTCCGCGCATCCGCCGAATGTGCTGGACTGCCAGCGGCATGGGAACCGCGCGGTATGCTAGCGAGGCTGGCCGGGGGGCCACAAGAAGATTGTTGGCCCCACCGTGGCACCGCTTCAGACCTGCAGCGTGATCCACTGCGGGCTGGCGGCTTGAGCGCGGACAGCGACGGCAATGGCTGCGGCAACCACTAGGTCGTCGTGCGAACCCGGGAGCGCGCAGGCTTCACCGTTGTCGTGATAGACGAAAGCGCGGCACTGCTCGAGCAATCGCTGTGACGCGAAGACCTGGGGCGCCTCGCGCAGGATCCGGCCGAGCATGTTGATGGCCAGCGGCTTCGTGTGCAGGTTCATGGGCCAGCCGAGTTTGGCGCGGCCATCGGGCTCCGGGTGCGCGTAGATCCGCGGGTAGCCGTGCGTGTGGCGCAGTGCGTACAGGATGGCGTGGCCCTGATTGTTGCGCTCGATGGCCAGCAGAGCCTGGTTGTAGCGCGTGCCTAGGCGCGCCAACTCCGCGGCGAAGCGCTCGAGCGGCCAGCGGGCCAGCAGTTCCGCGCATTGCAGGCCCGTTTCGGCGTCCAGCACAACGGCGGCTGAAAAGTCGCCGTCCGCAGTCCCTTCTGCTACGTCGGCGCCGATGATGTAGTCGCGGCCGGGTTGCGCTTCCAGCCAGGTGCACTCCGCCCCGTTCAGGGCCACCCGGATGGGCGGCGGCACTAGCTTCAGCCGGGCCTCGATCACGGCCACGTCGAACGCAGAACGGCCCGAGGCCAGAAAGCAGGAGAGATCGTCTTCGGCAAACTCCTGTGGCGCAAGGTCGCCATACGTCCTCCGCAGGTAACGGCGATAACGGATCTGCTGAGCGTCGAGCCCGTAGGAACTAACAAGGTTCTGCTCCTCTTCGCTCAGCGGGCTGAGCGACTCGCCGGGAAGGTCCGGCAGGCGATACTCCGGCTCGATCCACCAGGGAAAGAAGTGCGGTGTGAACTGCCAGTCTGCGGCCGCGGAAGCGCCTTCCGCGCGTCGGGCACGCAGCCACTCGGTGTGAAAGTAGCCTCCGCTGCCGCGCGGCGTGGATTCCAGATCTACCGTGCCGCCCGCCGGCACCGCAGCCATCAGTGCCGCGAGGGTCTCCTGCGGAGCGCCGGGCCACTGGGCCACTTCCGAACCGTGCAGGTGGTAGATGGTCAATCCCCGCCCGGCGTTGCGGTTTCCGGCTGTGTCCACGATGTACCGGCTGTCGAGCGCGGCGAAAGCCACTTCGCGCACGTTGGCGCGGGAGATCACAAGCTCTTTCTGGATGTCGGGATGAAGGCTATCGGCGAAGCGATGGACCACGCGAAAGATCTGCTGCGCAGATTCTAGGGAGTGCGCTACCTGCAGCGCCACTATGCCCGGACGAAGGATGGTGGAAAGAAAACACCGCCCCGCGATGTAGGTGGTGATGCCGAGCTGCCGGGCCTTCAGGACGATGTTGCGACGGCCGCGCCGCCGCGCATACTCACGCTGGGCCGCATTCGGCACGAGCGGCACCAGCCGGCCGTGCCGGTCGCGGATCGAAAGGAACAGCGGCACGAGCGCATCGAGCAGAGCAACCTTCCCGGCGGGCAGCGAGCTGAGCTTGCAGAGCCACGCCGGGGCCGGGTCTTCCAGACAGCCGGCCAAGCGTTCTGCTGTGTGCAGGAAACCCACGGTAGTCTACTCTTCGACGAAGGTTGTGCTCCGCATCCGCGCCTGCGGGCCGGGCTCGCCGCTTCCCAGTTGGCGAAGCTTCCCGAGCAGGTCTCGCTCGAACTCGGACGAAATGAAAGAGCCCTCATCGTTTGGCTGGCCGGCGGACAGCAGCTCGTCAAGCTGGTCGCGGATCCCCGTGATTTCCAGCAGAACCTTCCAAGCCCAACCTTGCTCTTTCCTTGCCGCTTTCAGCAGGCTCTCCACGATAGCGGCGCTCTCCACGTACACGCGGGCCCGGAACGACGCGCCCAGGCGGGCACGAAAAGCCGGCGAGTTGATTGTCTGTTCCACGCCTTCGTCGTCCCGGCCGGTGTGCTTGCACATTTGTCGCCAGGTTGCTGTGGCGGGAAATCCAGCCAGGAGGATGTGTGACAGCATGCTTTCGACGTCGCGTTGTGCCGCGGGTCCTTGTTTCCTGGTTTGCTTCTGCTTCTTGGCGCTCATCTCTCGACCTTTCCCGCCCCGTGGCGCCGATTTGGACTCTGCCGCTTCCTGCTTTCTTCCTTGCTTGCAGTTGTCGGCTCAGCGACCTGCTCGACTGGCGACGGCGACAGCAGGCCCAGCCGGCAGAAGGTCTCGTGCAGCAGATCCAGCACGTAGCCCAGCCGGCGCGACACCTCACTCTGCGGACAGCGGAAGCGACAAGCCGCTTCCCACTCCGAGCGGTCTTCCAGCACGCAGAAAGCGATCAGGCACTGGTCAAATGGCTCCAGACTCCGCAGGCAGCGGTCCACGTCGCAGACAAACACCACGGCGTCCTCGAACGTGCGCGGCGAGCGAGGATGGATGCGACTGCGAAACGCCGCGCCGCCCAGCACCGACGGCATGCGGCCAAGTTGCAGCGAAGTCCGGTAGAAACGCTGCAGCAGCGCGATCGAGCGCATGCGGTCATAGGTCGCTAGCCGCATGGTTCCCCCGGCGTAGAATCCGGTCGAGGATGCGGGCGCAAGCGCGACAATGCGGGTTCTCCTCCCCCGCGGGGCGGATGCCCAGCGCTCCACACCGCGGGCAGTAGCGGAGCTCCATGCGCTTGTATTCGTCGGCTGGGTGGGTCGGCGGAAACTCGTCGGCGTAGCTCATCTTGGCCTCACTCGGTCGAACTGGCTCGCGGGCGCGAGCTGCAGGATGAAAAAAAGCCCTGCGCCTGCCGGCCCGCCGAGGGAGGGGCGTGGCCGCGAAAGCTCAGGGCTCCGAAGAGGGTTTCGTCAGACCTGTTGGCAATTTGGCTGGAAGAGGCAGGCTAGGTCATGGGGCCTCCCTTGAAGTACGACTCTTCCAGGACGGTCTTGGTGAGTCTGCCTTGATGGAACGTCAATGTGACGCGGCCGGTGAAGCGAAGGGCCTCGGCCAGCTTGGCGGCGGCGCGGGAGACGAATTCGCCTGTGGCGAGCTTGCGCCGGAATTCCGTGAACACGTTCAGCGGGTCCGCCCCAGCAGTGCGCAGCGCGCGAGTCTGCCGGCTGCTTTCTTCCGTCCAGTCGTCGGCCGAGGAGCGCGTCGGTTCGCTAGAGCGGCCGAAGCGCTCGTCGTCCGCGAGGTGGCTGGGGCAGGGGGATGGCGGGGGCATGGCCCTATATTAACTTCCTGTATATATATGTCAAGGTTTTTTTCTATATGTTATAAGGGATTGATGGACTGGCATTTAAGGCTTGGCTTTCTTAACTGCTTGTTATATCGTTTCCGCGATGAGCTTTGTGACCCTGCAGGAGAGTCTGCGCAAAGAACTCCGCAAGCGCATTGACGCGGGCGAGCTGACCGGGATGGAGCTGGCGCGCCGCACCGGCTTCACGCAGGCGCACATTTCCAATTTCCTCAACCGCAAGCGCGGACTCAAATTACCGGCCCTGGATCGGGTGCTCAGAGCTGTGGGGCTCACCGTCTACGACCTGCTGAATCCGCACGAGCTCGTGCGTTTTGCCGCTGTGCCTGCTGGCGGCGATGAGGAATACGCTGCCGTGCCGCTCGTCGAGGGCGCCATCGCGGCTGGCAGCGAAGTCATCGTCAACGAAGAGGTCAAAGAGCTCCTGAAGTTCCGGCGGGCGTTTCTGAGCCGCATCCGGCCGGATCTGGCGGCGCCGCCGCGCAAGGCGTGGACGCGGTTTGTCCTGATCAAAGTGGACGTGAAAGAAGGGATGAGTATGTGGCCGCGGCTGGCCCCGGGTTGCGCGCTGCTGATCGACCGGCACTACAACAGCCTGCGTCCCTATCGGAAGGGGGAGCGCAACCTTTATGCCGTGCGGAAGGGCGAGGGCTGCACAGTGAAATACGTGGAACTGACAACCTCAGCTTCCCGTGCGGACGCACAGGGGCCGGAAAGCCAGTTCCTGGTTCTGCGGCCCCACAACCCCGATTACCCCATCGAGGTTCTGGAAATCGAAGAGGGCCAGACTTTTGCGGATCTGCTCGTGGGGCGGGTGGCCCACATAGCCCTTGAGACTTGAGTCTCTCCGTGCCTTGCGATTAGCGGCGCAAGTGGGTGCTTAGCGCTTTCTGCGCCTAGCCCTTTTGCGGCGCTTCCCGGCCTTGGGGCGAACCCTGCGGCGGGCCTTCTTCGCTTTCGCCTTCTTCTTAGCCTTTCTGCGTTTTGGCTGCGGTGGCGCTGCCTTGGGTGGGGGCGCGGCAGGCTCGGTGACCGGAGTTTCTTCGAGCTCGAGTTCTTCTTCTTCCAGGGTCTCGTCCCTTTCCGAACCCGGTTCTCTCTCTTCGTCGTAGCCAGGGACGTCGTTCACTTCGTCGTCGCCCATGGCGAGCATATCGTCCGTCATCAGTTGCCTCCCTGCCGTATGGCGGCCAGACCGAGGACGCGTCAACCTCACGCGCGCCTATTAAACGCAGTTTCAAGCCTTTGTCAAGTGTAGCGGCGATCAGGGAGCTAGAGCAGCGGCCATCTGCCGCGGAGTGTTTGCCTAGCGGGGAGCCGGCCGTCTGCTACCATAACCCACGCGTTTTCTTGTGGGTACGCGCGAAGGCGAGGAGATTGGCGGATAACTCCTGCAGGTTAGCGACGCCCCACTATGCGCACCTGGTCCCCGACCTGTAACGCCCGGCCGACCAGGAATCCATTGGCCGTGCGCAGCTCTTCCACGGAGGTTCCATAGTTGCGGGCAATAGACCACAAGGTTTCGCCGGGTTTGACTTGGTGAATCACAGCCTTCTCCATCTTGCCGGGGCGGGCCACGGTTCGACCGGTGTCTGGGTTGGTTTCGGCTGAAGCCGACCGGCTTGGGCCCGTGTTTCGCGAGCGCGAGTTAGCCGAGGCTGGATGGCGGCCAGCGGGGTAAACGCGCAAGACGGCGCCGCGTGACACGCGGTCGCCGCGAATTCCATTCCAGCGTTTCAGGTCGGCCACGGTGACGCTGAATTGTTCGGCGATGGAGGCCAGGGTATCGCCCCGTCGCACGCGGTGGCGGAGCAGTTTGCCCTGAGCAGTTTCGCTGGGCGCGGCGGGGATAATGAGCTTTTGTCCGACCTGCACCGGTTGTTTAGCACCGAGGCCGTTGACCTCGGCAATGGCTTGCGCGGTGGTCCTGTACTTTTTGGCCAGAGTGCCCAGCGTCTCCCCGGGACTGATGCGATGGCGCCGCCAGCTCACCCATTTCTCTGGCGGGACTTCAGCGATCTCCGCGAAGAAGCGTTCCGCGGTGCCGGCGGGCAGGGCCAGCCTGAACTCCGGATCCGGCGGCGTGACCAGGCGCAGAAGCTGCGGGTTCAAGCTTCGGAGGACGTCCACGCTCGTATCTATCGTTTCCGCCACCAGACGCAGATCAATGGGGTGCCCTGGCTTCACAGAGTCCACCTGCACGGGAGCGTCCGGAGTGACCTCGATCCCGTAACGCGCGGGATCCTTGCAAATGAGCGTTAGCGCCAGGATGATAGGCACGTAGTTCTTGGTTTCGCGCGGCAGCACCTTGCGCCGGTAAAGCTCCCAAAAGTCGGCGTAGCCGGTGCGCTCGATGGCCTTGGCCACCGTGGCCGGTCCGGAGTTGTAAGCAGCCATGACCAAGTACCAGTCGCCGAACATAGCGTAGAGATCGCGCAGGTGGCGTGCCGCAGCGCGCGTGGATTTCTCCGGGTCCTGCCGTTCGTCCAGCCACCAGCTCCGCCTCAGGCCATATTCGCGCGCGCGACCGGCCATGAACTGCCAGATGCCGCGGGCGCCGGCCCGGGAAAGGGAGGCAGGCTGGAAGGCGCTTTCGGCCTGGGCCAGATAGAGCAGGTCCAGCGGCAGCCCCTCCTCGCGCAGGATGCGGGCAATCAGGCTGCGGTAGCGGCCGGCCCGCTGCAATCCTCTCTCCACGATGGCGCGGCCTCGCGGCGTCTGGAAGAAGTCCAGGTAGGCCAGAACCTGCTCGTTTACCGTGAGCGGTAGGTCATGCGGAACGGTCAGCAGCTCGGCTTCGGCTCGCTCCTTCAGCCGGGGATCCGCAGGGAGGCTGATTTCCGGGATTTCATCCAGCGGCGCGGGTTGCGGCTTCTGCTCGGCAAAGCCGTCTCCTTCGCGGAAGGCCTGGACTTCGTAGGAGTGGATGGCCGTGACGGTGCGGCCGAACAATTGCTCGAGTCGCGGGTCAGACCGGAGATCGATTCCGCTGCCCAGCAGCCAGTCCACCGCACGATCAAAATCATGGCGGGCCTTCTCCAGGTGGCCGGTGCGGTAGTTCTCCTCGCCGGAGCGAAACGACGCGTCCACTTTCTCGAGCAGAATCTCCACCGCGGAGCGCGGCTCGGGAGCCAGCGACGCCTGCCACCATTCTCCCGGGTGGTCTCTGGTGCGCAAAGGCAGCGGAAGATCGAGCCGGGCAGGAGTAACTTCGGAACCCGGCGGTGGGCCAGCCGGAGGGCGGGACTGCACCTGGCGCTTGGCCGTGGGCTCACAACCCGCCACGGCCAGCGAAGCTGCCGTCAGCAAAGCGAGAAAGAACCTCTCTCGTCGCATCCCGCACCGCTTGGGTGTTTCAGGTGGGCGGCCGTCGTGCCTGCCAACAGCCCTTGCTGCTTCTAAGGGTCGTTCCTCGAAAACGCTTTCTTTGGCGGGGAGATTGTATGGATAGAGGCAGAACGCGTCAATGGGATAGGGCAAGATCGTATTAACGGACCGAGGACATGGGGTACTACTGCCGTTTCAACGATTCACGCTGAAAGGGAAAGGAAGAGCGGTCTTTTCCAGCCACCCGTCCTAGGCGAGCGCCTGCCGTAGATCCTGAATCAGGTCTTGCGGATCTTCCAGTCCGATGGAGACGCGCACGGTTCCGGGCTGCACGCCCGCAGCCCGCAATTCGGTTTCGCTCATCCGGTAGTGGGAAGTGTAAATGGGCAACACGACGAGCGATTCGACACCGCCCAGGCTGGCGGCGAGCAGGAAAACGCGCACGCGGTCGCAGAACCGCCGGGCCGCGGCCAGGCCGCCTTTCAGGTCGAACGCCAGCATGGCCCCGAAGGCGTGCATCTGCCTTCGGGCCAGCCGGTGGTCCGGATGAGACGGCAGGCCGGGGTAGTGGACGCGGGCCACACGTGGGTGCCGGGCCAGGAATCTGGCAACAGCCAGGGCCGTGGCGCACTGCCGGTGAACGCGCACTTCCAGGGTTTTCAGGCCGCGGATGAGGAGGAAGGCAGCACCCGGATCGAGTGAGCCGCCCAGATAGATGACCATGTGGCGGGTGGCGGCGATGAAGTCGCGGTGTCCGGCCAGGGCTCCGGCAATCAGATCGGAGTGGCCGCCCAGATACTTCGTCGCGCTGTGCACAACGGCGTCGAAGCCCAGCTCGAGGGGCTTCTGGAGCACGGGAGTGGCGAAGGTGTTGTCCGAGATGGAGAACAGCTTGTGCCGGCGGGCCAACTGGGCTGCCTTGCGCAAATCCACGAGGCGGAGCGTAGGATTGGTGGGTGTCTCGACATAGAGCACGCGGGTGCGTGAGTTCACCAGCCGGTCCACGCCGTCGAGATTGTTCTCCACGTGGTGCACGCGGATGCCCAGGCGGGGAAGGACGTCGCGCATCAGCCGGTAGGTTCCGCCGTAGAGCTGGCGGGTGGCAATCAGCTCATCGCCTGCACTTAGCTGGGCCAGCAGGGCGCTGGAAATGGCCGCCATCCCAGACGCGGTCACCAGCCCGGCTTCCGCGCCTTCTAGGGCGGCAATCTTGGCTTCGGCAACCTCCAGCGTCGGGTTGCCGTAGCGCGTATAGATGTAGGCCTTGCTTGTTCCTTCGGCCCAGCGCTTCATTTCTTCGGTGCTGGAAAAGGTGAAAGTGGAAGTGCGCGCAATGGGGGTGGCCACGGGGAGGTTCAGGCCGTGTTTTTTCTCCCCGCTGTGGATGGCCCGGGTGGCGTTGCCCCACTTTTCAGGCTTGTTCTTCATGGTGGCGCTATCCTGGGCAATTCTTCTGGCCGGCAAGCGCCAAATGGGCCGTGGCCCCGCGGGCTTATTCTGCTTCTTCGCCTGCGGCGGCCCCGCGCGCCGCTTTGGCTTGAGCGATCACTTTTTCCGCGATTTCGTTGGGAACGAAGTCGTAGTGAGAAAACTCCATCGAATAGCTGGCGCGCCCTTGGGTCATGGAGGTCAGATCCGTGGCGTAGCTGAGCATTTCGGACAACGGGACCAGGGCTTTCACAACCACGTTGGAGCCGCGCACTTCGCTCCCGCTGATGCGTCCGCGCCGTCCGCTGAGGTCGCCCATGATGTCGCCGGAGTATTGATCCGGAGCATACACCTCCACCTGCATGATGGGCTCCAGCAGCGTGGGTCGGGCTTGCTGCATGGCTTCCTTGAAAGCCAGCGAGCCGGCAATCTTGAAGGCCAGGTCCGAGGAATCCACGTCGTGGTATTTGCCGTCGTAGAGCACTACGCGGAAGTCCACGACGGGATACCCTGCCAGGAAGCCTCGCTCGGCGGCTTCGCGGATGCCCTTCTCCACCGCGGGGATATAGTTCTTTGGAATAGCTCCGCCGAAAATGTCGTCCACGAATTCAAAGCCTGAGCCGCGGGGCAGCGGCTCCATCCGGATGCGGCACACGCCAAACTGCCCGCGACCGCCCGTTTGTTTCTTGTGCTTGCCTTCCGCGTCGGCTTTGGCGCGGATCGTCTCGCGGTAAGGAACCTTGGGCGGCTTCAGGGTCAGGTCCACGTGATAGCGCTTGTGGAGCTTGGCGACGACGACTTCAATGTGCTGCTGACCGGCGCCGGAGAGCAGAAATTCCTTAGTCTGTGGGTCGCGGCTGAAGCGCAGGGCCGGGTCTTCCTCGAGGATCCTGTGGATGGCCTGGCCGATGCGGTCCTCGTCGGCGCGGCTGCGCGGCTCAATCGCGAAGGTGATGGAAGGCTCGGGGATGCGCGCCGGCGGATAGAAAACCGGCGAGCCTTTGTCACCGAGGGTGTCACCCGTGAGGGTTTCCTTCAGCTTGGTTACCGCTCCGATGTCGCCAGCGTGCAGCTCGGGCACGGCGGTCGTGGTTTTCCCCTGGACGACCTGAATGTGCTGGAACCGTTCCGCGGTGCCCCGGTTGAAGTTGGTCAGGGCAGCGTCATTCTTCACGACGCCGGACATCACCTTGAAATAGCTGACTCGTCCGGCAAACGGGTCGGCCAGCGTCTTGAAAACAAAGACGGCTACCGGCGCGCTGTCGTCAATGGGGCGGGTGAGCAGCTCACCCTTGCGTTCGGCGTCGGGGTGAGCGGTGAGCTTGCGCCCAGCCGGCGGGGGGAAAAGTTCCACGATGAAGCTGAGCAGCGCTTCGCTGCCGATGTTGCGCAGCGCCGAGCTGGCCAAAACCGGGAAGATGCGCTTAGCGAGAATCGCTTCACGCAAGCCCCGCGTCAGATCCTCGAGGGGCAGCGTCCCCTTCTCGAAGAACTCCTCCATGAGTTTATCGTCGCCTTCGGCGACCATTTCCACGAGCTTTTCGTGGGCTTCCCGAGCGGCATCCGCGAGTTCGCTGGGTATCTCCACGATCTTCGCTCTGCCGTCGCCGTCCGGCTCGTACACCTGCGCCTTCATCGCCACCAGGTCCACGACGCCGCGGAAGTTCTTTTCTTCGCCGATGGGGAGCTGCACGGGCACGACGCCGCGGCCGAACACCTGCTGGATGGATTCCAGCGCGCGCGCAAAGCTGGCCAGCTCGCGGTCCATCCAGTTGACAACGAAGGCGCGCGGCAGGTCGTATTCCGTACAGTAGTCCCAGACTTTTTCCGTGACCACCTGGACGCCAGCGACAGCCTCCACGAGGATCAAAGCGCAGTCGGCGGCGATCAGAGAGGCTTTCGTCTCATTCACGAAGGTGCTGTAGCCAGGCGTATCGATCAGGTTGATCTTGGTTTTTTCGGCCGCACCGGGTGGGGCCCACTCGGCAAGCGCCAAGCCGGTCTGGATGGAAATTTTCCGCGCGATTTCCTCTTCGTCCCAGTCGGTGACGGTATTTCCTTCGGCTACCTTGCCCAGCCGGCTAGTGATCCCGGCCGTGTACAACAGGGCGGACACCAACTGGGTCTTGCCCGTGTCACCGTGGCCCACAACGCCCACGTTGCGGATGAACTCGCTGCGGTAGGATTTCATCGTGCTTCCCCTGGTCTGCTGGTTGTCGCCACCGGTTCGCGCTCGGGTTGCTCGTTGCGCTGCCCAAGCTCGAGGCCAAGCGGGGACTAGGACGCCTGCTCGTTCCTCGGGCTTTCCGGTCGTGAGTGCCGCGGCGCTTGGAGGCAGCCGGCGGCCCGAAAACGCGCCATGCTAGCATGCGTTCCTGCTGCCTTCAATTCGAGGACCGCGTCAGACGCGGACGGTGATCTGGCCCTCGGCCGTGACGTACCCATAAGCCATGCGCGGCGTGTTGAAAGCGGTGCCCGCGTTGCCCTGCGTGTCAAGCAGAATTATGCCCCCGACGCCTTGCGCACGCTCGGCTAAGCGCTTGACCATGGCCTCTGCTACCTGTTGAGGCCCGGGCAGGTTCTCGCCGCCTTCGCGCAGCAAGTCCACGGCAGCCTTGGCCATAACGATCTTCATGATGGCCTCGCCCCAGCCCGTGCAGGACGCCCCGCCGGCCAGCGAATCCGCGTAGCAGCCGCACCCGATCAGGGGCGAATCTCCTACGCGGCCCGGGAGCTTGCAGCACGTCCCGCCGGTCGAAGTTCCGGCCGCGATCCGGCCCTGGCCATCCAGCGCGACCGCGCCTACCGTTCCCAAGCGATCGTAGGCGTGGAAACGCGCCTGATGTCCGCCAGCTTGCTTGCACTGTTTCCAGGCCAGCCGCTCGCGCTCAATGATGAGTTCCTCCGGAGAACACAACTCAATGCCGTGCCGAACGGCGAAGGCTTCGGCTCCCGCGCCCACGAGCAGCATGTGTTCACAAGACTCCAGCACTTTCCGCGCCAGCTGAACGGGATGGCGGACACGGCGCACGGCGGCGACCGCGCCGGCCTTGAGCGTGTTCCCATCCGCTAGGATGGCGTCGAGTTCTACTTCTCCATCTAGGTTCAGGTGGGAGCCGAATCCTGCGTCGAATACCGGATCCGCTTCCAGCGCCACAATAGCCGCTTCGACTGCGTCCAGGGCTGAGCCGCGGCCCCGCAGGATATTCCAGCCTGCTTTCAGCGCGCGGCGGCATCCGAGCCGGCAGGCCTCCACGGCATCATCGGGGATGGGCCACGCTCCTCCGTGAACGACGAGGGCGGGCTTCAAAGGGCAAGACCCAGAGTGAACAGCAGGATGCCAAAGAAAGTCAAACCAAAGGCCAGGGTCATCCGCAGGGCCTTCTTGTGCAATCCGCCGCGCTCGGCCAGATCGGACCGTGCCGCCGGGGCACCGGGGTCGTGCATCCGCAGCATGGCCTCCCACGTGCGAAAGTAGTCTTCAATCCAGCGCATGACGTCCTTGCGGGAGTGCCACAGCACGGCAAGTCCGGCCATGATGCAAACAATTCCTGCTAGGGTGATGAGGTTCTTCAGTCCGGGCGCTGCACCCGCCATCGAAAACACACCTTCTCGAAACCGCTACCCTGCGTCGTGGATCGTTGCCAGCCGGACGATTTCGAACTCTTTGGTTCCGGCGGGCGTTTGCACCTTCACCTCGTCTCCTACGCGGCGGCCCAGCAGCGCGCGGCCAATCGGCGAGGTGGTCGAAATCAATCCCTTCTCGGCATCAGCTTCCTCGGTGCTCACCAGCAGGTATTCGAGCTCGGCGGAGTTTCGGAGGTCGCGCAGCCAGACGCGCGACCCGTAGTTGACGCGGTCGCGGGGCAGGTTGTTCAAGTTGAGCAGCGCGACGTCCGCCAGGCGCTTCTTCAATTGCGCCAGCCGCGCGGTCAAGTAGGCCTGGCGCTCCTTGGCAAACTTGTACTCCGCGTTCTCCGAAAGATCGCCGTGGGCCCGGGCTTTCATAAGCTCCTTGGGTAGCTCTGTGTTGAGCTCATGCTCGATGGCCCGGATTTCTGCTTCCAGTTTGCGCCGAATTCTGGTTTCCGGATCGGTCAAAGCTGCCGCCCTCGGTTGATCCTGGCTGCCGCCTGGTTTGGGCTTGTGAGGTTCAATGCTGGCGCGCACATGGCGGAGAGGGGGGGATTCGAACCCCCGACACCGGTTTTAGCCGGTGTAACTGCTTAGCAGGCAGCCCTGTTCGACCACTCCAGCACCTCTCCGCGCGGAATTGCCGCAGGAACACAGTTCTCCACCACCGCTTGGGCTGCGCTGAAAAGTATAGCATCAAACGGCACCACTCACCCAGGTACGCGCGAGCGGATGCTTGGAGTCTGGTCGGCGAGCGTCAGCGCTCGGCGGCCAGCAGCGACACGGTCTGCCAGTGTCCGCGGATGATGGCTTGGCGGATTTCAGCCGGTGTTTTCTTGTCGCGCGTCAGTTGGTCAGCAAGGAGGACCTCCTTGATGCACACCGCTCAACCGGCGCCGTGGTCTGAGGCGAAGCAATCGAGCAGGCTGCCGTGGCCGACCTTGTCGCACCAGCAGTAGCAGGGCTGTTGAGCCAGCACCTCGGGAATGCGCGCGGCGATGCGGTAAGCTTTGGCCACTACAGGATAGCTGCTGAAGTTGCTCGCCGGGATGAGTTTCGGGAAGGGCTTCGCTGCCTCTGCGTCTGTGTGAAACGGAGGCACTCGCTCACCAGCCGGCACAGGTGCAGAGGCTACGGGGTTTGCTGTCGTACTCGCGCGCGGACCGGCTTGCTGCGTTCCAGCTTGGTCTTCGGACGACCCACTTCCGCCTTTTCGGGTGGCTAGGAACAGCGCGCCGACTATCACCGCGACCAGCGCAACCAGAACCACTTTTCTCATGGCGCTATCCTACCACGGGGGAGCCTGGCACCCGACCGCACGCCTGGCCTTTTATTTTCCCGCTCATTACTTCTCGCCTTGAATGTGCCCGATCATCCCGAGCGGCTCGCTTTGGCGCACCGGCGGAGTAGCCACGACATACAGCACCACGCCCTCGAACGGCGCGCGCACTTCTTCCACCGTGTTGCCGAAGAAATCGGTCAACAGACCGATGAGCGCTCCCTGGCCTACCCTCTGTCCCGGCTTCACCCGCGCGTGGAAGGTTCCCGTGGCCTTGCTGCGCAAGACGACGCTGCGATCAATCCACACCGGCTCGGCGGCACGGCGCACATCGGAGCGTGATCCCCCTGCCAGCATCCCGAAGTGCCGCAGCAGGTTCACCGCTCCTGCCTCGGCTAGCTCAGGACCGTCATCGTCGATGCGGCCAAGCCCGCCTGTTTCGGTGGTGATGGACGGTTTGCCGCGCGTGATGGCTGTGTTCGAGGTGTACACAGAGCGGTTCGGGTCGGGCGACCGTTCTGTGTCGATGACGATGTGGTCCAGGCCGAAAGCCAGCGCCATCTGTCTGGACTTTTCTGCTACGGGTGTTTGCTTTCCTCCGGGGACCATCCAGTAGGTGTACGGCCGGAGGGCCTCGTTCCCATCGCCGCAGTGCAGGTCCACCACGTAATCAGCGCGCTCGATCACCTCGTGCGTGATGGTCCAGGCGATGCGCTCGGAAAGCGTCCCGTTTTCCTTGCCGGGGTAAACGCGGTTCAGGTTTTGTCCGTCGAGCGGCGAATAGTAAACCGTGCGGGCCAGAAACGACGGCATGTTGGCCACGTGTACCACGATAACTGTGCCGGCCAACTCCCGCGGCTCAACCTTCTGCGCCAACCGCTGCATGGCCACGATGGGCGCGTACTCGTAGCCGTGGGTCCCTGCAATCAGGGCCAGCACCGGCCCGGGCTTGGCGCCGTGCACCACCGTCACCGGAATGCGACTAGCCTCTTCTTCCAGCCCTGCCCAGCCAGGTGAAACATCTGCCCCTGGTCGGCTGAACCGCCGCGGCTGCTCACCTGCCGCAGGGACCGACAGCCAACCGGAAGCCCGCGTCCCAGCCGCTGCTTTCACCGGTCCTATGGCAAACTCCCTCTGCTGTGCCCATCCGACCCAAGCCGTTGCCAAGAACAGCAGAACAGACACCATTCCACGCCGCACAGACAGCATTTGCATTCTCTCCTTCCTGGCTTGGTCGCCGACTTTCCCGGGGCCGCGTCCGCCGGGGCTCGGCCCGGGCATTCTACCCTACTGCCCTTCCGTCTTGTTGCGACCACAAACAGCTCTTGCAGGCGGGCCTGTATGGAGGATCTTGGGCGGCGAAGTCCGAAGAACATGGTTGGGCGGAACGAGCAGCCTAGAGTGGCGGGTCGAAAGCTGTGGCAGGGCGGGACTCGCGCGTGCCGCGGATGACGCCCGTAGCGTCGGTATAGAAGCTGCGGTAGCCGCCAAAGCGCGGACGAGCCTCCAGCGAGAATTCACGGATCAAGTTGTCGGGGCCGGGCACAGCCGGGACGTAGTACATGACGTAACCTTCGCCTTGGGCCTGCTGCGCAGCGCGACGGGCCTTTTCTCCGAGACTCTCGAGCGAATGCGGGTAGCCTCCTTGAGCTTCCGCCCAGGCACGAAGCGTCGCACCGATCTCCTTCAGCGATTCGATGGCACGGGCTTCCGCGCGCAACACGTGAGGGCTTCCCTGCCCCTCGGCCCCGGCCGGGACCGGGCCTTCCACGTCCGTGGGGACAGGGAGAACAAACCACAGGAATGCCCAAACCGCAGCAAGCAGCGTGCCCCACAGTAGAATGGCTCGCGTGCGCTGCTTTCTGCCAGGTCCGGTGCGCGGGGCTTGTACCGCGCTCTCGAGGCCTTCCGCGTCGGGGACGAACGGGGCCGTGAGGTCAGCGCCGCAGAAGGGGCAGATCTCCGTTGCCTGGTTGATCGGGCGCTCGCAGTAGCTGCAGGAGTACATGGAAACAGAGATTAGAGGTTGTGAGCTTGCGCCGCAAGGGCCATCAGGGCCGACGGAATCACAACCAAGCACGGTTGAGGCCTACCGGGGTTCATGCTAGCGTACGCCGCTTTCCGCCGTGGACTCGCCACGAGAGCCAGACATACGGACATGCATTCCCTGCCCGGAACCGGAAAGCTGGAGGAGACCATGATGACTGAAGCCAAAGCCACTAGAACGCTGCTGCGCCTTGGCGGCAGCCTGTTTCGAGGCCTCACCATCGCCGTGCTTGCAGTGCACCTAGGGCTGGGGCCCGCAGCAACCGTGATGGCTCAGAAAAAGAGCGAAAAACCGGCGAGCAAGCCCGCGCCTCCGGTGCTGACCCTGGAGGCAATCTCGCGCGACCCGGGGAAATGGGCCGGCGCGCCGCCGGCGGCAGTGCGCTGGAGCGAGGACGGCACGAAGCTGCATTTCCAGTGGAACCCGCAGCGGAAAGATCGCGCGGAACTGTATGAACTCGACGTGTCTGCTAACCTGGCCCGGCCGTCCGGAAGCGGGGCGGGTCCATCGCCCGCCACGCCTCGGCTCGTTCCGGAGGAGGACCGTCGCTGGCTTTCCTCGAATCCCGGCGACCGCAACCGGGCGGAGACGCTGAAGGTCTACGCGTTTCAGGGCGACCTTTATTTGCACGATCTGCGCAGCGGGAAGACGCGCCAGATCACGCGCACAGCCGACAGCGAATCCAGCCCGCGGTTCAGCTTTGACGACGCGAGCGTCGTCTATCAGCGCGGCGACAACCTGTTCGAGTGGGTTGTGGCCACCGGCGAGACGCTCCAGATCACGGATTTCCGCCGCGGCCGCGACCCCGACGAGAAACCCAAGCTCTCCAGACAGGACGAGTACCTGGAGAAACAGCAGCTCGAACTGTTCGAAATCGTCCAAAAGCGCGAAAAGGACGAGAAGGAGCAGAGGGAACGAACCAAACGGGAGCGCGGTCCCTTCCCCGATGCCGCCTATTTGAAGGAGAACGAATCGGTCTCGGGGCTGCAGCTCAGCCCGGATCGCAAGTTCGTCACCTTCATCCTTACTGACCGGAGCGAGTCGAGCCGCGCCAAGGTCCCGGAAATGCCCAAGTACGTCACGAAGACCGGCTATGCAGAAGTGGAACGGCTCAGCTCGCAGATCGGCGGCGCCGGGCGGGTCAAAGTGGGCGCGGCCCAGCCCAAGCAGAAGCTAGGCGTGATGGACACAGCGACCGGAAAAATCCAGTACGTGGACATGGGCTTGGAGAAACGCGAATATGCGTTCCAGATCATTGCCGCCACGACGCCGGGAGAAACCGGTGCGGTCCCCGTGGCCTGGTCCGACGACGGGAAGAGCGCCTTCTGCGTCCTGCGGGCGCAGGACAACAAAGATCGCTGGATTGTTCTGCTCGATTTGCCGGCCGCCAAGTCCAGGATCCTCGATGCCGAGCACGACGACGCCTGGATCTTGAGCGGCGGGCCGTACGGCTGGCTACCGGACAGTCGCACCATCTGGTTCCGCAGCGAACGCGAGGGCTTTTTCCACCTCTATGCTCTGGGCGTGGAGGACGGCAGTCCGCGTGCGCTGACTTCAGGCCGCTGGGAAGTAACTGCAGTACAAATCTCGCGCGACAAGTCCAAGTTCTACCTGACCACCAGCCAGACGATGCCGGGCGAGCGCCACCTGTACTCCCTGCCCGTTGCCGGCGGCCAGCCCACACGCATTACCACAGGTCCGGGCGTCTTCGCAGCGACGCTCTCGCCGGATGAGAAGTGGATTGCGGCAACCTATTCGAGCCCCGATGGCCCTGCAGATCTCTACCTGCTCGAAAATCGACCGGCAACCGATGCAAGCCCGGCGAGCGTGATGGCTGGAGCGATCCGCCTGACCGATTCCTACACGGACGAGTTCAAGAGCTACGTCTGGCGCAGGTTTGAGATTGCAAAGATTCCGGACGGTTCAGCCGGAACCCTGTACGCGCGGCTGTACCGGCCGGAAAAACCCCATCCGACCAGACCGGCGGTGATCTATGTGCACGGCGCGGGCTATGCCCAGAGCGTATTCAACAACTGGGGCGCCATGGGCACCACGCCGTTTTTCAACATTCTGCTGCAGGCCGGCTACACGGTGCTAGACCTGGACTACTGGGGATCAGCCGGCTATGGGCGCGACTGCCGCACAGCCATCTACCGCAACATGGGCGGCCGGGACGTGGACTCCGCGGTGGTGGCGGCCAAGTGGCTGGTGGAAACACAGAACATTGACGCACGCCGCATCGGCATTTATGGCGGGAGCTACGGCGGCTTCTTCACGCTCATGGCTCTGTTCAAGCACCCGGGCGTGTTTGCCGCCGGGGCCGCGCTGTACCCGGTCACCGACTGGGCGCACTACAACCACCCGTACACTTCGAACATTCTGAACGCGCCCTTTGAGGACGAGGAAGCCTACAAGCGCAGCTCGCCGATCTACTATGCCAGCGGGCTGGCCGACCGGCTGCTGATTCTGCACGGCGTGGAGGACCGCAACGTCCACTACCAGGACAGCGTGCGCCTGGCCCAGCGGCTGATTGAGTTGAAGAAAACCGGCTGGGAATTCCATTCCCTGCCCGTTGAGGACCACGGCTGGCAGAATGAATTCTCCCGGCTGGACTCTTTCCGCCGCATCTTTGATCTGTTTGAAAACGTGCTCAAGCGCGGGCTGCCGCCAGCGCCTCGGCACGCGCCTAAGCCTAGTGACTGAAGGAGCCGGCACTACGGATGGCGTTTCGGGGAAGCTGCCGCTAGGCTTCCGGGGCGTGGCCCACGACGACCAGCGACATGGCCAGCGTCGTTGAGGCCGGGGGCCCGAGCGCGAGGCGGAAAGTCAGAATCCAATGATCCTCGTCCGCGTGATGGATCAGCGCAGGCGTGGCCCGCTCAGCCTCAGCGGCCACCAGGCTCCACACCGAGGGATGAGTCGTTCCAGAAGCTTTTCGGCTCAAGTCGTTCAGGGCTGCGGCCGGGCTCGTTTCCGGGCTGTTGTCCGCGTTCGCCGGGGCCAGTAGCAAGAAATCCCGCTGCGGCGCAACGCCCAGATGGTTCCCGTCCACCGGATGCAACGCATAGCGCAGGGTGTAGACGCCGGGCTTGACCTGCTGCCGGCGGTAGTCCTGGGCGGGCAGGAGTATGCGCATCGCACCCACCAGCGTTCCCTCCCCGAGCTGTCCGTAGACAACGCCGAGTTGTCCCTCGGGGCTTCCAGGTTGCTTGGGAGGCACGGCCCTGCGCAACCAGATTTCGTACAATGGGCCCTGCGGACCGGTGACGCGGATGGCAGTGTTTTCCAGTGTCCCGCGGATTGTGGCGTGCAGTTCTTCGGGCGGTGCGGCCTGAACAGGTTCCGCCCTGTACTCTGCAAGCGTGGGCAAAGATGTCGGCGGCGAAGTAGCGCTAGAGGCAAAGGAAAGCACGAACAAGGGGATTGCGAGGCTTCTTGCCATCTCCGTGCTCCTTGAGGGCAGCCTGCTGGAACGGTTTCATTATCTGAAGCCAGCTATGGACCGGACAAGCGGGAAGACTGCCCTAAGCGAGTATCGGGGCAAAACCCTCCCGGATTCGGGTTGGCCGAATCCGGGAGAGGTTTCGCTTGGTTAGGCGCGGATAGGAAACCTAATAGGCGAAACTGCCTGCAAATGAGCCGCGGCGGTCGTTCTCTCGCCAAGTCATGCCGAGGTGATTCCCGCGGTAGGATCCCTCCACAGCAACCACAGGCATGGCGTGCTTCAATCCGGAAGCCAGCGGCGGGTAATAGACTACTTCGTTTGTGCAGAAGTGGTCGGCCCGGGTCAGGGCGCGTGTGGCCAGTCGCACCAGGTCTCCGGCTTCCAGCCTGGCATAGCCGTGGCGGCCAGCTTCATCCATCGCGAAGCGGATGGGAGCGACCTCAACAGCCACGACGTTGTTCAACAGTCCGGCAGTCTGGGCCTGCGCAAAGCGCATCAGTGCCGTGCGTTGCGCTTCGCTGGCGTGCTGATCCACGATGAAAACGGTGTTGGCCGGCAGCGGATTGGCATAAGGGTCGCCGAGCGTGGCGCGGGCCTTCACTACGGCAACCACCGCCAAGCCCTCCAGCGGAACACCGCTCCATGCCCCCGAGGTAATCTGCCAGGCCAGGACGGCCTCCTGCCCGGTTAGGCCAACCTCGGCATTGGCGAAACACGGCCCCGTGTATACGTCGGCCGTGCGGAATTCCAAGTAGTTCCCTGAAATCTGCCCCTGCGCCGCGCCGGCAGCCAGCAGGAGCACACCGAAAAGGAATAGGCCTCGGCCTTTCATTTTTGCGGAACCTCCTGCGCGCTGCCCCATTCTCTCACTCTCGGGCTCACCAATCAACCCGGTAGTCTGTGACCGGGCAACGACGTTCAGGAGCGAGCGGCCTTCTTGCGACGCCGCGTGCTCAGTCTGGCGGGGGCTTCACCGACGACTTCGGCGCTCATCAGGCTAGTGACAAACCGCTTCACCCCGTGATCCTCGAAATCCACCGTCGTGCGCTCCGCATCGCACTGGGTAATCACCCCAAGACCGTACAGCGGATGGCGGATGTACTGCCCTTCAGGCAAGACTTGCATTGTGCCTCCGTGGTTTCTCCTCCCAGGCTCTGGTTGTTTTCGGACTGGGCAAGCTTTCGGAATTTCTTCTTTTCTTCCCGATTCCGTCAGGAGGGAAGGGCGAGTCCGCCCCGCGGGAAAGCCTCGCGGACGACGGACTCGCCAGGATTCAACTCATAGGCTGGTGACGTTCTCGGCTTGCAGACCCTTGGGGCCCTTCTTCACTTCAAACTCTACGGCCTGGCCTTCGGTGAGCGTCCTGTACCCGTCCGCCTGGATGGCGGTGTAGTGCACAAAGACGTCCTCGCCCGTCGAGCGCTGGATGAAGCCGTAGCCCTTGGCGGCGTTAAACCACTTCACGATGCCTTGTTCCTTCACGGAAAATCCTCACTTCGCAAGTTAAGCTATTTGGTGCTCCCCGAACGTCCTCCAGCCGTCAAAAGAAAAGGCTGTCCGCGGCCTCAACGGCCTGGGACAGCCTGAATCCTGACGAGACAAAAGGAACTCACAAAGAGCAACTCAAACGCCGGGTTACACTACCACACTTCTGTGCCCAAAGCCAGAGGAATGTTGGGGAAGTCCGGTGACTATGTTCAATGATTTGATTCTAAATAACTTCGCAGCACGCCCGGCCAGGGCGGCAAGCGTCCGTGCCTACCAACTCCCCGTCAGGCCCTACCAGGGACTGTGTCCGAGAGCACCAGAGCGGCTGCACGCTGTCCGCCACTTCAGCCTCGGCTTCTCCAACCGGCCCATAGAACATGGTCTTGGCTCTCAGGCAGCAGCACACTTCCCTTTTTTCGATCAGTGCTTGGAGATTCGCCATGCCTGTGTCCTCCCGCTTGGTGCCATCCAACCTCACCGGCTCAGAAGACTTCCTGGCTGCGTTACATCTAGCCCCCAGCCTGGACAGCTTCCAGCAAGGCCCGTTTCACGGCCACGCGGCCCAGTTGAACTTTGTACCTGTTTCCGCTCAGAGGTCGCGCGGCGCGCACGGCCAGTTCGCCCGCCTGGGCTGCTGTTTCTTCCGTGATCGTCTTTCCGGCCAGCCAGTTCTCTGCTTCCACAGCTCGCCATGGGATAGGCGCTACGTGTCCCAAGACGATCCGGGCTTCGCGCGCTTGGTTCCCGGTCAAGCGCAGGGCCACGGAAGCCGTTGCCAGCGGCCAGTCCAGCGCCAGCCTTTGCCGCACTTCGTAAGTAGCATTGCGGAGACCTTCGGCTGTGCGCGGGATAGTCACCTCGGTGAGGATTTCGTTCGGTCGCAGCACGTTTTCGCGGTCGTTTTCGCTCTTGGGAACCACGAAAAACTCCCCCAGAGGCAGCTCGCGCTCACCCTTGGGGCCGAACAGTTTCACCCTGGCCCCCAGCGCGATCAGTATGGGAGCTAGGCTGGAGGCGTGCACGAAGTATGCCGACCCTTCGTGGCCCAGAATGGCGTGATACCGGTTGTCTCCTTCCGCAACCAGCGACCGTCCTTGTTCGTCGCGGGCCAGCAGCCCGAACCCGTTGCGGAAATACCAGCAGCGAGGTCGCTGGCAAAGGTCCCCACCGACCGTGCCCATGTTGCGAATCTGCGGGCTGCTGACACTACCGGCGGCGTGGGCCAGTCCGTGGAACTTTTCGTGTATCGCGCTGTGATCGTGCAGCTCCTGGAGCGTCACCAGCGCGCCAATGCGCAGCCCGGACGGGCCCTGCCTGATCCCTCGCAATTCGGTGATCCCCTTGATGCTGACGACCCGCTTGGGAGTAACCACGTAGTTCTTCATCAGGCTTAGCAGGTCCGTGCCGCCGGCCAGGATCTCCGTTTCACCCCAGCGGGGCGACAGCAGCGCTACAGCTTCCTGCTTCGTGGTGGGCTGAGTGTATTCGAAGGCCTGCATAGGGCGACGCCTCCTACACAGAGCCGCCTGTGCGGCTCTAAACTCGACAGCGCGAACCGGTCCACGGCTTTCCCTCCCCTGCCCTCACGCCTTGCCGAGGGCCGCCAGGACCTTGTCCGGCGTGATGGGCAGCGTAGCGACGCGGACACCGATGGCGTTGGCTACAGCATTGGAGATGGCTGCGCCGGGCGAAATCACGGGCGGTTCGCCGAGGCCAATCACGCCCCGCTCGTCGTACCCGGGACCGGTCATCATGTGCACCACGAGCTCCCCAATGTCCCCGATGCCTGCCAGCTTGTAGAACTCCATGTCCGGGTTCAGGCAGCGGCCGCTACGCTCGTCCATGATCTTTTCTTCGAACAGCGCATAGCAGACACCCATGATCATGCCGCCGTACACCTGGCTTTCCGCCGTCTTCATGTTCACGATCAACCCGCAGTCCTGCACGGCCACAAGTTTTTCCAGCTTGACCACGCCGGTTTCCACGTCCACGGCGAGTTCAGCCATTTGGACGCCGCCCACCCCGCTGGAAATCAGGTCCGGGGAGGTTTGTCCTTTTCCTGAGATGGGCATGGTTCCCAGCCGCGCACAAGCCTGCTTCCAGGCGAGACTCTTCGCGGGGTCGCCTTTAACCTGAATCCTTCCCCCGACGGCCTCCAATTGTGCGGCCTCTACGCCCAGAGCCGGCGCGACCTTGGCGAGCAGTTGGTTCAAAGCGTCCACAGAAGCGCGGCGTGTGGAGGAACTCACCCCCCCGATGGTCGTTGAGCCTCCGGAAGCTTCCGAAGGGGGATATTGGTTGTCACCGATGTTCACCTGGATGGCTTCCACTGGCAGGGCAAGCGTTTCCGCAGCCACTATGGCAATTGCGGTGCGCGTGCCCGTGCCTAGGTCCTGGGTGGCTATGAAAACCTTCACCGACCCGTCGGGCTCGATCACGACGCTCGCGTTGCTGTTATGTCCACGACCACCCCAAGTGTGGATGGAAAGCCCCAGTCCGCGCTTGATCGGCCCCGGCGTCGTATCGCCGCGCGGATGCCATTTCTTCCGCCAGCCTATCAGCTCCGCACCTTTTTCGAGTTCGGCCCGATAGACTTCGGCTCGGTCTGTGAACTGCACGTTCTTCAAGAACAGATCCAGCGGATCCATTCCCAGCTTGGCTGCAAGGTCCTCGAGCGCCGCCATCGTCACCAGGCACATCTGAGGATGATTGGGCGCTCGCCAGGCCCGTGCCGGTCCCATATTGGTCAGCACAGCCGTGTGCCGCGAACGCTTGTGCGGGAAGCGGAAGACGTACGGCAGGTTCGGGTTACCCGCGGGGCCGGGGCCGCCGGTGCCCCAGGAGTCCGACCACCATGCGGTGACCGTACCGTCTTTCTTCGCGCCCACCCGCACGCGAGCATGGAGCGAAGGCCGGGCACCGGCAACCATCAATTCCTGGTCGCGTTCGAGCATCATTTTCACCGGCCGTCCGGCCTTCCTGGCCAGTTGTGCGCAGGCAATTCCCCAGGTGTCGGCGCCGAACTTGCTGCCGAAGCCCCCGCCCATCACGGGTGTCAGCACGCGGATCTTGCTGGTGGGATGATTGCTCAAGCCGCGGGAGAACTCCTGGGTGATGCCCATCAGAGCCTGCGTGGAAGCCCAGACCGTCAGTTGGTCCCCTTCCCATTCCACTACCTGTCCGTGAGCTTCCAGGCAGCAGTGCGTGATCACCGCGCAGCCGTACTCGCCTTCACTGATTACCTCGGCCTGCTGGAACCCCTCATCGGTGTTGCCTTGGGTCTGCTCGGCGAGTTGTCGGGAGCGCTCGCTGCTCGCTTTCTCGGGAGTGGTGTCCGCGACCAGATGAGCCAGCTTCTCGTACTCCACCTTGACCGCGCGGACCGCGTCGTTCGCCTGCGCTTCCGTTTCCGCGGCGACGGCGAGGATTTCCTGGCCCACCCAGCGGACTTCCTGTCCCGCAGGAACAATCACGTGCACGGCTTTCACGCCGGGCATCTTTTCCGCTGCGCTCGTGTCTATGGAGATGATCTTGGCGCGGGGCTGGGTCGAGAGCACCATCCGGCCATAGAGCATGCCGGGCCGCTTCACATCGTAAGTGTACTTGGCCCGTCCGGAGGATTTTGCCGGGCCATCCAGACGTGAAATGCGCTTGCCGAGCAGCCTGCGCCGGCCCGCTTCTGGCCAGCGATAATCCACACCGCTCACTGGAGCCGGAGGTTTCGCTTCTTGTGTCATTCGAACCTCCCAAGAAAAGCCGGTCTTTTCAACCCGAAGGGCATTGCTATAGCTTCTTGGCCGCGTCCAGCACGGCTCGGCGCACACCCATGTACGTCCCGCAGCGGCACAGGTTGCCGCCCAGTGCCTGTTGCACCTGCTCGTAGGTTGGATTGGGGTTGCGATCCAGATAGGCTTTGCAGGCCATCACGAACCCGGGCGTGCAGAAGCCGCACTGCAGCGCGTCGTTCTCGACGAATGCTGCGGACACAGCGTGTAACTGGCCCTCCGGGGCGAGTCCCTCGATGGTCAGGATGGAGGATGCCTGGGCCGCGTCGATAGCCAGCATCATGCAGGCGTAAACGGCTTTTCCGTCCACGATCACCGTGCAGGCGCCGCACGTGCCGCGGTCGCAAACTTTCTTGGCGCCTGTGAGAGGCGGGTCGAGATAATCACGCAGGGCGTCGAGCAGGGTTACGCGCGGCTCGACCGCAATCTGGCGCGCTTGCCCGTTCACTCGCAACGTGATGGGCACTGCACCTGGCCCGAGGACCTTGCCGGCCTGCTGCGCGGCTTCCGCCACAGCGGGAAGTACGAGCACGCCGGCGGAAACAGCTGCGCCGGTGCCCTTGATGAAGTCGCGCCGGGAAAGGCCCTTGGACTCTCGGGACGGGCGCTTGGAAGACCCGGAAGGCTTGTCGCGCTTGGCCATGAGCGGACCTCCCTGAGGAACGCCAAACTGAAACTGCAAAGGCAGCGGCGCGCATATCATACCCCACTCGTCAACCCTGAGGGCAAAAGTGCAGCCCGCCTCCGGCCCTCTCTACCCTCGTTTGTGCCCGGCCCGCCCGGAGCCACCGGAATAGCTTTCGCTCGCCGAGTGGAGATTGCTGCTTCACGGTGAGGCTCCCGCGCAATTCCTCGCCGAAGCGCAGACTGAATCGCCAGTTGACAGCAGCCACGAGCGTCATGGAGATGACAGCGCTGGTCGTGGCCAAAGCCATGTCCTTGTGCGCATCCCACACGTCGCCCTGCGTGCCCAGGTAGGCTTGGCCCAGCTCGCCACCGAAGACTTCCGCCACGGCCCACTTTTCGCTTGTGGCCAAGTCGCGAATCTGTGAAGCAACTCCGGGCCCGGCTGAGCTATCCTTTCCAAGGGGGCTGAGTATGGGTCCGCAGCTCGTTCCACGAGGCTCGCAGCAGTGGCGTTAGGGACGTACGAAAGCTTTCGGCGGCAGTACGACCGCCTCATCCTGCGATTATTTGAAAAGGCCCGCCAGAGCCTGAATCCGCCGGAGGCAGCTTGGGCTGAAGAAGCCCAGGTTCACGGAGAGGACTTCGCCCGCGCGCTGTACCGCAGCGCCGAGCATTACTTCAGCCGCCAGGGGGCGGTTCGAATTCCTTCCCGCAGCGCGGTTGAGTCTTATCTCGAATCGCTGCACCTTCAGGATCTTCTTCTGACCTGCGCTTGCGCGGCGGGCAGCGAACCGGCTTGGGAGTACCTGGTGAAGCACTATCGCCCGGTGATGCGAGTCGCGGCCCGCGCGATTGCTGGTTCATCCGCAGGTGAGGAGTTGGCGGACAACTTGCTCGCAGAGTTGTACGGCATCGGCCGAGGCGCTGGCCTCAATGATGCCGATGCTACGGGTTCGCCGCGGCCACTCTTGGATTACTTCCACGGGCGGAGCAAGCTCTCCACCTGGCTCCGCGCGGTCCTGGCTCAGCGGCACGTAGATGTCCTGCGCGCCAGTCGTCCCACCGAATCTATGGACGCAGGGAAACGTGAATCGGCGCACGCAGGAGGACGTGCTGTCCTCCAAGACAGTTCGGAGCTCGAGTCGCAGCTTGATCCTGATCGTCCCCGGTACGTCGCGCTTCTCCAGTCCGTTTTGTGCGCTGCCCTGGCTGCACTGGAGCCCCGCGACCGGCTCCGCTTGGCCTACTACTATGTGCACGACTTGACGCTGGCTCAGATTGGTCTCCTGATGGGCGAGCATGAGGCTACGGTATCGCGCAAGCTCGAGCGCACGCGGCGCGCATTGCGCAAGAAAGTGGACGCCGCGCTCCGGGATGGCCAGCCGACCGGGCAGGGGCTCAGTGAGGCCCAGATACGCTTTTGCTATGAGTGCGCACTCGAGCAGTGGCCTTTTGACCTCACCCGTGTCCTCGCCGGCTCCTCGGCCACGCTTGAAACCAGCGGAGAGAAACCATGATAGTCGGCAAGAATCGCGGGCACGCCCGTTCTAACTGAGGAGCGACACCGTGACCGACCGCCGCAACCGCGAAAAGGCATTGGAACGGCTGCTCACCCGCGCCTTTGCGGAACCTTCGGGGCAGGCTGGTTCCGGTCCCACCGTGCCGGCCACGTCGTGCGCCGATCCTGAAACGCTGGCCGCCTATTTCGATAGAGTCATGCAGGGCGCGGAGAAAGCAGCCTGGGAAAGCCATTTCTCCGTGTGCCCGCGTTGCCGGCACCAACTGGTCGCATTGGCACGCGCGGAAGCGGCTGTTGCGGCAGCGGAGAAGCAACGTGCGCGGCCGGCAGCGGGCTGGTGGCCCTGGAGCGTGCCGCTTCGCTGGCTGGCGCCAGCCGCCGCGGCCCTGGCTGTGTTCGCCGTCTGGGTTGTTGTTCGCATGCTGGCTCCGCCGCCGGACCGTCAGTGGGCAGAGGTTCAGATTGCCAGGCAGACGCCGCCAGCTCCGCCTACGACGGCGCCGCAAAAGACGGAGCCCGCTATGGAGAAAGCGCTTCGGGACCGTATGCGGGATTTGGAGCCGTCCATTGGCGGTGTGAAAAAAGATCGCCCCATGCGGACGGGCGGCCTGATGGCCAAGCCTCCGAAGAGCACGCTGGGCGAACCGCGCCCTGCCAGGTTGCCCGCGGCGACTCCAGCTCCGGCTGTGGCCCTAGCTGCTGTGCCTGCGGCAAGCGAGAAGGAAGAGGGACGGCCCAAGGTGGCGGCTTCGCAAGGCTTGGGTATTCGTGAAACAGTTCCTCAGCAAGAAGCGGCTCCCCGCAAAATGCCCGCACCTTCCGAGCGGCCCGCGACTGTCGAGCCGTTGGCCCAAGCTGAGAAGCGCTCCGAAAGAGACGCACGGCTGGCTGCCAGCGGCCCCGTACGGCCCGGCCTGGATACGCCTCGCGACACAGAGCGAAAGCCCTCGGCGCTGCGCTCCCGTCAGGCCAGCACCGGGCCAGTTGCTGCCTTTCGCGCAGGCGTCGAGCGGCAAGTGATCGCGTCACCCGGGGCCAAGGTGCTCTGGCGCGCAGGTCCAGCCGGCCACATCGAGCGCTCGATAGATGGGGGCAAGACTTGGCAGCCCCAGGATGCGGGGATCACGGCCGACCTGCTGGCCGGGTCTGCGCCGTCGGAGTCAGTTTGCTGGGTCGTCGGCCGCGCCGGAACCGTCCTGCGAACCGTGGACGGGGAAAAGTGGGAAAGGCTCGTGGCGCCCACCGAGATGGATCTGGTAGCTGTTGCCGCCAGCGACGCCCTGAGCGCGAAAGTTGTCAGCGCAGACGGTCAGTCCTTTGTCACCAGCGATGGCGGGCGCACCTGGCGCCGGCTATAAGGGACGTTCGCCCCAGCACAGCCCTGTGCCTTCCTCCCGTGATCCCTTGCAAGAAACCTCCGACTGTTCGTTCTAATGGACGAGGCAAGAACCGGGCAGGACGTCCCTGTGCCGGTTCTTAGCTTTGGAGGACACGATGCGTTCCAGAATGCTTCTTCTGAGCCTGCTCACTGCTTTCCTGGTGGCTGGGCCGGCTCTGGTCGGCAAGCGCGCCACGGCGAGTGATAAGGCTTCCCCCGGGACCATGGCACAGGCGCCAGAAACCACGCTCAGCGATCAGGTGGACTTGGCGGTTACCGTCTACAATTCGAACCTTGCGCTGGTTCGCGAAGTGCGCCAGGTGCGGTTGCCTGCGGGCGTATTTGATTTGCGCTTTGCGGACATCGCCGCCACGATCAATCCCGCTAGCGTCCATCTGCGCTCACTCACCGACCCGGCCCGATTGAGCGTAATCGAGCAGAACCACGAATACGACCTGCTCGATCCGCAAAAGCTTTTGCAGAAGTATGTGGGCCGCGAAATCACGCTCGTGCGCTTGCGCCAGGACAACGGCTCGACAAAGAGCGAGGAAGTAAGGGCCCTGCTGCTGGCTTACAACAACAGCCCCGTCTGGAAGATCGGCAACGAGATCGTCACGGGAATGGCTGCCGACCACTTCCGGTTTCCCGAACTTCCGGAGAATCTCTACAGCCGGCCGACGCTGGTCTGGACGCTCGAGAATTCAGGAAGCCGCCAGCAGAAGGTCGAAGCGTCTTACCTGGCGGGGAATATGGCCTGGAACGCGGATTACGTGCTGACCGTCAACCGCGAAGATGCTTCGGCAGACTTGGATGGCTGGGTGACGCTGGTGAACAACTCCGGGACGACGTACCAGAACGCCAAGCTGCAACTCGTGGCCGGTGACCTGAACCGCGTCATGCAGCAATACCCGGGCGATGCCGTTGAGGCTCGCCGGGCCCTCGAGGCCATGGCTGCCCCGCAGCCCTTTGCCCGCGAAGCTTTCTCCGAGTATCACCTCTACACGCTCAACCGCCGCACTTCCATTCGCGACAGGGAAAGCAAGCAAATCAGCCTGCTCACTGCGAGCCGCGTCCCCGTCGAGAAGGTTTTTGTCGTCAAGGGCCAGCAGACCTACTACCACAATTACCTTCACCCGGGCTCGCCCATCAAAGACCGCGTCGCCGTGTACTACAAGTTCCAAAACGACGAACGCTCCGGGCTGGGCGTCCCGCTCCCGGCCGGCGTGGTGCGCGTCTATCAGTCGGACGCCAGCGGCGGGGTGCATTTCGTGGGCGAAGACCGCATCACGCACACTCCGAAGGGTGAATCCCTGACCCTGCGCATCGGCCATGCATTCGACGTCGTCTGTGAGCGCAAGCAGACCGACTACCGCAAGCTCAGTGACCGGCTCTACGAAATGGAGTTTGAGATCACCCTGCGGAACCACAAAGATTCGGCCATCACCGTCGAGGTGAACGAACCTATCGGCAGCGACTGGCAGATGATCGACTCCACGCACAAGTGGACGAAAACGGCGGCGTGGGCAGCGCAGTTCCGCGTGCCCGTGGAAAAGAGCGGAACGGCCGTGCTCCGTTATCGTGTGCGCGTGCGCTGGTGATCGCCCGGGTCTCGGCGCTGCCGCTGCTCGGACGGTTCTCTTGTGCGGCGCAGATAGAAACCGTAGAAGAGGGCCACCATAACCAGGGAAAGCCACTGCGAAGTCGAAAGCGGACCGAAGAACCCCCGATCCACATCCCCGCGCAGAAACTCGAGCAGGAAGCGGCCGGCCGCGTACAGGGTCACAAAACTCAGAATAAGGAATCCGGCTGGCCGCGGCTTGCGCTCCAGGATTAGCAGCGTAATGAGAATCAGCATTCCTAGCGCGCTCTCGTAGAGTTGCGAGGGATGCAGGCGCACGCCCAGCGGCACCCCGGTAAAGTCTGCGGCCACTTGGCTGCTGAAAACGACACCCCACGGCAGATCCGTGGGCTTCCCATAATCGCAACTGGCCGCGAAGCAGCCCACGCGCACGAGCATCACCCCCAGGGCCAGGGAAACTGCAAAAGTGTCGCCCACTTTCCATAGGGAGGCGCGCGCGCGCCACGCTGCGATGGCCGTGGCCGCGAAGCCCAGCAGGAAACCTCCGAGGAAGGTGCCGGCGCCCGAGATCAGGGTCTCGAGGCTATACGTTTCGTAGTGGAGCATCCAGTCCAGCAGCTTTGCTCCTACGAGCCCGGCCAGGACGGCAAGGGCGGCGGTCGAGAACACAAAGTCGCGGGCGAGGCCGTGTCTCGCCGCGCGCCGCGCAGCTAGGTGGACGCCGAGCAGAATGGCCGTGGCCAGCAGCAGGCCATAGACCGGCAGCTTGATGGGACCGAGATGGATGAACGGCAGCACGGCTCTCCTACAGATGGTCCAGAAAGAACTGCGTTACGCGGCGGAACAGATGCACCCGTGCTCGCGGATCACTGATCCCATGTCCCCGCCCGGGATAGATCTGCAGCTCCACGTGGCGTCCGGCGCGAATCAGCTCCTCGGCCAGTTGGACGCTGTTGGCAAAGTGCACGTTGTCGTCGCTGCTGCCGTGGGCGATGAGCAGCTTGCCCTTAAGCTGGCCAGCCTGATTCACCGGCGACGAGCGTTTGTAGCCATCCGGGTTGTCCTGTGGGCGGCCCATGTAACGTTCTGTGTAGATCGTATCGTACTGGTGCCAATCCGTGACCGGTGCGCCGGCGAACCCAGCTTTGAAAACCTCGGAGGCGTTGAACATCGCGTACAGCGTCATGTAGCCCCCGTAGCTCCACCCCCAGATGCCGATGCGCGAACCATCCACGTAGGGCAGCGACCTCAAGTAATTCACGCCGGTCAACTGGTCGGCCAGCTCGACCTCTCCCATGCGCCGGTGGATGTGCGTTTCAAAGGCGTGGCCGCGCGCCGTCATGCCGCGGTTGTCGAGCCCGAAGATGATGTAGCCTTTCTGCGCCATCATCTGGTGCCAGAGCAGATTCGCCCCGCCCCAGGCGTTGCGCACAATCTGGCCGTGGGGGCCGCCGTAGGTGTGAACCAGCACAGGGTGCTTGCGGCGAGGGTCGAATCCGGGCGGCTTGATCATGAAGGCATACAGTTCCGTGCCGTCGGCGGCGCGCAACGTAAAGAACTCGACAGGCTGCAGGTTGTAGGTGGCCAGCTCGGCAACGCGGTTCTCATTGATGTTGAATGCCCGGGTGCCATCGGCGCGATGGACGTACTGCCGCGGCGGCGTCATGACGTTCGAATACGTGTCCACGTAGTGCTGCGCGTCGGGCGCCAGGAGGATGCTGTGCGTGCCTTCTTCGCGCGTGATTCGCGTGGGCGTGCCGTCGAGCGAGACCCGGTAGAGGTGCCGCTCCAGCGGGCTTTTCTCGGTGGCCAGGAAGTACACGACGCCTCGCTTTTCATCCAGGGCGGCCACGTCCGTCATCGACCACGAGCCCTTGGTGAGTTGCTTGAGCAGCTTTCCCTTCCGGTCGTAGAGGTACAGATGACGAAAGCCGTCGCGTTCGCTTGACCACAGCAGGCGGCCATCCGCGAAGAAGTGCAGGTCGTGATGCAGGTTAATCCAATAGCGGTCTTCCTCGGTCAGCAGGACATGGCTGCGACCCGTGCTGGCGTTGGCGACCAGGACTTCGAGTCTCGTCTGTGCACGATTGAGCCGCTGGATGGCCAGCGACTTGGAGTCGGGCAGCCAGTTCACCCTCGGAAGGTAGATGTCTGATTCCCGGCCGGTGTCCATCCAGCGCGTTGCTCCGCCGCGGACGCTCACCACGCCCACCCGCACGACCGGGTTCGCGCCACCCGCTTTCGGGTAGCGCATGAACTCCGTCTTTCCTGTGTAAGAAAGGTAGTCCATGATCGGATAGCGCGTGACCGGGCGTTCGTCCATCTGCAGGTACGCGATCCTTCGCGAGTCCGGCGACCACCAGTAGGCCGTGCGAATGTCCAGTTCTTCCGGATACACCCAGTCGAGCTTGCCATTCATCAGTTCTTCGCGTCCGCCACGGGTGAGTTGCGTTTCCTTTCCGGAACGAACATGCACGACCCACAGGTCGTAATTCCGTACGAAGCTCGCCCAGGCGCCGTCAGGTGAGATCTTGGGATCCTCAATGGGTGCCGTGCCGCGAGTCAGCGCGGTGGCCGTCTGCGCCTTCAAGTCAAACCAGTACAGATTGCCCTGCGCTACGAAGAGCAGGGCGCTGCTCCCCGGAGCCCAGAAGTACCGTTGCGCCGGAAAACGACCCAGCCCGGTTTGCTGGCCGCCGGCTTGAGGCTGAGGCGGGAGAAACGTCTGCAGTTTTTCGGCGCCCACTAGAACGCGTCGCTGCCCGCTGGCGACTTCCAGGACCCACAGGTCCGTCCGGGCCTCGCGCCCTTCGCCGCTGCGGTGGAAGTAGCTCACCAGCTTGCCATCCGGGCTCCACTGCAAACCTGTGGTCAGCGTGCCGCTGAGGCTCGGTTGGCCATAGATGCGCTCGACGGTTAGCTCTTTGCCCTGCTGAGTGGCGACAGTTTGCGCCGCTAGCAATCCTGCCAGCAGTGGGCCGACGGCCAACAGTGCCGACAAAGCTTTGTTGCGGACAGTTGAGTACCTGGGCGGCATTCGTACGCCTCCTGGGGAAAGCGCGGCATTGTAGCCTCAAACTGCGGAAACAGGAACGAGGAAACCAGGCGATGTGCCGAGCGGGAAAAAGCAGAATCGGCTTAGGGCAGAGGCTCGTAGTAGCGTTCGCCGGCGCAGGCCCGGCATAACGTCCTGCCGTTGACCATCAATTCCCGCCGGAAGTTGATTCCTTCTCCGCATTGTTCGCACACCGCGCGCGGCCCCTTATAGCCGGGCAGGTCTTCCGGGCGGATGTTGATGCGTACCCAGCGCTTTTCAAACAGCTCCTCGTCGGTCATCAGCCGGTAAGCCTGCTGCTGGCCGGACTCCTTGTCGAGGGCTGGGAACATTGCTCTCGCGCGCTGCTTCGCGCCTTCCTTGGCCACAATGCGAATGGCGCGGCCGGTCTGCAGGTCCACAAATGTTGCCGCCACCTTGCCCCAGTCGTAGAACTTCAGGGCGCGTTTGCCCAGCCGGCAGTTGGCCACCAGCGCCACCGCGTCCGTCACGCAGCGATCAATCTCCACGAAGGTGACCAAGCGCTTGCGCTCTTGGACCGGGTCTTCAATTCCGAGCTCCCGCAGACCCAGCATCGCCAGCCGCACGCCCAGCACCTGCCCTGCGCACAGATGCCCGTGTGCTTTCTCGGCTTGGTTCAGGTACTCCTCTACGGATTTCATGGAAGGTGGAGAGAAGCTGAGGCGACAGGCTCGGCGGAGTCCCGCCTGATCCCGCGTGCGCCTCGAAAAGCCGCCACGGTCAGCCCCACGGAAAGAGCGGCCAAGGCCCCGTCGCGAACCAGCGTTTTCCAGGTGAGTGCTTCGCCGAACCCGAAACAGCCGCAATCAATGCCCAGCCCCTTCAGGTGTGCCCGCAGCATGACCGCGAAGAACACTACGAGCAGTGCGCTCGCCGCGGCGGCCACGTAACGAAGCTTCAGCCCGATGGCCAGCAACAGCCCCAGGGCCAGTTCAAACCAGGGAAGCGTGCGCGCCAACAGTTCCACAGCCCACCCCGGGAGCACACCGTAGGAATTGATCGACATGGCGAACAGCATCCACGGTTGCCGAAGCTTGGTGTAAGCGGCGTAGAGGAAAACCGCCGCCAGGACGAATCGGCCCACGAGAAGCAGCACACGCCACATGGTTACTGTCTCAAAAGATGGTCCAAATACTGTTTCAGGAGGGGGTAGGTTACGCCGCCGGAAGGCAGGGGGATCGTCTGGCCTCGGTGGATTATGAAAACTGTGGGTGTGGAACGCACCTGTCGCGACTGACCTAGGGCTACGTCCTGGTCAATGGCCCTGTTCACTCTGGCACTGGCCACCAACTGGCGCACCCGCTTCATCTCCGCCGGGGAAAGAACCTGAGCCACCACAGGCTCAATGTTGCCGGTAGTGGACCACGTGGCTTGGTTCAGATAAAGCGCCTCGGCTACGCGTTCCAGCTTGCCCACCGCGGCAGCGGCGTTGGCATACTGCGCTGCCTTCCGCGCGTAAGCGTGCATGGGAAGCGGCATGTCGCGATGAACCAGGTAAACCTTGCCGGGCATCACGTAGTTCTCCATCACCGGGCGCAACGTGGCGAAGTACAGGTCGCGGCAGCCCGGGCACTGGAAGTCGCTGAAGACCTCCATGCGGATAGGAGCGGCAGAACTCCCCATCCCTTTGTGGATCGGTGCGGGGTTGGACGGGCTGTTCTGTGCTATGCCGGGGGCAACCGGCCCGGTACCCGGCCCCAGGATCATGGCTAGGAGAATGGCGACGCGGGCGAATTGCCTGCTTTCCATATGACCTTCAGCCCCTCCTCCAAAACATAGCCCGCATTCTAACCTGAAAATGGGTTGTGCATCTTTCGAAAAAGCTGCCAGACGCAGCCGGGAAAGCTTGCCGCAGGTTACGATGCAACGGTCAGATTGATGGTTTCCAGGCTCTGGTCGCGGAGGGATGGCCATTCGGGTTGTCTCATATCTTTTTGATAGCAAAGGCGAAAGAATGTAAGGGCGGTTTCATGATAAAACTTGACAAGCCATTGCTCAAGGTTTATAATGCGCTCGTGTTGACCGGCCCATGGCGCATGTGAGCTAGGTCGGTCCTGCTTCTGGGAGGCTTCGAGGCGATGAGCAAGGTGATTGGCATTGACCTGGGTACAACGAATTCGGTTGTGGCCGTCATGCAGGGCGGCGAGGCGGTGGTGATCCCCAACCAGGAGGGTTCGCGCACTACACCCTCCGTGGTCGGTATCACCAAATCCGGGGAGCGGTTGGTTGGCCAGGTGGCCAAGCGGCAGGCGGTGACCAACCCTGACAACACGGTCTATTCCATCAAGCGCTTCATGGGTCGGCGCTATGAAGAAGTAGCCGATGAGCGGAAGCGCGTGCCGTACAAGGCAGTCGTGGGACCCCACGGTGATGCCCGCATCGAGATCCTAGGCAAGGCTTACACCCCACCGGAAATCTCCGCGATGATCCTCCAGAAACTGAAAGCAGCCGCGGAAGACTTCCTCGGCGAAAAAGTTACCAAGGCCGTCATCACCGTACCCGCTTACTTCAATGACAGTCAGCGTCAGGCCACGAAACAGGCCGGAGAGATTGCCGGCCTGGAAGTCCTGCGAATCATCAACGAGCCGACTGCTGCTGCGCTGGCCTACGGGCTGGACAAGAAGAAGGATGAAACGATCGCCGTGTACGACCTGGGCGGCGGCACATTCGATATTTCCATCCTTGAGGTGGGCGAGGGTGTCGTGGAGGTCAAGGCCACGGCGGGCGATACCCACCTGGGCGGCGACGACATTGACCAGCGCGTAATCGAATGGATCGTCGCCGAGTTCAAGAAGGAACAGGGCATTGATCTGAGCAAGGACCGCATGGCGCTGCAGCGTCTGAAGGAGGCCGCCGAAAAGGCCAAGATCGAGCTCTCGCAGTTGCTGGAAACGGAGATCAACCTGCCCTTCATCACCGCGGACGCTTCCGGACCCAGGCACCTGCAGTTGAAGCTGACTCGCGCAAAACTTGAGCAGTTGATGGAGGACATTCTGCAGCGGACTGTTGGGCCGGTGAAACAGGCCCTGGCGGATGCGAATCTGACCCCCGACCGGATTGATGAAGTGGTGCTGGTCGGTGGTTCGACGCGCATTCCGCGCGTTCAGCAGATTGTCAAGGATCTGTTTGGCGGCAAGGAGCCGCACAAGGGCGTCAATCCGGACGAGGTGGTGGCTGTGGGCGCGGCGATCCAGGGCGGCGTACTAGGGGGCGAGGTCAAGGACATCTTGCTGCTCGACGTCACGCCGCTTTCCCTGGGTGTGGAGACGCTGGGCGGGGTGATGACTGTGCTGATCTCGCGCAACACCACAATCCCCACCCGCAAGTCGGAGATCTTCTCCACTGCGGCCGACAACCAGACGCAGGTCGAAGTCCACGTTCTGCAGGGGGAGCGGAAAATGGCGCAGGATAATCGCACCCTCGGCCGCTTCCACCTGATCGGCATTCCTCCGGCGCCCCGCGGGTTGCCACAGATTGAAGTGACGTTTGACATTGACGCCAACGGCATCCTGAACGTCTCGGCGAAAGACCTGGCCACCAACAAGGAGCAGAAAATCACCATCACCGCTTCCACCGGCCTGAGCAAGGAGGAAGCAGAGCGGATGCGCCAGGACGCCGAGGCGCACGCCGAGGAGGATCGCAAGCGGCTGGCCGAAGTCGAGGCCCGCAACCGTTGCGACGCGCTCGTTTATCAGACCGAAAAACTCCTGCGCGAAAACCGCGACCGGCTGAACGAAGCCGACATACGCGAAGTGGAACGGGCCGTCGAACAGGGCAAGGGAGCGCTTGCCGAAGGGGGACTGGACAAGATCAATTCGGCCATTGACGCTCTGACGCGCGCTTCGCATCGTGTGGCCGAAGTCCTGTATCGCAGCGCTGCCGGCTCCACGGCCGCCGGTTCCGCCGCTGGCTCCCCTGCATCGGACGGCTCGCAGCGGCCGGGCGAGGTGATTGACGCGGAATACGTGGATGTGGACGAATCCAAGAAGCCCAACTAAGTCGGGAGGTTAAGCGAGAGGGGGAGCGTAGCCACCGGGGAAGGGCCGGAGCGGGAGAAACGCGAGCCTTGCGTAGTTGATCGCACGATGGTCGAAACTCCAGTCCGGAAGATTCGCCCGAGGGCTGGCTGAGCATGCCTGCCACAACCAAGCAGGATTACTACGAACTGCTCGGCGTCAGTCGCAAGGCTTCGCCGAAGGAAATCCGGCAGGCATACCGCAAGCTGGCCCGCAAGTATCACCCGGACCTTAACCCGGGAGACAAATCGGCCGAAGAACGTTTCAAACAGATCCAGGAAGCCTACGAGGTTCTCTCGGACCACAAGAAGCGTCAGATGTACGATCAGTTCGGCTTCTACGCCGAGGGGTACTCCGGCGGGCGGGGACCGGGTGCCGGCCCACAACCGGCCGGTGTTCATTTCGATTTTGGCGGCTTTGATTTCGGCGGCGCCGGTGGCACGAGCTTCCGCGATCTGTTCAGCCAGTTTTTTCGAGGTTCCGGCGAGCAGCCGCGTCCTTCGCAGCCGCAGCGCGGGGCCGACCTCGAGTATGAGATTGAGATCACTTTCTGGGAAGCCATCCGTGGCGCCGTCAAGAAGATCACATTCCTGCGGACGGATACCTGCGGCGATTGTCGGGGCAGCGGGGCGCTTGGCACCCAGCAGCTTTGCACGGCCTGCGGCGGCAGCGGCCAGAGCTCCCAGACGGTTCGCGGTCTTCGGTTCAATGTGACCTGTAACCGCTGCAGCGGCGCGGGGCGGCTGCGCACGATCTGTCGTTCCTGCGGCGGAGAGGGCGTGGTTCGCAGGACCGAGACGCTGGATATCCGCATTCCCGCCGGAGTGCAGACCGGCTCGCGGGTTCGCGTGCCCGGCCGGGGGAACGCCGGGCCTCTGGGCGGACCCCGCGGCGATCTCTACATCATTACGCGCGTGCAGCCGCACCCGTATTTTGTTCGGCGTGGTGACGACATCTACACGTCGGTGCCCATTAAGGTGACGGAGGCCAGTCTCGGAGCCAAGATCGAAGTGCCCACGATTGACGGCCGCGCGGTGCTGCGCATTCCTCCGGGGACGAACAGCGGTCAGACCTTTCGCCTGCGGGGCAAGGGCGCACCTTCGGCAAGCAAGCCGGGCCATCGGGGGGACCAGTTCGTCGAGGTGCAGGTGGTTGTGCCGCGGCCGGTGGATGAGCGCGTTCGCCAGTTGCTCCGCGATCTGGGCCAGTTGGACCCCGACGACCCGCGCCACGATCTGTTTGCGCGCGCTAGTGTCTGAGTGACTGGGGACCATCCATGCCGCCGAGAGGCAAAAAGAAAGCGCGAGCAGGCTACATGATCAGCGCCGTGGCAGCGCTCTATAAGGTACACCCCCAGACGCTGCGGCTTTACGAACGCGTGGGCTTGTTGAAGCCGTCGCGCACCGAAGGCAATACACGGCTGTACACCGACAAGGATCTGGAACGGCTGGAAGTGATCCTCAATCTGGCGCGCGAGATGGGAGTCAATCTGGCTGGCATCGAGATCATTCTGAACATGCGGGAGAAGATGGAGGAGATGCAGCAGCACATGGAGGAGTTCGTGGAGTTTGTCCGGCAGGAGCTGGCCAGAGGTTTGAGCTCGGCGCAGGAGCGTCGCATGCGCGACGCCCTCGTGCGGGTTGGCCCGCCCCGCGCCATTAAAGTCGTCAAGTGACTCGGGGCCTTTTCATTCCCCCCAGATTTCCTGTGGTTTCCACAACGTGGCTGGCTTGCCTTAGGGCTTCCGTGTGGCTATTGTCTGGTCATGGCCAGAGCGGACTGTCCCCTGTGTTCGGGCACAGGGTGGAAGACGGTCGAGAGGAGTGAAGGGAACGGAGGGCGGCGCATCGCGGTGCGATGCGACTGCTCCCTCGCGGATCGCGGTACCCGCATTCTGGAACGGGCGCGCATTCCCCGCCGCTACGAGCACTGTGATTTTGACAATTTCGACCTCGACGTTCACGACGAGGGCCCACAAGCGCAGGCCTGGAACCAAGACCTGCGCAAGGCCCTGCTGTTGGTTCGCAGCTTTGCCCGCGAGTACGGCCCGGGGGCTGAACACGGGCTGCTTCTGATGGGGCCGTGCGGTGCCGGCAAGACCCACCTGGCTGTGGCGGCGCTGAAAGAGATTGTCCAGCGGGGCCACATGGGCCTCTTCTACGACTACCGCGAGCTACTGAAAGCCATTCAGAGTTGCTACAACCCGGTCAGCCAGACCACGGAGATGGAGGTTCTCGACCCTGTCCTGACGGCCGAGGTGCTCTTGCTCGACGATCTCGGCGCCAGCAAGCCATCCGCCTGGGCCTTGGAGACCGTCGGACACATCCTGAATACGCGGTACAACGAAAAGCGCGTCACGCTAGCCACCACGAACTTCCTGGATCGCGAAGCGAGGGAACGGGCCGGCGCCGTGCTTCCTACGGGCCAGACCGTGCGCACGGAAGACTCCCTCGCCGATCGTGTCGGCCAGCGCATCCGCTCGAGACTCTACGAGATGTGCCGAACCGTGGAGATCCTCGTGCCTGACTATCGCAAAGAAATCCGCCAGGCCGGTCGCTACCACGCGTGAATACGCTTCCTGCGTAACCCTGGCGTTGCAGACCCAGCGAGGCCGGCCGGGCCTTCGGTTGACAATCTGCTGTGTGGGCGCGTATCATCCGAGCGTTGCGGCAGATGAAGGCTGCCGCATGCCCTTCCTTGCTCTCCCCCTCCGACGGGAGTCTCCGAGGAAGAGCCCTCGGCAAGTGGTGGTAGTTTCCCGCAGGGAGGCCGCTCGGATGTTGCCCGAGCAGGAGAAGAACAACACCGAGGCTTCCGGAGCCACGGTAACCCCGGCTGTCGAAGAACCTTCCGACGTGCAGGAGGCCACTGCCAGCCCCCAACTCGAGGAAGGAACAGAATCCCTCGAGCAACTGATCGACCAGTACGTCCCCGCCCCGGGCCCGCTCACGGAGGGTGCCGAGCATCCAGCGCCCAGTGAAAGCGAGGCCCTGAGGGGAAGAGTGGTCGAGGTGACCCCCCTCGGTGTCGTGGTGGATTTTGGGGCCAAGTCCGAGGGCTTGATTCCCGCTCAGGAGTTGATGGAACTGGATTCCCTCCAGGCCAGCTTTGAGCCTGGCCAGATTGTGGAAGTGCAGCCCCTGGATCAGGAAAAGGACGGCTACCTGCTTCTTTCCTACCTCCGTCCCCGCCGCCGCCGAGTCTGGCAGGAAATCGAGAACTCTTATCGCCACCATGTTCCGCTGCGGGGTCGCATACTCGACCGCGTCAAGGGTGGGCTGGTGGTGGACATTGGCGTCCGCGCGTTTCTGCCCGCTTCGCAGTTGGACGTTCGGCCGGTTCGCGATCTCGAGGCCTGGAAAAACCAGGAAATCAGTTGCCGTGTCCTCAAGATGAACCGCAAGCGCGGCAACGTGGTGGTCAGTCGGCGCGTCGTGCTCGAAGAAGAGTTGCGCACACGGCGTGAGGCTCTGCTGCAATCCTTGGTTGAAGGCGCCGTCGTATCGGGCAAGGTGAAGAACATCACCGACTACGGCGTTTTTGTGGATTTGGGTGGTGTGGACGGGCTGCTGCACATCACGGATCTATCCTGGGGAAGGGTGACGCATCCTTCGCAGGTCGTGAGCGTGGGCCAGGAGATTCAGGTCAAAGTCCTGAAAATCGATCGGGGAAAGAACCGCATCTCGCTGAGCCACAAACAGGTCCTTCCCGACCCGTTCGCGACGGTGCCAGAACGCTATCCTCCCGGGACGCGCGTCGAGGGCAAAGTCGTGGGCATCACCGACTACGGGGCTTTCGTCGAGTTGGAGCCCGGCGTGGAGGGGCTGGTGCACGTCAGCGAGATGACGTGGTCGAAGCGAATCAAGCATCCTTCCAAGATTGTCTCCGTGGGTGAACGCGTTGAAGTCGTCGTGCTGGACATCAAGCCGGAGCAGCATCGAATCTCCCTCGGACTGAGGCAAACGAAACCCGATCCCTGGCAGTCACTCGCCGAAAAGTATCCGGTCGGTTCGATCGTGACGGGGCGGGTCCGCAACTTGACCGAGTTCGGCGCCTTTGTCGAAATCGAGGAGGGAATAGACGGGCTCATCCACGTCAGCGATATCAGTTGGACCGAGCGCATAGAGCATCCGCGGGAGTTCTTCAAGAAAGGCGAGACGGTTCAGGCCAAGGTGCTCAAGATCGACGCGGAAAACCGGCGGCTGTCGCTCGGCCTCAAGCAGATGAACGACATCTGGGCGCAGTGGTTCGCCCAGCACAAGGAAAACCAGATCGTGCGCGGGCGCGTCAGCAAGACCACAAGCTTCGGTGTTTTTGTCGAGTTGGCGCAGGGGATCGAAGGCCTCTGCCACATGTCGGAGATCGAAGCTCGCCGCGGCAGGAAAGAAAGAGACAAAGAAGGCCCGCGCGAAAGCCAGCGTGCCACGCTGGAGGTCGGCAAGGAATACGACTTCAAGATCATCCGGCTGGACCTGGAGCGGCGCAAAATCGGTCTGAGTTATCGTGCGGCTCTCCGGCAGGGCGAGCAGGAGGACTTGTCGGAGTATCGGTCGTCAAAGTCCTCGCCAACGGCAACCATCGGCGACGCGATCCTGTCCAAGCGGGAGCTCCTGTAGGGAGAAACGAATCCGGACCTACGTGCGCAAACGACTTCACGCGGAGTGATCACCCATGAGCGAACCGACCATGACCAAGGCCGACCTGGTGGAAGAAGTTTCGCGGGTAACGGAATTGCCGCGCAAGGAATCGGAGGTCGTGGTCGAGACGATCTTCGAAAGCATCATCGCCAGCCTTCGTAACAATGACAAAATCGAGATCCGCGGCTTCGGGAGCTTTCGGACGCGGCAGCGGCGTGGTCGCATCGGGCGCAACCCGAAGACCGGCGCCAAGGTGGACGTGCCGCCCAAGCGCATCCCCTATTTCAAGCCCAGCAAGGAACTGAAAGACTTTGTGAACTCCCCCCGTTCAGCGGAAACCACCGCGGCCGCGCCGGCCGACCCTTCGCGCGGCTAAACGGCAGGACTGCATAAACATGGACTACCTGTGGACCCCCTGGCGGTACCGCTATGTCTCGGATCCGACGAAAGAGGACTCCTGCATCTTCTGCGAGGCGCTTTCCCTCGGCGATGACGCCAAGAGCCTGATCGTCTTCCGAGGCGCCAAGAACTTCGTCATTCTGAACCGTTTCCCCTACAGCACTGGGCACGTGATGGTTGTTCCCTATGCGCACGTCCCGGACTTGATCGCCTGCGAGGAGGAAACCCTGGGGGAATTGTGGAGGACCGCGCGGCTCGTGCAGCGTGCCTTAGCCGCCGTCTATGCGCCGGAAGGGTACAACCTCGGAATGAACCTCGGCCGCTGTGCCGGCGCAGGCGTCACGGGACATTTGCACCTGCACGTCCTGCCGCGCTGGATCGGCGACACGAATTTCATGACCGTCGTGGGTGAAACGCGCGTGCAGCCCGAGGACCTTTCCGTCACCTACGAAAAACTGCGGCGCGCGCTCCACGGTGAGGCAAAGGCCAAGGCGTAGCCGGTCCGCTTTTCTATCTCGCTCGCCGCGCCTACAATCTCGGGTTGCAATCCGCCTTCGAGGGAGCGGCACCTTGAATCTCGAACTGACCGATGAACAGAGAATCCTGCAGCAGACCGTGCGCGAGTTTGCCAGCTCCGAAGTGAAGCCGCTGGCGCGCCACTTGGACGAGACGGGTGAGTTCCCCCACGAAACGTTTCGCAAGGCCGCGGAGATGGGCCTGACCGGCGTCGCCTTCCCCGAGGCGTATGGCGGGGCCGGCTTTGACCACGTGGCCTACACCATCGTAATTGAAGAAATCTCCCGCGTGTGTGCTTCGACGGGCGTGATTCTCTCCGTGCAGAATTCGCTCTATTGTGATCCCCTCTATCGCTTCGGCACAGAAGAACAGAAGAAGCGCCTGCTCGTGCCCTTCCTGCGGGGCGAGAAGATCGGCTGCTACGCGCTGACGGAACCTCAAGCCGGGTCAGACGCCGCGGCGCTGGCCACGCGCGCCGTGCGCAAGGGCGACCACTACATCGTGAACGGCACGAAGGCTTGGATCACCAACGGGGGCGTGGCCGACGCCGCCATCGTGTACGTCAACACGGCCCCGGAGAAGGCGGAGAAGGGCATCACCGCTTTGGTGGTCGAGCGCGGGATGCCGGGATTCCATGTGGGCAAGGAAGAACGGAAGCTCGGCATCCAGGCCACAGCTTGCGTCGAGCTGTCTTTCACTGATTGCGAAGTCCCCGCGGAGAACCGACTGGGCGAGGAGGGCGAAGGATACAAGGTGGCCCTCTCCACGCTGGACGGGGGCCGCATCGGCATCGCGGCGCAGGCGGTGGGCATCGCCCAGGGGGCGTTCGACGAAGCCCTGCAGTATTCGCGGCAGCGCATCGCCTTCGGCCAGCCCATTTCCAGCTTCCAGGCTATCCAGTTCATGCTCGCCGACATGGCCACCGAAATTGAAGCCGCCCGCCTGCTCACCCGGAAGGCTGCCTGGAAACAAGACAGTGGCTCGCGCTTCACCATGGAAGCCTCGATCGCCAAACTGTTTGCCAGCGAGATGTGCACTCGTGTTACGCACAAGGCCATCCAGATTCACGGCGGCTACGGGTACAGCCGGGAGTATCCGGTTGAGCGCATGTATCGCGATGCAAGGATCACCGAGATTTACGAAGGCACCAGCGAAATCCAGCGGCTGGTCATTGCTGGCTGGGTGCTGAAATCCACCTGAATTCTGGCGGTGCCCCCCTGTCGCCGCGCCGAATCGCGGGTGTATTCTCAGGGCGTGCTCCCGCTGGATTGTCGGCTGGAATTTGACCTGGCGCGAGAAGAAGAATTCTTCGCGTCCCTTCCTCCGCGGCCCGCGGTGTTTGCTCTAGAACCATCTGTGCTGCTGGGAAGCGGGGTGGCGCCCTACCTTTCACGCACCGGGAATCTGCGCCGGCGGCTCGAGCGTCTGCTTGGCGCGCCAGCAGAAGGCTCCCCGCGCCTCAACCTGCGCGGCTTTGCTGGCGCGGTTTGCTATCGGTTGACCGGCTCCGACTTTGAACAGACCCTCATCTTCTACCAGCACGCGCGCCGCCTGTTTCCCAGCCGGTTTCGCGACTGGGCGCGGTTGCGCCCGCCCGCGCTCGTGAAGGTGAATCTAGCCAATCCCTACCCGCGCTGTTATGTGACGCGTCGGATTATCTCCGACGGCGGCTTCTATTTCGGTCCTTTTCCCACTCGTCGAGCTGCGGAGACCTTCCTGGTCGAGTTCCTGAGTCTGTTCCGCGTGCGCCGCTGCCTGATCAGGATCCGCCGGGATCCGAGTTTTCCCGGCTGCATCTACTCGGAAATGAAGATGTGTCTGGCCCCGTGCTTCGCGGGTTGCACGAAGGCCGAATACGACGTCGAGGTGGAGCGCTTGACGGGGTTTCTGGCTTCCGCTGGCAATTCGCTGTTGAGCGAACTGGAAGGCGAACGGATGCTCGCCAGTGAGGCCACGGACTACGAACGAGCCGCTGCAGTGCACAAGAGGCACGCCAAGGTGGCCGCAGTCGTTCGCGGTCTGCCGGAACTTGCCGGCCCCCTCCAGGAACTCGAAGCCCTGGTTCTCCAACGGGCGGCTGAGGAAAACACGGTCGCTCTGTTCGTTGTGCGCGGAGGGCTGATTGATGATCCGTTCTTCTTGCGATTCGATGAGCTGGCCAGCCAGCCGCGCTCGGCGGAGCAGATCTTACGGGAGAGGTTGGAAGCCGGTGGGAACGCAACAGAGCGGGCGGAGGAAGAGGTTCCCGAAAACGCCAGCGGGGTCCTGGCCGACCACGTCTCGATTCTGTCTCGCTGGTACTATGCAAATCCTCATGACGGTGAAGTTTTTTTCGCGGCTCGATTCCGCAGCGGCAGCCGGTCGCGTAGTTGGCCCTACCGTCGCATCATCCGCGCTTGCTCGCGACTGTTGAGACCGCGGGCCGAAGGCAAGCCTGCCTCGCTGCCCTTTCCTCCAGAGAATCCCCCAGAAACTGTCTGAGTTACTGCGGGACGTTCCAGAAGGAGTGCGTCTGCTATACTGCGCTCCTGTTAACGAGACCTGTATGACGGCCCGCGCCACTCCGGAAGGAACTGCCCGGTTCGCCGAGCGCTTTGCGGGCCGCGCGGCCCCCGGTCATTTTCGCCAGCGGCTTGGCCTGACGCTATCTTCGATCGGTGTGGGGACTTATCTGGGTGAGCCGGACTCGAAGACCGATCAGTCCTACGTCGAAGCCGTGGTCGCCGCGGTGCGTTCCGGAGTCAACGTCATAGATTGCGCCATCAACTATCGCTTTCAGCGCAGCGAACGCGCCGTCGGCGCCGCGCTGGGCAGGCTCGCCGCGGAGGGTTTTCGCCGGGATGAGCTGCTCGTATGCACCAAGGCGGGTTACCTGACGCCCGATGGTGAGCTGCCCAGCGATCCGCACGAGTACTTCCGCCGCGAATACCTGGATCCCGGGATTCTGCGGATGGAAGATGTCGCCGCTGGCATCCACTGCGTGGCGCCGCGTTACCTGGAGGACCAGCTCAGCCGCAGCCTCACAAACCTGGGTCTGGAGTGTGTGGACGTCTTCTACCTGCACAACCCGGAGACACAGCTCAGCCACGTGTCGCGTGACGAGTTTGACCGGCGCCTGCTCGCGGCATTCCGATTCCTCGAATCCAGCGTCGCAGCAGGGAGAATCCTGTACTACGGGCTGGCAACCTGGAATGCGTTTCGCCAGGCGCCGTCTTCGCCGGAGCACATAGCACTGGCCGACGTGACTTCCTTGGCCCAGGAAGCGGGCGGAGCGCGCCATCACTTCCGCTTTGTCCAGTTGCCGTTCAACCTAGCAATGACCGAAGCGCTCGTCCAGCCGAACCAGCCAGTTGACGGCGCGTTTCTCACTATGGTGCAAGCTGCGGAGCGGCTCGCGATCACGCTGGTCGCCAGCGCTTCCCTGCTGCAGGGTCGCGTGGCTCGAAATCTGCCGGCCCCGGTTCGCGAGGTGCTGGGTCTCGACAACGACGTCCATCGCGCTCTGCAGTTCGTGCGTTCTACCCCGGGCATCACAACTGCGGTCGTCGGCATGAGCCGTGTCGAACACGCCGAGTACAATCTCCGATTGGCAGCGGTGGAGCCGACCCCGGAGTCCGTTCTCAGGCTGTTTGAGCACTTTGCTTCCTGACCTGCTTGGTTTTCAACAGGAAATAGATTGCCTTGTTTGCATTTCGGTGCTAGCTTTTGGGCCCGACCCTATCTTCCCAGCGGGGGGTTCCATGCCGAACGGAACCGAACGGCGCGCGTCGCGAAGATTTAACCTCAACCTTCCGGTTACGGTGCGAGCGGCGAACGATACCGGAGCCACCGAACACCACGCCAGGACCCGCGATGTCAGCTTCCGGGGGCTCTATTTCCTCATCGAAGGCTCGTTTGAGCCCGGCATGCCGATTGAATTCATTCTCACGCTGCCCAAGGAAATCACCATGGCCGGCGATGTGCACATTCGCTGCTTCGGCCACGTGGTTCGTGTGGAACCGCTCAATGGTCAGCGCGGTGTTGCCGCGCGAATCGAGCGCTACGAGTTTCTTCCTGCCCCTGCTTAGGCTCTCCGCTCCAAGCCGGAAGGGCCGCCACGTCCCTGCGCAGGTAGTATAGTTAGTCGTACCCACCCCGGAAGGGAGTGCCTATGTACCACTATGACGTCAAAACGGCGCTTGACGAATTGAAGGAGGAAGCGGTTCTCCCGCACCCCGTTCATCTGCGGGACATGATTCTGCGCACAAAGCTCGATCCGCAAACCGCGCTGGATCTGAATCGCGAGTTTCAGGACTACCTGTTGCACTTCGGCCAGGCCCAGAAGGTTGCGGC